>FWPV01002297.1_pt1 | contig 47553 bp, 43 predicted proteins | sample 2228371 | NCBI WGS metagenome assembly FWPV01 (sample SAMEA103939776, study PRJEB20133) | metagenome | reverse complement strand
GAATTGCGCCGGAATTGGAACCCTTTGAAGACGACCATCAACCAGCTCGACGGCTTCCACTCCGGCAGAGACAACTTCGGGCGATACCCCCAGAGCAAGGGCGGTGGTCACGGCGGCCAGCATGTTATACACATTGAGCTTGCCAAGGAGAGCAGAGCTAACTTGAACTTTGCCCTGAGGAGCAGCAAATTCCGCCCTTATGCCCTCTGTACTGCACTTGAACCAGTTGGTCCGCACCGTCGCCCCGGGATCGCTTATCGAGTAGCTCCAAACCCGTTTGTTAAGCCCTGCAATCAAGCGGATGCCATGGGGATCATCCCGATTGACAACAGCCACAGCCTCTGCCGCGGCATCGTCCAAATGATTCGTGAACAGCAGCGTCTTGGCCTGGAAGTAATCCTCCATACTCCTATGGTAATCCAGATGATCTTGTGAAAGGTTGGTGAAAACCGCCGCCTTAAAGCGACACCCTTCAATTCTTCCGAGGCTCAAAGCGTGCGAAGAAACCTCCATCACGACACGGCCAACCCCGTCCAGGCTCATGCGCTGAAAAATCCGGTTGAGATCAATGGCATCCGGGGTGGTCATAGGTGCCTTTTCATGCTTATCCGCCCAGCGGTAGGCCAGGGTGCCCAAAACGCCCACCGATCCTCCATCCTGCCGCAGGATACTCTCCAGCAAAAGGCTGGTCGTGGTTTTACCGTTTGTCCCTGTGATGCCGATCAACTGAAGCTTTTCTGCAGGGTGATCATAAAAACCGGCCGCAATTCCAGCCATTGCCTTTCGGCTGTCCGCCACCCGAATATAAGTTTCAGGCAGGCCATTGTTCTTCCAAGAATCAGTTAAGACGGCACTCGCCCCCCGACGTACTGCGTCGGCAACAAACACGCTCCCATCCTGATGAACGCCTCGCACTGCAATGAAAAGATTCCCCGGTTGCACCTGCCTGCTGTCCTGACTCAGACCCGTTATTGGAATCCCCAGATCGCCACGTGTTTCAATGACGTCCACATCCTGCAGCAAGCTCTTTAAGGTCTTACTCATGCGTTTCTCTCTAACACTAATTGCCGTCACTGAGAACCAGCTCAACCACCGTGCCAGAATCGATGGGCGAGCCTTCCGGCGGTTGCTGTTCAACCACCTTGCCGCTGCCGCTGAACTCGGTTTGCACCCCCAGGGAAGCCAGTTCAAAGAGTGCGACCTTGAGGCTCAAACCGATCAGGTTGGGGATCACCTTCAAATCTTTGCTGCTTTCAACGGAAAGGGGAATCCCATTGTGGCCGGATTCCCCACCCTTGGTGTTGTTGACCAAAAGAAGCTCGGGAGATACCCCTCCCGGCTGACCGTCGGACGGTGGAACTCCCAGATAAGGCAAAGCCTTGGCGGCGATATCTCGGAAAACAGGCGCCGCCACCACCCCGCCATAGCTCGCGCCCTGCGGCCCATGAATCACCACCGTCATGACAAGCCGAGGATCATTTGCAGGAACATATCCCGTGAAGATCGAAGTGTACTTATGGGCCGCATAGCGACCGGTTTGCGCATCCACCACCTGTGCCGTTCCAGTTTTGCCGGCAGCTGAGTAGCCCGCCGGTGCCGCCCGGACACCGGTTCCCCCCTCCTCCGTTACCGCCCGCATCATATCACTGATTTGCTCAGCCGTCTTTTTTTGAATGACGCGGCGCGTCGCGGCTCCGGTAAACCGGCGTATCGGTTCCCCTTCAGAATCCACTACATCCTTTGCGATGAGGGGCTGACCATATATACCGCCATTGGCAATGGCCGCGATTCCCATGGTCAGTTGTAGCGTCGTTACGCCGATGGCCTGTCCAAACCCCGTGGCGGCGACGTCCATGGGTTTCCACTTTTCCCACGGCCGCACCAGCCCTTTCACTTCCCCGGGCAGTCCGATCCCGGTTGGGCTGCCGAATCCAAAACCATGAATGTACTTGGCGTACCTTTCTCTTCCCAACCCCAAAGCCAGCTTGCTCGCGGCTATGTTGCTCGAGTATTTGATCACCTCGGGAATAGTCAGCCAAGCATAAGGATGAACATCATTGACCATGTGGTTGGCTACCTTAAATTTACCATTTTCACAGTAGATCTTGTCGGTCAATTTGACGACGTTCTCCTGGAGGGCCGCCGCCATCAAAAAGACCTTAAATGTGGAACCCGGTTCAAATGAATCCGTAATCACACGGTTGCGCCACTTTTCGGCGTCCAGCCGGCCGCCATGGTTAGGGTCAAAAAACGGCCAGTTTGCCATAGCCAGCACTTCAAAAGTGCGCGGGTCCATCACCACAACCTCCCCGGCCTTGGCCTTGTAACGCTGTGCCCCTTCTTCAAGCGCGTTTTCGGTGATGTACTGCAAGTAGGCATCCAACGTGAGACGCAGCCCTGTTCCCTCAACCGGTTCCGGAGGCGGCTTATCCTTGAGCCATAAAGCCCTTTGCAATCCATCACGCAAACACGCCTTGACAATATCACTCCCAGCCAGTAGCGGATCATAAGCCTTTTCGACTCCCTCCAGGCCTTTTCCATCCAATCCGACAAATCCCAAAACCTGGCCGGCTATCTGCCTGAACGGATAAAATCTCCGATATTCGTCTATGGTATAAAGGCCAGGTTGTTTTAGGGCCTCGATCGCAATGGCCTGTTGATCCGTTAAGTGCCGCTTAATCCAATTGAAACGCCGTTTGCTGGAAAGCCTTTTTTCCAGTGAGCTTTGCGGCTCACCCAGGATTGGCGCAAGTCGCTCAGCGGCCTGCCGGGGATCCTTTAACCACTTGCCATCGGCAAAGAGTGAAGGCTGGGGTACCGAAAATGCCATCAAACGACCTCGACTGTCGTAAATGGAGCCGCGGTAGCTTGGCACATCGAGTTTCGCTTCGGCTTGGGCCCTTGATCGCTCGAGCCAGATCGGGTGCTCCACAACCTGCAGGTAAAAGGCTTTGCCGAGAATCAGGAGAAAGCCAGCGACCACCGCAACCCTCAAGAAGGCACAACAAAGCCGATAGCGGATATTCTTGACTTTTTTTACATGCCGCTTCTCCATGACAGCCTCTCGATCGATTTGGTTTTAACGGATGACCAGTTTTTGATCCTGCCTGGGCACATTCAGACCAAATTTTTCGCTTCCCAGTTTTTCAAGATAACCGGGATTGTTGAGTTGCGACCACTCCAGTCGCAGTTTCCGGCGAACCGCCTGGAGCTGTTCGTATTCAGACTGCAAACGTGCCATTCGATAGCCATCCTGCACGTGTTGAATCCGCAGCCAAACATTGAGTGTTGCAAAAAGAATGAATGCGATGCCGAGCACCCCGGCATAGAAAAGCCAGCTACGCATAACTCACCTTTTCCATGGCGCGCAGCCGAGCGCTTCTGGCCCGCGGGTTCATGGCAATCTCTGGTGCCGTCGGTCTGAGCGGTTTCTTAGTGAGCAGGCGCACCAAGGGCCGCCCCTCGCATTGACACTGCAAAAAATCGCGCGGACACCGGCATGCTTTCGCCCAATGCCGGAACCGTTCCTTCACCATGCGATCTTCCAACGAATGGAAGGAAACGATGCACAGTCTTCCTCCCGGTTTCAAAATGTCACACACTCTGGACAAAAAGGTTTCCAATGCATCGAGATCCTGGTTGACAGCCAGGCGCAATGCCTGAAACGTACGGGTGGCGGGGTGAATTCGTCTGGCATCCCTGGTTTTGGGGACCACCCCCTTGATCAGTTGCGCCAGTTCCTCGGTACGCTCAATGGGACTCTGGGCACGGCGCAACACAATGGCTCTTGCGATACGCCGGGCGTGCCTGTCTTCCCCGAGGGCAAAGATGAGGTCCGCCAATTCTTTTTCAGATAAGGAATTGACCAAATCCGCTGCCGTTTTTGCTATGTTCTGGTCCATACGCATGTCCAATGGTCCATCCTGCAGGAAACTAAAACCGCGCTCCGGATCTTCCAGTTGAAAGCTGGATACTCCAAGGTCGATCACTACCCCATCGACCGATTCCAAACCAAAACCCAATTTATTCAAGACAGAAGGAAGGTTGGCAAAACTTGATTTTACAAGAAAAACTCGATGTAGATTCGCGCGCAATCGCCGTCGCACTCGTTCGATCGCTTCGCCATCCCAATCTAAAGCGACCAGTTGTCCATCCGGCTCGATCTCTTGCAGGATCCTCTCGGCGTAGCCGCCTCCCCCGACAGTACCATCGACATATAGGCCCCCCGGTCGGCACGCGAGCAAATCCAGGACCGCCTCGCGCATGACCGGTATATGCTCGTGAGCACGCTGCTCCACCATTTTCGGTCATAGTCCGATGTCGGCTATATGGGTTGCGATCTGTTGGTAATGCTCCGTATCCCATTCCATTTGCTGCTCCCAGGTTTCTTTGTCCCAGATCTCAAAACTGGTGAGCATTCCAGCAATCAGGACCTCCTGATGCAACTTTGCCCGCTCTCTCAATACGGGGGGGATCAGTATCCTGCCTTGCTTATCGAATTCGCACTCAACAGCACTGGAAATGAAGAAACGCATGAACGCGCGCTGCTCTGGTTGAACCTGCGAAAAATTAAGGACTTTGTTCTCTATTTTGTCCCAAATCTCCGGAGGGTATGCCACCAGGCATTTCTCCATTACGGTGATGATTAGGCCATCAGTGTAATGGTTCTGAAGGACGTCACGGAATTTAACCGGAATTCTGAGCCGCCCCTTGGAGTCGAGCCGGTTAATCGACTGCCCTCTGAAGTAAGGCTTGCCCAAAATACCCACTTTTGCCCCCTTGCCTCCACTTTTTACCACTAAGGAGCACTCTAAACAGCTGATTGGGTAATGTCAAATCAAAAAAGGAGCGTTGTGAGAAATTAACAGAAGTTTTTTTGATGAAAAAAAGTCGGTCACCTGGCCGCAACCCTCAGGTCATTTTCCGAAGGAGTTTCGCCGTCCAAAATCCACAGCCTCACCCATGTGATGCTCTTGCCCTTGAGAGCAATTATACTGAAGCGACAACGTTTCAGCGTCACCGTGTCCTCGAGACGGGCAATTCTTCCCAGTTCCTTTATGATCAATCCGGCCACCGTGCGCACGTCACCCTCGGGCAGATCAAGCCGCAGCCGCCGATTGAGATCGCGAACCGGTACACGGCCGCGCACCAAATACGAGCCATCTGCCAGCTCTTCAACTTCGCTGTCCAGCCGGTCATACTCGTCTTCAATTTCACCCACGATTTCTTCTAAAATATCCTCCATGGTCAGCAACCCGACCACATTGCCGTACTCGTCCACCACAAAGCTCAAATGAGAACGTCTCCTTTGGAAAGCCGCAAACTGCTGGCGAACTGAACGCAGTTCCGGAATGAAGTGTGGTTTGCGCATGATCTTCCGCACCGAAAATTTTTCGTCCATCGGTTGCATGAGCAAGTCCCGCACATGGATGAACCCGAGGATATCCGAGGGCCATTGTTCATACACCGGATAGCGGGAAAACTGGGTGCCCTGCACAGCTTCCAGCACTTCGTAATAGGTTGATTCTATGGGAATTGACACCACATCCTGGATGGGCACCATGATATCGCCAACCGTCGTGCGCTCCAGGGTCAGGACGCCCAGCAACATGTCCTGCTTATCCCTCTCCAGCCCCCCTTCATCGCCACTGACCTCAATAAGGCTCTCAATCTCCTCGGCGGTAAAACTCTTGGCCCCTGTCATTTGTTGCAACCCAGCCATTCTGATCAACGTGTTTGATACGATTGAGAGGAGGTGAACGATGGGGTAAAAGATCTTGATGCATGAAAATATAACCGGAGCAATGACCACTGAGATTCTTTCCGAATGGTAGGCGGCTATGGTCTTGGGGGTAATCTCTCCAACCACCAGGAGGGCCAGGGTGATAAAAAAGGTCGCATAAATCACTCCACGCTCTCCCGCCAGTGCTATGGCGGTGGCGGTTCCTAAAGCGGACAGCGCAACGTTCACCAAGTTGTTGCAAAGCAGCAATGTTCCGAGCAACCTCTGCGGTTTTTGCACTATGCCGGAGACCAGCGCAGCACGACGATCTTTTTTGGCCAAGTGACGCATCCTCACTTGGTTGACAGCCATGAGGGCGGTTTCGGATCCGGAGAAAAACGCTGAGATCAACAAGAGCAGAAGCAACACAATGGCATTGAATACCCAATTTTCGATCATTGGCAATCCTTTTGGCGCAATTTGCGCCGTCATCTGAACTCGTTCAAGAGTGCAACTTCACGCTTATCAGGCTCCCAGCGATTCTCCACATTTTATATTGCAGAGATGTTCTGCCATATGTTAAACAAATGAGGTGGTTTTGGAATGCCTCACGGGGTATTTCTACAAGCCACAAAAAGCCTCTGCTTCAACCCTTTATGGCCTTCCTTCCAATGGCAGAGGCTTTTTTTTGCCGAAAGCGTGAAGGGACGAACCAATGCATCCAGATGATGAAAAGATTCTACGTTTGGCCAAAGAAGTCATCATCAAGTTTATTGAACTGGGGAGGATTTCTCCCAACAATTTCGAAGAACACTTCCGGAGTGTTTTCTGGGCGCTGAAAAACACGCTTGTTGACGCCAGAATTGCCGATCTGGAGAGTACCGAGCCCCTGCAAGATTCCCTGGAGGAGTGAACGGGGGTTGGTTCACCGACTTACCCGGGAAAATTGCAGGTTCGCCCGGGTAATTCGGCCGGGGGGGCCGCTCATCGTTCATGTGCCGATAGTGGCGGGCAGACGCCAACCGGTTTAACCGGCTATAGCGGATGACGGGGAATTCCCGCCATCTGCCACGGCAAGGGGGGATCTCCGCAAGGAGATGAATCCGTATCAGGAGCGGACTTTTTCCAGGTAATCAAAAATATCTTTGACGGTTCGAATGTTTTCCGCATCCTCGTCAGGGATTTCCATATCAAAGGCTTCTTCAAGGGCCATCACCAATTCCACGACATCCAGTGAATCGGCGCCCAGATCATCGACCACATTCGCCTCGGGAGTGATGATATCCTTTTCCACTCCCAATTGATTCGCAATAATTTCAATGATCTTGCTTTTCATTTCATTCTTGTCCATGGTATGCCTCCTAGAAATTTTTCAACATTCCCTTTCGACGAATCCGTGAAAGAGCACTTCCAAGACCGTTGGCAATTCGTCCACCAAAGGATAACTGCAATCGTTCACCAACCACTTTTGAATGACGCCGTGCATAAACCCCATGACCCCGTAGAAAACTGTCTGAAAGTCCATGTCCTTGAGCACGCCTTGCTGACTCGCTTCGCGTATCTTGCGCTTGAGCAGAGGGATACGGCGCATGACTTTTTTGACATAGAGTTCCTGAACCTGGTCCGTCAAATCCATTCGCTCCTGCAAAATCAGTCGATAAAGTCGCTTGTTGTGATCGAAGAACTCGAAATAGATGCGGATGTACTTGGTGATCATGGTCAGGACGTCATCCTGGCCATCCAAAACAGCTTGAGCATTGCTTTCCAGGTCTTCCAAACGAGACTTTATCAATTCATGGAAGAGCGCACCCTTGTTGGCAAAATAACGATACAGGGTGCCTTTCCCGACCCCTGCCCGCTCGGCAATATCATCCACGGTGGCAAGATGAAATCCCTTCTCATAAAAAAGGTCCAGGGCCGCATCCAGAATTCTTCCACGGGTGGATTGCTTGCAAGCCGCGCGCGGGCCTTCTTCAGCTTCGCCATCCAACAACAGCTTTTCGAGTGAAACACGGTAAAACTCCTCGGGGTTGATATTGCGCTTCTCCGCCACCTGCTGGAAGCCGGTAATCAGCCTGGAGATATGACATTCGGCTGGTACCATGCCGCGCCGGCATGACTCCCGGACAACCACCAAACAATCCGAAAGTTCTTCCAAGACATCTCTGCCCGAACATTGGCCGAGGTTCCTCTCCACCTGATCAGCGATGGCTTCAGGTTCAAAAGCCTCTTGAATGAGCTTTTTCAATCTGTTGCGTGCAGCGTTTGAGTTCTTTTCTCGAATCACTCGTTATCCTTTCAACCGCCCTGACGGACTGGTCAGTCATAAACCACAGGACTCGAACAAAGTCAAGCATGATTGGCAAGTCCCCCGGGAGATCCGGCAATACCGGAAGGCAGGAATCTAAAGATCGGGATTATAAATGGAATGACGATGTTCGCTGAGACTGGCAAAAGCTTTGCGAATGATTTTTTCGGTACCCCGGGTGAGACGATAGCCTGACAGATCACCAATGCTCACAAAACGACTCTGCTGGGCATCACTTGCCGGCGAAGGTTGTTCAGCAGTATCCGCGTCACACAAAAAGTCGAGAAGGATGTAATGATATTCTATGTTCCCTTCATCATCCATGATCACCCGATCGAGGGCCGCTATGAGGTCAACGACTCTCACCCGAATGCCTACTTCTTCCCATACTTCCCTGCGGACAGCGTCGTGCAGGCTTTCCCCGATTTCAACCAAGCCGCCGGGCAACGACCATTTGCCCAAGGCAGGCTCCCTTCCCCGTTGCACCAGAAGCACGCTGTCATTGCGAAAAATTAGTGCCCCGACCCCCACCATGGGTCGCTGCGGGTACCGCCGATCCATTCTCATCCTCCCAAGGCCGTTTCTGTTTGTCTCAGCGCCTAGCGAATACATTGTTCGTTTGGCATAGAGCAGTGGTCATCGACCCACCTCACAAGAAATGAACCGTGCTAACCCTTAGTGGATTGCCAAGGTGATGTCAAGCGGGCGAAAATGGGAGCGGCAGCATCGTCTACCGGCAGACTCTTTTGGCGCTGCGCCATGAAAATGACTTGACGCACAGGGCGTGCGTGCTATCTTTTGAGAGAACTGGAGGGATTAAATGGAAAAACTGGTTTGGCTCCGCTGATCCCTCCCGAAAAACTGAAGGACTTGAAAGAAAGACCTGCGCATTTTGGCGAAAAAGATCCTGCAGGGTGCATCTCATAATCAGGAAACTCAGGTCGGGATGTGACCTTCACACCTTGTGTTCCTGATGCATCATTCTGGAACCTAGTTTGAGATCGTATCATTCCTTACGGATGATTAAAGATTAGCTGCTTGGGGTGCAGTTTCGGCAACGCTCGAGCGAGGGACAATGCGACATTTTCCCCAGGCATTGCTGACCTCCATGCCAGACGGCCGTTGCTGTTGATCATCACACATTGCAGGCGGGAAATTGCTTATGAGAAACCTCCTTGGAAAGCTGCTCATCATCAATCTAATCGCGCTCGCTGCAGTTATGCCGTTAGCTGCCATTCAAGCCCAGGAAAACGGCAGCGACGTCGAACCTGCCGTTCAGACCGCACCGGCCAAGCCGCAGGAAGAGCCTCAGGAAAAATTGACCCTGACACAGGCGTTCATGTGTGAAAAAGTAGAAAATAATACGCCGTTACACCAGGCAGTGGTTTTTTCCGTTTCTTCGGGACAGGTCTGCTGCTTTACGTCCTTTGATCCGGTGCCACAGCCCACGCTCATCTATCACCGCTGGTACCACCGCGATGAACTCAGCACCCAAATCCGTCTGCGACTCTATCCCCCGTTATGGTCAACCTACAGCCAGATTCAACTGAGGGAAACCGACAAGGGACCGTGGCGGGTTGAAATCAGCGACCAGAATGGCAAACTGTTTGACGTCCTCCGCTTCAGTATCACAGATTAATACAAGAACCGGTAAAACATGAAAGACCTCTTCTCGTTTATCGCGACCATCCGCTGGCAAGATGTAGTGGACATCCTCATCAACAGCTACATTTTGTTCCGCATTTACGTCCTTTTCCAGGGAACCAATGCATTCCGCGTGCTGGTCGGCATCACTTCCCTGTGGATCCTGCAGGAAGTAGCCGCCTCCATGGGACTCATTCTGACCAGTTGGGTCGTCAGGGGCATTACGGCAGCGGCGGCAATCATTATCATCGTCGTTTTCCGCAACGAAATCAGATCCGCATTGCAGGCCAGGAACCTGAAGACGTTCCTCTGGGGTTCTCCCAATCAGGAACAGGCGACACCCGTCGAGATCATTGCTGACAGTGTTTATCAGATGGGAAGAAAGAGAGTCGGCGCCCTCATCGTGATCCCAGGTCGGGAAGATTTCTCGGAAATTGTGCACGGGGGGATCCAGTGGAACGGTACGCTCTCCCAGGAAATGCTCTTGAGCATTTTCTGGCCCAAGAATCCGGTGCATGACGGCGCTATCATCATCCAAAACAACCGCGTTACCGAAGTAGGAGTGCTGCTCCCCCTCTCCCAACGCATGGATCTGCCAACCTTCTACGGCACCCGTCATCGCGCGGCCGCGGGTCTGGCGGAACGATCGGACGCGCTCGTCATCGTAGTTTCTGAAGAACGGGGTCGGGTGACCATTGCCAAAGGCCATACCATCAAAGCGGTTGCCCAACCCGAAGAACTGGTGCAAATTCTTAAAGAACATCTCAATCTGTTTGATCAAACGAAACAACAGAAGAAGCGAGAGCAACTCAGGCTCACAGCGGCCGCGCTGATCTCTCTGATCATCGTTGCGGGCATCTGGTTTGGCTTCACCCGAAGCCGCGACACATTCATCGCCCTCAATGTTCCAATCGAATACGTCAATCGCCCGACGAATTTGGAAATCCTCAATACCTCGATAGATGAAGTGCGCCTCCAGCTCTATGGATCGAGCGCTCTGATCAGATCCTTGCGACCCGGTCAGGTGCAGGTTCGCATTGATCTGGGCAAAGCCGCCGAGGGTCGCAACTCCATTCCAATCACACAGGAAAACATTGTGCTGCCGCCCGGGGTATTTCTGAACAAGGTTGAACCCCCCACAGTGGATGTGATGCTGGACGTTCCCATCACCAAGGAACTACCTGTGCAGGTGGACTGGGCAGGCCATTTGCCGGATAATCTGGTGTTGAAGGAAATGAAAGTTTTACCGGCAGCAGTTCAGGTGGTCGGCGGAAGCAAGATACTGGATAAAGTGGAGACCATCTATACTGCCCCGGTGCGCCTGGATAATCTCACCAAGTCGGGGTCCTTGACCGTTTCCCTGATTTTAACGCCGGCATCTTTGAAGCTCGCGCCCAATTCTTCGGAGCGAGTCACAGTCAACTATGTGATAGAGGAACGTCACCCCACTGACAAAAGAGGAAGCCTACATTTGAGGCACCGTTATGCCTGCTTCAAAACAGGAAATTACTCAATCCCGTCGCAAGCGATTGCTTTGGCTGGGTTATCTGGGTTGGATCATCGTACTCTCTTTCGCATTTATCCTCAGGATCCTCGGATATAGCCAGATAACTCTGTTTCACATCGGTGTGCTCTTCACAGCGGCCAGTGCAGCGCATTTGGTCTGCTACATCATGGTGGCGACGGGCCTGGACCGTCGCTTCACTTTCGATACTCATTTCGTATTCATCCCCAACTGGATCTTCTTTGCACCGATGGTGGCGTACGGCTACTATTGCCTCGGGAATGCCAGAGGTTTGATGCAGGTAGGCTGGTTCATGGGCTTTTTCTTCTGTGCCGGCTATGTGCGTTTTCGCGGAGTCATCCTCACAGCCTGCTGGTACATGCTCCTCTACTTGGCGGTGCTGTTGATTGCTCAATGGCGTGGACAGCCGGTAGACCTGCTGAGAGAAGCGATTCGCAGCGGCATCTTTCTCGCAGTGTGCATATTTTTTGCCTTTCTGCTGGATATGGTCGCCGCTCAAAAGCAATACCTTCAGGCATCCATCAAGACACTGAAGGAAAAAGATCGTATGATCTCACTGCTCAATGAGAAACTGGCCAAGTTTGTCACCACTCCGCTGGTGGAGGAACTGGCACGAGGTGAGGGGGAAGCGGTGTTGAGCCATCAGCGCCGCAAAATAACCGTATTTTTCTCCGACATCCAGGATTTCAGTATCATCACAGACGCCATGGAACCAGAGGAGCTTGCGCAGCTTTTGAACGAATACTTTGCCGAAATGATCCAGCTCGTCTACCACTTTGGCGGGACAGTTGACAAGATTATGGGGGACGGATTGGTAGTGCTGTTCGGTGCGCCGGTGGCCATAGAGCCTCCCGTCGGCGCACTCCGCTGCGTCCGTATGGCAGTCCAGATGCAGGAACGGCTGGTCAGTCTTAACGAGCGGTGGAGAGCCGGAGGATTTGCCCACACCATCAACGTGCGCATGGGGATCAACACTGGCTTGGCGGTAGTGGGCAGTTTTGGATCCGATGATTGGGTCAACTATACGGCGATCGGCGGCCAGATGAATATAGCGGCCCGGCTGCAGCAGATGGCGGAACCGGGCAAAATACTCTTAAGTCATTCAACTTACGCGCTGATAGCGCACAGTGTGAAAACCAAAAGGCTCGGCCAAACCACCCTCAAGGGCCCTCACTACCCCATACAAGTGTATCAATTCGAGGGGTTTACAGAAGAGGAGGAAAAGCCCCGCTCCCTGGCTTGGCATGCTCAGGGCTGCTCCGTCTGTCTGCAGCCGGATGCGCTCGATATCCCTGAAAAAGAATCTTTTCTGCTCATGTTGGAGGAATACCTGGGGAAGCCCACTGAGAATTCTTAATTCAGATTCAACTTGCTTCCATGGAACAACCATTTTTCAGGGAATGGATAATCCTGTTGGCTCGTTCTTCCACTTCGGGAATCATCTCTACGAGGGCCTTGAGAGAACTCAATACTTTCTTGGTCTGTTGCTTGTGCGGAATATCCAGTGCCGGATGGTCCAACAACTTTATTATTTCTTCGAGTTTGACAAGCTTATCTACGCTGAAATCCGTGTAAGCGAGCTGCGACCATTTCAGCCGCAGATCGAGCGGAAGGTGATCCATTTGCAGCGCCAAATTCTGGTCCATCCCGACCCAGATGGCTTTACCCAATCTTGCCAGCAGTCTTTGAATCTCCTCCGTCTCCTGCTTCCAGCTATGACTCTCCAGGAGCAGGCGCTGCCATTTGGGCAGGATCTTGTTGTTCAACCATTTCTCACCCAGCGAGGGCATGAGAGCTAGATTGGCCATTTCCGTTTGTTCGCTGAGGAGCACTTCCCCAATCTTGCCCAGGTTGCCCTTACCGTTCAGGTCTCCCAGATGCAGACTCAGGAGGTCATTGAGGCGGGCTAGGATGGCATTCTTGTTGTCGAGCTCTGGAAAGGCCTTTTCCAGTTGCTTTTCCCACTGCTCTCTAAGAAAGCTGATTTCGGCATTGATGGCGGAAAAGATAAAGCCCAGTTTGATCAGTGTGTTGCGCAATTCATGGGCGAGTACGTTGCAGCTTTGCAGGCGCTGCCTGGCGAGTTCCTTTTGGGCGTCGGACAAGGTTTCACGAATATGCAACGACAGCAGTTCGGTTCCGAGGATTCTGGAGAGCTTCTTGATGATCTTGGTGGAGCGATCGCCGCGGCGGATGGTGTAAGGCAGGAAGTGTATTTTGATGACTGCCACTACCAGATATTCCGTATCCTGCCAGATGGGCTTGCCCTCCCAATCCAAAGGATAATCCGGTTGGGCGCAGTCTCCGTACAGGTAGGGTTTCTTGACCAGCACCGGTTCCATGTGGTGGAAGTCTTCGATTTCACCTTCCAGTTGTTTGCGGACACTGCGAATGTCTTCGTATGGATTGTCCGCCGTCCAACTCTTTTGCTTTTCCACGCACCATCCCATTGCCTCAAGGACATGGCCGGGGTTGTCTTGATACTGTTGCCAGGTCTTGCCGGGAAAATTGTAGTCGGAAGCTTCAGGCAAACCCCACTGGATTTGGTCGGTATCCTCCAGACGAATACCGGAAGTGATGCGCACGGCGGTGACGTCGGGAATAGGACCGATACGATAGATAGTCCCCTTGGTGGCGTGGCTCAAACTCAATAAAATGGTTTCAATCATCTCCTTACAGGTCTTTTCAAGGAGATCATGGCTAATCAGCATTCCAGGCCTCTCAAATAAATGGTCCATCTTCCACAACAGCGACATGTATCTTGAAAATTATGTCGAGTCAACCTGATTTTGTATTCCTCGCCGGTCTCGATACACGCATGATCCGGCTGCTTCTCCGGCGCCTGCCGGCGGGAAATTACAACAACTATTATAACTCATCTAATAATTTGTTTCACATGGAGAATGCGGCCAAGTTTTCTCAGGAGTGGCTATATTCCGGAAAATTCGTGGGCAATTGCTGATAAGTGGGTCAATAAACCGTCAGATGCGGCCGTAGGTACGCGTCATTTCCAAGAGCCTCTGTTCGCATTCCGCCGTCAGCAAGTCCCCTTTGAGTCGCCAACTCCAGTTGCCGTGTACGGCTGCAGGGAGATTCATGCGGGCATTCTCTCCAAGTCCCAATACATCCTGTATGGGAATGATTGCTGTGGCAGCCACGGACATCATAGCCAGTCTCACTAGCTCCCAATGGATGTTTTCTTCATCAACGCTTCTTCCCAGGTACCTGTAAAGACGATCCTTGTCGCTTTCGCTCGCTTCTTTCGCAAACCAGCCCTTCACCGTGTTGTTGTCATGGGTTCCGGTATACACTACACTGTTTTGAGTGTGATTGTGAAGGACGTATGGATTGGTAGCCAGATCGTCGCCGAAGGCAAACAGGAGTAATTTCATGCCGGCAAAACCATAAGCGAGCATGGTTTCTCTCACATCCGGTGTGATCGTGCCAAGGTCTTCGGCTATCACGGGCAGATAGGGAAAACGTCTGAGCAGTGTGTCGAAAAAGTCCCTGGCCGGCACTGCCATCCATTCGCCGTTGACTGCGGTCGATTCTCCAGCGGGCACTTCCCAGTAGCCGACAAAACCTCGAAAGTGATCCAGGCGAATCATGTCGAAAAGGTCCAGATTGTGCTCTATCCGCTTGATCCACCAGTCGTATCGCCGGCTCTGCAGCACATCCCAGTTATACACGGGATTGCCCCACAGCTGTCCGGTTGAACTGAAATAATCAGGAGGCACACCTGCAACAAAATTCGGTCGTTTCTCCTCATTCAGCTTAAAAATTTGCGGGTGAGCCCAAACGTCCGCACTGTCCAAACTCACATAAATCGGTATGTCTCCCATGATTTGAATATTCTTCTCCCGGCAGTATTTCCTTAAAGCCGTCCACTGCCTGGCAAACAGGTACTGAAAAAACTTGGCCGCAACGACTTTCCGGGACAGCTTTCCCTGCCATTCCTGGAGTGCCGGTTCATGGCGGTCTCGCAGTTCCACCGGCCAATCATTCCACCCAGCTCCATGAAAGTTCCTCTTGCAACTGATAAATAGGGCATAATCGTCCAGCCAGTCGGCATTTGCTTCACAAAATCGGTTGAACTCGTAGTCCATTTCCTGGCGACCGGCAAACTTTTCAAACGCCTTCTGGAGCAAGTGATACTTCAATGGATATACTCTATCGAAGTCGACTCGTTCATTGTCAAAAACCGGTTGGCCGGCAACGTCTGAACTATCCAGAAAGCCCTCCTGCACCAGCAGGTCGGGACTGATGAGTAGCGGATTCCCGGCAAACGCCGAGTGGGTGCAATAGGGAGAATTACCGCAGAAACTTGAAGTCGGCTCCAATGGAAGTACCTGCCAGACACTTTGTCCGCTGGCTGCAAGAAAATCGACGAATCGATAGGCTTCCGGGCCAAAGTCTCCAATCCCGTAATGGGAGGGAAGCGACGTGATATGTAGAAGGATTCCACTTCTTCTGGTTTGCATTCCTGCCTCGCACTAAAATAGGGGGTCAGCACAACATCATCAGGGTCGTCTCATTCGTTCGATTCGTGCCTGAAGAACACGATTCCCAGGGGAGGCAGGGTGGTGGAAATCGACTGGTATTTGCCGTGACAGGGAATAGGAGTCGCTGCCAGTCCGCCGAAATTGCCGTAGCCGCTGCCTCCGTAACTCTTGGCGTCACTGTTCATGATTTCTTTCCAGAGGCCATCCCGAGGTACACCTATACGGTAGTTGGTGCGTGGAACCGGAGTGAAATTGGCCGCCACCAGGACAATCTCGCGCCCGTCCCTTGCTTTCCTCATGAAACTGATCACACTGGATTCGGTGTCATGGAAATCAACCCATTCAAACCCGTCATTACTGAAATCCAGCTGATGAAGAGCGGGTTCTTGCCGGTAGAGCCGATTCAGATCCTGCACCCAACGAAGCATTCCCTGATGCTGCTCCATTTCCAGCAAATTCCAATCCAGGCTCTTTTCATGGTACCATTCATCCCATTGGCCAAACTCAGCCCCCATGAATAAGAGCTTCTTGCCCGGGTGCGCGTACATGTACCCGTACAGCAGCCTGAGATTGGCAAATTTCTGCCAGTCATCGCCCGGCATCTTGCGAATCAAAGATCCTTTACCGTAAACGACCTCATCGTGCGACAGAGGCAGCACAAAGTTTTCGAAAAAAGCGTACCAGATGCTGAATGTCAATTGATTCTGGTGGTATTTTCTGAACACCGGGTCGTTGGCGAAATAATCCAGTGTGTCGTGCATCCACCCCATGTTCCATTTCATTCCGAAGCCCAACCCACCGACATAGGCCGGCCTGGAAACCATGGGCCACGAAGTCGATTCTTCCGCTATGGTTTGGGTGTCCGGAAAGTCGTGGTAGACCATTTCATTGAAGCGACGCAGAAAAGAGATAGCATCAATGTTTTCCCTGCCCCCGTATTCGTTGGGAATCCACTCGCCCTCATTGCGGGCGTAATCCAGGTAGAGCATGGAAGCTACCGCATCGACCCGCAGGCCGTCGGCATGATATTTTTCCAGCCAAAACATGGCACTGCTGATGAGAAATGATCGCACTTCATTGCGGCCATGGTTGAATATGTAACTGTTCCATTCGGGATGGAAGCCTTTCTTGGGATCGGCATGCTCGTACAGGTAGGTTCCGTCAAAGTAGGCCAGGCCATGCTCATCGGCCGGAAAATGGGAAGGAACCCAGTCGAGGATGACCCCGATTCCATTGTGGTGCAGTCTGTCGACCAGATGCATAAGATCCTGCGGACTGCCGTATCTCGATGTCGGAGCAAAATAGCCCACGGTCTGATACCCCCAGGAACCGTAAAACGGATGTTCCATAATGGGCAGGAATTCCACGTGAGTGAACCCCATCGTGCTCAGATAATCGGGTAGGTATTCTGCCATTTCCTGATAGCTGAGCGAGCGGTTTTCTTCCTCGGGAACCCTGCGCCAGGAACCGTGATGTATTTCATAAATGGATAGGGGAGCCTCCAGGCTGTTCTTCTCATGCCTGTCCGCCATCCACCCGCGGTCATCCCATTCATAGGTCAGGTCCCATACTACCGAAGCCGTCAAAGGAGGTGTCTCCGAGCGAAAGGCAAACGGATCGCCCTTGTCCACACGATAGCCGTTGAAGCGCGACGCGATATGATACTTGTAAACCGTGCCGTTGCCGACTCCCGGGATGAATCCTTCCCATATCCCCGAAGCATCTGCTCTCACCTTAAGGGGGTGGGATGCTTTGTCCCATCCGTTGAAATCCCCGATGACCGTAACCGCCTCCGCATTGGGCGCCCATACAGCAAAATGAACTCCCTGCACACCGTCGACCTCAGCAAGATGCGATCCCATTTTTTCGTAAAGTTTAAAATGATTTCCTTCCTTAATCAGATAAATGTCGTGGTCGGTCAAAAGGCTTCCGGCATATATCACATTATGCTGATTCATGAGTTCCTCCTTGGAGCTGCCTTTAGCATGAAAATCTTTACTGCCAAAAAGAGCGGGTATGGTTGGGCTGTCGTCATGCTATTTGAGAACAGACCCGATTCCTTTGATTGGGATACGTGCCCAGGCTGGCCGGTTGTTCAATTCGTAGCCGATTTCATACACCGCCTTTTCCACCAGCAAAAACTGCAGCAACAACCGCCGCTGTGATGACTCCTGCGGAACCCATGGCACATTCCCGCTGCATTCCAGGTAAGAATGGAGAAAGGTCGCGGCCATGACTGAATACCAGAGGTCCGCCCAGGGTTCCAACGGGAATGCCCCCTTGGAAAACTCCGAAGGTTGTGTCAGTAGCGGCAGATACGCCGCATAGTGAAACGAGCGAATCATTCCTGCAACATCCTTGAGCGGCGCCTGCTTCATCCTTCTTTCAGCGAGCGACCTGGCCGGTTCGCCTTCAAAGTCAATGATGACAAAGTCATTTTCGGTGACCAGCACCTGGCCCAAATGATAATCCCCGTGGATTCTGGTCAACATGGAAGTCATATCAGCGGTGGCGAGCATCTGCAGATTTTCCGCCATCCGGGTATCAAGATTGAGAAGCGCGTCGGCCTCCGCCTGCAGATCCCCGGGCAACCCATTCCAATTGTCGCGCAACAGGGACAAGACCTGTTTTGTCAAATCTTGTAAAGACTTAACCATGGCTCTTTGAAAGGCCGGAGTGAAAGGTTCCGGACAGAAATTTGCATCATCCTTTCCCGAGGCGAGGGCCGCATGCAATTGTGCGCTGCGTTTGCCAAGGAGGGCAGCCAAATCGACGCATGGCTGCCCGATCAGTTGCACACAAAATGGGGCAATTTCAGCGCGGGAAAAGTCCAATAAAACGGGTGGATGCGGCACACTGTCAGACACTTGTGGACCGCTTGCAAGAATCCTGCGGTAATATTCTCCGGCTCTTTGCAAGTAATAACTCCACGCATCCCCCTGATTGGCCACAAACTTCTGCAAAAGGCAAATGGATATCGGCTCGGCCCCCCTTTTTGTGTACTCGATTTCACCCGCATACGCTGGGGTGTAGGAGAACCCGGCATGCTCAGTGAGGAATCGGCTGATTTCAAGATCGGGATTTAATCCCGTCTCAGGATGTCGATACAGCTTGAGGAAATAGTCCTGACCATACAGCACCGAAGAATTAGACTGTTCAGCGACCAACACACGCGGTTCAAGGCCCGGCAACTGATCCTCACGGACATCGAGGGCTTTACCGCGAGAGCAGCTGAGTTGCCCATCTTGGGTCGAGACCGCAGCGTTCCCGGCTATGGAGTAAAACAAAGCGCGACAAAACGCATCGCAGTAGATTGCGTCGTAGAGAATTCCGTCAGCCCCATCGACCTCCACACTGCAAATGACTCCGCCGGGATACTCCTGTACAATGTCCGCGGCCTCCTCCTTGCCTGCAAAGGCGATGGGAAGCAGGTACCGTTCTTCCATGCCAGCCGCGTAGTCCACTCTAACCAGGAGAATCAAGTACCTGCCGGAAGCGTCGCCGCCCATGGGAATCCCTTCCAGGATTTCGATTGCTTGAATCTTGCGGCCTTTACCTCCAAACCAGCGGCATTCCCTGATATAAGAAGGAAGAATCGTTCTTTCCAGCTGGTTTCGGGCGGTACCCGCAAGGACCCGTTCCCAGCTCCCTTCAACCTCCAATTGTGGCATAGATCCCTCAGTTAACCTGTTGATCGGCCAAATGCGAGCCACTCAAGGCACCCACATTCCGCGCTTACATAAAATAATCGAAATCCGTTTCACGTTTCAGTCGTTTTCGCAATTTAAAAACGTAAGCCGGGAGCACATGCGGATTCAGTTCAACGTAATTCTTCTCTCCCTGCCAGATGTACTTGTCGTCACTCAGCAAATCATGGCAGAGGTAAGGTTGATCGGCGGGAATGTCGAATTCCCGGATGGGAATTGTCAGCCACCCGGATTGGACATGAAAAGGATCCAGGTTCACCACCGTCAATATGCTCTCAGAGCCGTCATCAGCTTCTTTTCCGTAGAATAGCAAATAATCGTTATCTACTTCGTAAAATTTCAGATTCCAGGTGGTTTGTAATGCGGAGTTTTCCCGGCGTATCCTGTTTACGCGCGCAATGAACTGTTTGAGGTTACCCGGCTGATCCCAATCCCAATGTTTAATCTCATACTTTTCAGAATTCAAATACTCTTCTTTTCCCGGAAGCGCGTCACTCAAGCAAAGTTCAAAAGCGGGACCGTAAATACCGTAGTTGGACGACAGTGTGGCGGCAAGGATCAGCTTGATGACAAAAGCCGGTCTACCGCCGTATTGCAAATATTCCGGAAGAATGTCCGGGGTATTGGGCCAAAAATTCGGCCGGAAATATTCCTTTTGCTCGCTCTGGGTCAACTCCACCATGTAGTCGGTAATTTCTTTCTTGGAATTCCGCCAGGTGAAATAGGTGTAAGATTGATTAAAGCCGATCTTGGCAAGCCGCTTCATCACTTTCGGCCGGGTAAAAGCTTCGGCAAGAAAGATCGTCTCGGGGTAGTCTTTTCTGATCTCACCGATGAGCCACTCCCAAAAAGGGAAAGGCTTGGTGTGCGGGTTATCGACTCTGAATATTCGAATGCCCTTGTCTATCCAGAAAAGGACGACGCTCTTGAGCTCCTCCCAAAGCTCGCGCCAGGCATCCGATTCAAAGTTGATGGGATAGATATCCTCGTATTTCTTGGGTGGATTTTCGGCATACTGCACGGTTCCGTCGGGACGCAGCTTGAACCAGGCACGATGCTCGCTGACATACGGGTGATCCGGAGAACACTGGAAGGCCAGATCCATTGCCACTTCAATGCCGTAGTCAGCGGCTTTCTTGACAAAATCTGCAAACTCCTGTTCGCTTCCAAGCTGCGGATGGATGGCTTTGTGCCCTCCCTCCGCTGCCCCGATGGCCCAAGGACTGCCCGGATCATCCGTCGTCGCCACCGGTGAATTATTTTTCCCCTTGCGATTGGTTCTGCCAATGGGGTGAATGGGAGGCAGATAGAAAACATCGAACCCCATCTGCGCAATTTCCGGCAAGATCTTTACACAGTCTTTGAAATTTCCATGCCGGCCGGGCTGTTCCGAACATGATCGGGGGAAGCGTTCATACCAGGTGCTGTAGAGTGCTTTAGGTCGCTCCACAATGACCCTGAGCTCCCTGCAATAGCGCACGGCAAAAGTCAGATCGGGGTAGCGATTCATCAGTTGAACGGCTTCCTGCCCGCTTGCCATGAGCAGCGCCCGCCCGTGGTTATTTTCCCGCCCGATTGCCGCGGCCAGGTCGTTCAGCCTTGCGGCATCTTCGCCGGAAGCTCGTTGCGCACCTTCGTGCAGATATTGCACCCCGATCTGAAGATCCACATGGAGATCCTGCCCGGCCGCGCACTTCTTCGCTATGGCCTGCCGCCAAGTCTTGTAATGATCCACCCAGGCCAGGACGGTGTAGCAATAGGTTCCAAGCCCGTTGACGGTAAACTCGGCCGTCCAGGTGTCATTCTCGAGCAGGGTCATGTCGCACTCTGTCCAATCAATATCAACCCCTTTCTTATACAGGAGCCGTGCCGCCGGGGAATCATGACCGTCGGCGAAAATATCCGCCGTCACCGTCACCTTCTCCCCCATGACTCGCTTGATGGGAAAACAGCCCGCATCTATTTCCGGTTGCACATTCTCGATGACAATTCTCTTTCGCGCCCGCTCCGCCATATTCTCCCTCTGTCCTGGTGCCGACAAGTATTTGATCAAGGTTCTCACATAGGGGCAATGGTATCTGGTCCCGTTGAAAAGCTTTAACGCTTAATATAAAGGACAATGACTGACGATGCAACCCGAGCCACTTGTGTACCACGGTTGCACACTGGCCGTGCGGGCTTCCGTGAATCGTTCAAAAGACTTTTTTTCTTCCATCCAGACGAATTCCGCAGTAGTTTACCGGGCGAGCCCGACGGGAACGGGCTCGCGTCCCTCACGGCCGCGCATTCTCAGGAGCGGAAGGTACTCAATTGCAACAGTGATATCAGCAGCATGAAAAAAATTGTTTCGTGGGCCTTTTACGACTGGGCCAACTCGGCTTTTGCCACAACCGTCATGGCGGGATTTTTCCCCGTGTTCTTCAAACAGTACTGGAGCGCCGGGCGCGAAGTCACACTGAGCACCTTCCACCTTGGAGCCGCAAACTCCGCGGCCAGTATCATCATAGCGCTCATGGCCCCGATCCTCGGGTCCATAGCCGACCGCGGCAGCTCCAGGAAAAAGTTTCTATTCTACTTTGCCTCCATGGGCATTGTCATGACGGGGTCGCTCTATTTTGTGGCGCAGGGTGACTGGGAGCTCGCCGTCCTGATTTACGCGCTGGCTGCTGTTGGATTTTCCGGCGGCAATATCTTCTACGATTCACTGATCGTGATTGTAGCAACGCAAGATAAACTGGATTTCGTGTCCGGCTTGGGATTCGCTCTTGGATATCTCGGCGGTGGATTGCTTTTCGCTGCCAATGTCCTCATGACACTGATGCCTCACAGTTTCGGACTCGCCGATGCGACTCAGGCGGTACGCGTTTCTTTCGTGACAGTGGCCGTCTGGTGGGCTGTGTTCTCACTGCCTATCTTTTTCTTTGTGAAGGAGCCCAAAAGTAGAGGAAGAAAGGTCGGAAAAGCTGTCGTAATTGAAGGCTTCCGGCAACTTCGCTCAACGTTCGGGAAAATCCGCAAGCTGCGCGTCGCATTTCTTTTTCTCATAGGCTACTGGCTCTACATTGACGGCGTGGACACCATCATCCGCATGGCGGTAGACTATGGACTCTCCCTTGGGTTTTCTTCCCAGAGTCTACTCACTGCGCTTCTGCTCACCCAGTTTGTGGGATTTCCATCCGCCATCGTCTTTGGCAAGCTGGGAGAACGGCTGGGGTCCAAAACCGGCATCTATATTGCTCTGGTGGTCTATCTGGGAGTAACGATTTACGGCTATTTCATGCAGCGGGAATCGGAATTTTACATTTTGGCCGTGGTGGTGGGCCTGGTGCAGGGCGGAGTGCAGTCGCTCAGCAGATCGTTTTATGCGCGCATCATTCCTCGTGGGCAGGCAGCCGAGTTCTTCGGCTTCTACAACATGCTTGGCAAGTTCGCCGCGGTCATAGGTCCACTGTTGATGGGCTGGGTGAGTCTATTGGGTGGTGACCCGCGATATTCAATACTCTCTATCAGCCTGCTTTTTCTTTGCGGCGGGTGTATTCTGTACTTTGTCGATGAAGAGGAAGGACGCCGCCTGGCTGCTGAGATCGATGCCGCATCCGTCCCAGAGCCTGGAGAAGCCGGAGGTTAATGCCAAGCGTCCAGGAAACGGACCGAAAATACCGGGGTCGCACGTCATTGCGACGCACCACCGCCCACGCGGCAGGAATCCAAAAAACCGCATGATTGCAGGATTCCGGGGTACACCCGAAAGACTGAAAGCACCCGGGCCCATTCCCGGACCGTCTTTCAGCAAAATTTGGGAGGAGCTCATGAAAAAGGATCTGAAGTACTTCACCGATGTGTTGATGTTCATTGTTCTGACATCCATTGCCATCATCGGCCTATTAATGGCTTTCGTCATCCCTTCGGGCAGACAGGCAGCGGAGAGCAAATATTTCCTGGGATTGCACCCCCACGATTGGGGCGATATCCACTTCTACCTTTCACTCTTTTTTTTAGTATTGCTGGCAATCCACCTCTGGCTGAACTGGACCTGGATTGTGCAAACCACCAGGAGCTATGCGGGCGACTACTGGAAGAAAGCTTTAGTGGCCATGGCCGGCGCGTGGTTGATCGTTCTGTTCGTCGCCTGGCTGGTAGTCCGCTTCTGACAATCAAGGGTTTCACCACAGAAGAGGACCCACCTGCTCTTGCCGTGGACTTCCTGCCTCCGCAGCCAACATGCACTCTGCTTTAGGCGGCGGATTGCCTGCGTTTGAGCACCTCTCCGCGCACACTCACGGTAACCTCCTCCATCGGGATGGACTTGGCGGAAGCCTCCATGCCCTTCTGGACAATGGCCGGAAGCGCTGAACAGCACGGCACCTCCATGTCAAGCACGGTCACACTCTGCACATTGGCGATCCTGAATATTTCAGCAAATTTTTCCACGTATTCCCGGGCGTCGTCAAACTTGGGGCATCCCAACAGGACAACTCTGCCCTCCACAAAATCCCTGTGGAAATTGGGATAGGCAACGGGAGCACAGTCCGCCGCCACCAACAGATGGGCTCCTCTGAGAAAAGGAGCTTTGGCGGGAACCAATCTGATTTGCACCGGCCAATGGCTCAGTGCGGACCGACCACCCGTGTGACGGGCAGGCTCGTCAGCTTGTTTGCAGCTTGCTTCAAACATCTGTATCTGGCTGGATGGACAACCGCACGGCATGGGGCTCTCCGCCGCCTTCTGACGCTGTTCCTTCTCCTTCAGGTACTCTTCCACAGCCTCAGGATCAAACTCCTCAGCCTCCCGTTCTATGATTGTTAAAGCACCTTGAGGGCATTCACCCAGACACGCCCCAAGGCCGTCACAATAAGAGTCTTTCACAATCCGCGCCTTACCATCGATCACCTCAATAGCGCCCTCAGCGCAGGAAAGAACGCACTGCCCGCAGCCGTCACAAAGCTCTTCATTGATTTCCACAATCTTTCGCGTTGCCATTATCTTCACTCCTACTGTATCGATTTACGTCATGATTTGAGCACCACTGGTGCTCTGCACTACAAAAGGTTCTCCCGGGCAAGCCGTTTGCCGGTGTCGGTAAAGAAGCTCTTCTCTATTATTTTTTCCAGTTTCTCCCGACTGAGTGGCTGATCTTTGTGATTTTCCTCAAGGTTGACGATCAGATCGGCATCGTAGAGAATCTTGAAATTGAGCGTCTCTTCAGCGCGCGGATGGTGGTGATGGGCGATGATGTCGCACACTTCTTCAATCAAATCTTGTCTTGCCCCGAGTGCCGTCAGAATTTCCCGGGCAATGGGCGGCCCTTCCTCTTCCTGATAGCGGGCCGCAGTGCTGTTGTACTTGCGCTCAGCTTCCTTAATCCCGATATCGTGCAGGTAGCTTGCCGGAAGCACAATGGCCGGATCACCCCCCTCTTGCTTGACAATCTGCTCTGCATATCGTGCCACTTTGGTGGCATGGCCTATACGCTTGAAGTCTTTCTTGAAGTATTTTTTCATCTCGATGGCGACCCGATCCTTGAGCAAATCATCTCTTTGCGCCATGAGCTCGGGAGGAAGATCTCCCAGGCACTGCTCGGCAAATTTACAGTAAGAGGCACATCCGAAATCCATCTTGGGGTTGACAAACTTATGCCCACACTTCTTGCATCTTCTGGAAGATTCATCCTTAAAGAATTCGACCTCATGCCCACATTGGGGACATTTTTCCTCAAAAATAGCTCCCGCTTCCCAAAACCGGCTGTCTTGTCCGGGACATCTCATCGCATTTACCTCCTAAGATTTTTTCCGTTCTGACACGGAGAGCCGGAGCCAAAAGAAGAAGATCCGTCGATGCAACATGACTGATCCCGTCCGTTACCGCTCCTCGCTTCTCCGTGGTATCAGGCCCGGCGGTTTCTCCGACTACCCCAGAATGGCTTTCAAATCTTCCTCGGGCGTGGTGATGGGCTTTATGTCGAAATTTTTCACCAGCACATCCAGTACATTCGGGCTGGTGAACGCGGGCAATGACGGTCCCAACCGAATATCCTTGATCCCCAGGTGCAGCAGGGTGAGAAGAATAGCGACGGCTTTTTGTTCGTACCAGGACAAAATCAAGGAGAGCGGCAGATCATTGAAGGCTTTGGCCAGAGCCACCGCTATCTGAATGGCGGAGTATGCGTCATTACACTGGCCAACATCCATCAGGCGCGGCAATGGTCCGATGGCGCCCAGCTCCTTGTCGAAGAACCGGAACTTACCGCAGGCCAGGGTGAGCACCACGCAGTCCTTGGGAACTTTTTCGACAAATTCCGTGTAATAGTTGCGGCCGGGCTTGGCACCGTCACAGCCTGCGACCAGGAAAAAGTGGCGAATGTCCTTATTTTTTACTGCCTCAATGACCGTATCGGCAACACCAAGAACCGTATTATGGCCAAAACCGACCGTCACCGTCTTGCCATTGCTCGTCTCTTGATAGCCGGGTAGAGCCAGAGCCCGTTCAATTACCGGAGTGAAGTCGCGGTTCTTGATGTGGGTCACCTCCGGCCATCCCACCAGGCCCGTGGTGAAAATGTTTTGCTGATAGGCCCCCTGAGGCCTTTGTATGCAGTTGGTGGTCATCAGGATAGCGCCCGGAAACTGGCTGAACTCCCTCTGCTGATTCTGCCAGGCGGTGCCGTAATGACCGTAAAAATGAGGATATTTTTTCAGTTCAGGGTAGCCGTGAGTCGGCAGCATCTCACCATGCGTATACACGTAGATGCCTTTACCTTCGGTTTGTTTCAACAGCTCTTCCAGATCCTTAAGGTCATGACCGGATATGAGAATCGCTTTGCCTTCCTTGTGTCCCAATGGAACTTTGGTTGGAACGGGATGACCGTAGGTGCTCGTGTTGGCTTTGTCGAGCAGCTCCATTGTCGTGAGATTGACTTCGCCGCACTTGAGCACCAATGCCAGCCAGTCGTTCAGAGTGAGGTCCTTGCGCAGCGTCGCTGCCAGTCCTTCATGCACAAAAGCGTAGATGGCATCATCGTCGTATCCCAGAATGTGCGCATGGTCGGCGTAAGCGGAGATTCCTTTGACACCGAACAACAGGGTGTGCTGCAGGGAGCGAATGTCCGGATCGAGGTCGGGATCAGACATCAAACCGACTTTTTCACCCTGGGCGAGCAGTCCTGAAATACTGCCTTCGGGTTTGAAATTGGCCGCATCTTCGGCAAAATCAACCTTGCCGCCCGCCGCCTTGACTTTTTCCTTCAGTGCATCGCGCAATTCAACGGTGCGCTGGATCAAACCGACAAAGCGTTCGGAATCAAAATTCACATTGGTCAGGGTGGAAAACAGAGCCTCGCAGGTAAATACATTAACCGCTTTATCGTTGACGCCGACTTTGCGACCTTCTGTGGCGTAGAGCGCCAGCCCCTTGAGAGCATAAACCAGGAGATCCTGCAGAGTCGCCGTGTCCGGTTGCTTGCCGCACACCCCGATTTTGGTGCATCCTTCACCCTTGGCCGTTTGTTCACACTGATAACAAAACATGGACATGATCATCTCCTTTCCTGCGCTTTGGTTCTATGCTTGATTTGGCCTCAACCTGTCTGCGTTGTTGCGACTAACATAATCACGACTTGGCAAAAGCTCCTTGATTTAAATCAAGAAAATCATTTTTCCAAAAATCTTTGCGCGGACCGTCGCGTATTTTCATCAGCAGGACCAGAGGCCCTTTAGTCCGTTAATTGTACTGTAGCTGTTCGGCAGTGAATTCGCTTTGACATAAATCAAGCGGTGGGATTATTTATGGAGCACACCCATTTTGGAGGATCGAATGAGCCTGGCAGAACAGATCGCGAAGGTTGCTCTCTTTGAAGGCCTCCCCGAAACACAGCTGGAGGAAGTTGCAAGTATTGTCCTCACGCAGCAGTTCAAACGAGGCGAGACCATATTCCTGGAGGGTGCCCAGGCAGACGGGTTCTATGTCACCGTTTCGGGGCGGGTAAAGATCTATAAGCTATCTCTGGAAGGCAAAGAGCAGATTCTCCACATCTTCGGCCCGGGAGAATGCTTTGCCGAAGTACCGGTCTTTTCGGGGGGCAGCTTCCCGGCACACGCTGAAGCTCTGGACGACGCAGCGGTGCTCTTTTTCCCCAGGAATTCTTTCGTGGAATTGATCCAACAGGAGCCATCACTGGCCATGAATATGCTGGCCGTGTTGTCCAGGAGGCTGAGGCAGTTCACCCACCTCATCGAAGACCTCTCGCTCAAGGAAGTCCCGGGCAGACTGGCCGTGTACCTGCTTTACCTGAGTGAACAGCAGGGCAAATCGGATGCCTTCAACCTGAACATCACCAAAGGGCAGTTGGCCAGCTTGCTGGGAACTATCCCCGAGACGCTTTCACGTATTCTGGGCAAAATGAATCAGATGCAATTGATTGAGGTCCAGGGCCCCAAAATCACAATAGTCGATCGCGAGGCTCTGGAAGATTTGGCCGCCGGGGAGAAGCTCGTTGGTTGACCTCAAAGCTTTTCAGTGCATCGAGATTTCACTATTCTCCAATAATTTTAACGAGAACGCGCTTGCGCCTGCGCCCATCGAATTCTCCATAGAATATGCGCTCCCACGTGCCCAGGTCGAGTTGGCCGGCGGTAACCGCCACCACCACTTCACGCCCCATGATCTGCCTTTTCATATGGGCATCGGCATTATCTTCTCCCACATTGTGGCGATATTGCGCAACCGGCGCATGGGGCGCCAGCCGCTCCAGCCATTCATCGTAGTCCTGGTGCAGCCCGGATTCGTCATCGTTAATGAAAACCGAAGCAGTGATGTGCATGGCGTTGCACAGCACCAGGCCTTCCGTGATACCGCTTTCTCCAAGGCAGTCCTGCACCTGGCCGGTAATGTTGATAAAAGCCCGTCGCGTGGGGACATTGAACCAGAGTTCTTTGCGGTATGATTTCATGGCCTATTCCCTGTTCTTCAGTGCCTTGCCGATTTTGAATGCCGGAGCGAGCGGCTCGCCCAGGCTGAAATAAGTCTTCTGGGCGCCTCCACCATAAATGATGGGCCTCACCTTGCGGGCATCGGGCTCGCCGTCCTGCATGCACTCCACCGACACATGGGTCTCTTCAATGAGCCCGACAAGCAACGCGTGGCTGCCCAGATTAAGCATGTGGAGCATTTGGCATTCGAGATTGACCGGGCATTCCACGATGAGAGGAGCTGTTTTCAGTTTTCCATAGAACACCGTGAATCGGCAGGTCTCGGTCTTATCGTCTTGGGCTCCGGAGACGATCCCGCAGTAATCGGTTTCCTTCACCAGGTTTTCAGAAGGAATATTCACTGAAAAGGTGTCATTCTGGCGAATGCCTTTGTAGGTGTGGCGATGGTGCTGAATGCCCACCGTCAACATGGGCGGATTACTGTTGGCAATGCCGCACCAGGCGGCGGTCATGAAATTGGACTTGCCGTCTACGCGGGCTCCGATCAGACAGGCCGGCATGGGAAAAAGCAATGTCTTTGGCCCCATAGTGATTTTTTTCATGGCATCTATCTCCTTTTTCCAACCGGCATGATGACGAGCGGCGTCACATCATCCGGCAATTCGAGTATCCGTTGCACTTTCTCATCATGGAACGCCCCGATGACAACGGTTCCCAGATCAAGTGCCGCGGCCTGCAGGTATACATTTTGTGCGGCGTGGCCCGCCTCCATATGAACATAGCGAATACCCCGCTCGCGATACTTTCGAGTGGCTCTCTCATACACCGCCGCAACCACAATGCAGGCGGGTGCATTGCGAATACAGGATTGTCCCAGGGCTGCAGCCGTCAAATCTGCGCGCAAATCGCCACTGACCATTTGCAGCAGCCGATGTTGGACCGGCTGATACCGGTAAACGCCGGTGGCGAGTCCCTCGACGTTCCCGGCCACCACATAGACTTCCAGCGGATACAGCGCACCGGCCGAAGGGGCGGTTCTATAGCCCGTGCGGCCGGTCAGCCCTTGAGCAGCCCACAGCAGTTGCGCAATGTCCTGCAATTTCATGGCGGTGGCGGCATAATGCCTCTCCGACCTCCGTTTGACCAGGGCCTCTTCGACGGATACAGAGCTTTCCATTAACGCTTCCGGCAAGTCGATCATTTTGTCCCTCCCCCGCTCAGCCCCTGTTGCACCGGCGACCATGGGCAACAAAACCAGGCCGGGCAGCATCATGCCAACCAGAGCATGGCAGTTGACTAACCCTTTCATGCCATACCTCCGTTTCATGCCACTTCATACCACTCACTCCAGTGTCGTGTACTTCACAATAGCGCAAGAGGGATTTGCATGACAAACCGGATTTTGTCCCGCGCAATACCAACAATGCACTGCCATGGGGCCGCCTTTGCTGCGTTGAAAGCAGTTGTCGAAAGGCTTGCCGTCCTCATGGCAGCGCGTCTCCACAGGCCTTCTTCGATCCGGTTAATTTCCCTTGACATCGACTCTATTCAATGAATAGATACCAAATTTTACAGCTAATTTCGGAAATCGATGAGTTTATGAGTGCTCATATCACGCTGCCAGAAGATTATCAAATCGATTGAGAGCATCTGGCAATTTTTCAAAGGAGCCTTTTATGACGTTCCAGGAATTGATCCTTGCATTAGATAAATTCTGGTCTGAGCGCGGGTGCGTCGTTCAGCAGCCATATGATCTGGAAGTTGGCGCCGGCACCTTCAACCCGGCTACGTTCCTGCGCGTGTTGGGTCCCGAACCTTATAAGGTGGCCTATGTAGAACCTTCAAGACGCCCGACCGACGGCCGTTACGGGGAAAACCCCAACCGACTTCAACACTATTACCAATATCAGGTCATCATCAAACCGTCTCCACCCGATTCGCAGGGTCTGTACCTGGAAAGCCTGAAAAGCTTCGGAATTGATCCACTCGACCACGACATTCGGTTTGTCGAGGATGACTGGGAATCCCCCACCCTTGGAGCTTCCGGGCTGGGATGGGAAGTGTGGCTGGACGGCATGGAAATTACCCAGTTCACTTATTTCCAGCAGGTTGGCGGCATAGCTTTGAGCCCCGTCAGTCTTGAGCTCACCTATGGACTTGAGCGCATCGCCATGTACCTGCAGGGCATTGACAATGTCTACGATCTGATCTGGAACGGCAAGGTGACCTACGGCGACGTGCACCATCGAGGTGAGGTGGAGTGGTGCCACTATAATTTTGAGGAGGCCGATGTTGACATGCTGCTGCAGCTCTTCAACATGTATGAAGCCGAATCCCTCAGGATGCACGAACGCGGGCTGGTTCTGCCGTGCTACGACTATTGCCTGAAGTGTTCTCATACTTTCAATTTGCTGGATGCCAGAGGGGCCATCAGCGTGACGGAGCGCACCAATTACATCGCGCGGGTTCGCAACCTGGCGCGACTCACGGCGCATGATTACGTGGCGCAACGCGAACAAATGGGATTTCCGCTGCTCAACAAATGGGATTAGCAGTAAGCCTTGGAGGGAATCGTGGGAAAAGATTTGTATCTTGAACTAGGAAGTGAAGAAATTCCAACCAGTTATATCCAGCCAGCATTGGAAGCAATGGCGACCCAGATGGTGCGCTTTCTGGATGAAAACCGCATCGGACATGACCAACCATACACCACCGGGACTCCCAGGCGGTTGATACTGTTCATACCGAACGTGGCGGCCCAACAGGAACCCTATGCCACCGAAATCATCGGTCCCCCCAAGAATGTGGCTTACGATCCCGAAGGACGTCCTACCAAGGCGGCCGAAGGATTTGCCCGCGGTCAAGGGGTAACACTCGAAGAGATACAGTTCAAGGAGACCTCCAAGGGAGAATATCTTTGCATCGTGCGTGAAGAGGCAGGGCTTCCGACCAGGGATCATCTGGAGAGGATGCTGCCGGATTTCATTGCCCATATTCCCTTTCCCAAGTCGATGCGCTGGGCTAGTCTCAGTGTGACGTACACCCGCCCCTTGCACTGGATCACGGGACTTTTCGGGGAAGAGACGTTGAAGTGCCGCTACGGCGATATCGTGAGCGGGAATCAATCCTTTGGGCATCGCTTCATGAGTCCCCAATGGATTCCCGTAACCGGCTATAAAAACCATATGGAAAATTTGAAGAAGCACTTTGTCATGGCGGACATGCAAGAGCGCAGGGAGGCGATCCGCCGGGGCATCAAGGAGACAGCGGCCAAGGTAGGCGGGTTAATCCTGGAAGACGACGAACTGCTGGATGAGGTGACCCAATTGGTTGAGTACCCCGAACCTCTGCTGGGAGAATTCGAACAACGCTATCTGCAACTTCCGCCCGAGCTTCTGATTACGGTGATCAAGAAACATCAACGCTATTTTGCCGTGACCGATGCTCAGGGGAACCTGCTGCATTATTTTGTAACGGTTGCCAACACCATCCCGCGCGATCCGAAGCTGGTTGCTGCAGGCAACGCCCGCGTAGTGCGCGCGCGCCTTGAGGATGCCCGTTTCTATTACGAAGAAGACCAGAAGGTTCCGTTGGATAAGCGTGCTGAAGAACTGAAAAACGTTGTCTTTCACTCCAAGCTTGGCACCAGTTGGGAAAAAGTCGGCCGCTTTACGGCACTGGCACGCTGGCTGGGAGAACAGTTGGCCCCCGATTCACTCGATACCCTGCTGCGGGCAGCTTTCTTATGCAAGGCGGATTTGGTCACCGGCATGGTCGGGGAGTTTCCTGAACTGCAGGGAGTTATGGGACGAGCCTATGCGCGCTTGCAGGGTGAACCGCAGGCGGTGGCGGAGGCTGTTTTCGAGCACTATCTTCCCGTGCGGGCCGGCGGGCCGATCCCCCGGAAGGTGGAAGGCGCATTGCTCAGCATTGCAGATAAGATGGATACCATCGTGGGTTGCTTCGGAGTCGGACTCATTCCCACAGGAACCGCCGATCCCTTTGCCCTGCGCCGGCAGACCCTGGGTATCATCCGCATCATTCTGGAAAAACCGTTTCGCATATCCCTTGGGCAACTGGTCGATCAAGCGCTGCCCCTGCTAAAGTCCCACATGACCGAACCGGCAGAAACAGTAAAAGAGGGTGTACTGGATTTCTTTTCCGGCAGATTGCAGCATTGGCTGGTCAGCCAGCAAGGCTTTGCCGCTGATGCCGTGGATGCCTCTCTGACTGCTGGAATGGATGATCTGGTGGATGCAGTCGCGCGTGCCAGAGCGCTTGCCGCTTTCAAGAACCGTGCGGATTTCGAAAGTCTTGCCACCGCATTCAAGAGAGTAGTGAATATCATCAAGGAACCCGAAACTACCCCCGTGAGTCCTCAACTGTTCAGCGGCAATGCAGAAAAAGACCTGTTTGACGCATTGCAGACCACGGCAGGACTTGTCTCCGGGTGCATGGATCGATCCGACTATGACGGTGCACTGGCGGCCATGGCTAAACTTAAAGAACCCATAGACGCTTTCTTTGACTCGGTGCTGGTAATGGACAAGGACGAAGCCGTTCGCCGCAATCGTTTGGCTCTGCTGACACAGATCCATGATTTATTCGCCAGGGTCGGAGACTTCCGAAAAATCCAAACCACGTAGCTTTGTGGGGATTCGTCACGCCGCCGGCGGGACGAATCCCGGCAGAACTTTGCCGGCCTCAATCGGGCCGTTTCGCCCATTACCCCCGCGCAAGCCCACAAGAGTCGGCAGCAGGAGGAAAGCCGCTCCTCCGGCAACTACCCTCTAAGCATTCAGGGGCAATGCCGCTCCATGCCGTGCAAACAGCCTGCTGATGCGCTGCAGGGACTGGCGTGCCAGGTCCAATATGAGATTCCCTCCTCGAAGAGCATCGTAAAGCGCTGAGTACAACGGTTCGATATTGTCGGGCTTTTGACACAGGAGAAAAAAATCAATGGTTGATCGCATCCCCTGCCGTATGATTTCATCCCACGAGTAATGGCCGGAGGCTGCTTCCATATCCAGGTCGTCGCTGAACAACACCTGCCTGAAAGCAAGCCTGTTGCGCAGCCATTCAACATTGATGATGGGCGACAGGGTTGCCGGCCAATCGGGGTCGAGGGACGGATAGCGGGCGTGCGATGTCATGACACAGTGAACTCCCGCCCTGACGGCCTTCTCAAACGGCAACAGCGCCCTTTCCATGTCACCCTGGCTCTGCCAACGGATGACCGGCGCGAAATAATGCGGATCGGATTCGGCAAGCCCCAGACCGGGATAGTGTTTTGCCGTTGCCGAAACGCCGTTTGTCTGCAGCGTTTCTATCCATAGTTTGCCAAGCTCCGCCACCCGATGCGGATCAGATCCCAGGCAGCGCTCCCGCATGAAATGATCTTGCTCCTCCGGAAGAACGTCCAAAACCGGCGCAAAGTTGATCTGAATTCCACACTGCCTGAGATCCAATGCCGCCCTGCGGCTCCATTCCCTGACCGCCCGATGGCCCTCGACGGCCAGACTGTGGGCCGAAGGAAGTTGCGTGAAAGGAAGCACTAAGCGTTGAACCGGCCCTCCCTCCTGGTCGATGGCCACTAATAACGAACGCCCCAGAGCCTCCCGGGCAAACCTTTGGGCACCTTCCAGCAACTCGAGCAGCTGTTCGCGGCTTTCAATGTTTCGGCTGTACAGCACGATGCCCGCCACTTGAAACTCCTGGATGATCCATTTGAGTTCATCCTCCAGCCTCAAGCCGCGAAACCCCACAAGAAGATGTATGCCTGCCTGTGAATTCAGTCCGGTTCTAATGAGCAAAGTCTTCTCCCTGTAATCCGCAATGCGCCGAAAAATTTCGATTTGACTTGGTCAAAACCTGGTATAGTCTCTGACAAAGTGCAGCAGTCCCCGTCAAACGCTGATGCCGCGGCCGAAATGGCCGAGACAATGTAACAGATTGAACCACTCAGAGCAATTGTGAGGAAGGTATTCGATGCATGATAAAAACCACAGTATTTTCATTGGCCTGGGAGAGAGTTCCCTGCATCTGCCGCTGGTGCGCGCCAACCGGCATGGGCTGATTGCGGGAGCGACGGGCACGGGCAAGACCGTGACCCTGCAAATCATGGCGGAAGGATTCTCCAGCCAGGGTGTACCGGTATTTCTCGCCGATGTTAAGGGAGATCTTGCCGGAATCAGCCAGGCGGGAGAACCGAAACCGAAAATACTGGCAAGAGCACAAAAAGTGGGCATGGCGGATTTTCAACAGCGTGCATTCCCCACGCTGTTTTGGGACCTGTTTGGACAGCGCGGGCACCCGGTCAGAACCACCGTTTCCGACATGGGTCCGCTGTTGCTGGCGCGTCTGCTCGATTTGAACGATACCCAAGAGGGCGTCATCAACATCGCCTTCAAAGCCGCCGATGATGAGGGGCTATTGCTTCTGGATTTTAAGGACTTGAGGGCCGTTCTCAATTACATTTCCGAGCAGAGCAAAAGCTTTTCGCAAAATTACGGGCGCGTGCACTCGGCTTCCATCGGAACCATTCAGCGCAAGCTGCTCACCCTGGAGCAGCAGGGAGGCGACCGTTTCTTTGGGGAACCCGCACTGGAGCTCAACGACCTGATGATCACCGATTTTTACGGCAACGGCGTCATCAGCATCCTGGCGGCCGACCAGCTCATGCACAACCCCAGGGCCTATGCGACCTTGCTGCTGTGGCTTATGGCGGAGCTGTTTGAAGAACTTCCGGAAGTAGGAGATTTGGACCAGCCCAGGCTGGTTTTCTTCTTTGATGAAGCACACTTGCTGTTCGATGATGCGCCCAGAGCACTGGTTGACAAGATAGAACAAGTAGTGAGGCTGATCCGATCCAAGGGGGTGGGCATCTATTTTGTCACCCAAAATCCGTTGGATATTCCCGACGCCGTCCTTGGGCAGCTGGGAAACCGCATACAACATGCCCTGCGCGCCTTCACTCCGCGGGAACAGAGGGCGGTGCGAGCCGCCGCCGAAACCTTCAGAGTCAATCCCAAGCTCAACGTGAGCGAGGCGATCACGCAGTTGGGGGTGGGAGAAGCTCTGGTTTCGCTGCTCGATGAACAGGGCCGACCGGGGATGGTAGAACGCGCCATGATCCGCCCTCCCATGTCCCGGCTTGGGGTGATAACGGACGCCGAGCGACAGACGAGCATGCTCAACAGTCCGGTGCGTAGCAAGTATGATCACACAGTGGACCGGCAATCGGCCCATGAAATGTTGCTGGCACGTGCCAAAGAGGCAGCGGCTCTGGAAGGTTTGCGGGAAGAGCGCTATGCCGGCACCGGACGATCCGCTTCATCTCCCAGGAGCAATCGCCAGGGTCTCGCAGAAGCGATGGCCAAGAGCGTGGCCCGAAGCATCGGCAGTCAACTGGGGCGACAAATAGTGCGCGGCATTTTGGGCTCAATCTTCAAGAAAGGATAATGAAGTGCCGACCCGGGCAACAGAGCGTCGTCTTCCGACCGGCTCCCTTCAACCCTCTCGGTCCCACAGCAAACTAATCGGTTCTGGCCGAAGCTGAGCCGAACAGGATATCTTGGGCCTTCGGTCCGCAATTGAAGAGCAGATCGAAGGCAGAAAGGTTGGGAATGAAATCGCCCCAGAGTTGCGGGTAGATCGGTGCAGGATACTTGAAAAAATCAAGCCGGATGCCGGCAGCATCAAACTCCCCTGTGTCGATATATTTTGCCGCGGCGGTCTGAGTCAAGTACACAGAGCTTCCCAGCACCTTGCACATTTCCACGAGAAGGCGATTGCCGCGCGCATGAATGCCCAATTCCGACAGCAGCATGATCTTGGAGTCGATCTCGAGGGCATGCACCAGGTACCTGATGATCGCCAGGTTGCACTCCAGCATTGTCAGGTGCTGGCAGGTAAATATTTCATCAAGAATTCCAACATGGTCGGCGAAATAGGGAGCGTGGGCGTAGGCGCTGCGAAGGCTCTCCCTGTGCTTGTGTTGCCAGCGACCCTCATAGCAAATCTTGACATCGCTGATGCGCTGCATCCCCAACCCTTTTTTCCAAACGGGTATGGTCATCCACAGAGTGCCCTGGTCGTTCTTAAAGCGATTTCTGGTAATCCAGGTGGTTCCCCGCGGGAACTGTACAGTGTCGAGGATCACAAACACATCGCAGCGCTGCAGCTTGTAAAAAAAGCCCGAGAACGGGCAAAAGTACGGCTGGTTTGCGGCTATGATCATGATCTATTTGCGCAATATTCGGATGATCCAAAAAACCAGCGAAACAACGACACTCAACAGTATCATGCTGGTTATCGGGATAAAGACCTTTAAGTTGGGCCTGTTCACCACGATGTCGCCGGGCAAACGCCCCAGAGGAATTCTACCCAGCCACGGCCATAGAACTCCAACGATCAGGATGACGATGCCAAGGACGATGAGCGCTTTCTGCATGATGCGGACAACACCCTTTCCCCGAATGCGGCAAACATTCCGGGTTGCCGACGGAAACAAATTTCTTTAAATTGTTTGTGCTCACAGTGGCAGAGGGCAACGCCTGCCCCCATAACCAGAAAACGGCTGGGCATCGGTTGCCATCATCAAACCCCGTGGCTCCTTTCGCACTGTGGGCTGCAGGTGTTTTCTGACGGCCGCCGATTGATGCCTAAACGTGGCGATTTCACTTGTAATAAAATCATTGAGAGTTGAGAAAATCAAGAGACGGTTCCAAATGGCTCCGGCATGAGAGTCATCGTTTATCCGAAGGAAGTCGTATGAGCAAAGAAGTTGAATGCATGTGCCTCGAGTGCGGCGTTTCTTTGTACCTGGATGGGGACATCATTCATCTGGGAGACTATGTCACCGATGCGCTGCGGGCTGTAGAAAAGACTTTCTGCACGCAATGCGGCGGCCAGCTGGCCCTGGTGGGGCTGGCCGGCGATGAGCCCAACTACCGAACCCGAGGCGAGCGCGCAGCAAAATGAATCAAAAAAAGTAAGTCTGGTACAGGTGGTAGATTTCCGCTTCTTCATCGGCATGCAGCAGGCGCACCGGTCTTGCCCCCAGCTGACACAGACTGTTGGGAGACGTGCCGTAGAGCCGACAGGTTAGAGGGCGCACCGGATAGATGCGGCAGCCACTGTGGCAGACATACGGGCAAGTCGTTCCCTGCGCCTCCCCAACTGCCGCACCTATTGACTGCAAATAATTCTTAATCCGCTCGTCCTCGATCCGGGTCCTGGACGGGACCCCGAAATTGCGGCAGCACTCGGTGCACCCCGGAAGGCACTGGAAACCGGGTATGAGATCGTAGATGTCGTTGATGTCCAACAGTTCCCTCCTTCATTGTCTCTCTGCGTAACATAAGGAGTGCAGCGACTGTTTTGAAATTTCGCAGCAAACTATACCGGTCAGCACAATTTTTCAAGACCTTGACCACCATCACCCGCCATACAATCGTCCGGGGCATTGTACTGTGTGTTCTGCTCACCTCGGCCGGCTGGACGGTTTCCGCGGCAGCAAGCTCGATCGCAAACAACTGCCGCGCTCTCCCTCACCTGCTGCCGGTCCGAGCACCGAACGACCCTTGGGGCCACACATCACCCATCGACACCTTTGCCATCGAAAAACTGTCATTCCAATGGGGAGCCCTGCGTTTTGACAATCTTTCCGCGCTCATATCAGTCGAATCCAGTGAAAAGTCAAAATTCTTTGAACTGAAGGAATGCCGCATCAAGAAACTCAGTTTTTCAGGAAACAGCCCCTTGCAGCGCATCGCGCTGGAAAATCTGACCGCAACTGCCAGGGTCTTCTGGAATGGCGAGGATAACCGGCTGACCGTCGAAGCCTGTGAGATCCATCTCCCGCCGTCAGGCATCATACGAGGCCGCGGTGCTTTACCGATCGGCCGCCAAGGCGGCTTTCTCCATGTCGACGGTTCTGACTTGCCCATGGGAGCTACGCTGGCTCGACTGTTTGACCTGGCAGAGGATTTCTCTGTGAATGCTCCGACCGGCATGAAATTAGAGCTGACCATGCCCACTTCCGATCAGTTGAAATTTGCCGGAACAGTGAAGGTTTCCGCCGGTAGATTTCAAGACCCCTCGTTTGCTTACGCAGCCGAGAATCTTGCTGTTTCCCTGGACATGAAAGGCTCCTGGGACCTGGCTCACAACACGGGAAATGTCGAAGGCCACCTCCGCCTCACAACCGGAGAAATGCTCGCAGACAAGATGTACCTTGATTTCACCGAGACGCCTCTGAACCTTGAGATGAATTTGCTGTTTGACGGTCTGACAAAGTTGTCCGTGAGTAACTTGAGCATCCTCCTGGAACCTATCTGGTCAGTCCGGTGCAAAGGTTCCATTGCCGATCTGCCGGACTTGTCGGGACTGGACTTTGTCTGCATTTCTCCGCCCCACTCCGTTGGAACCGCCTGGAACAAATGGATAAAAGACCCCTTTGGAGAAGTCTACCCGGCATTGCAGGGGATGCAGCTGGATGGCCGCTGGAGAAGCCAGGCAAGCCTCGAGGGCAGTCTGGCGGAGCCCGAAGTGCGCGGGTCTTTCCGGTTGGAAGATGTGTCGTTCTTTCACCCGGACTACCTTGCCGATCCCGTCACGATAAACTGTGATTTTCCCTTTTGGTTTGCCCCGATCTCGGTTGCCCCCTCGAAAGACCCACGGGATGGGAGGAAAGGCCTTGTTCAACTGGATAACATCAAACTTCCCTGGTTGAACACCGACTCGTTGACCATGGTGTTTGAAGCTCCAAAAAACGGATGGAAACTGCTCAATGATGTGACCCTGCCCATCGGTAAGGATCAGCTCAAAATCAACCGCCTGGAGCTGAACAATGCCTGGCTCCCGGATAGAAGCGGGCTGTTGGTGATCCTCGCCAATGGACTGGGTTTGCGGCCCATCCTGGAATATCTGTGGGAAATTAAACCGGACGCTGCCTTGACTTCACCGAAGCTGACCTTCAGGCTTGATAAGAACCGTTTGGAATGCCTGGATACAATCGACATGGAAGTCCTTTCCGGCGACCTCAGGGTTGAAAACCTGCTGATTGACAGGCCGCTGGCCCCCGGTCGCGTCATTTCCTTGAGTGCCTTCTGGCAGGATGTGGACCTGCGGGAATTGACCCATTTGACCGATTTCGGAGAAATCACCGGGCGCCTCAAGGGTCAGGTCAACGACCTGCAAATCAGCTATGGCACGCCGGTGGCCTTCGACCTCCTGCTGGAATCCGTTCCTCAGCCGGGGGTTGCGCAGCGGATCAGTCTGGTGGCTTTGGAAAATCTGACCGCACTGGGCGGGGGGGAATCGCCGTTCATGGGACTGGCGGGGGGAGTGATTGGGACCTTCTTTAAAGACTTTTCATACCAAAAAATCGGCATCCGCTGTATACTTCAAAATGACTTTTTCACCATCAGAGGCCTGATCGAGGAAGATGCCACGGAGTATTTGGTCAAACGAGGATTGACCGGCGTTAATGTGATCAATCAGCAGACTAACAACCGCATTTCCTGGAACGATATGATTCGCAGGCTTGAACGGATCAATCGAACCGCGGAGCAGGACGACCCACCAAGACAAGGAGAAGGAAAATGAAAGTCACTGTCAAATGGAAGAAAATCATTCCTCTTATGATCTTATTGGGGCTGTTTTCTTGCGTCACGGTCAACATCTACTTCCCCGCCGAAGAGGTTCGCAAAACAGCGGAGGAGATTGTGGGCGAAGTGCGCGGCCAGACAGAGCAAACAGCGCCGCAGAGCTTCCTCGGGAATCAGCTGTTTGCTTTGGTCCGTTTCTTTGTTCCCCGCGACGCCCATGCACAAGCGGAAACCACCGTTTCCAACGCCGCCATCCGCGCCGTGAAAGAACGATTGAAGCAGCGCGCTGGGCAGCTTGCTCCATTTTTCGATCAGGGAATTATCGGCGAGAGCAATAACGGATATGTCCGAATTGTTGCATCGGGCAGCCTGGACATGAAACAGAAAGCCGCCGTGAACCGTCTGGTGGTGGAGGCTGAAAATAGAGATCGCAAGCAGCTCTATCAAGAGATAGCGCGCGCGTTGAATCTCGATGCCGGACAACTGAATCGAATTGAGTCCATTTTTGCCGGTGAGTGGCAACAGACCGCCCGGCCCGGCTGGAAGGTAGAAAAAGCGCCGGGGCAGTGGGTGAGTAAGTAAACATCAGCCGGGCAATCAGACAATCTCCCTGGCCAGCTCCCATTTTTCCGGAGACCGCCACAGGCGTGATTTCAGGAGCTCACGGAGGTGCACAAATTCCTTCGGCAGGCGGTCGTAAAACATGTCGAACAGCTCTTCGTGCGCCCTCGCCTCCTGAGCGGCCGCTTCGCGCGACACCGACATGAGTTCATAGAAGGTTTCCGGATCGAAGTCGAGCCCCTGCCAGTGGATGTCTCTGTGCCTGGGCATGTAACCGATCGGACTTTCGACGCCGTAGCCTCGGCCCTGCACGCGATCGATGATCCATTTGAGCACCCGCATGTTTTCTCCGAATCCCGGCCACAGGAAACGGCCCTTGTCATCCCGGCGAAACCAGTTGACACGAAAAATGCGCGGCGGGTCCTGCAGATGCCGTCCCACATTCATCCAGTGATTCCAGTAGTCGGCCATGTTATAGCCGCAAAAGGGAAGCATGGCCATCGGGTCCCAGCGCACCGGCGGCTGCCCTTCGGCCGCCGCTGTGGCCTCGGAGCCCATGGTGGCTGCCAGGTACACCCCGTGGGTCCAATTGTAGGCCTGGAAGACCAGCGGTATATTCTTGCTCATCCGCCCACCGAAAATAAGGGCCCGTATGGGAACACCCTCGGGATTGTCCCATTCCGGATCGAATGTCGGGCACAGCCGGATGGGCGCAGTAAAGCGGGCATTGGGGTGAGCAGCCAGGCGCCCGCAGTCCGGGGTCCAGTCCTGTCCCCGCCAGTCGATTAGATGGGCCGGGGGCGCATCGGTCATTCCCTCCCACCACACGTCGCCGTCATCGGTCAGTGCAACGTTGGTGAAAATACAATCCTTATTCAATGAAAGCATGGCATTGGGGTTCGATTTCATGGAGGTGCCGGGAGCCACCCCGAAAAAGCCGGCTTCCGGATTGATGGCCCGCAGAGTGCCGTCATGCCCCTCTTTAATCCACGCAATATCATCCCCGACGGTGAAAACTCTCCAGCCTTTGAAGGCTTTTGGAGGCACCAGCATAGCAAAGTTGGTTTTGCCGCACGCACTGGGAAAAGCGGCGGCCACGTAAGTCTTTTCTCCATTTGGATTCTGCACACCCATGATCAGCATGTGCTCTGCCAGCCAGCCTTCGTCTCTGGCCATCACCGAAGCAATTCTCAACGCGAAGCACTTTTTGCCAAGCAGCGCATTGCCTCCGTACCCGCTGCCGTAAGACCAGATCATGCGTTCTTCGGGAAAATGACTGATGTGTGTGTTGTCCGGATCACACGGCCACGCAACATCCTTTTGCCCCGGCTCCAGAGGGGCCCCGACCGAGTGAACGCAGCGCACAAAAGGCCCACGTTCGCCGAGAACATCGAGTACCGCCTGACCCATTCGGGTCATGATGCGCATGTTGGTCACCACATAGGGAGAATCGGTGAGCTCGACCCCGATTTGCGCAATGCGAGAACCCAAAGGCCCCATGCTGAAGGGAATGGCATACATCGTGCGACCCCGCATACACCCCGCAGACAGGGCGTTGAGGCGGTCCTTCATTTCGGCCGGATTCATCCAGTTGTTGGTCGGCCCGGCATCAGCCTTGTTGATGGAACAAATGAACGTTCGATGCTCAACACGCGCTACGTCCCGCGGATCGGAGCGGCACAGGTAGCTGTTGGGACGTTTTTCCGGATTGAGACGGATGAAGGTGCCGGTCTCCACCATCTGCCGGCAAAGCCGGTCATTTTCTTCCCGACTGCCGTCGCAGATGTGAATGTGATCCGGCTTGCAGTGTTCGGCGGTTCTCCTGATCCAGTTGAGGAGCCGCCTGCAATTGGTGTGAGCACCAGTCATTGGTCTATTTTTCATGGATTTTCTCCAGCGCAGTCAATCTGCGCAAACGGACAGTTCGACTCACCATGGCTGCTGAGCCGGCGGCCGCGCCGCAGGCGTTGTTCTGCGCTGCCCACCAACAGCAGGAAACAAAGACCATGGATTCAGATCTGTCCTCAATTGGTAGCAAGTGCCGTCACCGCTGTCAAGGAGAGATAAGCAATGAGCGGGTCGGATGGGAGATTCAGGTTGCGGCTGCATTATTGTTGCCCTATTTTCCACGCATCAATGGGAAGGTTGAAGTGCTTGATCACCTGGTTCATACTTTGCCAGAAGGCATCATCTTCTTTTCTTTCAAATATAAGAACAAGCCCCGCCCGTTTGTCCGTCTTCAGCCCATAGAAAAGCGCGCGACCGATAGCCCTGTCCCAGTTTGCAGCCGGTTCGAACTTGATGGCATGAGTCTCCGTCAGACAGTCGATGAGCGTCTGGTCGGCAAGTACCCGGCGAGCCAGCCCGCCATGTTCTTCACACCATTTGTCCTGGCGGTACCCACTGAGCTCCTTTTGCACCAGCGTGTCCATCAGGCTCATGGATGCCGTCTCAAACGGCCTCAGGACCGAGAGCAAAAGCAATAACAAAAGCATTTTCCGATGCATGATAAAGCTCCCTTTAAATCCTGGCATGAGTCGCCTGCAAGAAATGTGGGACAATTATTTCCCACTCAGGAACTGTCTCAAAAATCCCTCCCACCGTCACCCCGGCTCAGGCTCGGAGCCGGGCACTGCTGATAATCCCGGATGCCGGCATTGGCCGGGATGGTGCACGGCCAAGGGTTGCTATATCTTAAGACTGCTGCTGAATATCATAACCCCGGGCTTTTGTCTGCTCACTCGGTTGACTTGCCGACAGCAATTGGATGAAACTCGTTTACTCGCCCCTGGAAAAGCACTATAAGGCTCTCAATTGGCCTGCAGCCTCCGGGGGGAAAGTTCCGGAGTGCTGAAAAACGAAGCAAGAGGCAGGTGTTGCGATGTGCGCAGCAGCCAGCCGGGAAGCCATGGATTGACCAGGTCCGAGCAATGCTGCCCGCAGGTGCTGCGAGCGCCCCTGACTCTATCGGCATGAGGGAGGATATGGAAGAACTATGAAAACCATAGGATTGATCGGGGGAATGAGCTGGGAGTCGACGGCCGAATATTACCGGATCATCAACCAGGAAGTCAATCGCAGGCTGGGAGGATTCCATTCAGCTAAAATACTGCTTTATTCGGTCAATTTTGAAGCAATCGAAAGTCTGATGCAAGCAGGAAAATGGGACGAGATCGGCGGGCAAATGGCTCGGATCGCCGCTACTCTTGAGAATGCCGGGGCCGAACTGGTGATACTCTGCACCAACACGGTGCACAAAGTTGCGGAACGGATTGACCGGGCCACGACCATTCCCTTCATTCACATTGCGGATGCCACCGGCGAGGAGATCCAGCGACACGGGCTGAAACGAGTGGGGCTGCTGGGAACCCGCTATACCATGGAGCAAGATTTCTACAGGGGGCGTTTGGCCGAAAAATTTGGGCTGCACATCCACATTCCCGATGAAAAGGCCCGAGTCATTGTCAATGACGTGATCTTTAACGAGTTATGCAAGGGTGTCATCAATGAGAGGGCGAAAGTTCAATTCTTGCACATCATTGAAAGCCTGGTTGCAGAAGGCGCGGAAGGCATCATCCTGGGCTGCACCGAGATACCTCTGTTGATTAAACAGGAAGAGAGCCCCGTTCCGCTGTTTGACACAACCCGCATCCATGCCCTGCGGGCCCTGCATTGGGCGCTCGCCAATGCCCATCCATCTGCGGGGGAAATTGCGGGTGCGACGGGCGGCCTAACGTAGCATACGGGATCTCTTCTGACCCACAGCCAGGATACGTGCAGGACTTCGACATGCATCTGTTCCCTTTGAACACTTGTAATTTTCACCCCAAACAGAGGACGCTGGCCATACTATTGATGCTTGCAGCAGCCTCCCTGTTCACTTGCCTCAATCTCATCATTGACCTTCTGGAGTCGCATTTTCGCATCTGGGATATCGGATTTTATCGATTCTTTGGGGGGCTGGTGCTGCTTTTCATACTGTCCGGGCGGCATCACAATCCCTACCGGGGAAACCATACGCGGTTGCTGCTCATCCGTGGAATCTGCGGCTCGGTGGCCTTTCTGTCTCTGGTTTCCAGCATTCGACTGCTGCCGGTGTCGACAGCCCTCGTGCACTTCTACACGTTCCCGGCCTTTGCTGCGATATTTTCTGCGGTTCTGTTCGGCGAACGAATTTCAAGGGCGGCGCTGATGTGCATCGCTGTCGTCCTGATCGGCATCTCGATTCTATTTGATTTTACCCTCAGCGCAAACTTGCTCGGCCAGTTGCTGGCCATCAACGGAGCCGTTTTTGCCGGCTTGACCATTGTTTTGATCAGACGGCTCAAGGCAAACAACAATGCCGCCATCATCTATCTCTATTTCTGTACCCTGGGTCTGATCGTCTGCCTGCCGATGTACCTGCAGTCCCCGGTGTTTCCGGCGGATGGCAAGGAGTGGCTGTTATGCAGCGGCATTGTGCTCACCTCTCTGGCTGCGCAGCTCGCCATGAATCAGGGTTTCGCTTATTGTCGCAGTTGGGAGGGCGGACTCTTCATGACTAGTGAAGCGGTGTTTACCGCGGCCGCGGGCATCATGCTCCTGGGCGACCCGCTCAGCTGGCGTTTTCTGACCGGCGGAGTGCTGATTCTGGGCAGTGTGGTCGCCATGAATTTCGTAAAAGACCACCAGCAAACACAACTCGCTCACGCAGCCGGTTCCAGTCCAGCCGCGGGCAGACCTGTCGCGTCCGCCGCCTCTGCAAAGGAGCCTGAAGACGGCACTCATTAGTTTCAACGCTCCGTTTCGACAGGTTTTTTGTCGACAGGAAAAACGTTCCGGACCATTTCTGCCGCCGCGACGATTGCCTGATTCTTGACACTTGGTCCCCCTGATTTACCAAGCACTCCCAATCTAAAATCTGAAATCCAGGGCAAGGTAGATACGATCGCGCAGCGTTCAATTGACCTTCAAGTTCCATTTCTTGGCCGCGTTGGCAGAACCGTAAATGTTGCCCAGGTAAAATGGTAAGCCCACTCCGGCAAGTACTCCGGCCACCGCATAATACTCCGCACGAATGCCGGTAACGGCTCCGGCAATCCACAGGCCGTTGATCGCAAAGGCAGTGACGCCGTCGCCATAATGAGCTGCATACATGTACCCGCTGCCTGGAACGAGGGCCGACAACACAGCCGCAAGCACCTCAGATTTTTGTGGAATCTCCTGGTACTGATGCAATAGAGCGATCGCCTTGCCGGCCTTTTGCGCACTCTCTTCGTGAGGATACCGTTTGATCAATTGAACCAATCGACTGGAGCTCGCCGCAATATTCTCCTCGTCGAGAGCCACCAGGGAGGAACCCATCAATGAGAGCGGCGCATAGCGGGAATCGGGGTGAGATCTGGCCAGATCATCAAAAAGCATTCGCGCGGGTTCCAGTTGCTCGGCCCGCCAAAAGCAGAGAGCCTCAAAAAATTGTGCTTCGTCAAGATACTCGCTTTGTTTGTATTTGGCGCGCAGAGAGGAAAATGACTCTGCACAATCCTGGTATTCCTCCCCTTTGTAATAGGCCATCCCAATCTTATACCAGGCGTAGTCCGCATTCTGCGAATCAGGAAAAAGAATCAACATCTTTTTGTATTCGGTGACTGCCCGATAATATTCTCCTTCGTCCATGAATGCGTCCCCAAGCCGGATTTGAACCTCGTCCGTCAACCAAATGCCCTTTTCCGCAGCATAAGCCGAAAGATGGCCCACACTGAAGACCAGGGGAGTCAATAAAAGCAGGCAAAAAGCATTAACGCGGCTGCCGAATGACATTCTTGGATGGGGGATCATAGAGCTTTCCGTTGGGCAGCAGAGTATAATCGGGACCAGGCTTTTTCCAAACATTACAGCGGGTAAGGCGATCGCCAATCATTATGAGGGCGATCCAGGGATCCTGCTCGCAGACCACTTCATAGGCATAGGTTGAGCACGAGGGTCGGAATCCGCATCGGTCTATTCCTCCGGTGGGCGCAATGGTGCTCTTGTAAAAGCCGATGGCAGCCTTGAAAACAAGCTTCATACACGAGCTCTCCACTGTTTGATCGTAAGCCCGTGTCGGTCGATTTTGCGCCGGTCCCTTCATCAGAATCGAGGTTTCCGCTGCTCCGAGAGTCGCCTTGACCAGGCAGAACCATGCCCCACCAAAGATGATCATGCATTTGATCCAACGCGGCATTGTTTCGTCTCATTGAGCAGCAGTGAGTGTGCCTCTGTGGTTACTGCTCGCCAAGCAGTTTCCTTTTACCGGCCTCGAATTCTTCCCTCGTGATGATTCCCTTTTTGTAGGCCTCTTTGAGATCGTCCAGCTGCTTTCCCAATGTAGGAGCAACAGTCTGTTGCGCCGGAACCTGCTTCTCCACAATGATTTTTTCCTTGGAGGAGCTGCCACCGCAGCATCCAGCCAGGTGGAGGCCCGCCAGTAGCAGCAATACAATGGTCAACATCCTGCGAAATTCCATCCCCTAAACTCCCTCCCCTTTCAGTGACATCGATGTGCCCGCAAGAAAATTTCACTTTAGCAATGCTCATCATCTAACGCAATTGGCAAAAAACAGGAAAACAACGCCATGCGCTCGGTCATTTGTGGGATTGCACCAATTCGCTGAAAACAATCTATCTATACTTGTTCAGCACCTTTTCTAAAGTCACTGCCTTCATTTTGCCCTTTTCATACGCATCGATCCGACTCTCAGCCTCTTTTGCCCACAATTCGTCGATGTCCTTATCCGGTTTGTCCAAGCTTGAGAGTAGTTTGTCGATCAATTCGGCTTTCTGAGCCGGTTTCAGAGTTAATGCTTCCTTCAACACTGTATTTGGATCGGCCATTGTCAACTCCTTTGTGTATGCAAATGACGAAATCGCCGAAAAGAACAAGCAGAGATCGCGGCATTCTCTTACGTACGCCCTTCTTATGGTAGACACGCATCTTGAGTTGTCCAAAGTACGAGATATCGAGAGAACCTAAGGAGAACCTAAGGGGACGTCCTTTAGTCTTTTAGTTTTACTCTCCGGACTCACGATC
>FWPV01002296.1_pt1 | contig 47568 bp, 41 predicted proteins | sample 2228371 | NCBI WGS metagenome assembly FWPV01 (sample SAMEA103939776, study PRJEB20133) | metagenome | reverse complement strand
GCTTCACCCAGGCTCTCAAGCCAGGCGGAAGGAACCGAAATCCATCGACCAGCCTCTCATTCATCTCCATAGCAATCCCTCCTTGGTACGCGGACAGTGTGCCCTCATTCGTATGACCCGTATTATACGGATAGACTTCACAAGAAGGCAAGAAAAATTGCCTCTTGAATTTCGAATAAAAAACCTTTATATGTAAGACGGTTCAAGAGAGCGAACACAGGAAGACTGCCTTTTTGCGCCCGTAGGGGCGAAAAAGAGTAAAAGAGGGTCTTATGAAGAACGCAGTTCCCAAAGAGGTGATCAGAGAGATTTTTCAAAAGAAGTTAACGAGGCGAGATCTGAATGGTGAAGTTTATCGAAAACTGAAGACGATGATTGAGTCGGGAAAACTGAAGAAAGGAGACAGGTTGATTCAGGAAAAGCTTGCCCTCCAGTTCAATGTGAGCCGGCAGACGATCATCTTTGCGCTCCAGCAGTTGAAAAGAGATAAGTTGATTGTCATCAAGTATAAGAAAGGGGCCTTCGTCTGCTGAAAGATAAGGGGATCCCTCGTACGTCGTCCTAAACAGGGCCTCTTCCCGTCCAGAAATTGATTCTCCCCGCGCAGCCCAAGGCTGGTCTCACATCTCTTCCCCGCTTTTGACCTTTTTGGCTTCTCTGTTGAGATCTTGAGCGGAAGATCACATTAATGACAAAATTTGTCATTTTTCCGAATTATTGTTCAAAATCGCCCCAGTCGAAAATCATGTAACACCAGGAAGTTAAAGGTTTTCTCGTTTTGGCACAGACCATGCATCAACGGAGAGCGCTATGAAGGATCACTTTGTCAAAAAAGAGGACCCTAAAGAACCGCTCTCACCTTTCGACAAAGCAGATGTTGGGACTGTCGAGCCTGATGAGAAAAGCGCCCAGGAGGAGCAGATCCCCTCGACGTTGCTCAACGCATTCATGGAGTTGGTGCAACGAGTGAAGGGGACCCTGGCTGGAATGAAGGACCTTGCTTTCCTTTCAAAGGATAAATTTATTGACGTCCAATTGGGGGAGGATTTCTATCAGATCATCTCCGAAGATGTTGAGAAGACGATTTCATTGTTGAATTGCTTTCAGGATTATATCAACTTTCATAGTCCTTTGAAAAAGATGAACACGGTGAACAACATCATCGACGAGGTCCTCCGAGGCCTGGAAGACCAGATTGAGAGGAAGAAGATCAAGATCGTCAAGAAACAGTTCGAAAAGAACCTTCCAGAAACAATCCTTCCCGATGAACAGTTGAAGTACGTCCTCAAATCGATCATTCAGTTCATGGTCCACTCCACTCCACCCTATGGGAGCATGGGCTTCCTGACGCAAAAGCTCGAGCCATTGGGGGCCGATGATGAAGAACCAAGCTCGCTTCAGAGGGATGGGAGGTACATCGAGGTTCAGATTGCCTCCATGGGGGATAGGCAGAGGGAACTCCTTGATCTCGTTCCTGGAATGACCGTTGATCAGCGGGAGGAGGGAATGGACCTGATCGTCCAACTGGTCAAGGAGATCGTTCAGAGAAATCGGGGAAGGCTCACCCTGAAGGTCAATCCCCAGCAATCCATGTCATTCCTCTCTGTGATCCTTCCGATGGAAAGGAGGAAGGTGGTCCATTATCTCTCCACTGAGGAACGAATTAAACGAAGCAGAATTGGAGAGCTTGAACCCTCCAAGAAGCCCTAAGTCAATCCCTTAAGGCCATGGGTTGGTCCCTCTTGCCACTTCTTCCTCCATAGCAAAATGGGCCGAACCTGTTAGAATTCGATCCCTGTTTCGATGAAGGGACCCTGAAATTTCACCTTTACTTTCACATCGCTCTCGTCGATCTTCACCTCCTCATACCTGTAACCACCCGCCATGAAAAAGGGCTTGAAGGGTTTGATCTTCAACCGTCCGATAAGGTCATAGTAGTGGTTCGAGCTTAGGAGTATACCCCTCCCCTCAAATTCAGCCCCGATGAACTTGATCGGGTAGATCTGTAAGCCCAGATAGGCCATGGGCAAAGGGACGGTGAGGCTTTTCGATTCGCTTATGCCGGTGGTTGGCTGGTCTATCCTCGCCTTCAAGTTGACGATGCGACCGTCTATCCCAAGGTCCGCATTCACAACCCCGAGGGTGAGGGTTCTCAAGAATGGGAGGCGGTAATAGAGGCAGAGGTCGTAATGATCCAGCCGAAGGGTCGATGTAAAGGGAACGTCTGCAGCAAATGTCTTATCTCCAAATGTAAAGCTTGTGCTCTTGCTCCCTTCCTCTTTGAACTTCATAGGCGTTGCCATGAGATAAAGGTTCGGTAACCAGAGAGGGGAGTCGATCTTGACCCTTCCGAAGAGTCGGTTCTTCGAATCATACTTCAATTCATCTTCAACGCTTAACTTTTCTCCCTTATAAGCGAGGTCCCCCGAAGGTTCCTGTCTCCATCCTCCCACCGCAATCTCAAGGCCCGCCGCAGCAGCGATTTCCGGAAGGAGAAAAAATAGCAATAGAAGCGAGACTGTTCCAAGACTTGATCGTCGGCTCATAGGTCCCTCCCTTGAATTCCTTTTTGAAAGGCAAAATAATCGAAAAATCAATTTATGTCAATCACCTAAAAGCTTTTTTATCACGCCTTCCATTCCTAAGGGAATTATCAATTGCTTCTTAGGATTCTCGAAGGGTTCTCCGGGATTGAGAGGGGACGCAAAGATATGATCCTTCCTTCGATGTGATGCCTCACTGAAGCGCGGGGAAGATTGGGTGATCGGACAGGAATATCTCCGAAAATCTTACCAAGCCGACGATCCAAAAAGATCCTTTGGCAAAGGTCACTTCCCCTATGGCAGGGGAGTCCTCCCCATTTCTAATTGGATTCTTCGAGCAGGGGACAAGCTGAGGTTACGGCTCTAAGATTTTCTCCGACATCCCTATCCGATTCCGTCGAATTTTTCCGGTAGAGTGGGGGATTGCCATTCGATTTAAAAATAGATTGGCATCGAGTTGGGGTCGTGATAGGATTGGGAGGACGGATGCAGGCGTGATTGCTGAAGCCCCAGACGCCACGGCTCTTGATGGGTGTCCGTAGCAGTCACTCGGGTCTGCTTCCGCCGGGTTTGTCCAAGGATCGATGAATAAATCGATGAATAATCGGAAGAGGAGTGATCCGATCATGATGGTCTACGTGGTTTTCTATAAGGACTATAAATACCGAAGAGGCGAGTTGATGGGTCTCTTGGTGGAAAGAAGGAAAGAGACCAGGGGGGAGACCCTATGGGGAACAGGGACGAAATGGGCAAGGCAGGTATTCGGTCATTTGGTGAAGGATAAGAAGGATATCTTCATCTTTCCGAAAAAGATGGACGTGAATACCGATGATGAGACGATGCTCGTGGAGAAAGGGATACTGACGAAAGAGGAATACCTCGAGCTTCAGAACAAGATAGGTCGAGGGACGACAAGAGAGGTAAACAAAAAGGGTTAACCCTCTCGGGTTAACCCTTTCACTTTGGTGGAGCAGAGGAGATTTGAACTCCCGACCTCCAGAGTGCGATTCTGGCGCTCTCCCAGCTGAGCTACTGCCCCACGATTATGTGAGAGGTTGGAGGGCGGAGGTTTTAGGCAAATTCACAAGAGGTACTAAAACGAGTTCAGCATGCAACCTCCGACCTCAAACCTCGAACCTACAGCCTAATACCTCAAGCTTTTCAAATACTGCTTCAGTTTTTGCCCAGTCTCAGGATGTTTCAGCCCGAGGGCGATGTTGGCCTGAAGGTAACCCAACTTGTCCCCTGCATCGTACCGGTCGCCTATGAACTCGTATCCGAAAACGGGTCGCTCCTTCGCCAAATCCTTGAGTCCGTTGGTCAATTGGATTTCTCCTTTCGAATCGGGTTCAACCTTTTCCAAACGATCGAAGATCTCAGGGGGGAGGATGTATCTTCCGATAATGGCGAGATTGGAAGGAGCTGCTCCCGGCTCGGGTTTCTCGATCATGTCGTCAATGCTGTAGATTCGGTCCCTGACTTTCTTCCCTTGAATGATGCCATAGAGATGAGTCTCTGATTCCGGTACCCTCTGTATGGCAATAACGGCCCCGTCCATCTCCTCGTAGACATCGATCATCTGCTTGATGCAAGGCACCTCGGCGTCGATCAGATCGTCCCCCAGGAGCACTGCAAAGGGTTCGTTCCCGACGACCTTTCTGGCGCAGAGAACGGCATGGCCAAGCCCGAGAGGCTCTTTCTGCCTTACGGAGACGAGCGTCACCATTTCGGAAATCTCCTGGACGATCTTCAGGAGGTCCTCCTTCTTCTTTTTCTTGAGGTGATTCTCGAGCTCCACGGAGATATCGAAGTGATCTTCGATGGATCCCTTCTCCCTTCCAGTGATCAGAACGACCTGTTCGATTCCCGCAGCGACCACCTCCTCCATGATATACTGAATGGTGGGCTTGTCGACAATAGGGAGGAGCTCCTTCGGGACCACCTTTGTGGCAGGGAGAAACCTCGTTCCGAAGCCTGCAGCTGGGAGGACTGCCTTTTTCACTTTCATGAGAGCCCCAATAGCCGACGGATGGTTGTTTTCAATTCCGTAAGGTCAGCACATTTCACAATATAGGCGTCCGAGGCCCAGGTCGTCAAGTCCTGTTTAAACTCCCCATAGGCCGAGCATATGACGATGGGCACTTTTCGATCGAGATCGCGAATCCTTTTCAACGTTTCGATACCATCCATGCCCGGCATCTTGATGTCGAGGGTCACGAGATCGGGTTTGAAAATCGGGAATTTCTCCAAGGCTTCTTCACCGCTCCTCGCCACCTCTACCGAAAAACCATCCTCCTCCAGTTCCTCCATGTAGAGGAATCGGATGCTCTCCTCATCGTCGACGACCAAGATCTTCTTCATGACATCACCCCGTTTCCAAAGTACCTTTGGTCACTCCCTGGCTCTCTCTTTGGCATAAGGATTCCCTACTTCCCCTCCGGGGCTGCCGGGAGGGTGATAATGAAAGTCACTCCCTCTCCGGGATGATTGTCCACCTCGAGGAGACCATGATGAGAGGTGATGATCTTGTAGACCAGGGGTAACCCCAGCCCCAATCTCGATTCTTTTGTCGAATAGAAAGGATTGAAGATATTGTGGAGATTTTCCGGATCGATCCCCCCCGCAGTATCCTCCACCTCGATCCGAACAGAAGGGGAACCATTCTTCGTGAAGGGCTGAACCCGAAGCCAGAGGGTTCCTTTTCCCTTCATCGCCTCGTAAGCATTTTCGAAGAGGTTCGAGAAGGCCTGGATGAGCTGTTGGCGGTCCCCCTTGACTTTCGGAATGGAGGGAGGATATTCCTTGACAAGTTCGATCTCTCCACCATCCAGCCTTTCCGAGGCAGAGGAGAGGCTCTCCTCGAGTACCTCCTGGAGGTCCACCTCCCCAAAGACTGCCGGCTCCCTGCGGGTGTAGTGGAGAAGATCGCTGATAATTCTCTCGAGCCTCGAGACTTCCGTCATGATCGTTTGAGTGTAACGCTTTTCCGGTGCATCCTCAGGGATGGACCGGTAGAGACGGCGTGCAAAACCCCCAATGGAGACTAACGGGTTTCTGATCTCGTGAGCCACGGTTGAAGAAAGTTCCCCCAGGGCAGCCATCTTTTCTTGATGGACGAGAAATGCCTGGGTCTCTTTTAGCCTCTGGTGGACTTCCTCCAGGTTCCGAAAGAGCATCGCATTCTCAATTGCCAATCCTGCCTGAGTGGAGAACATGACCAAAATCTGGATATCCTCTTCGGTGATCGGTTGTCGGTTATAGAGGTTATCAACAACGATCACCCCGATCACTCTCCCCTTCCCCCACAAGGGGACCGTTGCAAATGAGTAGACCCTGGGGTCGCGAGAGAGTCGGCCCCCCATGCTACATCCGACTTCTTGACCCACTGGACAGCCCCTCTCGCACCCCCTTCGGTCGGCTGCCTCTTCGTCGGGGATTCGGATATTGAAAGGCTTCGCTTCGAGGGCTGTTTTCACAAGGATACAGCTCTTTCGATCGAGGGGGATCTGCGTTCCGCTGACGAGGCGATTTAGGGCGCAATTTGTGTCCTGATCTCGACGAAGCTGGCGAATCAATTCCGGAAGGATCCCTTTTCCTTGGGGTAGGGATGCCCAAATCCTCCCTGCCTCTTCGGCATTGTCTGGTCCCACTGCTGTCATCCCTTCGAGAGCTCCGGTTCTTTCATTAACCATGAAGAGCATGGCTCGGTTGAAGCCCAATCCTGCCCCGATGGTGATGGCAGTCAATGTCATCCGGATGATCTCATCGAAATTCACTGTGGTGAGCAGGGCTTTGCTAAGTTCCCAAAGGGTGCTCAGCTCCCTGACCCTCTTCTCGTTCTCTCGAGCCAACCGCGATGTTTCGCGATGGATCAGTGCATTCTCGATGGCAAAGGAGATCTGATTGGCCATGGTGAGGAGCAACTGAAAATCGGTCTCACTAAATTTTGAGGGATGGACTTGCTTATCATAGAAGGTGAGTGTTCCCAAGACACCCCCTTTGGATCGCAGGGGGACACAGAGGATCGAGTGAACGGGATTCTCCCTTCCGGAGTGATTGAGGAGAAAAGGAGTCTGGGTTATGAAAACCCTTCTCGCAATCCTTTGGTCGAGGAGGTTGTTGTCGTAGTTCCCGGAGCTCCACCGGACCCTCAACTCACCCGAGGATTTATCCACCACCCTTAGAACGCCCCCTCCCGCCCGAAGGATTCTTAAACCGGTTTCCCCGACGGACTTGAGTAGCTCTTCCAATCTCAACGTCGAAACGGCGACCTTTCCCATTTCATGGAGTGCAGCCAGCTCGGAGCAGGTCTGGTTCACCTCCCTTTCCAGATGGGAGGACCAAATCGCTTCAGTCACCTTCTCGGCGACAGGAACGAGAAGGTCCATTTCCTCGGAGGGTGGCGCCTGATCCTCGGGGAAACGAATAAGGAGAAGGCCCAGGAAGGTGTCCCCTCTAAAGAGGGGCAGACAGAGGAGAGGGGGGTGGGGGAAATCCTTCTCCGTTACGAGAACCTTTTCTTGGAGAAGAGGCGATCCTTCCTCGATCCAAAAGGGTTTCCTCTCCGACGCCCAACGCCCCAGAAGGCTTTCCTCCGCCATCCGGTCCTGACTCAAAAAAAGCGTCCTTTCAGCGCGAAAGGCCGCTTCGATGGCTTGACCCATCTGGTTCAACTTCTCGTCGAGAGGCAGAGAAGAAGTCGAAAGATGGATCATTTTTTTCAGAAGCTCGTAGGCGTCGTTACGCTTCGGCATGCACACTACTTCGCCTCTCTCAAATATTCGGCCGCCTCTTCCGGAGGAGTAGGGTTGATGTAGAACCCCGTTCCCCATTCAAAGCCCGCCACTCTGGTCAGTTTAGGCATGATTTCGAAATGCCAGTGATAATGTTCCCGTTCATTTCCCGAAAACGGGGACGTGTGAATCACGTAATTGTAGGGCGGGTCTTTTAGAACTCGATCCATTCGACGAAGCGTCTCGGAAAGGATCTGAGCCCCTTCTTCGTAGAAAGAAGGCTCCATATACTCATAGTTCGGGTGGTGACTCTTAGGCAGGATCCATGTTTCAAAAGGGAAACGGGAGGCAAAGGGAGCGATGGAAATGAAGGAGCCGGTCTCGAGGATGAGACGGCTCTTCTGTTGGACCTCCTGCCGGATGATGTCGCAAAAGACGCACCGATCTTTGTAATTGAAGTAACTTTTCGCCCCTTCGATTTCTTCCGCGACTCGTCTCGGGACGATCGGAAGGGCGATGATCTGGGAGTGGGAGTGTTCCAACGATGCCCCCGCGGAGACGCCGTGATTCTTAAAGACGAGGGCATATCGAAGCCGTTGATCCCTTCTCAGATCGACCATCCTGTCCCGGTAAGCTTCCAAGACCTGGACGACGTTCCAAAGAGGCATGGTGGTCAGGGTTTCGTGATGACGGGGGGTTTCGATCACCACCTCGTGAGCTCCTATCCCGTTCATCTTATCGTAGATTCCGTCACCTTCGCGATTCAGTTCTCCTTCAATGCGAAGAGCGGGGAACTTGTTCGGGACGACGCGAAGCGTCCATCCGGGGGAGTTGGGAGGCGTTCCATTCTGCCGATAGGCAATGATCTCCGGTGGCGTCCGGTCCTCATTCCCCTCGCAAAGTGGACAAAACCCACCGATCGGCCTCCGCTCCTCGGGCATGAAGTCAGACGGCCGCCTGCTTCTCTCCGTTGAAATGATCACCCATCTTCCGTGGATAGGATCCTTTCTTAACTCAGGCATTGAAGGGTCTTCCTTTGGGTGGGATTTAGGAGGGAAAACTACCTCTGGTCCTTGTCCCCCTTTGACGCTCGACCCGTTCTTGATCCTCTCTCTCGGTCTTGCATTCGATGCACAAAGTGGTGACCGGTCTGACCATCAATCTCTTTTCCGAGATGGGCTTTCCGCAAGATTCGCAGATGCCAAAGGTCCCGTTGTCAATACGATCCAAGGCTTCTTTGACCTTCTGGATCAGCTTCCGTTCTCGGTCCTTGATTCTGAGGAGAAAATTTCTGTCCGATTCCAACGATGCCCGATCGGTTGGATCGGCGAAACCCCTTTCACTCTCACGTCGCATATCGTTGCAAGCTTTTCCGGCTTCTTCTAAAAGGCTATGAAGCCTCTGTTCGAGCAGCCCTTTGAAGTAGAGAAGTTTTTCTTGATCCATCCAAGACTCCCCGAGGAAAATTCAGCCCTGCCCGGATTGTAGAAAGGACGGCTGGGCTTCAACAAAAAATCATAATACAATTTTTTCACAAAAATCAAATCAAATCATCGGATGGCAACCCTCACTCTCCCGGTAAGATTTTCGAAGATATCCCTGTCCGATGACCTGGTCTTCCCCACGCTTCGGTGACGTATTACGGACGGCGAAGGCCTCTTCGTTTATGATTCGAAGGCGCTCTTCGATTCCTGATCGACCGCTGCCTCAAGAAACGAAATGGCAGGCGACGAAGTGGTCCTCCTCCACTTCGAGAAGGAGAGGCCTCTCCAACTTACATCTCTCCCTCGAATGGGGGCATCGGGGTTGGAAGAGACAGCCCCCTTCTGAGGGGAGCACGCGGGGTTCTTCCTTCTCAAGGCGCCCCTCCCCCCTCTGAGTGGGGTCAAGTTTCGGGATGGCCCGAAGGAGTAGCGCGGTATAAGGGTGGAGGGGGTGGCGGAAGAGATCTTCGGTGGATGCCATCTCCACGATCTTCCCCATGTACATGACCGCGATCCGATCACTCACGTGTTTGACGATTCGAAGATCGTGGGAGATGAAGAGATAGGTGAGAGCCATTCGATCCCGGAGATCCATCAGCAGATTGAGAATCTGGGCCTGAATCGAGACGTCCAAGGCTGAAACGGGTTCATCGGCCACGATCAAATCGGGTTGGAGGGAGATGGCCCTGGCGATGCCGATCCTCTGGCGTTGACCCCCGCTGAACTCATGGGGATATCGGGTTGCGTCCTGAGGGTGGAGGCCAACCTGCTCAAGAAGTTCCGAAACCCTTCGGCTCCTCTCTTTCCCTTTCGCAACGCGATGGACCTCGAGGCCTTCTCCCACAATCTCTCCCACCGTCATCCTTGGGTTGAGCGATTCGTAAGGATCCTGAAAAATGAACTGCATGGAGGGTCTTAACCTCCTCATCGACTCGCGGTCGACCTTAAGGATGTCCTGCCCTTTGAAGAGAATCTGTCCGGAGGTCGGCTCGATTAACCTCAGCACACATTTCCCGGCGGTGGTCTTTCCGCAGCCGCTCTCTCCGACCAACCCGAGCGTCTCCCCTTTCTTCAGGAAAAAGGAGATGCCGTCCACCGCCCGAATCGGTGTCTTGCCCGAGGAGAAGAGGCGTTCCCTGTAAAAGTATTTTCTCAGATCACGAACTTCGAGAAGATAATCACCTTGATTCATGCATGACCCTACAGATACGCATCCAAGTACCGAAATCTCCCCCCCGTCACAGGAGATCCAAGATTGAACCGTTCAATCCGAATGAGCTCTTCCAGGGATTTCTCGTTCCTCAAAATTCTCCTTCTTTCGACCCTCGTGCTTCGTGGTGCAAAATTCTTTCTTAGCAACACTCCATCCATCGAAGACAGCGGCTCAAATGATCCCCCTGGACCTGAAAGAGAGGAGGTTCCTCCTTCTTGCATTCCTCGATCATTAAAGGACATCTCGGATGAAACTTGCATCCCACCGGTGGGTTCAAAGGATCGGGCACCTGGCCCGGAATGGCGTTAAGCCTTTTCTTCCTCTCCGTCAATTGGGGAATGGAGTCCAGGAGTCCCCTTGTATAGGGATGCCGCATCTTGGTGAAGATGGCCTGGATGGGTGCCATCTCCACGATCCGTCCGGCATACATGACGGCGACTCGATCGGCGATTTCCGCGACCACCCCAAGATCGTGGGTGATGAGCATGATTGCCATGCCCATCTCCCGCTGAATTTGCTTCAGTAGGCCGAGGACCTGGGCTTGAATCGTTACATCGAGTGCTGTTGTCGGTTCATCGGCGATGAGAAGTTTGGGTCGGCAGGAAAGGGCCATGGCGATCATCGCCCTCTGTCTCATGCCGCCGCTCAGTTGATGGGGGTAGGCATCAATCCGGGTCTCGGGCGAGGGGATCTGGACCCGGTCGAGCATCTCCATGGCCCGTTTCCGAGCCTCCGCCTGGTCAACCCCCTGATGGAGCGTGATGGCCTCCATGATCTGATCTCCGATGGTGAAAACAGGGTTGAGAGCGGTCATGGGCTCCTGAAAGATCATGGAAATCTCATTTCCTCTTACACGCTCCATCTCCTTTTCCTCCAGTTCAAGGAGGTTTCTTCCCTCGAAGAGGACCTCCCCCTTGACGATTCGACCCGGCGGGCTCGGGATGAGTCGCAGGATGGATAGGCCGGTTACGCTCTTTCCACATCCGGATTCGCCCACCAGGCTGAGGATCTCGCCGGGGTGGATCTCAAAACTCACCTCCTCGATAGCCCGGATCACTCCTTCCTCCGAAAAGAAATGGGTGGAAAGAGAGCGGACCTCGAGGAGCGGTTTATTGGGAGTCGGGTCTTTCATCTTTTCTTCCAAATCCTTTCCCATTCGTGTCACATCTTCTCAACGACGTTGGACATTTGGAATTTGGATTCTATCTCTATCTCCTCCCTCGAAGCCTTGGATCGAGGGCGTCCCTTAACCCTTCTCCCAAGAGATTGAAGGAGAGGACGGTGATGAGAATGGCCAGCCCGGGGAAAAGGGTCAACCACCAGGCATCGAAGATGTAAGTCCTTCCCTCGGTGAGGATGTTTCCCCAACTGGGAGCCGGGGGCTGAGCACCGAAACCGAGGAAACTTAAGCCCGCTTCGACCAAAATCGCCGTCGCCACGTCGAGCGTCGCCGTAACGAAAACGGGCGCAAGGGCGTTGGGAAGAATGTGTCTAAAAATAATCCTAAGATCTTTCACCCCCAGGGCCTGAGCTGCCTGAACGAAATCCCGCTCTCTCAAGGAGAGAAATTCGGCTCGAACGAATCTCGAGGTCCCCATCCAAGAGGTGATGCCAATGACGATCATGACCTTTAGAAGACTGGGACCGAGAAGAGCGATGACGGTGAGGATGAGAAAGAACGAAGGGAAACAGATCATGATATCGACGAAACGCATCAAGAGGGAGTCGACCCAACCCCCGTAGTATCCTGCCAAGGCTCCAACCAGAATGCCGATAGAGATGGAGATACCAACCGCAACGAATCCCACCGAAAGGGAGATCCTGGACCCGTAGACCATCCGGCTGAAAACGTCTCGCCCCAATTGGTCCGTCCCCAAGAGGTGCTCGGCGGAAGGAGGCCGTAGCTTCAGGGAGACATCGGTTCGCCCGGGATCATGGGGGGCTACCAGGGGGGCGAGGGCCGCGACGAGGAATGTGATCACAATGACGACCAGGCCTCCCACTGCCAACTTGTTCTTCTTAAAATATCTCCAAAAGGTTTTCCTGGGAAGTTCCATCACTCCCTCGCCTCGGTTTCATCTACCCGTATCGGATTCTCGGGTCCGCGATTCCATAAAGGATATCGGCGATGAAATTTCCAAGGAGCGTGAGGACAGCCGAGATCGTGAGAATGGTCATCACCACAGGGTAGTCCCTCGCCAGAACTGCCTGATAGGCGAGCCTTCCAATCCCAGGCCAGGCAAAGACCGTTTCGATAATAATCGAGCCTCCGATCAGGCTCGGAATCAGAAATCCAAAGATCGTAATGATGGGCAACAGCGCATTGCGCAGCCCGTGTTTGTAGTAGACCGTTTCCTCGGGGAGGCCCTTGGCCTTCGCTGTGCGAATGTAGTCTTGGCGAATCACCTCGAGCATGCTTGAACGCGTGTATCGGGAAAGGGCGGCGATCCCACTGATGGCCATAATGATCGACGGAAGCATCAAATGCCAGAAGCGATCCAAAATCATCTCGGCCGTCGTGAAATCTTCCGTCACAAACGACCTCATTCCGAGAACCGGATAACCGAAGAGCTTAACCGTTCCTAAGATGAGAAGATAGGCGAGCCAGAACCCGGGAATGGAGATTCCGAGGTAGGCCCCGAACGTCCCGAGATGGTCCAAAAGGCTATACTGGCGCCTCGCCGAGAAGACACCCAACGGGATGGCCAAGGAGAAGATAATGAGGGTGGCCACGAGATTGAGAAGAAGGGTGTTCCAGATTCTCTCAGCAATCTTTTTCAGAACCGGTCGTCCATCCTTGAAGGAGTAGAGCTCTCCCATGAAGAGGCGCTGAATCCATAAGAAATATTGCTGATAGAGAGGCTTGTCGAGGTCGTAATTCTTCTTCATCTGTTCGATGATCTTGGGGGAGACCTTCGGATCGAGCGTCAGGGCGATGGGGCTGCCGGGGGCTTGGGTGATGATGACCCAGGAGATGATGCTGATCCCGATGAGGGTGATGAACATGTAGAGAATCCGTTTGAGAAGGTACTGTGTCATGTCTACCGCTGAAAAACCGCTCCCCGGGGGACATACCATTTGATCAGGTCGTACATCAAGCCTGCTTTCTCCATTTCTATTTCCCGAAGGGTCTCCTTTCCCGACGCATCCCTTTCCGCCAAGAAAAATTTCCTCTGAAGGACCGAGATGCCGAGGGGAACGTAGAGAAAGGTGTAGGGTTGGTCCTCCGCCATCAGTTCATGAATCCGCCAATAGATCTTCTTCCTCTTCTCCCGGTCATACTCTCTCCGACCTTCTTCCCACAACCGATCGATGCTGGGGTTGCGATAGGAGATGAAGTTGAATCCTTTCTCAATCTGACTGGAGTGCCAGATCTCGTAAGCATCCGGGTCGACGGAGAGGCTCCAGCCGAGGATGCAAGCATCGAAATGTTTTGCATTGATAAAATTATTGAGGAAGACACTCCATTCGTAGAGCTCGAGGGTGACGTCGATTCCGAGCTCGCGGAGCTGCCTCTGGACCAACACGCCCACATCCCGTCGCGTGTCGTTTCCACTGTTCGTGATGAGGGTGAATCGGAACGGTTTCCCCTCCCTGTCGAGGATCCCATCGCCGTTCGTGTCTTTCCATCCTGCCTCAGCCAGCAACTGTCTGGCCTTTTGGGGATCATAGGGGAGGGGTTTCACTTTTGGGTTTGCATACCAGAGGTGATTTGGGAAGGGTCCGCTGGCAACGGTTCCTAACCCATGAAGGACATACTGGACGATCTCTTCCCGGTTGATAGCGTGAGTGAGCGCTTGCCGGACCTTCCTGTCCTGGAAAAAAGGATGCCTGTGATTGTATCCGATATAGGTGTATCCAAGGCTCGGCTGGGAGTAGGTTTTCAAGAAAGGGACATGGCTCATTCGACGATATTGATGTGGATAGATCCCCGAATAGTCGATCCCTCGGGTCAGGACCTCCATCTCACTGAGCGAGGTTTCGGGAATGATCCGGTAGATGATCCGATCCAGAAGGGGCCTTCCCTCAAAGTAATGGGGATTGGCCTCGACCACAATCTTCTCGTCCGTGATCCACTCGACAAACCGAAAAGGCCCCGTGCCGATGGGCTTCCGATTGAAGGCCGTCGTATTGATGTCCTCTTTTTCCAAGAGGTGCTTTGGAATGATTCCGATTCCCCATGTCTCCAAGCCGGGAGAATAGGGCTGCGCATAAGTCACCCGAAAGGTATATGGATCGAGGACCTCCGCTTTCTTCACCAGCTCAAAACTGCTTCGCCGAACCGTATTCGTCTTCTCGTCCATGATCTTATCATACGTAAACTTCACGTCATGGGCGGTGAATTCTCTTCCGTTGTGCCAGCGGACCCCCTTTCGCAAGAAGAAGGTGATTTCGGGCTCGGCCCCTTCCCTCACCGACCAGGACTCCGCCAGTTCACCCACGAAGTTTTCCAAATTTCGGTCATATTTGATGAGACCGTTGAAAACGAAACTGTTGATCTCGCTGGACGCTGAATCCTGGGCCAAGATGGGGTTGAGATAGGAGGCATCCCCTATGGAACTGATGACCAACTGGTTCACCTTCTGAGGAGGTCTCGAGCTGATAAAGGCGATATTGATCCCCAAGAGGACGAGAAAGAGCGTCGGAGAGATGAGAAGAACTTTTTTTACTCTCAAGAGGAAAAGAGTCCTTTCGGTTTAATCTCTCTCCCGGACCAAGAGGACCGGGGGTCTACCGGCTCGTCACCAGAACCTGGAATCCCATTTGGGAGAGTTTTTGCGCGGTCCCCAAGGCATCTTCTCTGGTTTCAAACTCTCCCACTCTGACGCGGTGATACTTTTGGGTCGATGTCTCCAGGATGGTGACGTGGACATGATCGAAACTTTTTCGTAGTTCCCCAGCCAGCCTCTGAGCATTGACTTCATCGACGAAGGAGCCCACCTGAAGCGTAAATCGCTCGACCTGTTCGATGAGGGGGCCGATCACCTCAACTTTCACAAAGGCGGTTCCCTTTTCGTACATCCCGAGGAGCTGAGCAGCGGCATAAGAGACGTCGATGATCCGGTCTTTCACAAAGGGTCCGCGGTCGTTCACTTTCAATTCAACGGACCGGCCATTCTCCATATGAGTCACCATGACCCTCGTTCCCAAAGGAAGGGTGTTGTGGGCACAGGTGAGCTGGTACATATCGTAGATCTCTCCGCTCGAGGTAGGTTTCCCGTGGAAATCCTTCCCATACCAAGAGGCCATTCCATACTGGACACCTCTGACCACCTCGGTCCTCGCCATTTTCTGCTCGGGAGGCAGCCCTCTCCTCTCCACCGGAATGCGGTGCCTTGCTGCGCAACCTACAAGAGCATTCGTGAGGAAAGCGACGCACAGGATTCCCTGAACGAAAAAGGAGAGCTTTCTCTTCATTCTTAACAAACCAGATCCCTCCGTTCAATCGAAGCGTCCCGCCTTGCCGTACGAAGGAGAAGCGATCCCCTGGGAATCTCCTCTTCTCCTTGGATGGAAACCTCTTCCAATTCAAATTCTCTTTTTAGCCTGAGAAGGTTTCCGTTCTTTTGTCCCCTCATGTTCGAGATCTCTTTGGGGTTGCAGAAGAAACGAACCCGGCGCTCTTCGGGCGAGGTTCTTAAGAGCGAGGTGGCCATGTCAAAGGCGATCTCTGATTCCACCATCTGACGAAGGGCAGGATGATAGGGTCCTGCCAACAGATGCCTTTCCAGCTCGGGAGTGGGTTGGAGGCCCATGCGCGCGATGGGGATCCCGAATTTTTCCAAGGTGAGCACCCCTTTCTTAAGCCAGTGCAGCGCATCTTCCAGAGAGAGGGGCGCGTATCCTCCGTTCTTCCATAGGATGGCGAGGGGAGCCCCTCTCAGAACCAAGGTGGGGTGAATTCGTAAGAAATCCGGCTTGAGAGCGATGACCCGATCGAGGGTTTGAAGGAAGAGTTCGTATGAATCGCCAGGAAGGCCAATCATCAAGTGCAGCCCGACCTCGAAATCCCATTGTCTCAATCGGGAGATGGCAAGAGCGATCTCCCTCGCAGTGTGGCCTCGGTGGGCCAGAGCGAGAACCTCGTCGATCATCGACTGAGCCCCGACCTCAACCGTTTTGACTTTGTACTCCTTCAGCAGGGAAAGGACCTCTCCGTCCAAGGCATCAGGTCTCGTGGAGATACGAATGGAATCGATCATTCCCGACCGAAGAAATGGCCGGACGGCTTCCAGATAGAGGATCTGGTCTTCTCTGTCGTTCGCGGTGAAACTCCCTCCGTAGAAGGCAACCTGTCTTGGTCCCGTCGCTGAAGAGGTCCGTTTCTTTAAAAACCCTTCGATGAAACTCCGGACAGAGGCTGGGGAAGGAACTTCCTCGACCATCGCTCTCTGGTTGCAGAAGAGACAACGCTGGCGGCAACCGACATTAGGCAAGAAAATGGGAAGGATTGACCGTGCCAACGGTTCACTCCTCAGGAGAGGTCTTAGGTTTGGGTCGAACGTTGGACCTCCGGATTCGACCTCTCGAGCCAATCCAGGGCATTCCTCGCGGCCTCCTGCTCCGCCTCCTTTTTGCTCTTCCCCCGTCCCACTCCCTTCGTCTCTCCATCGATCGTCACCGAGGCCTCGAACCGCTTATCGTGATCCGGACCAAACTCCTTCAACACTCGATACTGCGGGGATTTTCCGTAGATTCGTTGAGCCTCTCGTTGCAAGAGGCTCTTGTAGTCGCGGAAGAGGAAGGAGGGATCCTCAGAATGAATATAAGGGCGCAGTCGTTGCGCTAGAACCTCGAGGGTTCGATCGTACCCCGAATCCATGAAGATCGCACCGACGATTGCTTCGTAGGCATTGGCCAAGATCGAGGACTTCTTTCTTCCGCCATCGAGGAGCTCCCCCTTTCCGAGGAGGAGGAAATCCTCCAGTCGGATTTCTTTCGAGAAATGGGCGAGGGAACTCTGCTTCACCAGGTGCGCCCTCCGCATTGAGAGAATGCCTTCGTCGGCCTTTGGAAAAGCCCTGAGGAGGAGATGGCTCACGATCAGATTAAGCACCGCATCCCCCAGGAATTCTAACACCTCATTCGATTCCTTCTGCGGGGGGTGGGTCTGATTGGTGAAGGACTTGTGAGTGAGGGCCTGATCAAGCCATTCAATCCTTTCGAATCGATAACCGAGAAGGTCTTCCAACTCTCTGAGCGAAGCGAGCCTCTCCTTATCCATCTGTCCTCTCCATGAGCTCTCCGATCAGACCGATTTCGGTGCAGTCCCTTACCTTCACCACCCATTCCTGATTGGCCCATTGGTGGTCTTCCCGAAGATGGAGGAGGACGGGGATGTAGTTTCGTGAGAACCCTCTCCATTTCCCCGTTGTCTTTTCCCTCCGTCCCTCCACCAGGACCCTCAACTCTTGATGGAGAAACTTCGAGTAGAAGGCCTTCCGTTTCTCCTTTCCGAGATTTCGCATCGCCTCCGCCCTCCGAGTGATGGTTCCCTGGTCCGCCACTTGGGGAAAGCGGAAAGCGGGCGTTCCCTTCCTCTTGGAAAAGGGGAAGACGTGAAGATAGGAGAATGGAAGAGAGTCGATGAACTCATAGGTTCGTTGAAAACTCTCCTCGGTCTCCCCTGGAAATCCTACGATCACGTCCGCTCCGATCGAAAGGTCCGGGATCGTCTGGTGAAGCGCCTGCACGAGGTCATAGAGAAAAGAGCGATCATAATTTCTGTTCATCCTTTTCAGTATCTCGTCATCTCCGCTCTGAATGGGGATGTGGAGATGGGGGCAGACCTTCCGGGACATGGAGAGGAAACGGACCAGATCTTCCGAAAAATCCATAGGCTCGATCGAGCTGAGTCGGATCCGAGGAGGGGTCGCCTCTCCTTCGAGAGTTTGCAGGAGCTTCACCAGCGTCACGGGGGACGGGAGATCATGTCCATAGGAACCGAGATGAATCCCAGTGAGGACGACCTCCTGGTACCCCTTCTCCTTGAGGGCTCTCGTGCACTCCCTTACCCTTTCGAGAGGAAGGCTCCTCGAAGGCCCTCTGGCATGGGGAACGATACAGTAAGAACATCGGGCATCGCAGCCATCTTGAATCTTGAGAAAGGCCCGCGTGTGGCGGCGAAAGGTGGGCAGGGGGATGTCGAGAAAGGAGGAGGCCTTCTGAATATCACTGATCCGAACGAAAGGAAGCTCCGCCCTTTCCATCAGGGGAAGGAGATCGGGAATTCCGTTCTTTTCCGCATTCCCAAGAACACAGGCCACTCCCTCCATCCGGACGAAGACCTCCGGGTCCACTTGGGGATAACATCCGGTCGCAATGACCAACGTATTCGGGTTAAAACGAAGAGCCCTTCTTATCAATTGCCTGGACTGAAAATCGGCCCTCTGCGTCACGGTGCAAGTATTGATAATCGTGATCGCTGCCCCTTTCTCGAAAGGGACGAGATGATAGCCCCGTTGTTCGAGAGAATCCATGAGGGCTTCGGATTCGAACTGATTGACCTTACATCCGAGTGTGGCCACTGCAACGGTCGTCATCGGTCTGAAAGTTCCGTGAGACGGATATTTCCCCAGGCACCCATCTTGTCCCCGAGGATGATAAGTATTCCCAAGACCCCCTCGATTTCTTTCCCCCGGTCGAGGGCGATTTCGATATCCGTCTTCTCTCGGACCATGTTTCCAATTGCCGTTGCTGCCGCATCTGCCAAGGCAGCCGATTTGGAGAGAATGCAGACAGCATCGGCTCTTCCCAGGCTGAGGGAAGGTCCGACTGTCCCCGAAGAGGTGCAGACCCCGAGGGGAGATTCTTGGGGTCCTACCACAATCCCTATCGTCAAGCTGAAAGGGGACTGACCCGCATAGATTCCGATCGTTCGCTCGCGTGCAGAGGCAAGGTAGATATCACCGCCATTCTCGACTATGACCTCTTTCGAGTGCTGGAGCAGATCCTTTGAAACCCATTCCGCCATGGCTCCGGCTACGGCGGCCATGGGACCCACATTGGCGAGTTGAGATACGCGGATCATCTCCCTGACAATTTCCGGAGCGTGGGGATCGTCTTCTAAGGGTATCAGACTTTTTTGGAATTCCGGATTCATGGAGATATAGGTCTCGAGCTGGTATCGGTATTTATGGACGGATTCTCGGACCTCTTTAGAGAAGTCACCGCTCGCTCGAACGAGCAAGTCGGTCTCCTTGACGACGACCTCAAATTTGACAAGATCTTCCGTTTTAACCAGGTTTCGATAAGTACGTGGTTCGTACATTTGAATGAACCGAACGTCATGTCGCCGGACGGTGTGTCGGCTTGAGGTTTAATTATAAGCTTCCCAATATGTTCGTGTCAAAAAGGGAGTCCCCACGGTCGTCACCCCTCGCTGAAGCATGGGGAAGATCGAGCGATCGGACGGGAATCTTCCTGAAAATGTTATGAAGGGGACGATTGAAGAAGATAGTTTGGTAGAGGGCACTTCGTCCATACCATCGTGGCACGGAAAGCGACCCTCGAGAATCGGGCTACCGAGGATGAGAAAAGTCGGGAGTCATTTCTCTGGAAAAGGATCCTGTGAGCTTCACGGGTTCAAGATCACAAATACTTCTGAATCAAGATCTCGGCGATCTGGACGGCGTTCAGGGCAGCGCCCTTCCGGATATTGTCTGCGACGATCCAGAGGTTGATCCCGTTGGGAATCGATTCATCCTCCCGAATTCTTCCAACAAAGGTTTCGTCTTTTCCCGCTGCATCGATCGCCAAGGGATATTCGGCTTTGGCCGGGTTGTCCACGACGACCACTCCAGGAGCCTTGGAAAGGATCTCGCGGACCTCCTGGGCAGTGATCTTCTTTTCCGTTTCGATATTGACCGATTCGGAGTGGCCGTAGAAGACAGGAACCCTCACCGTGGTCGCGGTAACCCGAATCGAGTCGTCTTCCATGATCTTCTTCGTTTCATTGACCATCTTCATCTCCTCTTTTGTGTAGCCATTCTCGAGGAAGACATCGATGTGGGGGAGACAGTTGAAGGCAATCTGGTGAGGGTACACCTCCCTTTTAATCTCCTGCTGATTGTAGATGGCCAAGACCTGGCTCTCCAATTCTTTAATGGCTCTCCTTCCTGTGCCCGAAACCGACTGATAAGTGGAAACAACAACCCGTTTAATCCTGGCCACGTCATGGATCGGTTTCAGGACGACGACCATCTGGATGGTGGAACAGTTGGGATTGGCGATGATATTCTTCTTGTAGTATCCAGCGATGGCGTGGGCGTTGACCTCCGGAACCACCAGGGGGACCTCGGGATCCATTCGAAAGGCACTCGTATTGTCGATGACCACACAGCCGGCTCTCGCTGCGATGGGGGCGAACTTCTGGCTCACCGGCCCGCCTGGAGAGAAAAGACCGATATCCATGCCCTCGAAGGAGTTCTCTTCCATGACCTCAACGGTATACTCCTTTCCCCGGAATTCCATTTTCGTTCCCGCCCCTCTCGTAGAGGCGAGAAGTTTGAGCTGCCCCACAGGGAAGTTTCTTTCTTCGAGAATGGAGACCATCTCATTGCCAACCGCACCGGTTGCTCCTGCGACGACGACATTATATTTCTCTTTTTTCATAAGGCCCTCCGATTCTTACAAAAAGAGGGATGTCCCGCTGGACACCCCTGTCCCTTCGATACCCCATCGTATCAGCGTATTAATAGTTGAAAGAGGGATTTTTGTCAAGCTGAAGCGACACCCCACAGTGATGCCTCCCTGAAGCGTGGGGAAGATTGGGTGATTGGACAGAGATATCTCCGAAAATCTCAGCATGCTTGGGATTGGCGCCAAATCGAGGGAGTCCGTCCGTGAGGAGCGAGGGTGGATCAGGATCTCCTTGAGGCTTCTCTTTTCTTGCGCAGATGAGGAATGAGCCCCCCGTCTCTGAGGAGCTCTTGCATGAAGGGCGGGATCGGTTTCGCAGAGAATTTTTTTCCTTGCGTGAGGTCGAAGATCTCGCCGCTCGTGAGATTCACCCGAACCCGATCGCCATCGTTTATCTCTTGGGAGGCCTCTGGAGACTCCAAAAGCGGGAGTCCCAGGTTCATGCTATTTCTGTAGAAGATGCGAGCGAAACTTTTGGCGATGATGCAAGAGATCCCGGCTGCCTTCAGGGCGAGGGGAGCATGTTCGCGAGAGGATCCGCAGCCGAAATTCTTTCCTGCCAAAATGAGATCGCCCTTTCTCACCTTTCTATGAAATTCCGGCCTCTCCTCTTCCATTAGATGTCTGGCTAATTGCTCAGGGTCGGATTGGTTCAGGTATCGGGCTGGAATGATTGCGTCGGTATCCACATCGGAACCAAACTTCCAGATTCGCCCCTCGATCTTCATAGAATTTGAACCTCCCAATCATCCCTTGCCGACAACTTCTTCGGGATGGCAGATCCTTCCTTTGACGGCGCTGGCCGCGGCCACCGCAGGGCTGGAGAGATAGACCTCACTTTCGGCGTGGCCCATTCTTCCCCGGAAGTTCCGATTTGTCGTCGTCAAGGCCTTCTCCCCTCGAGCCAGAATACCCATGTGCCCCCCCAGACACGGACCGCAAGTTGGCGGACTGATCACGGCACCGGCGGAAAGGAATACGCTGAGAAGCCCTTCCTTCAGGGCCTGAGAGAAAATTTCCTGAGTTGCAGGGATGATGATGAGTCGGAGGCCATCGGCGATCTTTTTCCCTCGCAAGATTCTTGCTGCCACACGAAGGTCATCGAGGTGGCCGTTCGTACAGGAGCCGATGACCACCTGGTCGATCTCGACCCTGCCGATCTCTCGCACATCCTTAACGTTGGAGGGGAGATGGGGAAGGGCGACTTGGGGATGGATTGTCGAAACATCGTATACCCTTGTCTCTGCGTAATGAGCGTCCGGATCGCTTCGGAAGAGATGGTACGGTCGCTTGGCTCGCCGCCGGATATACCGGAGGGTGATCTCATCCGGTTCGATGATTCCGCTCTTTGCCCCTGCTTCAATAGCCATATTGGCCATGGTGAACCGACTTGCCATCGGGAGGGAGTGTATCGTCTCTCCGCAAAATTCCATTGCCTGATAGAGGGCCCCGTCCACACCGATATCGCCGAGGGTGAAAAGGATGAGATCCTTCCCCGAAACCCAGGGGTTTCGTCTTCCCCGGTAGAGGAGTTTTATGCTGGGAGGAACTTTAAGCCACAACCTTCCGGTCGCCATGGCTGCGGCGAGATCGGTGCTGCCCACACCTGTGGCAAAGGCACCCAAAGCGCCATAGGTGCATGTATGGCTATCCGCCCCGATGACCACGTCCCCTGGAAGGACCAGACCCTTTTCCGGCAGAAGGGCATGCTCGATGCCCGCCTCCCCGACCTCGAAGTAGTGGATCAGGCGCTGATCTCTCGCAAACTCCCTTAAGATTTTACACTGCTCTGCCGAGAGAATATCCTTCGCCGGTGTGAAGTGATCCGGAACCAGGACGACCTTTTTCCTGTCGAATACCTTTTTTGCACCGATCTCCTGAAAGGCCTTGATCGCAAGGGGAGCGGTAATGTCGTTCCCAAGCGTCAGATCGATCCGCACCTCGAGGAGCTCTCCAGGGGAGACCTGCCTCTTACCGCTGTGGGCGGCCAAAATTTTCTCGGTGATGGTCATCGGACTCTTCTTTGGCATCGCTTCCCTCAAATGGACCCAACCCCAGAGGGCATCGAGGCATCGGTCAAAATTGAGACGCCATGGTCTCGGCTCGGCAGGAGATCGATCTCTTCGGCTACATTCCTACGAGCTTCTGCTTCTTGAACTCCATCTTGTTAAGGGCATTAATGTAGGCCTTGGCACTGGCGACGATGACGTCGGTATCCGCTCCCTGGCCCATGACGGTATGACCTTTCTCCTCCAGTCTCACCGTGACCTCGCCCTGGGCTTCGGTCCCGGAGGTAATGGCGTGGATGGCAAATTGCACCAGTTTCGATCTGGTGCGGGTCATCTTCTTGATGGTCTTGAAGGTTGCATCAACCGGCCCATCGCCAAAACCGGCATCCTGAACGAGTTTTCCGTCGACCTCCATCTGAACGGTGGCCGTGGGAACGGTCACATTCCCTGCGACCACGTTGAGATAGATCAGCTTGAACCGGCGCGGCATTCTGAGAATCTCGTCAACGACGATGGACTCAATATCCTCGTCGTAAATATCCCGTTTCTTATCGGCCAATTGCTTGAAGCGGCTGAACGCCCTTTCCAGGTCTCCTTCGGAGAGTCGATACCCAAGTTCCTTCAGCTTTTCCCGAAAGGCGTGCCTTCCGGAGAGCTTTCCCAAAACAATGGAACTCTTTGGGATGCCCACTGTCTCCGGTTTCATGATTTCATAAGTCAATTTCTCCTTCAGGACCCCATCCTGATGGATACCGGATTGATGGGCGAAGGCATTCGCCCCCACGATCGCCTTGTTGGGCTGGACGACCATCCCAGTGATTTTCGAAACCAATCGACTGGTCGCATAGAGGTGTTTTGGGTTAATCCGCGTTTCGAAGGTAAGGAGATCTCTTCGAGTCCGAAGGGCCATGACCACCTCCTCGAGAGAGGTGTTTCCTGCCCTTTCCCCAATTCCATTGATCGTGCATTCTACCTGCCTGGCGCCATTCTGGATGGCCGCGATCGAATTTGCCACCGCAAGCCCCAGATCATTGTGGCAATGGACGCTCAGCGTCGTTTTCTCGATTCCGCGGACCTTCTCTTGGAGGTTCCGGATGAGCTCTCCGAATTCCGAGGGAATAGCATAGCCCACCGTATCCGGCACGTTAATCGTCGTTGCTCCCGCCTTGATCGCTGCTTCATAGATGGCGACGAGGAATTCCAAATCGCTTCGCGTGGCATCCATGGCCGAAAATTCCACAAAAGGGGTGTAACGTCTTGCCCTGGCGACGGAATGGACAGCCATTCGAATCACGTCCTCCTTCGATTTCCGCAGCTGATGCCTCAGATGAATATTGGAGGTGGAGATGAAGGTGTGGAGGTAGGGATATTTGGCACCTTTGATCGCTTCCCAGGCGCGGTCGATATCCTTTGGGTTGGCTCTGGCGAGCGCAGCCACAGCGGAATGTTTGATCGTCTTGGCGATCGCCCGAACAGCCTCGAAATCCCCTTCCGAAGAGATGGGGAAACCTGCCTCGATGATATCCACGTTCAGTTTTTCAAGTTGCTCGGCGATCCTTACCTTTTCGGCCACGTTCATGGTGGCCCCAGGCGATTGTTCTCCATCTCGTAGCGTCGTATCGAAAATCTTAATCACATCGGCCATCTCTTCGTTCTCCTTCGATTTCCATGGAGTGACTCGCAAACGATACAAGTAAATTTATAACCCATAAGTCAAAAAACCTCTAACACCTTCCTATAGAAATCCTTCTCCTCCCAGATTTTCATTTCGATGCGGAGCGCGAGGAGGGGGAGGTCCGCGATAGGAAGTGTCCGAAGCCTGGCCATGTCCTTCTCGGTCGTCACGATCCAATCGATCCCTCGGCTCCTTTTTTCAATGTGGGCTAAATCCTCTTTCGAGAAACGATGGTGATCGGGGAAAATCATTTCCCCGACGACCTCCGTTCCGCATTTTCTCAGAAGGGAGGAGAAGTACGAGGGAGTGGCGATGCCTGATACGGCAAGGGCCTTCTTCCCCTTGAGGATTTCAACACTCTGGGTGCGTTCTCCGAAAGGACGGATCACCTCTTTCGGTTCGTAGTGGCTGTGAAAGATGAGAGGAGAGGGATGGATTTTGGCTAAGAATCTCTCAAAGGGACGGCAGGTCTCGGCCTCTTCAACCTTGGTGAGAAGGAGGAGATGGGCCCTGCGAACCTCTTCGACGGGCTCCCTCAGGATCCCTCTCGGAAGGAGATGGCGATCGGAAAAGCCGACCTGGGAATCGATGAGAAGGATATCGAGATCTCTATGGAGGCGCAGGTATTGATAACCATCATCCAAAAGCAAGCCTCGAATGTTGAAGCGCTGGAGAGCCAACTGCCCATTCGCATATCGGTCCTTTCCAACAAGGATTGGAATTCCCTTCAGGGCGTGGGCCATCTGAAAAGGCTCGTCCCCAGCTTCCTGCTCGGATAGAAAAACCCTCTGACCATCGGTGACGAGAGGATTGGACCCTCCCTTTCTCCGGTAACCCCTGCTGAGAATAGCGGTGGGAATACCGCGATCCATTAATCCCTTCGCCAGCATCATGACCAGAGGAGTCTTTCCTGTCCCTCCAACGGTGATATTGCCGACGCTGACGACAGGGCAGCTGAGATGCCTCGATTTTAGAAGGGAGACCTCGTAGGCCCTCGTCCTCACCCGCACCGCCATTCTGTAAAGGAGAGAGAGGAGGTAGAGCGGAAAGAGAAGGCACCTCAGACGGAGGGATTTCTCTTCTTGATAAAGATACTGGTCGATGCGCCGATACATCTTGAGATTCGGGTTTCTCTTCCCATTCAGGGAGAGAGGGTGCACGCATTCAGTGGACGTTTACCGAATGGCAGAGCTAATGCTTTTCGTTGCTTAATGGGCATCCCAGCTCCCGTATTTCTGTGAGATACGGTCGGATCTCTAAGAACATCCTTTCCGTTGCTCCTTGGTGTTTTCGAAGAAATTGATAGCCTCTTTCCCCCGTATCTCTTCGCGCCCTCTCGTTTCGGAGGAGACGCCTCAAGTGCGAAGCGAGGTCCTCCGCATCCTTAACCTGGACGGCTCCCCCTTCCTCAATCAGTTGGCGAGCGATCTCCGAGAAATGGAACATAAAGGGTCCGAAGAGGACGCACTTTCTGAAGAAGAGGGGCTCCAAAGGATTATGGCCTCCGACGGGGACGAGGCTGCCACCGATGAAGACCACTGTCGCAAGGCTGTAAAGGCCTCCAAGTTCCCCCATGGTATCAAGAAGAATGACCTCAGCTCTTCGCTCACCTCGTCCATCTCCGTCCCTGGAGAGAGAGGTCCGACGGACCCATGAGAGAGATTCTCTTCGCAACACCCCTTCGACTTCCTCTAACCGATGGAGGTGCCGAGGGGCAAGGATGAAGATAAGATCAGGCTGAACCTCCTTCAGCTCCTTCCAGAGACGGATGAGCACTTCTTCCTCTCCCGAGTGGGTCGATCCTGCAATGAAGATGGGTTCGCTTCCGAGAAGGCCGAGGGACTGAGCCAATGCCGCCTTGGTCTCCTCACCAACGCGGGGAACGGGAACATCGAACTTCAAGTTGCCCACCACCCTTGTGCGGTCTGGGGGAGCCCCGATCCGAATGATTCGGTCTCGGTCTCCGCTCGTTTGCATGAGACAGAGGGAGAGGTGGTTCAGGCATCTCTCGAAAAGGAACTTGAAGAAGAGATATCCCCGAAACGATCTCTCCGAGACCCTTCCGTTGAAGAGGACAATGGGAATTCCCTTCCTTCCGCAGATCCATAGAAGATTTGGCCAGAACTCTGTCTCCGCAATAAGAAGGATCGAAGGCCGGATCTTCTTTAAGAGCCTTTGAAGGGCGAAGGGATGGTCGATGGGGAAGAAGAAGACGGACTCCGCCTCCGGTATATGGGCCTTGGCCGTTTCGTTCCCAGTGGGGGTCACCGTAGTCATAATGATCCTGAGTTCGGGGAGCTCCTCCTTAATTCTCCTCAGAAGGGGGACCGAACAGAGGACTTCTCCGACAGAGGCTGCGTGAACCCATGCGCAGCGGTCGTGGGGCTTGACCGAGACAAAACCCATTCGCTGGTACAAGGCTCTCCGAAACTCCTTTTGAAGGAGGCATCGAACGAGAAGGTACGGAGCTGCGAGAATCAAAAAAAGAGTGAGAAGGGTGTTGTAGAGCAAATACACCATGATTGAAGGGTTGGTAAGACTCCTAAATTCAGACAAATGAGGGAGAGCTTTTGGAATCGCCCTTCAGATCCTCCTGGCCTCCAGGAGAGCGAGATCGAGACCTCGGCACGGGAATCGGCCGTTCACCCGGGATTCGACCCCTGAAGCTCCGGTTTTTTGATACTTGTCTCGAAATAACGGTCCGCTCGTTCCGTGATTTCATTGAGGCGATTCTCCAGCAGGAGTCTCCTCTCTTCGAGATAGATGGGATCTCCCTTAGGATCCACATAGATCGGTTCCCCCCAAATGAAGACCCCTTTTGAAAAAGGGTAAGGTAGGAGGAAACGGTCCCAGCTTCTAAATAGGATTTTCCTTGAGGCACTGAACGTTACAGGAACGATAGGCCTTCCCGTCACCCTGGAGAGTTCGATGACCCCCCTCTGGGCTCTTCGGCGAGGTCCCCTCGGTCCGTCCGGTGCGATCACAACATCCGATCCGTTCTGGAGAGCCTTGATCATATTTTTAAAGGCGGAAAAACCCTTTCGGGTCGTCGACCCGATGATCGGTCGATGGCCAAGCAATTTTCCTGCCTTGCCGATGATCTGGCCATCCCGATGAGCGGAGATGACGAAATTCAACCCCTTTCCTTTGTAGGCCCAGTGCATCATGAGGAGTCTTCCATGCCAGAAGGCTATGATGAACGGGATTCCCTTCTCCCAGAACGATCGAGGAATCTCTGGGGAGATCACCTCCATGCGCACGACTCGGCCCAGAAACTGGATAGCTCCATAGGCCAACCAAGGTCCGATCCAGGCCGCCAGTTTCTTCCTCAGACGTTTGAAGAACATCGTTCGTCAATAGATCTTCTTGGCCTTCGCTTCTTTCCAGGGCTTTTGCTCGTCGTCCCTGAACTGAAGATCGTAAAGCCGTCGATACTCTCCATTGAGCTTCATCAATTCTGCATGCGTTCCCTGCTCCACAATCCGACCGTCCGAAAGAACGATGATCCGATGGGCATTTCGGATGGTAGAGAGACGATGGGCAATCACGAAGACGGTCCTTCCTTTCATGAGTCGCTCAAGGGCCTTTTGCACCTCTATTTCTGAGTCGGAATCGAGGGATGACGTCGCCTCGTCCAAGATCAGAATTGGGGCATTCTTCAAGAGGGCGCGAGCAATCGAGAGGCGCTGGCGCTCCCCGCCGGAGAGCTTCACCCCTTGTTCGCCGATGATCGTATCGTAACCTTGAGGAAGTTTCATGATGAAGTCATGCGCGTAAGCCGCCTTGGCTGCCTCGAGGATCTCTTGGTCAGAGCAACCTTCGATATTTCCATAAGCGATGTTGTTTCGAACGGTATCATTGAAGAGGATCGTCTGTTGCGTCACGAGAGCGATCTGATCCCTCAGGGACTTGAGGGTCACTTTTCGGATGTCGTGACCATCGATGAGGATCTGCCCTTTGTCAACATCATAGAATCTGGGAAGAAGGTTCACCAACGACGTCTTTCCTGCCCCGCTCATTCCCACCACGGCGATCACCTCTCCCATGTTGACATGGAGGTTGATGTCCTTCAGGACCGTCTCCTCGCCGTATCTGAACGTGACATCCTGAAAGTCGATCCCCCTTGAAATTGGAGGGAGAACCACGGCCCCTTCCTCCTCCTTGATGTCCGGCGTGGTGTCGAGAAGTTCGAAAACCCTGATGGCAGCGGCCATTCCTTCCTGGACCTCGAGGTTCACCTTATTGAGATCGCGGATCGGGGCATAGAGCATGAAAAGGGCAGTCATGAAGGAGAAGAAGGCTCCTGGGGTCAACTCCCCCTTCAGAACCCTGTAGCCGCCCACCCAGAGCATGATCGCCACTGCGATCCCACCCAGAAGTTCCATCAGCGGATGGGAGAGGGCCCGGATCTTGACTCGCTTGAAAACGGTCCTGAAGAACCGGTTGTTCTCCTCGGCGAACCGGCGCTTTTCATACTCCTCCATGTTGAAGGCCTTGACGATGCGGTGGCCACTAATGGTCTCATTGAGGAAGGTGGTGATGGAACCCATTCGCTGTTGACTCTTTCGGCTGAACCTCCGAAGTCTCTTCCCGAATTGCTTGATCGGGATGATGACCAAAGAGAAGATCAGAAGGGCCATGACCGCCAGTTTCCAGTCGCGGTAGATGACCACGCCGATCAAGCCAATGATCGTGAAGAAGTCTTTCACGAGACCCGTGATGGCGTTGGAGACCGATCCCTGGATGAGATTGACGTCATTCGTGATTCGGGAAATGAGGATCCCGGTGGGCGTCTTCGTAAAAAAGGAGAGCGACAGGGTTTGGAGATGATTGTAGAGCTTTTCGCGAATGTCGGCGACGATTCTGAGCCCCACATAGTTCATCAAGTATGCCTGTCCGTATTCAAAAACCCCCTTGAAGAGAAAGAGGAGGATGATGCCCACCGGGAGCAGGATGAGCATCTCCATGTCCTTTACGAGAAGGAGGCTGTCCAGGTGAAGCTGAACAAGGATATGCTTGATCCATTCGGGGACTTGATCCCTTTTCAGGAAGACCCCATCCATTGCAGGCTTGACGAGAAAGGCCTGTGCGGAAGTCAGGAGAGAAACGAGGACCATGCAGATCATGGCTCCCACGAGCTTGAGCCAGTAAGGTTTCACTATGGCGAGAAGCCGACGATAAAGGTTGATTCCGGGACCTCTTCCGTGCATCGCTTTCAGCCTCCCTTGTGAAGAGGTGGCTTTGCGTCCTCCAGCAGCGACAGAACAATACGGGCGGCGCGTTGCGCAGCTCCAGGGTCTCCTAACCGGTCTCGTACCTCTTGCAGAGATTTTACCATGTTTTGCCGAAGGACTGAATCCTTCAGGATGCGAAGGGCTTCTTCGGTCATCCTTTTGGGGTTCACATCCTTCTGGATCAACTCCGGGACGATGGCCTTCCCCGCGATCAGATTCACCAGCCCGATATGTTTCACTCGAATCAACGCCCTCCCCACCCAGGAGGAGAGGAGGGAGACCTTGTAGATGATGATCATCGGTTTTCCAAGAATCGCTCCCTCCAGCGTGGCCGTCCCAGAGGCGAGAATAAGAAGCTCGCTGATGTTCATCACATCGTACGTCCAGTTTTGAATCAGCTTCACGGAGATGGGACTCCTTCCAATCCAGGGGGATAGCGTCTCCTCCGTAAAGCCAGGAGCCAAGGGGATGACGAATTGGAGATCCGGTATGATTTGATGGAGCGAATGGGCTGTCTCCAGGAGAGGCGGAAGAAGCCTCTCCACTTCCCGCATGCGACTTCCCGGAAGAAGGCCGACTGTCCTTTTTTGGGGATCGAGACCAAATTTCGCGAAGGCTTCTTCCTTCGAAAGCTTCGGCTTAACCATGTCAAGGAGAGGATGACCCACCCACTCGACGTCGACCCCGGCAGCTCGGTAAAAGGGGACTTCGAAAGGAAAAAAAACCACCATCTTCTTGACTCGTCGAGCGATCAACCTTACCCTCCCGCGTCTCCACGCCCAAACCTGAGGGCTGATGTAATAGAGCACTGGGATTCCCCAGCGAGAAGCCATCTTGGCCACCCGGAGGTTGAAATCTGGAAAGTCAATCAAAATGGCGAGGTCCGGTCTTTGCTGGCGAATGAATTTCTCGACCTCCCGTAGGGCCTTCAGGATGGAGGGGAGTTTAGAAAAAACTTCGGTGAGGCCGACGACAGAGAGCGCATGAGCGGGAAAGAGAATCCTCATCCCTCCTCGCTCCAGCCTCTCCCCGCCAACGCCAAAAAATTGGATCCCCGAGTCGATCTGTCGGATCGCCTCGAGCAGGTGGGCTCCGTGGAGGTCTCCCGAAGCCTCCCCTGCCACCATGAGAATCTTCTTCGGGTTCATCGGATGCCCGTCTTATCCATCGCCCTCGCTAAGACCCTGCCCAATCTTTGCAAGGATTTGAAGGGCTACCTCGAGGGCCCGTCTCCCATCCCTCCCGGAGACCCTGACCTCCTTGCCGAACCTTATGCAATTGATGAAGGCTCGGATTTCGGCCTCGAGGGCATCGACCTTGACCACGGAAATTTCCTCCGCGACGGCTTCCGCGATCCCATTCTTTTCGGAAGAGGGTCTCTTTTCCATGAAGGAAGCCTTTTGCGCCAGGTAATCGATGGTCAAGATTCCATCGGGTTGAAAGACCCGCATCCTTCGGATCTTCTCCGTAGAGACGCGGCTCGCAGTTAGACTGGCCACGCGCCCGTTTTCGAATTGGATCCAGGCATGGGCGAAATCCGCATGGGAGGTGAGGACGGGGAGACCGACCGCATGGATTTCTTTCACCGGGGACCTTATCACATTCAAGACGATATCAATATCGTGGATCATCAGGTCGATCACGACGTCCACCTCGGCCGCTCTCTCCGTAAAGGGACCCAGTCGATGGGATTCGATGAAGATGGGACTTTTGATTCTCCCCTCCGTGGCAAGCAGTGCCCCGTTGAATCGTTCCAGATGACCCACTTGGAGGACGAGACCCGAGGATTCCGCGAGCCAGATCAGTTCGTCCGCTTCATGGAGGGCACTCGTAATCGGTTTCTCGAGAAGGACATGGACCCCGTGGAGGAAGAAGTCTTTTGTAATGGAATGGTGAGAAGGGGTTGGAACAGCAATGCTAACGGCCTGGACCCGATCCAAAAGGTCGGAGTGATGGAAGAAGGATTGGGTCCCGTATCGCGTTGCCACTTCTTTTGCACGGGAGGGCACGATATCGACCACCCCGACCAATTCCACCCCTTCCATCTTGGCGTATTTTTCTGCATGGAATTGACCTACGTAACCGACACCAACCACGCCCACCTTGAGCTTATCCAATTTATCGGCAGATCCCCCTCTTTGAGTTTTGGATGAATTGGATCAGGTGTTGGACCTCGGGAAATCGCGAAATCTCATCCTCACTCAACTGCTTGAGCGCTCTCTCCAAAGTTAACCCAGACCGAAAGATTGTACGGTAAGCCTTCTTAAGGGCCCTCAACGTCTCCTCCGAAAAGTTGTGGCGTTTCAAGCCCACCGTATTGAGTCCATAGAGTTTGGTCCGATCTCCTTGAGCTAACATATAAGGGGGGATATCGAGGAGGACGCCTGAAAACCCGCCGACAAAGGCGTGGGTACCGATTCGGCAGAATTGATGAACCGCAGCGAGTCCGCCGATCACCGCATAGTCCTCGATGAGAATGTGGCCGCCCAAGGCGGCTGCATTCGCCATGACGATATGGTCTCCGAGGATACAGTCATGAGCTACATGGGAGTAGGCCATGAAAAAGTTGCCGTTGCCAATCACGGTCTTTCCGCCCCCCTTGACTGTTCCTCGGTGGAGGGTCACCGATTCTCGAATCGTGTTGTGGTCTCCAATAAAAAGATAGGTTTTTTCTCCTCGATAGGCGAGGGCCTGAGGGGCTTCACCGATGGAAGCGAATTGGAAGATCTGACACTGCTTCCCAATTCGTGTCCCTTCTCGGATGACGACATGGGGACCGATCCTCGTTCCTTCTCCGATGACGACATCCTTTTCAATAATGGAATAGGGACCGATGTCAACGTCGTCAGCGATTTCGGCTTTCGGGTCAACAATGGCAGTGGGATGGATCATTTCTCTTCTCCAATCATCGCTAAGAATTCTCCCTCCGCTACCAAATTCCCGTCGACCAAGGCTTTCCCCTTGAACCCCCAGATCGATTGTCGGTGGCGGGTGATCTCAACCTCCATGCGAAGTTGATCCCCTGGGATGACAGGCTTTCTGAAACGGACGTTATCAATGCCCAAGAAAAAGACTGCCTTCTTTCGATCTTCCTCACCGAGCGAATTGAAGACGAGAATACCGGCGGTCTGGGCCATGGCCTCCACGATGAGAACCCCGGGCATGATTGGCCGAGTCGGAAAATGACCGGGGAAGAAGGGCTCGTTATACGTCACATTCTTGATCCCCACCACGCGTTTTCCGGGCTCCATCTCGAGAATGCGATCCACCAGCAAGAAGGGATAGGCGTGGGGCAGAACCGCCATGATCTCTCTGATCTCTATCATCTATCGCTCCTTCCTTTCAGGCTCTTTTCCCAGCTCCTTAAGACGTTTCTCCAAATCGAGGAGACGCTTCCTCATCTCCGGCAACTTTGGGAAGACCGCGATGGCCCTGAGAAACTCTCGGTGGGGGATGGCAGGACTTCCGGTATAACCCTCGTTCGGGGCAAGATCGTGCATGACGCCCGATTGAGCCCCCACCATGACGTTATCTCCGATCTCCACATGGTCCACGATTCCTACCTGACCCGCCAGAACGACGTTTCTGCCGATTTTGGTCGAACCCGAGATGCCAACCTGCGCGACGATGATCGAATCCTCGCCGATGACGACATTATGAGCAACCTGAACCAGGTTGTCAATCTTCACACCCCTTCGAATGATCGTCTTTCCCAGGGTGGCCCGATCGACCGTCGTGTTCGCGCCGATCTCGACATCGTCCTCAATCTCCACACTTCCCACTTGGGGAATCTTCACACTTTTCGTTCCCTCCTTCACGTACCCGAACCCATCGCTTCCAACGACGACTCCGCTGTGTAGAATGACGCGTTTTCCGATGACGGTTTTTGGGTAGACTGAAACGTTTGCATAAAGGATCGAGTCATCACCGATCGAGCAATCCTCTCCCACCGAGACCCCGGGGTAGAGCGTCACCCGATCCCCAATCCGACAGCGATCGCCGATGTAGACGAAGGGATAGATCGTGAGATCCTTGCCCAGATGGGCTGTGGGGCTGATCCAGGCTCTCGGATCGACCCCTTTGGGCTGGTAGGGTTGATGGGAGAAGAGGGTGACCACTTTGGCAAAGGCCAACTGGGGATTGGCGACACAAAGGAGGGGCTTGTCGGCCTGGGTGATCTCTGGAGAGACGATGATGGCCGAAGCCTCCGTGTGGGCCATTTTGGGGAGGAACTTTGGGCTGGCGACGAACGTGATCTCTCCTTTCTTGGCCTCTTCGATGGAGGCCACGCCAAAGATTTCGACCTCCTCATCTCCAATAATCCTCCCCCCGACGAACTCCGCCAACTCCTTCAGCCTCTTTTTCATCTCCTCACCCCGATTCTCATCCTTCCTTCATGACGAGAAAGTCCCTCGTCAATCCGAAATCACTTCTTTTGTGCGTCGTAGGCCTTGATCACTCGATCGGTGAGATCGATGGCCTTCGAAACGAAGAGGACAATGTTCTCGTTCTTCTCCAGCACGAGGGTGTAGTTCTCCTCTTCCCCTATCCTCTTGATCACCTTTTGAATTCCTTGGAGGATCGTCCTCTCCATTTCCAGCCCTTTTTGCTGGATCTCCTTCTGATTGTCTTCGAGCCACCGCTGATAATCTCGGACCTTCGTTTGGAACTCTTTCTCCTTCGAGGCCCGAACTTCCGGTTTCATCATCGGTCCTTGCTTCTCCAAGGCCTCCTTCATGGCCTGGAGTTCTCGCTGCTTCTCAGAGAAGAGTTTCTGGAGGGTCTCCATCTCTTTGCCAATGATCTTCTTCGCCTCGATCCCAGCCTGGCACTCGTTCATCGCCCGCTGGATGTCCACGCAACCGACCTTGATCTGCGCCGAGGAGATCCCCGGAATGAGCGAAGCTCCGAGGATGAGGACGACCCCAAGGAGGATTCCAACTTTTTTCCTTTCCATCTTCGTTCTCCTTCTTTGGTGACGTTCGGGGGTTTAAAATACCGTTCCCACGGTAAAGTCAAAGACCTTTCTTTTCTCCCCCTTCTCTGGCCTGAGATTATACCCCAAATCAATGTGGATTGGACCCATGGGAGAGAACCATCGGATTCCTGCACCGGCGCCGGTTTTCAGTGGAGTGAGATCGCTCCAGCGATCGAACCCTTTCCCGACATCCAGAAATAGGGCTCCCCTCAAACCAATTTCGCGCGAGAGCGGAAAGATCCATTCGGAACTGAAGACGACCATCTTTTCTGCTCCGAGCGGATCCAGGTTGACATCCACGGGTCCCGCCCTCCCATATTCGAAGCCCCTCACCGTATAGAGTCCGCCGACAAAGAACTTTTCATAGATCGGCGTCTTCTTGCCCTCGTAGGCCTCAATGATTCCAAATTTTCCCCGGAGGTTCAGCACCGTGCTCAGAGGGAGAGGAAAGAACCAACTGCTCTCCACCGACCCTTTGAGAAAGCTATTGTCGCCACCCAGGATCCCTCCCGCATTCTCAACCCAGAGGCTATGGCGGGCCCCACGGGTGGGGACGTAGAAGTCATCTCGAGTATCCATGGAGAGGGTGGCCGAAAGGGCACTTGTCGTCCGCTTCCCTTCTTGTTCCTTGATGTAGATCGAAGCGCCCTCTTGCACATCATAGACGTTGACATTCTCAAGTTTGTAGACGAGGTCGAGGCGAATCCTCTTGGTGAGTTCCTTGCCGAAGCGAAGCGCCCCTCCCAGAGTCTTGTAGGAGTAGGTATCGAAGTACGCCACTTGCTCGCGATAGAGGTCGATCCCAGCCAAATAAGGATAGCCCAAAAAATAGGGATCGGTAAAACTGGCTTTGAAGTTGTTCGATTCCGTACCCAACTGGAATCTCAACAATCCCTGGTATCCCATCCCAAAGAGATTGCGCTCCGACAGGGAGGCCGAGCCGACCACCCCTTGGATGCTACTGTATCCCACACCAAAGCTGAGGGCCCCGGTTGGGGCCTCTTCGACCTTCACCTCCAGATTGATCTTCTCATCCGTACTTCCGCGGCTGGTGGAAAATCCCACCTCCTTAAAGTATCCGGTTCGCCTCAGTCGGCTCCGGCTTTCATTGAGATCGGTGACGCTGTAGACCTTTCCTTCCTCCACCTCGAGCTCGCGACGGATGACCTTGTCCCGGGTCTTCGTGTTTCCCGTGATCTGGATCTTTTCAAAGGAGACGCGTTTTTTCTTGTCGATCTCGAATGTCAGATGGACCAGGAGGTTCTTGGAATCGACGGTGGTCTCGGGCGTGATCTCGACGTAGGCATATCCCTCATCGGCAAATTTCTCGGTAAAGTACCTGATCTCTTCGCGAACCACGGAGTTTCTGTAGATATCGTTCCTTTTCAGGCGAAGGTCTCTGAAAAGGTCCTCCTTCGTCGTGAGGACATCGCCCTTGAAGTCGATCGTCCCGAGGCGATACTGAGGTCCCTCGTCAATTTCAATCACGACCTGAATGCGTTTGGGATCGCTCAGGTCGATCTTCGGCTGGGAGATCTTTGCATCGAGATATCCATGATCGTAGTAGTAGGCCGTCAGGAGTTGAACGTCGTTCTTCAGGACGTCTTCATCCAGGACGCCCGTCTTGGTCAGGAGAGAGAAGAGACTCCACTGCTTGGTCGCCATCACCTTCTTGAGTTCGGAGGACTTGATCCTTTGATTTCCTTTAAAGAGGATCTTCTTGATGCGGCCTTTGGGTCCCTCGGTGATTCGAAAGGTGATGACCACTTCGTTCGTATCCAGGGGTTCGATCTGGTGTTCCACCCTCACGCCATAGTATCCCTTTGAGAAGTAGAGCTTCCGGATCTGCTCAGCATTTTCTGCCACTTTTTCAAGATTCAGGATGGATCGCGGAGCGAGCGTCAACTTCTCCTTGATGTCGTCCAATTTTACCTTCTCATTTCCCAGAATCACCACCTCTCTGATGGAGGGTTTTTCTTCGACGATGTATAGGATCTCTTTTCCTTGTGGCGTGGAGTGAACATCCACCTGCACGTCGGTAAAGTAGCCCAGGGCATAAATGGAACGGACATCCTGACGGACCTGTTCTTGAGAATAGGGTTCCCCCTCCCGACTCTTGAGAGCTCCTCGGATCACCGCTTCCTCGACCTTTGTATTCCCAAGGATCGTGATCCTATAGATCCTTTCTTCCTCTCCCCAACAGATTCCTGCCAAGAGAAGGACGAGAAGGATTGCCCCCTTCCATTGCATCATTATTGGTTCATTCCCCTTTCAGACGGACCTTGAACCCCTTCCTATGGCAACGAAAGGCTCTCCTTCTGTTCCTGGGCCTTTCCGTCGACCAAATGGATTTGCCGCGACATCTTCGCCGCCAATCTGAGATTATGCGTGACCACGATGAGGGTCACTCCTTTGATTCGGTTGAGCTCAATCAGAAGGTCGAAGACAGACTCCCCTGTCCGGGTGTCGAGATTTCCTGTGGGCTCATCGGCGAGGAGAACCTTCGGTTCCAACACCAAGGCCCTGGCCACCGCCACCCGTTGCTGTTCCCCTCCCGAAAGCTCCCCCGGTTTGTGCGTCAGACGGTCTCCGAGGCCCACGAGCGTGAGGATCGATTCTGCTCGCCCGTAGGCCTCTTTCTTCGGAAAGCCTCGGATGAGACAGGGCATCATCGTGTTTTCGATAGCATTGAACTCGGGCAGGAGGTGGTGAAATTGAAAGACGAAGCCGATCTCACGATTTCGAAAGAGGGCAAGCTCTCTCTCGTCCATCTCAAAAACATCGTCCCCGTGATAGAGGACCTTACCCGAGGTGGGGCGATCGAGGGTTCCCAGAATATGGAGGAGGGTTGTTTTTCCGACTCCAGAAGCCCCTACAATGGCAGCCCGTTCGCCTTGAGCGAAGGCGAGATCGATTCCTTTGAGAACATCGACTCGCCGTGTTCCATTCTGAAAGGACTTGAAGAGCTTTTCCACCTGGATGATCGGCTTCACACCATGGCCTCCCGAACCTTTTCAGACCTCCTCTGTGAGAGGACTTCCGGATTCACCTGGGTCAAACGTCTCCTCGAGATCTCCATCAAGGATTCGCGCATCTTAGGATATTGATGAAGAAAAGCCTCCAGATCCTCCTTCTTCAATTCGAGCAACTCGGAAGGCCGGGTCGTCCGAGCGGAGGCCATCCTTGGTCTGTTGAGAAGGGGTCCGATCTCTCCAAAGAAATCCCCGCTCTTGAGGTTCGAGAGGACGACTCTCCTGCCTTTGGGATTTGGAAGGAATATTTCGACCTCCCCATTCTTGATGAGATAAAGGGAGCGCGGGGAGTCGCCTCCGTTGAAGATCAACGTGTCCTCTGGCAAGGAGATGGGATGGAATCGTCCCAGGATCTCGTCTCGCTCCGAAGGGGAAAGGCCCCTCAGGAGGGGGGAGACGGAAAGGAAGAGGTCCAAGACCCGTTCCTCATAGAAATGAAGCAGAACCTCCTCGACGCGCGGATGGCGATGGAGGATCCTGTTCAATACGTCTCTGGAGATCTCGAAAATCTCGGAGGGCATCAACGCTCGGACCGTCGCGTGCCTCTTATGATCTGTGAAGAAGCCGAATTCCCCGAAGAAGTCCCCCTCCCCGAGGGTCCGAACCAACAGTTCCCTGCCTTTGGATAGGTGTTTGAAGATCCCCACCTTTCCGCGACTGATGACCATAAGGGAATCCCCGTCCTGCCCCTCCCCGCAGACCACCTCGTCTTGCTGAAATGTTTTTGATTGGATCTCGGAAACCAGGAATCGGAGCTCTTGGGACGTGAGTTCCGAGAAAAGAGGAATCTCGGAGAAGGGAGGAATCAGCTCGTTTTCTCGAAACCTCGCCGTGTAGAGCTGTGCCAAGCGGTCGTTGACCTCCTTCAAAGAGGGGTTCATTCTCAGAATCATCTTGTTAATGGAGATGGCTTGGAGGAGAAGCCCGTTGGCGGCATAGCGTTCTGCTACCCTTCGATATTCTTGGATGGCCTCCTTCCTCCGACCTAACCGTTCCAATACGTTGGCCATCTTCAGACGCGATCGAAGATCCTTTGGCTCCCGACAACAGTATTTGGACAAAGGCTCGAAGGCTTTTTCCCATTGCCCTTTGGCGATGGCCCGTTGGGCCTTCTCCTTGAGGGATCGCTTTGCTTCATTCATATCGCAACGCCTCCGCGGGGTCGAGCTTCGAGGCCCTCCAGGAGGGGTAGAGGGTCGCCAAGAGACTGATGAGAACGGCCGTCAGAACGATCAACACCACGTCGAGAGCATTGACCTGCGAAGGGAGCTTGTCAATATAGTAGACGTCGCTCGATAGGATTTTGAATCCGAAGAGCCTCTCCACAAAATCCGTGATCATCTCCAAATTGAAGGCAGCGCCAAGGCCCAAAACTGTCCCGAGAGCCGTCCCGACAACGCCGATGACCCCGCCTTCGATGACGAAAATCTTCAAGATCGATCTGGAAGAAGCTCCCATCGACTTCAGGATCGCAATGTCCTTGTTCTTCTCCATGACGACCATGATCAGCGTAGAGATGATATTGAAAGCGGCGACCAAAACGATCAGGACGAGGATGATGAACATGGCGATCTTCTCCAGTTTGAGAGCACTGAAGAGATTTCGATTCATCTCCATCCAGTCTTTGGTCCAGAAAGGAAATCCCATCTTCCGCCGAATCTCTCGGCCGATCTCTTTCACCTTGTAGATGTCACTGGTCTTGATCTCGATTCCGGTCACCCGATCTCCCATCCCGAAGAAGCTCTGGGCACTCTTCAAAGAGATATAGGCCATCGTATTGTCAAATTCGTACATCCCAGAGTAGAAGATCCCTTTGACCTGAAAGCGCTTCATCTTGGGCATCATCCCCATCGGGGTCATCGTTCCCAAGGGAGAGATCACCTGGATGGAGTCATTCAGGGAAACCGAAAGATGTTTGGCCAACTCCACCCCCAAGATGATCCCCGGGGGGTCCCCCTCCTTTTCTTCCATCAAGTCTTCGAGACGCCCCGTTTGGAGGTTACGGGCAAGCTCGGTCACCTTTCCGACCCGCTTGGGGTCAATCCCTTTGAGGACGACGCCGAAGACATTGGACTCGGAGGAAAGCATGACTTGGCTGACGATGAAGGGAGCGGCGGCGACCACCCCTTTCACCTCCTCGATTCTCTTGGTGACCTCCTCATATTGATCCAACCCCTCCGGGATGGCCTTCAGAAGATGAAGGTGAGCCTGGGTTCCGAGGATCTTTTCTTTGAGGGTCTTTTCGAAGCCACTCATCACGGCCAGGACCACAATGAGAGCCATCACCCCCACCATGACCCCAGCGATCGAGATCAGGGTGATGATGGAGATGAAGGTCTGTTTTCTCTTGGCCTTGAGATACCTGAGACCGATGAACCATTCGTATTTCATAAGATCCTACTGTTCCATTCGCAGAAGAGGAAAGAAGATGACATCCCGAATGGAAGGCGAGTTCGTGAGAAGCATGACCCAGCGATCGATTCCGATTCCTTCGCCGGCTGTCGGGGGCATTCCAAATTCGAGGGCCCGAAGAAAATCCTCATCGAGGCGAAGATAGAAGTCAGCCTCCTCACCCCTTTCCTTCAACTGCTGCAGGAAACGTTCCCTTTGATCGATCGGATCGTTCAATTCGGAGAAGCCATTCGCGATCTCGCGACCGTGGATAAAGAGCTCAAATCGGTCCACAACCGTCGGGTCCTTTTCGTTTCGTCGGGAGAGAGGGGAAACCTCTGTGGGGTAGTGGGTCACAAAGGTGGGCTGATGGAGATGGGGTTCCACCACCTCCTTGAAGAGATCCGCCAACACCCTCCCGTGGGAGGTTCCCTTCTTCAGCTCCAGCCCGAGCCCTTTGGCGATCTCGATCGCCTTGGAGGGCTCGTCGAGAAGGATTGGGTCGAATTTTCCGTACTCCAGGATCGCCTCCTTGAAACGAATCCTCCGCCAAGGAGGGGTAAAATCAATCTCCTTTCCCTGATAGGGGAGTGAGAGCTTTCCCTGAAGGTCCTCGACGATGGAACAAAAAAGCTCCTCCGTCATCGCCATGAGATCCTCATAGGTGGCATAGGCTTGATAGAATTCGAGCATCGTGAATTCGGGGTTGTGGAGGGTGGAGATCCCTTCGTTTCGAAAACATCGATTGATCTCGAAAACCTTTTCGAAACCCCCGATCACCAATCGCTTCAGGAAGAGTTCGGGTGCAACCCTCATGTAAAGGTCCATGTTGAGTGCGTTGTGATGGGTCTTGAAGGGTTTGGCAGTCGCCCCTCCGGGAATAGGGTGGAGCATGGGAGTCTCCACCTCCACAAACCCCCTCTGAATAAAGAAATCCCGAATCCTTTGGATGATCCGAAAACGCGCAAGAAAAACCTCTTTCACCTTTGGGTTAACGATGAGGTCGAGGTAGCGCTGACGATACCGGGCTTCGACATCCCTCAAGCCGTGCCACTTCTCGGGAAGAGGTCGCAGGGACTTGACCAAAAGTCGAAAGGTTTCCACCAGGACCGTAAGTTCTCCCGTTTTAGTTTTGAAGATCTTTCCTTCCAATCCAATGAAGTCTCCGATATCGAGGGTCTTGAAGAGCTGAAAGGCTCGTTCTCCGACTACATTCTTCTGAATATAGGCCTGAAGCTTTCCCTTTCCGTCTTGAATCTGGATAAAGCTGGCTTTCCCGAAATCCCGAATCGCCATCACCCTTCCTGCAAGGCGGAAACGTTCCTCCACATATTTTAGTTCTTCCTCGGACCTCGAATCGAAGGCTTCGTGAACCTCGGAGGTCGTGTGGGTAACCTTGAAGTCATTGGGAAAGGGATCGATCTTCTCCTTTCTCAAGGCCTCGAGCTTTCTGAGCCTATGCTCAATCAACTCATTTGGTTCATCCATTTCCCATTACCCCGTTCAATGGGATTGTCCAAATCGAACTATTCATAGCGAGTTATGTTAGTGAGCGAAGCAAGGAAGGGCATCCGCACGACTCATTGTGATTCGTTCGATCGGCTTTTCATCCCTTTCTTCATTTCCCATGGGAGATTCGCAAGTTATATTTACAGGGCCTAAGTCGTTCTACCTTAACCCATTTCCCCTGCGATCGTCAAGGAAAAAGCCGGACAGGAGAGCCATTTTGCTTTTGAGATCAGAGAGTTAGAACGGGATAGGGGTCACGACAACCCGGGCCGAAACGGAGGAACCCAATGGACCGTACTGAAGTCAAGGGAGGAGGCTCTCGATTTCTCCTATCAGGTCATAGGGAAGCGCTTTGGTGATCCGGGCTTCAAGCCAGGTACCCTCTTTGGCATTTCCTCTCAATAAGACAGAACCGTCAATCTCCGGAGCCTGGGTTTTCAGCCTGCCCACCCAGAGGTTTCTCCGGCGGTCCTTTTTTTCTACCAAGACCTCAACCCTTCTGCCCACCATTGTTCTGTGCTTTTTCAAAGAGATCTTTCTCTGAAGAGCCATCAGAATCCCGAGACGCTCTTCTTTGACGGGTTGGGGGATGCGCCCCCTGAGTTTAGAAGCGGGGGTTCCTTCCTCAGCCGAATATGTGAAGGCGCCGAGGTGATCGAACTGGGCCTCTTCTACGAAGTCGAGGAGGGCTCTGAAATGTCTTTCCTTTTCTCCCGGAAAGCCAACGATCACCGAGGTCCGGAGGCTGATTTCTGGGACGGCGGCTCGGATCTTCTCCAGGAGATCGTAGATATCTTTTCGGGTCGATCTCCGCCCCATGCGCTTTAGGATCTCGTCATCAATGTGCTGTATAGGGAGATCCAGATAGGGACAGATCTTCTCCTCTCGAGCCAGGAGCTTGAGAAGGCCTTCGGTGAAGAAATCGGGCCTGGGGTAGCTGTAAAGGATTCGGATCCATCGAAGCTTTTCTACGCCGCAGAGCCCCTCCAGAAGCCTTTCCAGGTTGCTTCCGTTGCGCAAATCTCTTCCGTAAGCCGTGGTGTCCTGTGCAACGAGGATGATTTCCCTTACCCCTTGATCCACAAGTTGCCTTGCCTCGGTTAGAATCGATCGCATCTCCCGGCTCCGGTAAGGCCCTCTGATCTTCGGAACGGTGCAGAAGGTGCAACGATTGGAACACCCTTCCGCGATCTTGAGATAAGCGTAGAAGGGGGGCGTGGAGAGGATTCGGGGTGTCTCTTCGTCGTAGAGAAAAGAGGGCTTCGAAAGAAAGATCCTTTCCTTCTGATTCCCTGAAAGGATCTCCGGAAGGTTTTGAAAATCTCCCGTGCCGATGAAGAGATCGACCTCTGGGAACTCTCTTTCCAAGGATCTTCCGTAACGTTGGGGGAGACACCCTGCAACGACCAAGAGACGGCACCTTCCCCTTTCCTTGTAGCGCGCGAGTTGGAGGATCGTGTCGATGGCCTCCTCGGTCGCATCCTGAATAAACGAGCAGGTGTTGACGATGATGACCTGAGCTTTGGAAGGACTGGGAACGATCGAGTAGCCCGCTTTGGCCAAAAGGCCTGCGATCACCTCGGAATCGACCAAATTCTTGGGGCAACCTAAGCTCACGAGAGAAACGGTTTCTTTCATCTTCCGAGGCATTTGGTGCGGAACGACAGAGGCTATAGCTCAAGGCTCAAGCGACGTCCCCTCCCTATTTTAACCCAACCGAGGAAAGATTTTCCAAAAGAGAAAGAGGAGAGGTTGTTTTACGGGGGGAAAAAGGGCAGAATTATTTGGGAGGCGAGGCTCCAAGGGGAGAGAGATGGGATCAATCCAAAGACAGTATGAGAAGCTCCGAAAGAAGATCGAGAAGATCCATTTGGAAAACCAGTGGCGTGCCTTCAGGGAGACCCGAAGGCGGCAGAAAGAAAACCTCTCCTCCTTTGGGGATCTGAAGAAGATCAGTGAAGAGGTGAAACGGATTCGATCGGAGTCCGTCGGAAACTGGACGCTCTTCGAGGAAGCGGTCTCTCGTTTGGAGAAGAATCGGTTTAAGGTCCTCCAGGCGAGGGACAGCCGAGAAGCCTGCGAGGCGATCCTCAAAGAGGTTGGCGATGAGAAACTGGTGGTTAAATCGAAGTCGAATGTCTCTAAGGAGATCGGCCTCACGCCCTTCCTCAATTCCCACGGCATCGAGGTGATCGAGACCGATATCGGCGATCGCATCATCCAGCTCGCCGGGCATCGGGCCTCCCATGCGACGGCACCGGCCGTTCACCTCTCCCGCTATGAAATTGCCGATATCCTTTCCCAGCATCTCCGGAGGGCGGTCGCCCCGGTCCCCGAAGAGGAGATGGAGGCGGTGAGGTCGGATATCGAGTCTTATCTTCAGAAAGCAAAGGTCGGCATTACTGGGGCGAATGCGATATCGGCCAAAGAGGGCGCCGCCCTCATTCTTCACAATGAGGGCAACATCACCCGGGTTCGGATGAGGCAGAAGCATATTCTCATCACGGCGATCGACAAGATTTTTCCAACGATTGAGGATGCCCTTCTGATGCTCAGGCTGGAGACCTTCTTGGCGACGGGGACTCTTTTCCCGTCTTTCATTGAGATCGTGGCAGGGAGATCCAAGTCTTCCGACATTGAGAAACAGCTTTTTTACGGCATGCACCCACCCGAGGAGGTAATCCTCGTCTTCCTCGACAATGGAAGAAGGCAAATCATTGACGCAGGCAGAGATTTTTCGGAGCTCCTCCATTGTATCGGGTGTGGTAACTGTCTGCTCGACTGCCCCACGTATAACGCCGTCGGCCCCTTCTTCGGGGGTGATGGGATGCTCGGGGGAAGGGGGGTTGCTCTTTCGTCACTGATTCGCGGGGTAAAAGAGGGAGTGGAAGAGGGACTCTTTTTGTGCACCACGTGCGGTCTCTGCGAAGAGGTCTGCCCCTTTCATATCAATGCTGGGAAGAGGCTGAAAGATCTGAGACGAAGGGGACTCCAAGATCCCGAGGTCGCTCGCGACCTCGATGAGGTGAAGCAGCTTCAGGCGGCGATCGACCGATATGGGACTCCCTACGAAAGAATGGCCAGGGCAGCCTTTCAAGTTGCAAGAAAGGAAGCTCCGGTCATCCTCTACATCGGGTGCGTCGGGATGACGACAGAGAGCGAAACTGCCGGATCGGCGATCAAACTTCTCACCCGTTTGGGCATCGATTTCACGCTGATCGATGAGGTCTGTTGCGAAGCCGTGAAGGGAGATACGGGGTCCGAACCGAATCGACAACGGATCAGACAGAATATCGAAAAAATGAAAGGGGCCGGCGGGTGCGAGGTTCTCTTCCTCTGTCCCACCTGCTTGAAGACTTTCCTCGAATACGACGCTGAAGAAAAGAGCGGCCTCAGATTCGATATGCTCAGCGCCTACCTCGCTTCACACTTTTCCTTCACGTCGCTTCAGAGCGACCCCTCCATGGTGACCTATCACGATCCCTGCCACTTAGGGAGGGGTCTTGGATTCTATGACGGAACACGAGGGTTGATGAGAGAGCTCGGGTGTCGGTGGGTGGAAATGGAACATCATCACGAAGAGTCCCTTTGCTGCGGAGCAGGAGGAGGCTTGAGGGCCTTCTACCCGAAGTTCTCGAGAGATATTGCGCGAAGAAGAGTGAATGAGGCGACGGAGGTGAATGCAGACCTCTTGCTCACCGATTGCCTCTCCTGCAAGCATAACTTAAAACAAGGGGTCCCCATCGAAGGTAGACTGAGGGTCATGACGACCTCCGACTATCTTCTGGAAGGGATTGAGAGCGGACGAATAGGTTTTCTTCAAAAGACGGATCGGGCTCCAATCATTCCGGGACGACCGCGGCCGGAGAACGAGTAAAAGAGAGGGGAGATCGCGATGTCCTGTGCCTTAAGCCAGGAGTTGATCGAAAAGACTATTGGCTTTCATGGACATTCGTGCCCGGGGCTATTCATCGGCATCCGTGCAGCGGAGCTTGCCCTTCAAAGATTGGCTCCGGCAGAGAAAGAGGATCTTGTCGCTATCGTGGAGACGGACATGTGTGGTGTCGATGCGATTCAGGTGCTCACAGGCTGTACCTTCGGGAAGGGCAACCTCATCCATCGCGATTATGGAAAGATGGCATTCATTTTTTACGATCGTCGCCGGAACGCGGGCTTTCGTGCGGTGCTCAGACCAGAGGTTTCGGGGGAGATCCGATCGGAACTTCAAACGCTGATGGAGAAGGAGAAGACCGGGAAAGCCAGCGAGGAGGAGAAAGTCCGTATCCAGGAACTGAGAGAGAAGCTGAAAGAAAGGTACCTGAGGGCCGATTTGGAAGAGATGTTCATCGTAACGGCTCCCTCTCTGCCTGTCCCCAGGCAAGCGCGAGTTCTGGCAAGCTTGAAGTGCGAATCCTGCGGTGAGGTGGTCATGGAGTCCCGGACGCGCCGGTTTGGTGGAAAGACCCTGTGCATCCCCTGTTTTGACAGGGTGGAGCAGAAAAGGTAGGTTCCCCATCCGCCCGGATGGAAATCATTCCAATCCGTATTCCTTGGTAGCGATTTCCCGCATCTTGAACTTCTGGATCTTCCCCAAGGGTGTCATCGGAAATTCCTTGACGAATTTGATGTAGCGGGGGATCTGGGAGTCGGGGAGCCTCTCTTTGCAGTACTGAAGGATATCCTGTTCGGAGACGTTCGCACCATCCTCAAGCCTGATCCAGGCGGCTATCTCTTCGCCCAGATGTCTGTCGGGGACACCGAAGACCTGAGCGTTTAAGACCCTTGGATGACTGAAGAGTACCTCTTCGATTTCTGTCGGGAAGATGGTCTCTCCACCTTTGGTGATCACCTCTTTTAATCGTCCCACCGTCCTGACGTAACCCTTCTCATCCATGGTTGCCAGGTCCCCGGTATGGAGCCAACCCTCTCGATCGATGGCCTTGGCCGTGGCAGCGGGCATCTTGTAGTATCCCTTCATGTTCAGTCCTCTGGCGCAAAGTTCTCCTGGGACCCCTCTTGGGACCTCCTCGCCGGTCTTCGGGTCGAGGATTTTCACCTCCACATGTGGAAGGGGTTTGCCCACTGTCGAAACGCGAATCTCAAGCGAGTCTTCCGGTCGCGTTTCTGTGATCCATGAGGACGACTCGGTCAGTCCATAGCCGATCACGATCTCCCTTGCTCCCATCTCCTCGACGACCCTCTTCATCACCTCCATGGGACATTGAGCTCCTCCCATGATTCCTGTCCGAAGAGATCTGAGATCGGTGCTTCGATAGAGGGGATCCTCCATGAGGGCGAGGAAGGCACTGGGGGACCCGTAGATAGCGGTACATCTCTCCTTCTCGATCGTTTTGAGCACCCTTCCTGGATGAAAGGTCTCTGAAGGAATCACGAGGGTTGCCCCCTTGCTTACTCCTGCCAAGGTCACGCAGACACATCCAAACATATGGTGGAGCGGGATGGAGAGACAGAGCCTGTCTTGCTCGCTCAGTTTCTGGATTTCGGCACTGGCGACCGATGTATTGATAATCCCGATGTGAGACGACATGACCCCCTTGGGGGCCCCTGTCGTTCCCGAGGTATAGAGGAGGGTGACGACGTCTTCCGGCTGAAGGGAACGCTTCCGCTCCTCCAGCGCGGCGTCCTGGATCTCCTTGCCAAATTCCATTACGTCGGCCCATCGAAACGTTCCTGCGTGCCGATGCTCCGAAAAGAGAACGACGCCCCTAAGCTCAGGAAAGGCGGAGGAGCGAAGGTCGCCGGGAGCCCCGTCCTTCATCTCAGGACAGAGCTGCCCCATCATTTCGATGAATTCAGTTCCCTTCGTTCCCTCTTCCATGACGAGAAATTTTGAGTCCGACTGCCGAAGGAGATAGTCGAGCTGAGGAGGCCCGCAATTCGTATCGATGCTCACCAGGACGGCACCGATCATGGCTATGGCAAACTCGCTAATTATCCACTCGGCCCGATTCGTTGCCCAAAGGGCAACGTGATCTCCCTTCTGAAGCCCCAATTTCATGAGACCCTTCGAAAGCTGATGGACCTGGCTCAAAAATTGAGCGTACGTGAACCGCTCGCCCTTTGGGACATCCACAAGGGCTTCCCTCCCCGGGAACCGGAGTGCCA
>FWPV01002295.1_pt1 | contig 47599 bp, 39 predicted proteins | sample 2228371 | NCBI WGS metagenome assembly FWPV01 (sample SAMEA103939776, study PRJEB20133) | metagenome | reverse complement strand
CCGGCCGCCGGCCGGGACGCCGCATCGGCCGCTTGCGGGGCAGTCCGGACCGGCGGGCCGGCGCGCAGGCGGCGCTTGAGTTCGCGCACCCACGCGGCGTAGGCGGCCTCCGACAGCGCCCGGTTGCGCCTGCGCCAGCGCAGAGTGACGAGCTGCGCCTTGTGGCCCTGCTCCAGAATCTGGCGCAGCCATTCGGCAAGGGTGGCCTCCCGGTCGGGCGGCTCGTGTGCGGACTTCCTTGGCATGCGGCGACTTTCCTTTTCTGCACTCCCGCGCCAACCCAAATTCCTCACTCGAGGCTGCGGCGCCACGCGGAGGGCGTCAGGCCGGTCTCGCGCCGGATGAAGCGGCTGAAGACCGCCTGCGAGTTGAACCCGGACAGTTCGGCGACCCGTCCCAGCGACCGCTCCGGCTGCCGCAGCAGCGACGCCGCCCGGCTCAACTGGTAGGAGCTCATCCATGCCGGCGGCCTGCGGGCGCTGCCGGTGTACCAGACCATCGGCGTTTGGTTCGGCTACGCCATCGCCCACTGGGCGGAGTTCCACGACTTCCGGGCGAGTTCCCGGAACTCTCGGCGCGCGTCGCCTTCCAGCGGCCGGACGAGCGGACCAAGCGCCACGGCCAGGCGGTGGCCGCCGCCAGCCTGCCCGCGCTGTGATGGCATTTTCAACTGCGGATTTCCCGCTTTTTCCGCTGCGGCGAACCTCAAGGAACCCTCTCCATCCTTGTGATCCGCGAAATCCGTGGTTTCCATTTCAACCCTGAGCACCAAACCGCCCCTGCGCCTGCCTTGCCCAATACCATGATTCCCTTCAGCCAGCCCGGCGCCGACCTGTTCATTCCGGATTCCGCACCCGCGCCGGAGGCCGTGAGCCGGACCACCCATCTGGGGATCGGGGCGCACGCGGACGACCTCGAGTTCATGGCCCTGCACGGCATCCTCGAGTGCTTCGGGCGGGACGACCGCTGGTTCGGCGGGATCACCTGCACCGACGGCGGCGGCAGCGCCCGCAGCGGCCCGTACGCCGGGTACACCGACGAGCGGATGCGGGCGGTGCGCATGGAGGAACAGCGGGCGGCCGCGCGCATCGGCCGGTACGCGTTCATGGCGCAGCTCGCCCACCCGAGCGCCCATGCCAAGGACCCCGCCCGCCGCGCGCCGCTGGTCGAGGACCTCGCGATGCTGTTGGAGGCCGCGCGGCCGCAATACGTCTACACCCACAACCCGTTTGACAAGCACCCGACCCACATCGGCGTCTTCCACGCCGCGATCGCCGCCATCCGCCGCCTGCCGGCGGCGGCGCGCCCGGCGCGGGTGTTCGGCTGCGAGGTCTGGCGCGGGCTCGACTGGCTGCCCGACGAGCTGAAGGTGGTCCACGACGTCAGCGCCCGGCCGGAGTTGTCCGCCGCGCTCCATGCCGTGTTTGTCTCGCAGATTGCCGGCGGCAAGCGCTACGACCTGGCCGTCGAGGGCCGCTGGCGCGCCAACGCCACCTTTCTCGAATCGCACGCCACCGACGCCGCGGAGCGCGTCAGCTACGCGATCGACCTGACCCCGCTGATCCGCGATGACGCCCCGCCTGTGCGCGCCTGGGCCGCCGCCATCCTGCAACGCTTCACCGAACAGGTGCTCGCGGCGGCGGGGGCACCGCCGCTGCTCGAGGAGGCGTTGTCAAGCAGGGGCGGCGTCTCGCCGCCCCAATAGAAGCGTGTGGCGCGGCGGCCGGCCACAAGGCGCGGCTTGGCCGGCAGGCACGCGGCTATTTCCGGCCGGCCGTCAGAGCAAGCGCCTCGCGGGTGAGCTCGCGGATGGCGGCGAAGTCGCCCGCCTCCATCAGGCTGGGGTCGACAAACCAGCTGCCGCCGATCGCCGCCGTGATCTTTAGGTCGAGGTAGCCCTTGGCGTTGGACGCGTTGATGCCGCCGGTCGGGACGAATTTCACTCCCGTGTGCGCGTACGGGCCCTCCAGCGCCTTGAGCATTTTGGCGCCGCCGGCCGCTTCCGCCGGGAAGAATTTCAGCAGCTTCAGGCCGAGGGCGAGGCCGCGGTCCACCTCGGTCGGCGTGATCACCCCGGGCACCATCTGGAATCCCAGCTCCTGCGCCCGCTCCACCAGCGCCGGGTTCAGCCCGGGCGATACCCCGAACGCCACCCCGAGGTCCACCAACTCCGGCAGCACCCCCGCCTCCAGAATCGTCCCCGCCCCGACCGTCATCGCCGGATACGCCTTCCGGATCGCCCGGATCGCCGCCAGCGCGCTCTCCGTGCGCAGCGTGATCTCAAGGTGCTGCAGCCCCGCCTCCTGCAGCGCTTCCGCCAACGGCAGGGCATGCTCCACCCGCTTCATCACCACCACCGGCATCAGCCGCGTCGCATAGATGCTTGCCAAGCTCATGTTTTTTAACAGGATAAAAAATTATCTTAATTTTGTTGACAAGGAAAAATCGGGCCCATCCCCTTGCGCCGTATGCCGGAGGGGGGACCGACCAGCGCGCTGATGGGCATGTTCGACTTTTCGATTTTGCGGGAGTTGCGCAAGCGGGAAGGGCTGACGCTGGAGGAGGTGGGGGCGCGGTCGGGGTTGAGCATCGCGGTGATCTCGCGCCTTGAGCGCAACCAGACCAGTGCGGAGCTGGAGACCCTGTACAAGCTCGGGCGGGTGTTTGGGATGAGCGCATCGGACCTGCTGGGGCTGGCGGAATCGCGGCTGGCCCACCGCAAGGGTGAGGAGCGGTACCGCAGCGACGGGTTCCAGTTCCGGACGATCCGTTACGCCAACCTCGCCTGCTTTTTCGGCGAGGCCAAGGCGGGGGCGCGCATCCGCAAGCCGGAGATCCACCACGACGACCATGAGACGTGCTGGGTCATTTCCGGCCGGGTGCGGGTGACGCTGCCGCACGAGACGGTCGAGCTGGCCGCGGGCGACAGCCTGCAGTTCGACGCGATCCAAGAGCATACCTACGAGGCGCTCGTGGACAGCCAACTGATCCTCGTGCACGTCAAGAAGGGGATGCGGTATTGAGGAGGGGAAGGGGGACGAGGAGGAGTACGAGTAGGAGTAGGAGTACGAGTAGGAGTACGAGTACGAGTAGGAGTAGGAGTAGGATTTGGAGTTGGAGTTGGATCAAGATCAGGAGCGAGAGCATGAAGATTGATGAGGGGATGGGGATCGGGGAGCTGAAGGGGGCGCTGGCGCGCTTCTGGAAGATTTCCGGGGAGAAGATCGAGCGGATCGCGGCGGAGTACGACCCGGCCAAGGGCTCGCCGGTGTTCACCTGGGCGGGCAAGTACACCACGCGCGGTTGGACCGAGTGGACCCAGGGGTTCCAATACGGCAGCGCGATCCTGCAGTTCGACGCGACCGGCGAGCAGCGCTTCCTCGATTCGGGGCGGCGCGACACGGTGGCGCGGATGGCGCCGCACGTGAGCCATTTCGGGGTGCACGACCACGGCTTCAACAACATCAGCACCTACGGCAACCTGCTGCGCCTGATGAACGAGGGCCGTATCCCGGAAGACCGCTGGGAGCGCGACTTTTACGAGCTGGCGCTGAAGGTGTCCGGCGCGGTGCAGGCCAGGCGCTGGGCGACGACCGCCGGGGGCGGCGGCTACCTGTACTCGTTCAACGGCCCGCACTCGCTGTTTGTCGACACGATCCGCACCTGCCGCGTGCTGGCGGTGAGCGACCGGCTCGGTCACGCGCTGCTCGAGGACAACGACTGTTCGGTGAGCCTGCTGGGGCGGATGATCGACCACGCCCGCGCCACCGCCCGGTACAACATCTATTACGGCGAGGGGCGCGACGCCTACGACGAGTGGGGGCGCACCGCGCACGAGGCGGTGTTCAACCGCAACGACGGCCGCTTCCGCTGCCCCAACGCGCAGCAGGGCTTCAGCGGTTTCACCACGTGGACCCGCGGCCTCGCCTGGGCGATGGTCGGCTTCGCCGAGCAGCTCGAGTTCCTGCGCACCGCCGCCGACGCCGAGCTGGAGCCGTTCGGGGGCCGCGCGGCCATCGAGGCGGTGTTCCTCAAGGCGGCCCGCGCCACCTGCGACTGGTACATCGCCAACACCGCGCTCGACGGCATCCCGTACTGGGACGGCGGGGCGCCGCAGCTGTATCGGCTTGGCGACTACCGCAGCCGCCCGGCCGACCCGTTCAACGACTTCGAGCCGGTGGACAGCTCGGCGGCGGCGATCGGCGCCCAGGGGCTGCTGCGGCTCGGGAACCATCTCGGCGCGGCAAGCGGCGACGGGCGCCGCTATTTCCAGGCCGGGCTGACCGTCCTGCGCACGCTGCTGGGCGAGCCCTACCTCTGCGCCGACCCGGCCCACCACGGCCTGATCCTGCACAGCGTCTACCACCGGCCCAACGGCTGGGACTACGTGCCGCCCGGGCGCAAGGTGCCCTGCGGCGAGTCCAGCATGTGGGGCGACTACCACATGCGCGAGCTGGCCCTGCTGGTGCAGCGCCTCATCGAAAACAAGCCCTATTACACGTTCTTCGGGTGTGTGAAGGAGCCCCGCCCATGAGCCCCAAGCCCATCACCGACCTGTCCCGCTGCGCGATCCACACGATCACCACCAAGCCGTGGCCGCTGGAGACCGCCATCGAGAAATACGCGGCCGCCGGCGCGGGCGGGATCACCGTCTGGCGCGACGCGCTCAAGGGGCGCGACCTGCACCTGGTCGGCCGGCGCATCGCCGACGCCGGGCTGCGGCCGGTCGCCCTCGTGCGCGGCGGCTTCTTCTGCTCGCCGAATGCCGCCGAGCGCCGAAAGGCCTTCACCGACAACCGGCTGGCCATCCGGGAGGCGGAGGTGCTCGGCGCCCCGATGGTCGTGCTGGTCTGCGGTGCCAGCCCGCGGCAGAGCCTCGAGGAGAGCCGCCGCCAGATCCGCGACGGCATCGAGGCCATCCTGCCCCACGCGGAGGCCGCCGGGGTCAAGCTCGCCATCGAGCCGCTCCACCCCATGTACGCCGACGACCGCTCGGCCATCAACACCCTGCGCAGCGCCAACGACATGGCGGAGCACTTCAAGTCGCCCTTCGTCGGCGTCGCGGTCGACGTCTACCATGTCTGGTGGGACCCCGACCTCGAGCAGGAAATCCGCCGCTGCGGCCGCGCCGGCAACCTGTTTGCCTTCCATGTGTGCGACTGGCGCACCCCCACCGAGGACCTGCTGCTCGACCGCGGCCTCATGGGCGAGGGCTGCATCGACATCCCCCGCATCCGCGGCTGGGTCGAGGCGGCCGGCTTCGACGGCTTCAACGAGGTCGAGATTTTCTCCAAGCGCCGCTGGGCCGGCGACCAGGACCAGTGGCTCGCCGAGATCACCCGCGCCTATCTGCACCGCGTCTGACCGCCGTTTTTCCCCTTCAATTGCAAACCTCAACCAAAACATGAAAGAACACAGAGTCGGCATCATCATGAACGGCGTGACGGGGCGCATGGGCACCAACCAGCACCTGATGCGCTCCATCGTCGCGATCATCAAACAGGGCGGGGTCAGCCTCGGCCCGGGCGAGGTCATCATGCCCGACCCGGTGCTGGTCGGCCGCGACGAGGCCAAGCTGCGCAAAGTGAGCGGGCTTTCCGGTATCAAGAAATACACGACAGACCTGGACGGCGCGCTGGCGGACCCGGCCTGCACGGTCTATTTCGACTCGCAGACCACCGGCCGCCGGGCCGCGGCGGTGAAACAGGCCGCGCGGGCCGGCAAGCACGTGTACTGCGAGAAGCCGACGGCGGTGGACACGGCGACGGCGGTCGAGCTGGCGGAGTTCTGCGAGCGGGCCGGGGTGAAGAACGGCGTGGTGCAGGACAAGCTGTGGCTGCCGGGCCTGCGCAAGCTGCAGCGCCTCAAGGAGCAGGGCTTTTTCGGCCGCATCCTTGCGGTGCGCGGCGAGTTCGGCTACTGGGTGTTCGAGGGCCACAATGTGCCGGCCCAGCGCCCGAGCTGGAACTACCGCAAGGAGGACGACGGCGGCATCATCGTGGACATGCTCTGCCACTGGCGCTACGTGCTGGACAACCTGTTCGGCGAGGTGCGCGCGGTCTCCTGCCTCGGGGCCACCCACATTCCGGAGCGCATCGACGAGCAGGGCCGGCCCTACCGGTGCACCGCCGACGACTCGGCCTACGCCACCTTCGAGCTGGAGGGCGGCATCATCGCCCACATCAACAGCAGCTGGGCCACCCGGGTGCGCCGCGACGACCTGCTGACGCTGCAGGTGGACGGCACCCACGGCAGCGCGGTGGCGGGCCTGCGCCATTGCAAGATCCAGCACTACGGCGCCACCCCCAAGCCGGTGTGGAACCCCGACATCGAGCAGCCGATCAATTTCTTCGAGGGCTGGCAGGAGGTGCCCGACCAGGAAACCTACGACAACGCCTTCAAGGTGCAGTGGGAGCTGTTCCTCAAGCACGTGGTGGTGGACACGCCGTTCCCGTGGAGCCTGCGCGAGGGCGCCAAGGGCGTGCAGCTCGCCGAGCTCGGCCTGCAGAGCTGGGCCCAGCGCCGCTGGGTGCAGGTGCCGGCGCTGTAGTCACAACCGATTGCACGGGCTTCTTTGCAAGGTTCTCACCCCTTCGCGCAATCCGTAGTTTCGCGAAATTCCCCGTTTCAACACCATGAGCAAACCAGTGGCACTGATCACCGGCGGCAGCCGGGGCATCGGGTACGGCATCGCGCAGGCGCTGGCCCGCGAGGGGTTCGATCTCGTGATCAACGGCATGCGCCCGGAGGAGCAGGTGCGCGCGGCGCTGGAGGCGCTGCAGGCGGCCGGCGCCCGGGTGGCGTACGCGCCGGGCGACATCGCTTCCGGGACCGACCGGCGGCGCCTGATCGACACGGTGCGGGAGCGCTTCGGCGCGCTCAACTGGCTGGTCAACAACGCCGGCGTGGCGCCCCGGCAGCGGCTCGACCTGCTGGAGACCACCGAGGAAAGCTTCGACCATGTGGTCGGCACCAACCTGCGGGGGGCGTTTTTCCTGAGCCAGTTGGCGGCGCGCTGGCTGGTGGAGCAGAAGCAGGCCGCCCCCGGGTTTCGCGGCGGCATCATCAATGTCTCCTCGATTTCGGCGACGGTGGTGTCGGTCAACCGCGGCGAATACTGCATCGCCAAGGCCGGCCTGAGCATGGCGACCCAGCTGTTCGCGGTGCGCTTGGGGGCGCACGACCTGCCCGTCTACGAGGTGCGGCCGGGAGTGACCAAGACCGACATGACGGCGGCGGTCGCCGCCAAGTACGACAAGCTGATCGCGGAGGGTCTCTGCGTCACGCCGCGCTGGGGCTATCCGGAGGATGTGGGGCGGGCGGTGGCCGCCTTGGCCCGCGGCGACTTCCCGTACTCGACCGGCCAGGTCATCATGGTTGACGGCGGTCTGACCATCCCCCGATTGTAGGGCATGGACGCTTCGCCCCCGCCGGGGCGCGACCCGGCGTTTTTGCTCTTCGGGACGGACCGCGGCGCGTACCGCTGGATCGGTGTGCGGCTGTTCGCCGCGGCTTATTTCGGCGCGTTCCTCGCCGCCGCGCTGCTGGCGCCCCCGCTGTATCAACTCGTTCATGTGCTGGCCGCCGGGGCCGAGCCCGGGTCGGCCCTGGACTATCTGGCGGGCCAGCCGTTTTACCGCTACGTGGACCGGTTGCGGATGCTGGCCGCCGCCGTGCTGGTGCTGTGGCTGGTGCGCCGCTGCGGCTTGTGGGGGCGCTTCGGCTTTGGCTGGCGCAACCGGGGCCTTGCCGTGCTGGCGGTGTATTTCGGGCTCGGGGTGCTTTCGCTTGGCATCGTCGTGGCCGGGCAGGCCCTGCTGGCCGGCGGGGTGCAACTGCCCGAAGCGCATGCCGCGCGGGTCGCGCGGGTCCTTGCGGCGGCGTTGGCGGGCGGGCTGTTGCTGGGCTGGCTCGAGGAGGCGATCTTCCGCGGCATGGTGCTGCGGCTCTTCTACACGGCGACCCGCCCGCAAGCGGCGCTGCTGCTGAGCGCGCTGGTGTTTGCCGCGGCGCATTTCAAGAGCGTGCCGCCCGACCTTGCGGCGGCGGCCGCCGGCTGGGGGACGGCGTTCCGCGTGGCGGCATGGCAGGCGGTGGCGGTGGTGTACACGGTTGAATGGCTGATGCTCGCCAATTACCTGCTGGTGGGGCTGGTCCTCGGGCTCCTGTTCCTGCGCACCCGCTCGCTGATCCCGTGCATGGGATTGCATGCCGGCTGGGTGCTGGTGCGCAATTCATGGGGGGAGCTGGCCGTTGTCCCGGAAGGCCCGGCTACCTTATTTTGGGGTAGCGGGCGGCTTGTCGACGGGTTGGCCGCGCTCATCCTGTTGGGGGCGATTGCGATCGCCCTGTATGTGGAATGGAGCCGTCATCCGCGCCGCGCTGCGGCGGGCATGGCTGGCCGGCCTTGACGCCGTGCTGCCGCGCACCTGCCTGCGCTGCGGGCGGATCGTCAGCGGCCCGGAGCAGCGCTTCAGTTGCGACGCGTGCCGGCTCGATTACGTGTGGGTGCGCGAGCCGTTCTGTGTCCAGTGCGGCAAGCCGTTTGCTGGGGCGGTCGCGGCGGGCCGGCGGTGTGCGGCCTGCTTGGCGGAAGCGCCGGCCTTCGACTGCGCGCGCTCGCTGTTTGTGTACCGCGGCACCGGGGCGCGGCTGATCCACGCCCTCAAGTACGAGGGCGGCCTCTGGCTGCAGGGCGAGATCACGGCGCTGCTGCGGGAAAATCCGCGTTGGGCCGAATGGTTTGCCGGTACGGTGCTGGTGCCTGTCCCCTTGCATCCGCGCCGGCAGGGCGCGCGCGGCTACAATCAGGCCGAGGTGGTCGCCCGGGCCATCCACAACGCGTTTCCGGACACCCGCGTCGTGCGCGCGCTGCGGCGGGTGCGGGCCACCCCGACCCAGACCCTGCTCAGCCGCGCCGAGCGCCTGCGCAACCTGCGGGGCGCCTTCCGGTGCGCCGGGCCCCCGCCGGACGGCCGCATGGTCCTGATTGATGATGTCCTCACCACCGGCGCCACGCTCAATGCCGCGGCGGCCGCCCTGCGCCGCGCCCGCCCCGGGCCGATTTCAGCCTTTACCCTCGCCCACGGGTGAGTTTAGCTGCCGCGCTTAGAATCCGAGAGCGCCATGCCTTTCTTTTCCAAACCGACCTACTCGACCATTTCGCCGGTCAAGAAGAAGGACATCCCGAAGGATTTGTACACCCGCTGCCCAAAGTCCGGAGAACTCGTGTATACCAAGGATTTGGAAAAGAACCTCATGGTCGTCCCCAAGAGCGGGTACCATTTTCCACTGGATGCGCCGAAGCGGGTGGCCTCCCTCATCGATCCCGGAACCTGGCAGGAATGCGACGCCGCGCTCGAGTCCAAGGACCTGCTCGGATTCACCGACACCAAGTCGTACGCCGAACGGCTCGAGACCTACAAAAAGGCGACCGGCCTGAAGGACGCCGTCGTGTGCGGGCTGGGGACCATGGGCGGCATTCCGGTCAGCCTCGCGGTCATGGACTTCCGCTTTGGCGGGGCCTCCATGGGATCGGTGGTCGGGGAGAAAATCACCCGCGCCATCGAGCGGGCCATGCGCGAGCGCTGCCCGCTGATCATCGTGTGCGCCTCGGGCGGGGCGCGCATGCAGGAGGGCATCTACAGCCTGATGCAGATGGCCAAGACCAGCGCCGCGCTGGCGCGCCTCAAGGAGGCCGGGCTGCCGTACATCGCCGTGCTCACCAACCCGACCACCGGCGGGGTCACCGCCAGCTTCGCCACGCTCGGCGACCTGATCCTCGCCGAGCCCGAGGCGCTCATCTGCTTCGCCGGGCCGCGTGTCATCAAGGAGGGCACCAACCAGGAGTTGCCCCCCGGCTTCCAGCGGTCCGAGTTTTTGCTCGAGCGCGGCCTGATCGACCAGATCGTGCCGCGCACCGAGCTGCGCGCCCGCCTGATTTATTTCCTGCACGTGCTGTTCCTGCGCAAGGCGCCGGAGGCGAAGGTCTCCTGAGCGACAGACACGTCGGGGCAGCGGCGCTTGGCCGGCGCGGGCCGGCGGTATGGCGGGCCCGGGGCGGGGAGCAGGAGCAAGAGCAGGAGCAGGAGTAGGAGCAAGAGCAGGAGTAGGAGCAAGGAGCAAGAGGAAGGTGGGGTGGGGGTTGGGGTGAGCGGGATGCTGGACAGTTACGAGGCGGCGCGGGCGTACCTGTACGGGCTGAAGTACCGCGGGGCGCGCTACGGCATCGAGCGGATGCTCGAGTTCACCCGCCAGCTCGGGCACCCGGAGCGCGCCTTTCCCGTGATCCATGTCGCCGGCACCAACGGGAAGGGGTCCACCTGCGCCATGCTCGAGGCCATTTTCCGCGCCGCCGGCCACCGCACGGGTCTGTTCACCTCCCCCCACTTGGTCCACCAAGGCGAGCGGGTCCAGGTCAACCGCCGCATCCTCAGCCACGCCGAAATTCTCGCCTACACGCGCCGCCTGAAGCCGATCGCCGAGGCGATCGAGCGCGCCCGTCCGGGCTATCACCCGTCGTTTTTCGAATTCATGACCGGCATGGCGTTCCTGCGCTTCGCCGAGGCGCGGGTCGGCATCGGCATCATCGAGACCGGGCTGGGGGGGCGGCTCGACGCCACCAACGTGGTCGATCCGGAGCTCTCGATCATCACTTCGATCAGCTTCGACCACACCGACATCCTCGGCAACACCCTCGAGGCGATCGCCGCCGAAAAGGCCGGCATCATCAAGCCTGGCAAGCCGGTGATCATCGGCCTGCTGCCGGCCGAGGCCGAGCGTGTCATCGAGCGCGTCGCCGCCGAGCGCGGCGCGCCCCTGCACCGGATCGCCGACGCCTTCGGCACCGACGAGTCGCGCTTTCCGGAAACCCGCCTGCACGGGGAGTTCCAGCGCCGCAACGCCGCGATGGCCACGCTGGCGGCGCGCCTGCTGGGCGACCGCTTCGGCCTCACCGAGGCGCATATTCAGGCCGGCTTGCAGACCGTGCGTTGGGCCGGGCGCTGGGACCGCCACCCGCTGGCCGACCGCGCCGTGATCCTCGACGCATCCCACAACCCCGAGGGCGCCCTGTACCTTGAGCGCAACCTCGCGGCGTTTGTCCGCGACCGCGGTTACCGGCCGGTGGTGATGGCCGGCGCCCTCGGCATCGAGCGCGCCCGCGCCCTGTTGCCGGCGGTCTGCCGCCATGCCCGCGAGCTGCACCTGCTGGTCCCGCGCCAGCCCCGCGCCTGTTCCCACGCCGAGCTGCAAGCGGTCGTCCCGGCCACCTTCGCCGGCCCGGTCCACCACAGCACCGTCGCCGGCCTGTTCCCCGCACCCGGCATTTGCACCGCCGGCCGCCCCGGCGAGGACCTCGTCGCCACCGGTTCCATCTACCTCCTCGGCGAAATCCTCGAGGCGATCCACCACGGCAACTCTGTCGGCGAGCACCTCCTGCAGGATTAGCCGCACCCCACGCCAAAATCCCGCAAATCGGGGTTGACAGAGCCCCGATTCCGTTCACCTTTCGGTGTTCGCTTACTCGGGCGAGCGTAGCTCAGTTGGTAGAGCACCACCTTGCCAAGGTGGATGTCGTGAGTTCGAACCTCATCGCTCGCTCCAGTTTATCCAGCCGATTGCCAACAGCTCAGGCTTACGCCGTTCGCTTCGGCAAACTAAAAAGGTCCCTCGCTATTACGCGTGGATCACCGTTGTGGTGCGCGGCACAGGCACGCAGCGCCGCCGGTGATCCACGCGGCGGTGCCGCTTGCGTCCGGCGGCCGCCGTTTAGGGTTGACGGCCGGCTGCACGGGCATGGTTTGGGCGGCATGCCCCGGACACCCTGCAGCCGCCTTGGCGAGCGCTTTCCGCTCGGGCTGCTGGTGATCATCGGGATTGCGGCGGTGTCCTCGCTGCTGGTGGCGCTGCGGCCGGAGACCAGGCCGGAAGGGCGGGTGATGTGGACCTTCATCCGCCACCGGGTGCCGGTTTACGAGCAGGTCATCGGCGCATGGAACCTTGAAGGGCGGGAGTCGGTGCGGATCGAGCTGGTCGAATTCGGCGCCCTGACCCGGCGGCTGCTGTCGGGGTTCGTGTCGGGCACGCCGCTGGCCGACATCGTCGAGATCGAGCGGGGGATCGCCGCGGCGCTGTGGCGCGGCCCGCTGGAGGCGGTCGGGTTCGTGGACCTGACGGAGCGGCTGCACGCCGAGGGGTTTTATGCGCGCATCAACGCGCCGTCGTTTTCGCCGTGGACCAACCGGGGGCGCATCTTCGGGCTGCCGGCGGACGTGCACCCGGTGCTGCTGTGCTATCGGGCCGACGTCTTCGAGGCGGCGGGCATCGAGGTCGGCGCGCTGGACACCTGGGAGAAATTCTTTGCCGCGACGCGCGGGCTGGTGCGCGACCTCACCGGCGACGGGCGGCCGGACCAGTACGTGTTCGAGCTGCAGGAGAGCGACGGGACGACGGCCGCGGTGCTGATGCTGCAGGCCGGGGGCGAGCTGTTCGACACGCGCGAGCGGCCGGCGCTCAACAGCCCGGTCAACGTGCGCGTGCTGGCGCGGCTGGCCGAATGGGCCTCCGGGCCCGGGCGCGTGACCGGCGACCTCGACCTGTTCACCGGCGCGGGCCACCAGTTGCGGGTACGCGGCTATGTGCTGAGCTGGCTGGTCCCGGACTGGCGTTCGAAGCACAACGAGCTGTACGCGGGCGAGCTGGCGGGCAAACTCAAGCTGATGCCGCTGCCGGCGTGGGAGCCCGGGGGCCGGCGCACTTCCTGCTGGGGCGGCACCATGCTCGGGTTTCCGAAGTCGTCGCCCACCTTCGCGGAGAACTGGGAATTCGCCAAGCGCCTGTACCTGTCGCGCGAGTTGGCGGTGCGGTCATGGCGCGAGTTCGGGGTGGTCACGCCGATGGTGGAGTTCTGGGACGACCCGGTGTACGACGAGCCCAGCGCCTACTACAGCGGCCAGCCGGCCGGGCGCCTGTTCCTGCAGCAGGCCCCCGCCGTGCCCCTGCGGTCGTCGTCGCCCTACTACAACATGGCCGTGCGGGAGGTCGGCAGCGCCCTCGCCGCGGTGGTGCGCGCCTCCAACGCGCGCGGCGGCCTCAGCGCCGCAGAGCTGGAGCCGCTCACCCGGGCGGCGCTTGACCGGGCCCAGGGCGTTGTGGAGCGCCAGATGCGGCGCAACCGCTTCAGCGTCCTCGCGGAAGGGGAGGGGGCGCCGTGAGCCGCCGCTACCACCCGTTCCCGGTATGGGCGCCCTGGCTGTTCCTTGCGCCCTTCCTCGCCACGTTCGCGGTGTTTCTGGTCTACCCGCTGTTCCAGTCGGTGGCGCTGGCCCTCCAGCAGACCTTCGGGCCGCGCTTCAGCGAGTTCGTGTTTCTCGCCAACTTCCGCGACCTGTTCGCCGACCCGGACTTCTACGTGGCGCTGCGCAACACCTGCGTCTATGCGGCCGCCTCGGTGCTGCTGCAGCTGCCCCTGTCGCTGGCGCTGGCGCTGCTGCTGAACCGCCCGGACGTGCGCGGGCGGGCCTTCTTCCGGCTGATCTTCTTTTCCCCCGCGCTGGTGGGGGCGGTGTTCGTCGGCGTGATGTTCGGCATCATCTTCCAGCGCCGCACCGGGCTGCTCAACATCGCGCTCAACCGGCTGACCGGCTTCGACCTCGATTTCCCGTGGCTGCAGGAATATGTCATGCTCGCGCTGGTGCTGGCCTCGCTGTGGATGTGGACCGGGTTCAACATGATCTATTTCCTCGCGGCGCTCCAGAACGTGGACCACGACCTGCTGGACGCCGCGCACATCGACGGGGCCGGGCCGTGGCAGCGCTTCCTGCACGTGGTGCTGCCGGCCATCCGGCCGGTCGCCGGATTCGTGCTGCTCTTGTCGCTGATCGGCAGCTTCCAGTTGTTCGAGCTGCCCTACCTGCTGCTGGGCAACTCGGCCGGGCCGGACAACCGCGGCCTCACCGTGGTGATGTACCTCTACCAGACCGGCTTCGAGGTGGGCGACCTCGGCTACGCCAGCGCCATCGGCTGGGTGCTGGCCCTCATCCTGATCGCGCTCGCCGTCGTGCAGCGCCGCCTCAGCCGCGCGGAGGCCTGCTGAAATGGCGCCCCATGGCACAGCAGGCACCCGCCCGCCGACCGCCGCACGCCCGCCCGGCCTGATGCGCGAGCTGCGCGTCGCCGCGCGCATCCTCGCCTACGGCGCCCTCATCGCCTATTCGGTCCTGACCCTTGTGCCGTTCGTCTGGCTGGCGGCCGGCGCCTTCAAGACCAACGCCGACTTCTTCGGCTACCTCTTTCTGCCGGGCGGCGACGGGTTTCTCGGCGTCGCGTGGGACCGCCTCACGCTGCGCCACTTCGCCGCGCTGTTCGGCCCGCTGCGCTTCGCCAACCACATCCTCAACTCGCTGTTCCTCGCCTCGGTGACCAGCCTGCTGGCCACCCTGTGCGCGGCCCTCGGCGGCTACGCGCTGGCCAAGTTCCGCTTCGCCGGGCGCGCGGCGCTCACCGCGCTGGTGCTGGCGGCGATCATCATCCCCGGCCCCCTGCTGATCGCGCCGGTCTACCAGTTGCTCTACCAGCTCGGCCTGCTCAACACCTATGCCGGCCTGATCCTTCCCGCCATGGCCCCGGCCTTCGGCATCTTCCTGTTCCGCCAGGCCATGCTCAACTCCGTCCCCGGCGAGATGCTCGAGGCCGCCCGCATCGACGGCTGCGGCGAGTTCGCCCTGTTCTTCCGCGTGGTGCTGCCCGTGGTCCGCCCCATGGTCGGCGCCTTCCTCCTGATCACCTTCCTCGGCACCTGGAACAACTTCATCGGCCCCCAGGTCGTCCTGCAAAACCCCGACAAGTTTCCCCTCTCCGTCGCCATCGCCCAGCTGCGCGGCGTCTACGGCACCGAGTACGGGCTGATCTCCGCCGGCACCCTCCTGTCCATCGCCCCCGTCATGGTCATCTTCCTCCTCCTGCAGAAGGAATTCATCGCCGGCCTCACCAGCGGCGCCGTCAAGGGCTGAGCGCCCCCGGCCATCCCCGCGCGCGCCTGTGCGGCGCACCACGCCGGTGCTCCGTTTGCCGCAATCTCTCCCAGCCTGGCGCGGCGACGGCCCGCCCGCGGCGTGCGCGCGGGGGCTTCAGGCGGCGCAGGCGTGAAAGACGGCCTGGGACATGGACTCCAGCAGGGATGCGCGCTCCATGGGGTCGATGAAGGCGGCATCGGCGGCGTTGCGCAGGCACTGGAGGATGTCCATGCGGGTGATGCCCGGGCAGAGGGTCGCAAGGAACAGCAGGTTGTCGGACAGGCCCGCGGGGGCCCCGGCGCGCATCCGGCGCTGGAATTAGATTTACTTATCCTGAAAATTCCCGTACATCAGCGCAACTTTTCGACCATGGGACCCGCGATGCACCGTTTCCGCCGCCTGCGCCTGGTTTGCCGGATTCTGGCGGCCTGCCTCGGGGCGGGCGTGGCGGCGCGGGGGCAGACGGCCGCGTGCCTGGAGTGCCATGAGGCGCCGGACCTGACGCTGGAGCGGGGCGGCCGGCTGGTGCCGCTGACGGTGAGCGCGCTGGAGTTTGCCGGCACGCCGCACGAGGGGATGGACTGCACGGACTGCCACGCCGGCCTCGACGGCGACGCGTTTCCGCACGCCGACCCGATTCCGGCCGCGGTGGCCGCTTGCCGTGACTGTCACGGCGGCCTTGCGGCCAGCCATGCGTTTCATCCGGACTTTGGCGACCCGGACGCCGCCGGCGTGCTGCGGGTCGGCGTCAACTGCACCGATTGCCACGGGCGGCACCGCATCCTGCCGCGGGGCGACGCGGCGTTTCCGTTCGCGGCGAAGCAGCAGACCGGCCGCTGCGGGAGCTGCCACGAGATGGCGTCGATTGATTACCTGCACTCGTCCCATGCGCGGGCGCTGGCGGAGAACGTGCCGGGCGCGCCGGCCTGTCTCGACTGCCATGCCTCCCCCTGCCTGACCGACGCCAACGGGCTGGCCGCGGCCGGCCGCAAGGTGCGGCTGGCCGACCTGTGCACCCGCTGCCATGTCGAGAATCCGGACGTGGCCGGGCGCACGTTGTACGGCACGCCCTTCATCACCTCCTACCGCGACAGCGTGCACGGCCGGGCCCTCTACGGCGGCAATGCGCAGGCGCCCACCTGCGCCGACTGCCACGACGCGCACATGGTCGGCCGGGCGGTCAATCCGACCTCGACCATCAGCCGCGGCAACATCGTCAAGAACTGCGCGCAGTGCCACGCCGACGCGGCGGAGTCCTATTTGACCTCGGTCCACGCGAGCGCGCTGGTGCGGGGGCACCGGCTGGCGCCGACCTGCACCGACTGCCACGGCGAGCACAACATCATGGCCCCGACCGATCCGGGCGCGCCGGTGGCGCCGGTCAACCTCTCCCGCCAGGTGTGCGGCGGGTGCCACGGCTCGGTGCGTTTCAGCGAGCGCTACGGGGTGCCCGGCGGCCAGTTGCGCACCTACGAGGACAGCTTCCACGGGCTGGCCGCCCGCGGCGGCGCGGTCGAGGTGGTCAACTGCGCCAGCTGCCACGGCTACCACGACGTGCGCTCCCCCGCCGACCCGCAGTCGATGACCCATCCGGACAACCTGGCGGCCACCTGCGGCAGTTGCCACCCGGGGGCCAACGAGCGCTTCGCCCATGGGCGGGTGCATGTCGCCATCGACCGCACTTCCGCGGAGCCCGTGCTGTACTGGATCGCGACCCTCTACCTCTGGGGCATCGTCCTGATCATCGGCGGGATGGTGCTGCACAACGGCCTCGACTTCCTCCACAAGCTGCGGCACAAGGCGCGGCTGCACTGGCGGCCGCACGAGCACACCCGCGACGAGGTGCCGCACCGGCTGTACCTGCGCATGACCCTCAACGAGCGGCTGCAGCACGGCCTGCTGGCGCTCAGCTTCATCGTGCTGGTGGTCACCGGGTTCATGCTGCGCTACCCGGAGGCGTGGTGGGTCGTGCCGCTGCGCAACCTCAGCAGCCACGCCTTCGAGTGGCGCGGCCTGCTGCACCGCATCGCCGGGGTGGTCATGTGCCTTGCCGGCGTCTGGCACCTCGCCTACATCACCCTCACCCGGCGCGGCCGCGAGCTGTTCCGCGACCTGCTGCCCCGCCGGAAGGACCTCCACGACCTGAAGGGGGTTTTTCGCTACAACCTCGGCCTGCAGAAGGACAAGCCGCTGTTCGCCCGCTTCAGCTACATCGAGAAGGCCGAGTACTGGGCGCTCATCTGGGGCAGCGTGATCATGTCGGCCACCGGCTTCCTGCTGTGGTTTGAAAGCACCACCATCGGCTGGTTCACCAAGCTCGGGTTCGACATCAGCCGCACGGTGCACTTCTACGAGGCGGTCCTGGCCAGCCTCGCCATCGTCGTCTGGCACTTCTACGCCGTGATCTTCAACCCGGACGTCTACCCCATGAACCTCGCCTGGCTCACCGGCAAGATGTCCGAGGAGGAGATGGAGACCGAGCACCCGCTCGAGCTGGAGCGCCTGCGCCGGCTCGAGGCGGAACGGCGGCAGGAAGGCGCGCCCGGCACGTGAGGCCGGGACCGCCCAGACGGCCTGAGCCGAGGCGATCCAGAGCGCGCGCGGGATCGGGGGCGCGAGCCCGGTTCAACTCACCCGCGGGCCAGCTCGATGCGGCGGCGGAACGAGCGGGCGATGCGCCGGTACAGCTCCATGCCGAGGGCGCGGTCCTCGATGCCGTGGTCGATGTTGGGGTTGTCGTTGACCTCGATGACGACCGCCTTGTCGCCGAACTGCTTGAGGTCGACCCCGTAGAGGCCGTCGCCGATCAGGCGGGCGGCCTTGAGCGCGGTCTGCACCACCACCGGCGGGACGAACTCGACGTGCAGGGTCTCGCTGTTGCCGGCCCGCTCGTCCTCCTTGTCGGCGGTCCAGTTGTAGATCTGCCAGTGGCCGGTGGCCATGTAGTACTTGCACGCATACAGCGGCTGGTGGTCGAGCACGCCGATGCGCCAGTCGTACTCGCTCGGCACGAATTCCTGGGCGAGGATCAGTTCGGAGGACTTGAGCATGGCCTCCAACTGGATGCGCAGCTCGTCGCGCGACTCGACCTTGCGCACGCCGATGCTGAAGGCGCCGTCGGGCAGCTTGAGCACGCAGGGCATGGGCAGCGTGTCGAGGCGCTCGCTGCGCAGGTCGTCCGCGGTGAGTATCCAGGTCTTGGGGGACGGCACCTTGGCGCGCGCGAGCGACTCGGCCAGGTAAATCTTGTTGGCGCAGCGCAGGATCGACCACGGGTCGTCGATCACCACCACCCCCTCGGCGTGGGCCAGCCGCGACAGCCGGTAGGTCGGATGGTTCACCCCCGTGGTCTCCCGGATGAACAGCGCGTCGAACTCGCTGATGCGGTCGGCGTCGTTGGTGGTGATGGTCTCCACGTAGAAGCCGACCTCGCGCGCCGCCTCGGTGAACTTCTTCAGGGCGCCGGCGTTGGAGGGCGGCTTTTCCTCGGTGGGGTTCACCAGCAGCGCCATGTCGTACAGGAAGCGCTGCTTCGGGGTCTTGTGGACGTGCTTTTTGAGGAAGTACTGCTGGGCGAAGGCGTGGATGGTCTCGCGCTCGCTGTCCGGAATCTGGGCGAGCGACAGCGGCGCCACCGAGCTGAGCACCCAGCGCTGGTCCTGCTTGACGAACTGGGCGCGCAGCATCGGGGTCGGGAACAGCCGGTAAATCTGGGCGCCGAGCTTGGCGAAGCGCCGGTCAAGGGTCTGGCTGAAATAGACGTCCAGCTCGCACTTGGGACCGGTCTGGTCCTTGAGGGAGGACTGGATGACCTCGTCGATGTCGAGCCCGAGCGAGCGGGCGATGGGCAGGGAGCGGAAATCGCGCAGCGTGGCGACGCTCGGCAGGGCGCGGTGCCCGCGGGCCTCCGCCAGCAGCGAGACATAGTAGCCCACGCTCTGGTAGGCGTACGACCGGCACAGGTTGAACACGCGCGCCTCGGTGTAGGTCTGGTTGCTGCCGGGCGCGAGGTAGGCCTTCGCCGATATGATCTCCACCGCGTCCACCTGGAGCTTCCAGCGGGCCGGATTATCGACGACAAGCAGGTTGGTTACGGGCATAATTCTCCTATCGACCAACAACCATCAACCGATCACCAGCTCCATGCGCCAGGCCGGCCATCGGGGTGCGTAGTAGTCGGCGAGGCGGCGCAGCCTGGTGTAGCCGTGGCGTTGATACCATGCGAGAAGGGGGAGGTTGCGGGCGTCGGCCTCGAGGCGGATGCGGGAGGCGCCGCGGCGGCGGGCGCGGCGGCGGGCCCATTCGAGGAGGCGGTGGCCGAGGCCGCGGCCCCGCGCGTCCGGATGGACGGCGATCGAGTGGATGCGGCAGGTGCGCGGATGGAAGCGGAGGGTGAGGGAGCCGAGCAGGCGTGACTGTTCGCGGGCGATCCAGACCTCCTGGTGGGGGCTGACCAGGCTGGTGCGGATCACCTTGGCCGAATCACAGCGTTCCGGCTCGAAGCAGACGGCCTCGAGCGCCATGAGGTCGGGCAGGTCCGCCAGGCGGCCGCGGCGCATGCGCATGATTCCCCTTCGAACGGATTTGCGGCCGGTCCGCAGCAAAAATTTTGGTTTTTCCGCGCCGGCGGGCCGGGATGGCCGGGTTCAGGCCTCGAGGAAGGCCTCGACCTTGGCGGCGATGGTGTGCTCGGCGCCGGGCACGCTGAGCACGTCGCACTCGCTGCCGAGGATGAACGGGTGGCCGGCGGCGCGCATGCGGCCGACCAGCTCGGCGGCCAGCTCGCGCACGCGCCGCAGGGGGAAGCGCTCGTCGGAGTAGAACTGCTTGGTCGGCAGGTTGCCGTACAGGACGGTCCGTTTGGGGACGAGGCGGGCGTCCTCCCAGAGTTTGCGGGATGAGCCGAGGCTCAGGAGGGCCGGGTCAAGGGAGGCGAAGCGCGCGACCATGCCGTCGAGCAGCTCGCCGCAATCGTGGAAAAAGAGGTCCACCCCGCGGGCGTCCAACTGGTCGCGCAGCCGCCGGTTGGGGGCCATCACGTACCGGTCGAACACCTCCCAGCTGGCGACGAGCTGGTTGGCCGAGAAATAGACCGTGTTGGCGGCCGGCTCGCACACGATGACGGCCTTGGCGCCGGCGGCGATCTGGGCGTCAAGGTAGCCCTGGATGGTGTGCAGGGACAGGTCCAGCAGGGCTTCGACGAGCGCGACCTCCGGCTCGTCCCCGGGGCCCGCCCCGGCGCCGGCGGCGCCTCGAAATGGAAGGTGTCGATGGCGGCCGCCGCCACGCCGCGCGCCCGCAGCAGGGCCTCCTTTTCCAGCTTGAGGTCCATCAACGGGACGGCCAGCGGGGTGCGGAACCGCCGTGCCGCCGCCGCCACGACGTCCCCGAGCCGGCGGCCGTCCCGGACGATCGCCCCCGGGTCCGGCTGCGCGTGCAGCACAAGGTGCGTGCCGATCGGCATGCGCAAGCCCCTCTCCGCCAGTTCCAAATAATAGCTCCGGTCCATGGGTGAATTCCCTCTACTCCTACTCCTACTCGTACTCGTACTCGAATGGAAGGGGTAGGAGGGCGAGTAGGAGTAGGAGTACGAGTAGGAGTACGAGTAGGAGTAGGAGTAGGAGTACGAGTAGGAGTACGAGTACGAGTTTTTTGGGGGGGGAGGATAGCGGGTTTGCCGGTGGAAATTCTTGTATGGGCGGCGGTTAAGGGTGTACCGGCGGCGGAAAGTGAGATTTCGCGCTGGCAGGTGGGGGTGCCGACCGGATAGGAAACCGGGCATGATGAGCAAGGCGGGATTCCTCGACGCGCTGGCCGTCCGGCCGCTGCTGGCCGACGGCGCGATGGGCACGCAACTGATGGCGCTGGGGCTTCCCAGCGGCGCCTGCGGCATGGAATGGAATGTGAGCCGGCCGGACGCGGTCCGGGGCATCCATGCGGCCTACCGCGCCGCCGGCTGCGACCTGATCACGACCAACTCGTTCGGCGGCTCGGCCATCGCGCTTGGCCGCCACGGCATGGAACGCCGCACCGCCGAGCTCAACCGCGCCGCCGCGCAGGTTGCCCGCGGGGCCGCCGGGGCGGCCGGCTGGGTGCTGGGGGATGTCGGCCCGTGCGGCGATTTTCTCGAACCGCTGGGAGACCTCACCGCGGAGGAACTGGGGGCCGCCTTTCGGGAACAGATCGCGGCCCTGCTCGAGGGCGGGGCGGACGCGGTCATCATCGAGACCATGAGCGACCCGGCCGAGATGGAAATCGCGATTGCGGCGGCGCGGGGCTGCCGGCCGGATGTGCCGGTCATCGCGACCTACGCGTTCCAGAAGGCGGCCGCGGCGTTCCGCACCCTGATGGGCACGGGGGTCGGCGAGGCGGTCGCGCGCGCCCGGGATGCGGGGGCGGCGGTGGTCGGCGCCAATTGCGGCACCGGACTCGAGCTGGACGACTACGTCGAACTGTGCCGGGAGCTGGCGGCGGCCGCCGGCGACTTGCCGGTGATCGTGCAGCCGAACGCGGGCAGCCCGCAGCTGCTCGGCGGCGTAATCCGTTACCAGGCCGCGCCCGAGCAAATGGCGGCCACGGCGGGCCGCCTGCGGGAAGCGGGGGCGCGCATCATCGGCGGCTGCTGCGGCACCACCCCGGGGCACCTTGCCGCCATGGCGCGCGCGCTGCGCGCCTGAGCGGTTCGCCGGCCGGCAAGAAAGGGTTGCGCGTGCGGACCGGCCGGGGTAGGCGTCGGCACATGGGGGAATTCGCCTCGGCGGGCGCCGGCCCGCGCTACCGCAAACTGGTTGACTACTGGCGCGCCCGGCTGGGCGGGCGGGTGCAAAAGATCAGCCTGCACGCGGGCTTGACCTGCCCGAACCGCGACGGCACCCTCGGCTTCGGCGGCTGCGCGTATTGTTCCAACGAGGCGTTTGTGCCGGACTATTGCCATGCCGGGGACAGCCTTGCGGACCAGATCGAGGCCGGGCTCGCCTTCGCGGCGCGCCGCTACCCGCGCGCGGTCGGCTTCCTCGGCTACCTGCAGGCCTACACCAACACCCACGGCCCGTGGGAGCGCCTGACCGCCGCCTACGAGACCGTGCTTTCCCACCCGCGCCTGTGCGGGCTGGTGATCGGCACCCGCCCGGACTGCCTGCCGGACCCGCTGCTCGACTGGCTGGCCGCGGCGGCGCGGCGCAAGCCGGTGTACCTCGAGGTGGGCATCGAGTCGTTCGACGACGCCACCCTGCGGCGCATGAACCGCGGCCACGGCTTCGCCGCCGCCGAGGACGCGCTGGCCCGGCTTGCGGCGCGCGGCCTGCCGGCCGGCGGCCACTTCCTGGTCGGGTTCCCCGGCGAGCCGTGGACGCGCTTCTTCGACGAGGCGGAGCGCCTCAACGCCCTCCCGCTGCACAGCGTCAAGGTCCACCAGCTGCAGATTTTCAAGGGCACGCCGCTGGCGGACCTGTATCGAAAAAATCCCGACGCGTTCGATTTCCCCCCCGCGGACGCCTACCTCGACCGCCTCGCCGACTGGCTGCCGCGCGTGCGGCCGGACCTGTACATCGACCGGCTGTTCGGCGAGGCGCCCGCCCGACACCTCGCGCACGCCCGCTGGAACCTGCGGCTCGACGCCCTGGTGCGCGCCTTCGAGGAACTGCTCGAGCGCCGCGGCGTCCGCCAGGGCGCGGCCGTGCCCGCGGGCGCCCTGTCCTGAGCCATGGAACCGCCCCCCGTTCCCTTCGGCATCATCGCCTGCGACGTGCTCGAGCTGGAGGTGCGGCGCCGGCTCGCGGAGCTGCGCCTTGAGCCGCTCGAGGTCCGTTTCCTGCCGATGGGGCGGCACGACACCCCGGACCTGCTGCGCGCGGACCTGCAGCAGGCCGTCGACGAGCTCGAGGCGCGCGGCTGCCGCCGCATCCTGTTCGTGTACGGCCTCTGCAGCAACAGCATCCTCGGCCTGCGGGCGCGCGCCGCCGAGCTGGTGTTTCCGCGCGCCCACGACTGCGTCACGCTGTTTCTCGGCAGCCGCGAGCGCTACGCGGAAATCCAGAAGCGCGAGCCCGGCAGCTACTGGTTCACCCCCGGCTGGTGCCGCGGCGGCCGCGTCCCCACGCCCGCCCAGTTCGACGCCTTGCGGGCCCGCTACCGGGAGCGGTTCGACGAGGACGAGGTCGAATACCTGATGGAGATGGAGCGCCGGAAATACGCCCACTACACGGTGGCGGCCTGCACCGACCTCGGGGACGGCGCCGTCGCGGACTGCCGGCGGCAGACGCGGGAGGCGGCCGCCTTTCTCCGGCTGCGCGTGGTCGAGCACCCCGGCGATGACGGCCTGCTGCGGCGCCTGCTGGCCGGGCCGTGGGACGAGGCCGACTTTCTGGTCGTGCCGCCCGGCGCCACCCCCGCCTATTCCGGGGACGCCCGGGTGTTCCGCTGCGCCGCCTGCCCCGGCTGCGCCGACGGCGCCTGAACCGCGCAAGGGTCCCCCGCCATGGACATCATCCACGTCAGCACAGAGGGTGCGCCCGACGCGCCGGTGGCGGTCAGCCCCGTCTATCACGACCGGCCGCTGTCCGCGGTGCTCGCCCGGGCCGGTTACGTGCTCGACACGCGCTGCGGCCAGAAGGGCCTGTGCCGCGGCTGCGAGGTGGCGCTGGCCGGCGGCGCCACGGTCAAGGCCTGCCAGCTTCCCGCCGCCGCCGTGCTCGGCCGGACGGTGCGCATCCCCGGCAAGTCGCTGCTGCGCGGCTCGCTCGCCGTGGCGGTCGACTTCCAGCCGCGCTGCGCCCACGAGCTGCGCCCGCTGATGGAGCCGGCCGGCGGCCGCACCCTCGGCCTTTGTATCGACATCGGCACGACAACCGTGGTCATGGCGCTGGTCGATCTTGGCACCGGCAAGGTCCTCGGCCGGGCCAGCGGCTACAACGCCCAGGTGCGCATGGGCGAGGACGTCCTCACGCGCATCGAGGCCTGCGCGCGCTCCCGCGACGCCCTGCGGGAGGGCCAGCGCCTGCTGCTCGAGGAAACGCTGTCCCCGCTGTGGGGCGAGCTGATGCGCGAGACCGGTTGCTCCGGGCGGCGGCTGGCCGGCGTGACCGCCGCCGGCAACACCACCATGCTGCACCTGCTGACCGGGGAGGACCCCGCGCCGCTCGGCCGGGTGCCCTTCACGCCGGTTTTTCTCGAGGCGCAATGGCGCGCCCACCGCTCCTTCCCATGGCTGCAGCCGGTGTGGGCCGGCGCCGAGGAAATCCCCTGGTACCTGCTGCCCGGCTTCGGCGCCTATGTCGGCGCCGACATTGCCGCCGGCTGGCTGGCTTCCGGCATGGCGGACGACCCCGGCACCGCCCTGCTGATCGACCTTGGCACCAACGGCGAAATCCTCCTGCAGCACCAGGGGGCGCTCACCGGCTGCGCGACCGCCGCCGGCCCGGCCTTCGAGGGCACCCGCCTGAGCTGGGGCACCCGGGCCGTCGACGGCGCCGTCGCCCGCCTGCACGGCAACCCGCTCGCGCCGCCAACCCTGCAGTGCGAGCACGTCGGCCGGCGCAAGCCGCGCGCCGTCGGCTTCTGCGGCTCCGCCTACCTTGATTTCCTCGCCCTCGGGGCCGAGTCCGGCCTGCTGCTGCCCAGCGGCCGGTTCGATGCCGCCCGCGCCGCCGCCGCCGGCCTCCCCCTCGGCCGCGGCGAATGGGGCCTGCGCTGGCCCCTCGACCCGGCCGACCCGGACGGCCCCTCCATCAGCGAGGCCGACGTCGCCCTCCTCCTCCAGGCCAAGGCCGCCATCGCCGCCGGCACCGAGGTCCTCCTGCGCCAAGCCGGCCTCGCCCATCACCAGGTCGGGCGCGTTTACCTCGCCGGCGGCTTCGGCCTCAACCTCGGCATCGACAGCGCCATCCGCTGCGGCCTGCTGGCCGGCTTCCGCCGCGACCAAATCGAGGTCGTCGGCAACGCCGCCCTCGGCGGCGCCTATGTCTGCCTGCTCGACCGCCGGCGCGCCGCCGCCCTCGAGCGCGCCGCCCGCGCCGCCCGCGTCATCGAGCTCAACCTCGACCCCCGCTTCGAGGACGCCTACATCGACCACCTGCGGCTCCCCGAATATTTCGAAAAATCCCCCTAATTCGCCTTGACGCGCCCGCGCCCCCGGCCTATCAGCCCTTCTCATAAGCCGGATAAGTTAAGGTAATCCAATGAGCACGGCGGGGGCGAGCGAACGGGTATGAGGCGGGTGGCATGGGTGGTGGCGCTGGCGCTGGCGTGGGGGGCGGCGCGGGCGGAGACGCAGCTGGCGGCGGGCAATCCGGTGGCTGCCGGGGAAACGGTCGGGGTGGCCTTCCATCTGTACAGCACGGACGGGATCACGGCGGGCCAGTTCGACCTGCCGGTGCCGGCGGGGTGGACGCTGAGCCGGGTGGAGGCCGATCCGCGATTCCTGGTGAGCCACAACCTGGACGCCGGTGTATTGGGCGGGGGCATGCTGCGGGTGGTGTTTTATTCGCTGACGAACGCGCCGCTGACGGGGGGGACGCTCGGGCGGGTGATGCTGCGGCCGCCCGACGGGGCGCCGCCGTTGCCGCCGGCGGTTTTCTTCAATCCGCTGTTTGCGGATGCGAGGGGTGCGGCCTTCGGTTTGTCGAGCGGTTTCCCGGCGCTGCGGATTCTGGCGCACCCGCAGTCGGTGGCGGTGCTCGCGGGCCAGCGGGCGCAATTGTCGGTGGCGGTGGTGGGGATTGATCCGGTGTATCAGTGGTATCGGGGCGAGCGTGGCGACACGACCGTTCCGGTCGGCGCGGGCGGCGGGGTGCTGATCACTCCGGAGCTGAGCGAGACGGCGCGCTTCTGGGTGCGGGTCTCCGACAGTTTCGGCGCCGTGCTGGACAGCGAGGCGGCGACCGTGACGGTGACCGGTGTCGCCCCGCTGACGCTGAATCCGAACTTCGCGGAGGTGCCGGCCACCAGCGGCAGCGGCACCTTCATGGTGGAAACGCTGCCCGGCGCGCCCTGGACGGCGACGACCACCAGCGGCTGGGTCACGCTGTCGGGAGCCTCCGGCAGCGGCCATGGGACGGTCACGTACCGTTATCTCGCCAATCCCGGTCTGACCTTGCGCACGGCGGTCATCACGGTGGGCGACGCGCAGTTCACGCTGACCCAACGGGCGGCCGTTTCGCCCTTCGCCGGCATCGCGCCGGTGCAGGGCAACGCCCAAGGCTGGAAACAGGTGCCGGGGCTGGGCTGGCTGAGCGACCGCAGCTTCCCCTACGTTTACCAGCGCGACCAAGGCTGGCTGTATTTCCACCAAGACGGGCCAGGGACGCTGTTCCATGTCTACAGTTTCGGCGGAGATTTCGGCTGGCTGCGCACCGGAGCGGCCTGGGCCGACGCGGACGGCAACTGGTTGTACGCCTATGGCCTGAACACCTTCCTGTACTTCCTGCCAACCGCGACGCCGGCCGAGCGAACCTTCTACCACCCCGTTGAGGCCCGCTGGATTCGTTTCCCGTGAGGCTCAGCAACGCATGACGACGCAACCTCGGCGCAATCCGGACGAGCCCGACCGAAGATGAAACAGCCCACAATCACCGCCGCCCTGATGGGCCTTGCGCTGCTGTCGCCGGCGGCTGCGCGCGCCCTGCCGGCGTTCCTCGGGGACCTCAACGACGACGGGGTCCTCAACGTCCAGGACGTCGTGCTGCTGGTCAACCACCTGCAGCAGGTCGCCTATTTGCCGCAAGGCGTGGCCGCCTACGCCGATGTCAACCGCGACGGCGCGGTCAACAGCCTCGATGTGGAGGCCATGGTCGACCGCATCCTTGAGCGGGCGCCGCTGCAGGCGCTGCCGCTGGCCACGATCATTGCCATGTCCCCGACCGCGGGAGAAACGGGGGTGGCGGTCACCCGTGAGACCATCATCCGCTTCTCCCTCCCGCTGGCGCCCGACACAGTGCTGACGAGCGACCATTTCTACGCCACGTTCGCCGGCCGCCGGCTGGTCGCGCGTGTCGAGTTGTCCGGCGACCGCATGAAGGCGACGCTGTTCTACCTCGAGAACCTGCCGAGCAGCGCCCGGGTGCGCGTGGTGTTTGAGGGCGACGGCATTCGCGACTACCTCGGCCGCGAAATCGACGCCAATGGCAACGGCTTGCCTGGCGGGCGGCGCCTGAGCGACTTCGAGACCCTCAGCTATGTCCCGGTTCCCAACACGGCCGTGCAGGGCATGGTATTCGCTTCCGAGCGCGGGCCGGACGGCCGCAACGTGCCGCTACAGGGTGTCATCATCGAAGTCGTCGGCGACGAGGAAAACACCCGTACGGTCACCGCGGCGGACGGCTCGTTTGTGCTCGGCCCCGTTCCTGCCGGGCGATTCTTCGTCAACATCGACGGCCGCCCGGTCACCGGCGGTTTTCCCGACAACGGCTATTACCCGTTCGTCGGCAAGGCGTGGACGGCGGTCGGCGGGCGCCAGGACAACCTCGCCAACGGCGACGGGCTGATCTTTCTGCCCTACATCCAGCCGGCGGCCCTGACGGTGGTGAAGCCCACCGAACCCACTCCGGTGCGCTTCACCGCCTCCGTGCTCAACGCCAATCCCGCGCTTGCCGGCACGGAGATCATCGTGCCGCCCAACAGCCTGTTTAGCAACGACGGCAGCCGCGGCGGCCGTGTCGGCATCGCCCCGGTCGCCCCCGACCGACTGCCCGAGCCGCTGCCGCGCGGCTTCAACCTGCCGCTGGTCATCACCATCCAGACCGACGGGCCCACCAACTTCGACGTGCCCGTGCCGGTACGCCTGCCCAACGTGCCCGATCCCGTCACCGGCCGGCCCCTGCCGCCCGGCTCGCGCAGCGCCCTCTGGAGCTTCAACCACGACACCGGCCGCTGGGAGATCGCCGGCCCCATGCAGGTCAGCGCCGACGGCCTGTGGGTGGTCACCGAGCCTGGTGTCGGCGTCCGCCAGCCCGGCTGGCACGGCTCCAGCCCCGGCTCCTCCGGCGGCGGCGGGGGCGCCGACGGTGCGGACGGCGCCGACGGTGCCGATGGTGCCGATGGTGCGGACGGTGCCGATGGTGCGGACGGTGCCGACGGCGCGGACGGTGCCGACGGTGCGGACGGTGCCGACGGTGCGGACGGCGCCGACGGTGCGGACGGCGCCGACGGTGCGGACGGCGCGGACGGTGCGGACGGCGCGGACGGCGCCGACGGTGCCGACGGTGCGGACGGCGCCGACGGTGCGGACGGTGCCGACGGTGCCGACGGTGCGGACGGTGCGGACGGCGCCGATGGTGCCGACGGCGCCGACGGTGCGGATGGTGCCGACGGTGCGGACGGCGCCGATGGTGCGGATGGTGCCGACGGTGCGGACGGCGCCGATGGTGCCGACGGTGCGGACGGTGCCGACGGCGATTCCGACAGCGATTCGGACTCGGACAACGACGGCGGGGAGGAGTGCAAGCCGGGCGAGTGGACGCCCAATATCACGGTCAGCGTCAAATCCGACGGTCCGGTGAAGGACCGGGTGCAGCAGGCGGTCAACCGCATTCCGGGGGTGAACGTCACCCTGCGCGAGGTGAAGGGCGAGGTCGGCGGGCAGCAACGCGACTGCTGCGACGGCGAGGGCAAGAAGGTTTCCGGAGGCGAGGGCTACGGCGAGGCGACCTTCAGCCTGTCGGCCCTCATCAAGGACATCACGATCTGGGGGCCGCCGACGATCCGCAAGCGCTTCGACTGGGGCGTGGGCGAGGCGTTGGTCGCCTTCAACGCGGGCGTGAAGCTGGAGTCGGACTTTGTGGTTGCCCTAACGGGCGGCTACCGGTGGAATGAATGCCGCCATCTCTCCTGCGCCTACTCCAAGATCGCCGCCGAGCCGACCATCACGGCCAAGGCGACCGTCGCGGCCGAGGTGGAAGTCTGCTTCCTCTGGTGCACATCGGACGGCAAGCCCGATTTCAAGATTGAGATAACGCCGGCGGCGATCGCGGTCAAGATTTCGGCCTACGCGCAGTACAATTCGAAGGAACTCTGCAGCGGCTTCAGCGGCGGCGTGGAACTGCTGAACATCGAGTTCAGCTGCACCTTCGAGGTCTCCGGGGTGGCGCTCAACTTCAAGCACCCGATTTACCCGTGAGCCGCCCATGGCACAGTCGAGCGGTCCTTGCGGCCTGCCTGTTGGCGGCCGGCGCGGTCTGCCACGGCGACGTGGAGCGCCGGCTCTATCCGGTGCCGGTCTTCATCGAGAACGAGAACGTCCTCAGCGGGCTGCACATCGAGCTGGCCACCCGCGAGATCGGCCAGCCGCTGGAGGTCTTCCTGTCCCGGGCGGAAGGGCTTGCCGAGGAGGCCTTGGCCGACTTCCTTGCGGCCTTGCTGGCGGGGGACACGTCCGCGGCCCTCGCGCTCACCCGCGAGGCGCCCCACGTCCCGATGGAGAACAACCGTCCTTTGCTGGAAGGCTACGGGCGCCTGCTCGGCCAGCACCGCGACCGCATCACGGTCGGGCGCGAGACCCTCACCGGGCCCGACACCGTATTCACCCTGCTGATACGCACGCAGGGCGCGGCGGGGGAGCGCGCGGTGGCCCGCTCGCTGCGCTTCGTGCAGGCGCAGCCGGGCGTGTTCCGCTTCGAGGGAATCCAGCGGGACCCGTTCGGCATCCTGATCAACGACCTGTACCAGACGGCTCTGGACGCCGGCGGCCTTCCGGAGCCGCGCGCCCGGTTCGCTTACTCCTACGACATTCCAGGGACCGCCGCCGGCGAGTTGGTGCGCTTTCATTTCAACGGCCATGCCGTCGATTTCGATCCCTTCGACCCGGGCGCGAACCCGGCGCATCCGGCGCTGGCCGTCTATGCCCGCGCTTGGTCCGCCTTCATGGCCGGCGACCTTGCCGGCTTCGCCGCCCACTGGACGGAATTCAGCCGGCGGCGCATCCTTGAGTGGGCCCCCGATACCGCGTCGGAGAACTACCAGCGTGTGCGCCAGGTCCTGCGGAACGCCGGCCGACGGGTGAAGTTCCTGTTGGACGCGGACCCCGTTTACTTCGTCTTCCACCATGTCACCGATCCGTTGGCCCCCGAATTCCGCATGCGCTACGATGTCATGTATGTCCCGCCCGGTGGGCCGCCGGTGCTGGCCAACTTCTTCACCGAGGGATACATCGACGACATCCTCAAGGAGCCGGGATTTTTCGAGGAGCCCTTTTTGCGGCCGCTGCTCGCCTCGTTGGGGACGGCACCCGGTCCGGACTCTTCCCGCGTCGAGGAACTCGCCGCCGAGGTGGAGGCCGCCGCCTTGGAGGCGGAATTGGCCGCGCGTCCGGCGGCCGTCCCGGGGCCGCTCGCCGCTGCCCCTCCGGCGCCCGTCGATTCCGGCCCGCCCGCTCCCGCGAACCCCGAACCCCTGTGGCCGTGGCTGCTCGCCTTCGCCGTCCTGATCCTTGTCGCGATCCTGCTGCTCCGCCGCAAACGGCGCCCTGACACCCAACAGGAACAACCATGACCTCCGGCTTACCTGCCATCCCGCCGCTGTTGCGGCCGGCCGCCGTCGCGGCGGCCGCGCTGACCGCCTGCGCCGCGCCCCTCGCGGCCCAGGCGCCCGTGCCATCCGACCGCTACGACGCCAGCCGCGAGCGGGTGGTGCGGGTCATCTCCCGCGAGGACGTCTCCGGCGGCGGCCGCTTCTACTACGTGATTTTCGAGGACGTGACCGAGGACGGCGAGCCGATCGACTATTTCGGCAACGCCAAGGTGATCGCGCGCGGTTTCATGAACTACGACGGCATCGACCAGATCATCCTTGCGCCACAGACCGCCTACCGCATGTTCGCCGTCTACGCCCAGTCGCTGGCCTTCGGGGTCGTGCGCTTCAGCACTCCGCGGGCGGGCGAGCGCTTCACCATCCCGCGCATGGCGTTCTTCGATCTGAAGGATCCCGACACCGACGGCGACGGCCTTTCGGACATCCGGGAACTGGTGGTCGGCACCAACCCCAGCAATCCGGACACCGACGGCGACGGCCTGTCCGACGGGGCCGAGGTCATCCAAGGGCTCAACCCGCTCGACGGCCTGATTGCCGCCACCGGCGTCATCGCCTCAGCCCCGGTGCCGGGCACGGCAATCGACATCTGCGCCTTCAACAACCTTGTGGTGGTGGCCGGCGGCGAGCCCGGCGTGGCGGTCTTCAATGCCGACGTGGCGGACGCGCCGGTGCGCATCGCCCAGGTCGACACCCCCGGCGCCGCCCAAGCGGTGGCCGGTTATGGGACGTACATCGCGGTGGCCGACGGCGCGGCCGGGCTCACCATCATCGACGTCAGCGACCCGCCGGCCGCCCGCGTGCTGCGGACGGTCAACCTCGGCCTCAACATCTTCTCGGTGGCCACCTACGGCAACTACGCGCTGGCCGGGGCCACCAACGGCCGCGTCGTCGTGGTCGACATGATCAGCGGCAGCGAGATCTCGCGCGCCCAGAACCTCCCCAACGCCACGGTCCAGGACATGGGCTTCCTCGGCAGCCACCTGTACGTGTTCCAGATGGGGACCCTGAGCGTGTTCCGCTTCCTCGACGGCGAGCTGGAGTACGTGCGCGGCGTGGCCGTCAACGGCAGCCAAGGGGCGGGAATCCGGCGGCACAGGCTGTTCATCGGCGACGGCTACGCGTACATGTCGTTCACCAACGGCTACAACGCCTACAGCCTGGCCAACCCGGAGCAGCCCGTGCTGATCCGCCGCCACACGACCAACTCGTTCGGCTGGAAACAGATACAATCCAACGGCAGCGGCCGCGCCGTGGTGGCGGTTTCCGCCAACAGCACCGCCGACTCCAACCACAACATCGGCCTCTACGACGACAGCAACATCGCGGTCGACACGCCCTTCCTCACCGAGTACACGACGCCCGGCTACGCTTACGCCTTCACGCTGTTCAACGGCCTGGTGTATGTCGCCGACGGAGCGCGCGGCCTGCAGGTGGTCAACTACCGGGCCTTCGACACCGGCGGCGTGCCGCCGGTGGTCTCGCTGCGGGTCAGCGGCGCCAGCGCGGGCCTCGCCGAGGAGGGCAAGTACCTGCGCGTCGAGGCCCTGGCCACCGACGACGTGCTGCTGCGCAACGTCACCTTTCTCGTCAACGGCCGCACCGCCGCCGTCGACGGCAATTACCCGTACGAGGCCCAGTTGCTGATGCCGCTGCTGTCCTCCGGGGCGACCGAGGTCGTCATCGAGGCGGTCGCGCGCGACACCGGCGGCAACATCGGCCGCTCGGCCCCGGTCACGCTCGCCCTTGTGCCCGACGCCACGCCCCCGCGCGTCACCAAGGTCATCCCCCCCAACGGCGCCTTCACCGGCGTCCTGCGCACCGTCAGCGCCGTCGTGAGCGAGCCGATACGCCTGTCGACCATCCACCACGGCTCGGTGCGGCTGATCGAGGCCGGCCCGGACCAGCTGTTCGGCACGGCCGACGACGTGGTGATGCCCGACCGCATCCTCGGGTTCGAGGACTCAACGCGCAACCTCACCGTCTCCGGGGAGGAGGACCTGCCGCCCGGACGCTACCAGCTGCGCGTCGGCCCGCCCTTCGCCGACCTTGCCGGCAACCCGATCGCCGGCACCTTCGTCTCCTCCTTCATGGTGTTCTCCTTTGTCGACAACGACCGCGACGGCATCCCGGACGACGTGGAGCCGCTGCTCGGGCTCGACCCCTTCAACCCCGACAGCAACGGCAACGGCATCCCCGACGGGCTCGAGGACTTCGACCGCGACGGCCTGCCCAACGCCGGCGAAATCCGCGTGGGCACCGATCCCAACAACCCGGACAGCAACGGCAACGGCATCCCCGACGGACAGGAGGACACCGACCTCGACGGCGTGCGCGACGGCGACGAGTTCCGCGCCGGCACCGACCCGTTCCGCATCGACACCGACGGCGACGGCATCGACGACTACACCGAGCTGGCCGAGGGCACCGACCCGCTCAACCCGGCGTCGCGGCCGCCCGCGCGCGCCTTCAGCGGCCTGGTGTCGTTTCTCAACGCCCGCCCGTTGCAGCCCGGCGGCGTGTTCCGCGTCCACGTCCTCTCGTCCACGGTCAGCTACGTGAACGGCCTGCCCGCCTCCATTGACGAGGGCGTGCGCATGCTGGTCGCCTCCCCGCCGGCCAGCTACGTCAACGGCCTTCCCGAGGCCGTCGGGGGCGCCATCCGCGTGACCGTCGCCTCCCCGGTGGTCAGCTACCGCAACCAGCTCTGACGCTTTCCACAACCACACTTCAACACACAAGGACCACGATGAACCCGAAGCACACACCCAATGCGGGCACGGCCGGAAGGACCGCGACCGCGCTCCGTGGCGCGGCCCGCGCCGCGCTCCTGATCCTCTGCGCCACTCCCCTGTGCGGCCAGGATGATTTGCCGTACACGAGCGGCTCCACCGGCGCGGACGGCGCCCTGATCGTGCCCAACCACGTCACCCAGCGCGAGAACGCCGCCGCCGTGTACGACGCCGCGCGCGGCGAGGTGGTGCTGTTCGGCGGCCACTGGGGCTCCACCTATTATCCCGAGACGTGGATTTTCAACGGCTTCGAGTGGACCCTCCGGCCGCACGCCACGTTCGTCTCCGGCCGCCGCTACCACGCCATGACCTACAACCCGGTGACCCAGCGCGTCGTCCTGTTCGGCGGCCAGCGGGCCGACGGCACCCGCCTCAACGACATGTGGGAGTGGGACGGCGTCAACTGGACCGAGCTCAACCCCGCCACCCGGCCGCCGGTGCGCGATAACGCGGTCATGGCCGCCCACCCGGTGACCGGCGACATCCTGCTGTTCGGCGGCTACGGCGACAACGACAACCCCAACGACGGCATCCAGAGCGAGCAGCGCAACGACACTTGGATTTACCGCAGAGCCACGGGCAATTGGACCCGGCTCGATCCCGTCACCGTGCCGGACCTCAATTACGCCTCCTACCGCGGGCTGGTGTTCCATGAGGGCTTGGGTCAGTGGTTCCTCTACAACAGTTGGGTGCGCAGGACCTGGACGTTCGACGGGACCAACTGGACCCAGCGCACCTCCGCCGAGACGCCCAACAACGGCGAGCGCTTCGGCATGGTCTACGACGCGGCCCGCAACGAGGTGGTGCTGCACGACGGCAGCAGCCTGAACCGCCAGACATGGGTGTGGCGCAACAACGAGTGGACCCTCCGCAGCACCGCCATGGGACCGCCCCGCCAGCGCGGCCACATGATGGCCTACGACTCCGCCCGCCAGCTCACCTACAGCATCAACGGCTGGCAGGACAACGTCTCCGTCCTGCACAGCAACGGCGGCGTGACCACCGACACCAACTACAGCACCTGGGCGTGGGACGGCACCCAGTGGTCCGAGGTCATCAGCCGCTTTTTCGTGATCGACATGAGCGCCAAGCCGGACGGCGTCTGGCACTACACCACGATCCGCATTCCGGCCTCGGTCGAGGTGAGCTTCCGGCGCAACGCCGCCAACACCCCCGTGCAGTGGCTCGCCACGGGTCCCGTCGTGATCGACGGCACCGTTCGTGTCGACGGCGCCAACGCGGAGGACAACAACAGCTCCGGCAACTTTGCGCCCGGCGGCCCGGGCGGCGGCGCCGGCGGCCTCGGCGGCATCCGCTTCGACGTCTCCGGATCGTTCGCCGGCACGCCCGGCCATGGACCCGGCGGCGGCGCCCCCGGGACGACCGAGAGCCAGAACGGCCAGGACGGCCGCTTCCGCAACGTGTACGGCAACTCGCTGCTGCAGCCGCTGACGGGCGGCTCCGGCGGCGGCGGCGGCGCCTCGCGCAGCAACCTCAACGGCGGCCACGGCGGCGGCGGCGGCGGCGCCATCCTGATCGCCTCCTCCCGCGACATCACCATCAACGGCCAGATCAACGCCGACGGCGGCACCAACCGCTGGTCCGGCATGAACTACGGCGGCGTCGGCTCCGGCGGCGCGGTGCGCCTTGTGGCGGACCGCGTGCTCGGCGACGGCAACGTCTACGCGCGCGGCGGCCGCAGTTTCACGGACGACCGTGCGGGCCGCATCCGCATCGAGGCCTATTACCGTCCGCTGGCCGCGCGCACCTCGCCGGTTCCCTCGGCCACCGCCCCGGTGGTCGACGTGATCGCCGGCGCCCAGCCCTCGCTTTCGGTGATCTCCATCGACGGCGCGCTGGTCAACCAGCCGCCCACGGGCGACCCGCGCACGCCCGACGTCATCTTCACCGACGGCGCCGCCGTGCAGATTGTCGTGCGGGGGACCAACATTCCGGCCGGAACTCCGGTTACCCTGCGCATCAGCGCCAGCGGCCAGATCATCAACCTCCCGGCGGCCGGCCAGCCCGCCGTCACCCTTGGCGCCGACGGACTGGCCACCTTCACGACCGTCGTTCCGGCGGGCACCGGCACGGTGCAGGCGTTCGCCGAGTTCGACGTGCAATAGCGGTGCGGGGCGTGCCTCCAGCCCGGCGCGCCCTGCGCCTGCTGGCCGCGGCCGCCTGCATCCAGGTCGCCGGCGCGGCCGCCTGCGCCGGTCATCCGCTGCTGGCGGAGTGGAACGCCGCCGTGCTGGAGGCGGTGCGCATCTCGTGCCCACCGCCCTGCCTTGCGGCGCGCAATCTCGCCATCCTCCACGGCGCCTGCTTCGACGCGGCGAACGCCGCCTCCGGCCGGTATGCGCCTTTCCACTACACCGGCCGCGCGCCGGACGGGGTGGTCCCCGAGGCGGCCGTCGCCGGCGCCGCGTGGCGCTGCGCGCGCGCGCTGTTTCCCAGCGAGGCGGCCCTGTTCGACGCGCTCCGTGACCGCCAGTTGGCCGCCCTTGACCGGCCGGGCGACGCAGTGGCCGTCTCCTTCTCCTTCGGCGCGCGTGTGGGCGACGGCATCATCGCCGCGCGCGCCGACGACGGCGCCTCGATGCAGATCACCTACATTCCGCGGAACGAGCCGGGCAAGTGGCGGCGCACGCCTCCGCTCCACCGGCCGCCGGAGACCCCGCATTGGGGCCGGGTGCGGCCCTTCTCGCTCGAGCGGGCCGATCAGTTCCGCCCGCCCGGACCGCCGCAGCTGGACAGCCCCGAGTACGCCGAGGCCCTCGCGGAGGTGCGCGCCCTGGGCGGGGCCGTCAGCGCCGTGCGGAACGCGTCCGAGGAGGAGGGCGCCCGGTTCTGGTCGGCCTTCAAGGAGACGGTCACGCCCCCGGGGCAGTGGAACCAGATCGCCCGCGACATCGCCGTTGCGCGCGGACTCAGCCTCCTCGAATCCGCCCGGCTGCTGGCGCTGCTCAACATCGCCTGCGCGGACGCCGGCATCGCGACATGGGAGTGCAAATACCACTACGAATTCTGGCGGCCCGTGCATGCGGTGGCGGCGGCCGGGGGCGGCACCGGCTGGACCAGCCTCCTCGAGACGCCGCCGCATCCGGAGTACGTTTCCGGCCACAGCGCCTTCTCGGCGGCGGCGGCGCGCGTCCTGCAGGCGTATTTCGGCACCGACGCCGTCGCCTTCACGGCGGTCAGCTCGGTGGACCCCGCCGTGCGGCGCTCCTACGGCAGCTTGCGGGCCTGCGCGGAAGAAATCGGCCGCAGCCGCATCTTCGGCGGCATCCACTTCTCCTTCGCCAACCGCGACGGCCTCGAGCTCGGGCGGAGGGTCGCCGACTGGGTCGTCGCGCGCGCGCTGCTGCCGGTGCGCGGGACCGAAGCCGCCATGCTGGACTGACGCGCCTCAGCGCAGCGTCGGCCGGATGTTGCGCCGGTACCATAGCCGCCGGGGCTCCGGCGCCGCCACGCCCTCGTCGAGCGTGCGCTCGAGCATGTACCACAGCTCCACTTCGCGCACCTGCCAGCCGACATCGACGCCGGCGTTCCATTTGCGGACCAGGTAGTCGACCGCAGGGCCGCGCAGGGCGCGGTGGCGCGCGGTGCGTATGTTGTTGAAATACTTGCCCCAGCGGCGGTTGGGGAACTGGGCGACCACCAGCGCGGGCTTTTCCCAAGTCAGCGGGGCCCCGCCGGCCAGCAGGTCGATCTCGCCGCCGTTGAACTGCACGCCGCGCAGGACGAACCAGCCGTCGACGCGGGGCGGGGCGGGGGAGAACATGTCCCATTTCTGGCGAATCTTGAGGAAATGTCCGGGCGCGCTGGCCTCCTGCGGCAGCAACCGGCCGCCGATGCCGTCCGGCGCGTAGGAGCGGACGTTCCATGCGAGGATGTAGAGAAACGCCACGACCACCACGGCGCGCGCCACCAGTCCGGGCCTCGCGGGGAGAGGACCCGGGGCAAGCCCGAGCGAGCGGAGGGTGGCGGCGGCCGCGGCCATCCGGCGGGCCGGCAGCAGCCGCGCCACGCGGTTCCAGAAGGCGCCGGGCAACAGCCCCAGCCATGCGGCAATGCAGGCCGCCGGGAACAGGCCCAGCTCCATCGTCGCCTCAAGGCCGAGGTGGAACATGGTGAATCCCGCCACCGCCACGGTGCGCAGGGCGGCGTTGGCGAACGGCGCGAACAGCAGCAGCGGGCCGAGCATTTCCCACAGGATGGTCGCCCACGTCAGCGGCGCGTGCAGCGCCGTCAGGCCGCGCAGCCACAGCCCGGCCGGCTTGACGAACTGGTCGCTCTCCAGCGCGATGCGCACGGCGTCGCCGTTCCACCACGACGGGTCGGTCTTGAACAGCACCGTCATCCAGTAGACCAGGCACAGCTGCAGCACCAGCGCGGCCGAGGCCAGGTCGCAGAAGGCGGCCGGAGGCGATCCGCGGTCCCCCCGCGCCGGCGCGAAGAGGCGGTCCAGCGAGAAGCGGGCGTGCACCGGCAGGAACAGAATCCAAAATGACAGGACCGCCATCAGCGTGTCGCCGCCGTTGAGGATGAGCGGGTTGCGGTTGTGCAGCGACACCAGCAGGATCCAGCTGGCGAGCGCGCACCAGCGCGTGCGCAGCCCCGCCGCCAGCCCGAGCGCGGCCAGCGCCTGCAGCAGCAGCAGCACGCGCGCCTGGAAGGGCGTTTCGGCGAGCATGTACAGCGAGAGCGCCCACGGGCTCCAGGCGCCCTCGATAAGCGCCTTGCGCGGGAACATCCCGGCGTCGCTCAACAGGGCCTCCGCGTCGGGGAACAGCGTCCAGACCTGCACCATGATGAGCGCGCCCAGCAGCACGCGCAGCAGCGCCAGCGACCGCAGGTCGAGAGAGAAGACGGTGCGCATGTAGGCTCGGAGCATGGGCCGGGACAACGCGTGGCGGTGACGGCCCGCGCGTGCAAGCAAAATGGGGGGCAACGGCAAACCTGCCGGTGCGGGGCCCCGACTTGAGCCAGCGCGCCGGCGCGCCGCCGCCCGCGTCATCGAGCGCAACCTCGACCCCCGCTTCGAGGACGCCTACATCGACCACCTCGGCCTGTGACCCCGTCCGCGGCAGCCTGAAATTTTGCCCTTGGCAAACGCCTCCCGATTCCTTTCCTTGCCTCCCTTTCTGGTGCGGTGGGATATGCAAGCGGCCAAAGCACGCAGACTGTAAATCTGTTCCGGTAATCGGTTCACAGGTTCGAATCCTGTTCCCACCACCAGTTTTCCGGAGCGTGCGTTTTGGCGTTGCTCCCGGCCGGGTGCGGGCAAGAGTTGCGCGCCATGATCATCAAGCCGAAAGTCCGCGGGTTCGTGTGCGTCACCGCCCATCCGACCGGTTGCGCCCGGCATGTGCAGCAGCAGATTGAATATGTGAAAGCCAAGGGCCCGGTGCGGGGCGGCCCGAGGAACGTGCTGGTGATCGGGGCCTCGACCGGCTACGGGCTGGCCTCGCGCATCGTCAGCGCGTTCGGGTCCGGCGCGGCCACGCTGGGGGTGTTCTTCGAGCGGCCACCGGCGGAGGGCAAACCGGCCACCCCCGGTTGGTACAACACCGCGGCGCTGGCGGCGGCGGCGCAGCGCGAGGGGCTGTTTGCGGCCTCGCTCAACGGCGACGCCTTCTCCGACGAGCTGAAGGCCCGGGCCATCGACATCATCCGCACGGACATGGGGCCGCTCGATCTGGTGGTCTACAGCCTTGCGGCGCCGCGCCGGACCGACCCGGTGGACGGCCAGACCTACCGCAGCACCCTCAAGCCCATCGGCGCCCCTTTCACCGCGAACAACCTCGACACCGACCGCAAGGTCATCGCGCCGATCACCCTTGAGCCGGCCACCGAGGAGGAGATTCGCGGCACCGTGAAGGTCATGGGGGGCGAGGATTGGGAGCGCTGGCTGGAACAGCTCGAGGCCGCCGGCCTGCTCGGCGAGGGCTGCCTTTCGGTGGCCTACGACTACGTCGGCCCGGAGGTCACCTGGCCGGTTTACCACTACGGCACGATCGGGCGCGCCAAGCAGCACCTGCGGGAAACCGCGCGACGGCTGGACGCGCTGCTCAAGCTGAAGCGCGGAGCGGCGTTCATCTCGGTCAACAAGGCGGTGGTCACCCAGGCCAGCAGCGCCATCCCGGTGGTGCCGCTGTACATTTCCATCCTCTTCAAGGTGATGAAGGCCGCCGGGCTCCATGAGGACTGCATCCACCAGATCGACCGGCTGTTCCGCACCCGCCTGTACCACGGCAGCGCGCTGGTTTTCGACGACGAGGGCCGGGTGCGCATGGACGACTGGGAGATGCGCCCGGACATCCAGCGGCAGGTCAAGGAGATTTGGCCCGCGGTCACCACCGAGACCATCGATGCCCTCACGGACTTCGCCGGCTACCAGGAAAATTTCCTGCAGTTGTTCGGGTTCGGGCTGCCGGGGGTCGATTACGCGGCGGAGGTCGACCCCGAGGTGCCGATCCCCGGCCTGCGGACCTGATCCTTGGTCCGCCATTTGGTCGGGACGGGAATCTTCCCAGCAAAGCCGCCCGGCGCTCCCGGATGCGGCGCCCGGGGCGGCGGCCCGCTTCGGCCGGGTTCGGCCCCCGCTGCCGCGGCTGGCCATACCCGCTCAAAGGAACGGAGAACCGGTTTTTGCCTCGTTGTAAGGTTTGATCATGCCCAAGCAGGGAGGGCATCAGAAGCGGTCCCGCACCCGCCGGCGCAAGCGGATGTTTTCGAGGACCAGGACGACAATCAGCAGCCCGAGCAGGCTGATCGTGGCGGCCTGCGCCGGGCTGATGGCGCGGTCTTTCGGGCGGTTGTCCGGGCTTGGGCGCGCCGCGGGCGGGCGCGGCGGGAGCGGCTCCCCGCCCTCGGGTTCCCCGGCCTCGACACGCTGCGTGAACCATTGGTTCAGGTCGCCGTAGTAGCGCGCCAAGCCGCTGTTGTCCGCGCGGGCGTAGGCCTCGGCCAGCAGCTCGCTGTAGTCGCGCAACAAGGACAGGGCGTTGAGCTGTTTGGCCAGTTCGAAGCCCTGCAGCAGCTCGCCGAGGGCCGCCTGCACTTGGTTGGCGGCAAGGTGTTCCTCGGCGGTGCGCTGCCGGATCAGGGCCACCGCCCAGTGGTTGCCGATGCCGGCCTGCAGGTCCAAGGCGCGCGCGTACAGCGCGAGGGCCTCCGCCCGGTCCCCCTTGCGCGCGCGCAGCTCGCCCAAATTGAAGTAGGTGTAGCCGAGGTTGCGCGGATCCTGCAGCCGCTCCTCGATGGCGAGCGAGCGCAGCAGGTGTTGCTCCGCCTCGTCCAATTCGCCGAGCTGCAGCAGGGATTCGCCGAGGTTGCTGTAGAGGGCGGCGCGCAGCCGGTCATCCTCCCGGTCCCCCAGCCATTCGAGTCCTTGCCGGTAATGCGCCACGGCCCCCGCATACTGCCGCAGCGAGTAATCGATGATCCCGAGATTGTTGGACAGGCTGGCCATGCTGATCCAGTCCTGGTGGCGCTGGCGGATGGCGAGCGCCGCGAGAAACTTGCGCTCGGCCTGCACCAGGTTCCCCACTTTCCATTCGAGGGTCCCCTGCGCGTTGAGCAGGCTCGCTTCAAGCAACTCAAATCCCCCGCGGCGGGCATGGGTGAGACCGATATCCAGGTATGCCCGCGCCGGGCCATGCTGGTTCAGAAAATAATGTCCGAGACCGAGCTGCAGCAGCGTTTCGGTGATCAGCCGCGCGTCATCCCTTTGCTGGGCCAACTCATGGGCCTGTCTGGCGCATTCCAGACTCTCCGGGTAGGCGCCTCGTTGGCGCGCCTGCTGGGCTTCCTCCAACAGGGCGCGGACGCGGGCTTCGCCCTCCACCCAAACAGCGTCGTCGGCCGGCCGCATGGGTATCTGGTCCAACACCCCGACCCCTATTCCCAAGGTGAGGATTCCCAACCAGATTACATTCATGGCCGCAATTCGGTGATATTGTGCGGCCGGTGGTAAATCAAGTCGGATTTGGGCCGGTTGACGGTTTTCGCGGTTGCGGGCGCAGCTGTTGCACGAGGTACCAAAGGGTGCCCGCGACAATGGCGCAGTCGGCGAAATTGAACGTCGGCCAGCGGTACCATGGGAGGTGGAAATCGAGAAAATCGACGACGTGGCCGCGGGCCAGGCGGTCGATGGTGTTGCCGACGATGCCGCCGACAATCAGGCCGAACACCCACTGCTGGCCGGGCTGGGCCAGCCCGAGTTGGCGGTGGAACGAGGCGATGAGGGCGAGCACCACGATCGCGAGGCCGACCAGCACCAGCGAGAAGCCCTCGAACATGCCCCATGCGGCCCCGTAGTTCACGGCATACACGAGGTTGAAGAAACCGGGCAGCAGCTCGCGGCCGCCAAAGGGCGGGTACAGACCCAGTGTGAAGCCGGAACGCTCCACCACCCACCATTTGCTGGATTGGTCGACCGCGAGGACGATCCCCATGGTGGCCCACAACCGCCAGTGTGGGACCGGCAGGCTCCCGATGCGCCGGCGGGGCGGCAGCTCAGTCGCCGGCGTCGTCATCACCGAAACTGATGCCCTCGCCCGAGACCTCGGTCAAAAACGCCCCGGTCCGGTTGGCCCGGCGCTGCGCGTTGGCCTCAAACTCGCGCTGGCCTTCAAGGGAGAACCGGGTGAAGGGTACCGCCAGCAGCCGCTCGGCCTTGATCGGCTTGCCGGTGACCTCGCAGATGCCGTAGGTGCCGTTGTAGATGCGTTGGATGGCCGCCTCGATCTCATTGAGGGTCTCCTGCTCGGACGATAGCAGGCTCAACGCGAAGTCGCGATCGAAATTGTCGGTTCCGGCATCCACCGAAATGGCAAGGTCGCCGGCATCCTCCTTGGGGGATCGCTTCAAGGTGTCATTGGAATGCATGTTCAGCTCGGCGCGCAGCTTGTCGCGCAGCTCGAGCAGGAGCTTGTGGTACTTCTGGTACTTGGGGGGGACATTGTCCGGGCCATAAAGCTGACGCCCGGCGGGTTGGCTGGTGCCGAGGATATCTGCCACGGACGCGGCCCCGTGCGTTTCCTTGGTGGGCACAACCGGCTGCAGCGCCGGCGTCCTGCCGGAGGCCACCGTTTTGCCGGCGGGACCGCCAAGCGTCTCCGCGGCGGTCTTCGCGGCCTCTTCGCGGGCGCGTTTGGCGATAACCTCGCGCACCTCCTCGAGGGTGAACACGATATGGGCCGGCCGCTTGGAAGCGGGCTTGAACACGGCGGGCGTGTGGGGCGGGCGCTTGACGAAGTCGCTCGCCTTGGGCCGTTCCTTGGCGGCTTGGGGTGGCGCCGCTTTTCCTTTGGCGACGGCGACCGGAGCGGGCGTCGCGGGCGCGGATGCGCCGGCGGCGGCCGGTTTGCGGGTCGCGGCTTTCGTCGTGGGGCCGGCCGCCTTGGGTCGGGCCGCTGGCGGCTTGGGCGCGGCCGCCTTTTGGGCGGCGCTCGCCTGCTTCGGCGTGGCCGGGGCCTTCTTGGCGGGGGCCGCTTTGCGGGCGGCCTGCTTTTTGGCGGGAGTCTTCTTGGGCGCGGGCTTCGGGCTGGCGGCTTTCGCGGCCGCCTTTTTGGCGGCGCCCGCGCGCGCGGCGGGCTTGGAGGACTTTGTGGAAACTTTCTTGGTGGCCATGACAAAAAGCTTCAGGTGCGGGTTAGCAGGGGCTGGACCGCGTCCGCGCAACGCGGGCAAATCGTGCCAAGGGGGGTGGCGAGGAGGTCCGGCACGGTGCGCCAGCAGCGGGGGCAGCGGTCACCGGGTGCCACCGCCACCGTGATGGCAACCGGTGCGGAACCGGGTTCAACATCGACCTCCACGGTGGACACAATGAACAATTCCGCAAGTTGCGCGGCGTGTTTTTCCAGCACGGGCGCCAGCGGGGTGGCGCCGCCGAGGGACAGGCGGACAGCCGCCTCGACCGATTTGCCAATTGCTTTGCGCGCCCGCAGCGCTTCCAGCTGCTCGTTGACGCGGTCGCGCAGCTCGAGCAGCAGCTCGATTTCGGCGGCCAGTTGCGGGTTGCGCCAGCCGGGCTCGACGACGGGCCAGTCCTCAAGGTGGACGGACCCGGGGGCGGCGCCGGCCATGGCTTGGAACGCCTCATCGCAGGTGTGGACCAAAACCGGCGCGAGCAGCCGGCTGAGCGTCCGCAGGTGGTGGTAGATGACGGTCTGGGCCGAGCGCCGGCCGGGCGAGTCGGCCCGCCATGTGTAGAGCCGGTCCTTGAGAAAGTCGTGGTAACGGGCGGACAGCGTGACCGAGTAGAAGCGGTTGAGCAGCTGGTAGACCCGGTGAAACTCGTATTTGTCGAAGGCCTCGGTGACGCGGTCGGTCAGCACGGCCAGCTCGTGCAGGGCCCATTGATCAAGCGGGGTGAGGTCCGCGGGGGCAAGGGCGTCCCGGGCCGGATCAAAATCAAACAGGTTGCCGAGCTGGAAACGGAAGGTGTTGCGGATGGTGCGGTAGGCATCCGCGGTGATCTGCATGATCTCGGTGGAGATCGCCACATCGGTGCGGTAGTCGGTGCTGGCCACCCACAGGCGCAGGATGTCCGTGCCGAATTCCCGGATCAGGTCCAGCGGGGAGATGACGTTGCCCAGCGATTTGGACATGGCGCGGCCCTGCGCATCGAGCACAAACCCGTGGGTGAGCACGCTTTTGAAGGGGGTGCGGCCGCGTGCGCCGACGGAAGTCAGCAGGGCATGCTGGAACCAGCCACGGTGCTGGTCACTGCCTTCAAGGTAAAGGTCGGCGGGCGCGCGCAGGCGCTCGTCCTGCTCGAGCACGGCGACATGGGAGGCGCCGGAGTCGAACCACACGTCCAGAATGTCGAATTCCTTCTGGTAGGCGTCCTCGTTCCAGCCCTCGGGGAGGAAGCGCGCCAGCGGTTCGCTGTACCAGGCGTCGGTGCCCTTTTCCTCGACCACGGCGATAAAGCGGCGGATGACCTCGGGCTCGAGCCGGGACTCGCCGGTGGCGAGGACACGCACGGCGGGGATGGGCACGCCCCAGTGGCGCTGCCGGCTGATGCACCATTGGGGGCGCCGCTCGACCATGGCGCGGATGCGGTCGCGCCCCCATGCGGGAATCCATTCCACCTCGCGGTCGATGATTTCCAGGGCCTGCTCGCGCACGCCGCCCTCGGCCAGCTCCATGAACCACTGCTCGGTGGCGCGGAAGATGATCGGGTGCTTGCTGCGCCAGCTGTACGGGTAGTCATGCGTGACGGTGCCGTGCGCCAGCAGCAGGCCGCGGGCGCGCAGCAGCTCGACGATCCGCGGGTTGGCATCGAACACGAAGGTGCCGGCCATTTCCGGAAATTCGTCGGTGTAGCAGCCCTTGTCGTCGACCGGGCAGAACACCGGCAGCCCGTAGGCTTGGCCGATGGTGAAGTCGTCGGCGCCGTGGCCGGGAGCGGTGTGCACGCAGCCGGTGCCTTGGTCGAGGGTCACATGCCTGCCCAGCATCACCAGGCTGTCGCGCTCCGGGAACACCGGGTGGACGGCCACGGCGCGGTCGAAGGGGGCGGCGGGGAAGGTGGCGACGACGGTGGCGCCGGGCAGCGGACAGGCTTGCAGGAAGGCATCGAGCCGGCCCTTGGCGACCACGTAGTGCGCGCCGGAAGCGTCCCGCACGGCGACATATTCAAATTCCGGGTGCAGGCACACGCCGAGATTGGCCGGCATGGTCCACGGGGTGGTGGTCCAGATGACCAGCGCGACCCGGCCCAGCCCGGCCACCGGAGCGATGCGCTCGGGATGGCGCAGCGGCATGGCCACGTAGATCGACGGGGACTGGTGCGGATGGTATTCGATCTCCGCCTCGGCCAGGGCGGTGCGGAACACCGGGTCCCAATGCACGGCGCGATAACCGCGCCGCACCAGCCCGCGCTCCACCAGCGCCAGCAACACCCGCAGAATGCCCGCCTCGTAGCTGTGGCTGACGGTCGAGTAGGGCGCCTCCCAGTCGCCGATCACCCCGAGGCGCTTGAACTCCTCGCGCTGCCGGTCGATCCATTCGAGCGCGTAGCGATGACACAGGGCGCGCAGCTCCAGCGGCGCCATCGCGTGGATGCGCTCGCCGATCTGGCGGAGAATCTGCTGTTCGATCGGCAGGCCGTGGCAGTCCCAGCCCGGGACGAACGGCGCCTTGTAGCCGCGCATGAACTTGTAGCGCACCACCAGGTCCTTGAGAATCTTGTTGAGCGCGTGGCCCATGTGGATGTGGCCGTTGGCATACGGCGGACCGTCGTGCAGGACAAACAGGGGGGCCGCCGCCCGCCGTTGCAGCAACTGCTGATAGAGCCCGGTGCGGTCCCATGCGGCGAAGCGCTCCGGTTCGCGCTGGGCAAGGCTGGCCCGCATCGGGAATTCCGTGCGCGGCAGGTTCAGGGTGTCTTTCAGTTCGATGGCCATGAAACGCAGGCTGTCCCGGCGTCGCCCGGGCGAGTGAAAGCCGCGAAAATGGTGATGGGGCCCGGCAAGTCAAGCCAACTGGGCCCGGCCTCCCACGGCCCCGCCGCGCGGCTCAGAACAGCGCCAGCGCGCGGCTGCTTTCCACCACCAGCCAGGCCAGCCCGAGCAGGGCCAGCACCCCGACCACCAGGCCGAACTTGCGTCTGCGCCGCCGCGCCCGCTGGTAGGGATCATTGTCCGTCTGCCAGAACTTGGTCTGGGACAGGTCGGCGAGAAACCCCGGCGTGAAGACCCCGTGGTAATGCCGCCGGTCCAGCCGGTAGCGCGAACGGCCCAGGCGCCTTTGCGCCCTCCAAATGAAAAACCGGCGCAGCATGGACGGGACTCAAACGCACTCCGCGCCGCGAGGCAACCGCAACCTGCGCCCCTCAGGAGAGGGCGGCGATGAAATATCCGGCCGCGAGGGCACTGCCAATGACCCCGGCCACATTCGGCCCCATGGCGTGCATCAGCAGGTAGTTGGACGGGTCGGCCTTCTGGCCCTCGACCTGGCTGACGCGCGCGGCCATCGGCACCGCGCTGACCCCGGCCGAGCCGATCAGCGGGTTGATCTTCTGGCGCATGAACAGGTTCATCACCTTGGCCATCACCACGCCGCTGGCGGTGGCGATGACAAAGGCCACCACCCCGAGGGCCAGGATGCCCAGCGTGCGCGGGTTGAGAAACTGCTCCCAGCCCATCTTCAGGCCGACCACCAGGCCGAGAAAGATGGTGACGATGTTGATGATCTCGTTCTGGGCCGCCCGCACCAGCCGCTCGGTGACGCCGTTTTCGCGCAGGAAATTGCCGATGAACAGCATCGAGATCAGCGGTGCGGCGGTGGGCACCACCAGCAGGCAGAAGCCCATCACCACCAAAGCGAAAATCATCTTCTCGGTCTTGGTAACCGGTCGCAGCGACTGCATGCGGATGCGGCGCTCGGCCGGGGTGGTGAGCAGGCGCATCACCGGCGGCTGGATCACCGGCACCAGCGCCATGTACGAATACGCCGCGACCGCGATCGCCCCGAGCAGCTCCGGGGCCAGCTTGTTGGCCACGAAGATCGAGGTCGGCCCGTCGGCCCCTCCGATGATCCCGATGGCGGCCGCCTCCTGCAGCGAGAACAACCCGCTGCCGACCGCGACAAAGAACGTGAAGAAAATGCCGAACTGGGCCGCTCCCCCCAGCAGCAGGGTGCGCGGGTTGGCGATCAGCGGGCCGAAGTCCGTCAGCGCCCCCACGCCGAGGAAAATGATCGGCGGAAACAGCTCGAGCTGGATGCCCTGCTTGAAGTACCAGAACAGGCCGCCCGGCGTGACCAGCTCGCCGGTCAGCGGGTCGTGCACGGGCGCTTGCAGGATGTAATCGTGGATCGGCAGATTGGCCAGCAGCGCCCCGAGGCTGATCGGCACCAGCAGCAGCGGCTCGAACTGTTTGGCCACCGCCAGATACAGCAGTCCCGCGATGATCACCCACATCAGGATCATCTGCCAATGGAGCTCCGCGAAGCCGGTGGACTGGACAATCTCGATCAGTGTGTTCATGGGTGATGCGGGCTGGCGTGGTTCAACCGAGGGTCAGCAGCGGCTGGCCTTCCTCGACCAAGTCGCCGGCCTTGACCAGCACGGCCTTGACGGTGCCGGCGGCGGGCGCGCTCACCACCGTGTTCATCTTCATGGCCTCGAGGGTCACCACCTTCTGGCCGGCCTGCACGGCCTGGCCGACCGCCACGTCGATGGAAACCACTTTGCCGGCCAGCGGGCTCGGCACGCTGCCGGCGCCGGCCGGGGCGCCGGCTCTCGCGGGCGCGGGGGCC
>FWPV01002293.1_pt1 | contig 47613 bp, 38 predicted proteins | sample 2228371 | NCBI WGS metagenome assembly FWPV01 (sample SAMEA103939776, study PRJEB20133) | metagenome | reverse complement strand
CCTCCCGCGGGCGGGTTGTTTCCCGGGAGGGCTGCGCCCTCCCAAACCCTCCCGCGCGCGGGTTATTTTCACCTCAGAGTGTCAGGCACACCAAGCATTCGTTTATTCGTTTCCCATTCGTTGGCCCATTTCCCATTCGTTGGCCCATTTCCCCTTTGCGTCCCAGGAAGCCCATTCCAGAGCAGGTGAAACCCTTTGAAGGGCTTCGCCCTCCCAAACCCTCCCCGCTGGCGGGTTGTTTCCTGGGAGGGCGTAGAGGCGCGGCGGCGCCGCGTCTCTACGCCCAAACCCTTCCGCGGGCGGGGTATGTTCACCTCAGGCCCCCTTGCGGAGGGTATGAGGAAACCGGGTTTCCCCATACCCCAACCCGGGAACGAAAAGAGATTCTCCAGGGAGGGCTGCGCCCTCCCTGCTCCTCCCCCCAACCCGCCCGATTATCCTCGCCCGCTCCTGCACCGATTGCCATTTGTTTGCGATACGTAGGGTTTGCCTTGAATGATAGCCTATGGTATACTCGCGCGCGGAAAAGCACCAGCTTGAGAAATAGATAACGGCGCGCAGCGGTGACTTGTGCGATCAGCCATTCTGTGTTATGCTGTTTGTGAAGAATGGAACGAAGCCAGGTCGCGCCAGTAGCGACGTCACGGTTCCACGGTTGCACCAGGGTACGCACGCACCACAGAGATTCGGTTGCCGCGCATTGTGGGCCTGCCCGCAATGCTGCCCCGAGAGGGAGGTTGAGCCTTGCCTGGACGAATGCGCTTCCTTGTGATTACCGTCGTGCTGCTCGGCGTGGCGATTGCCAGCCGCTTCTTCCTCTTCAGCGGCGACCCTCACGTCGAAGTGGCAGCGGAGAAACTCTTCAGCATCGGCGGCTTCAAGGTCACCAATGCGCTGTTTACGGCACTGGTGGTTGACATCATCCTGGTGGTGCTGGCCTGGCTGGCCACGCGGAACATGCAACTGGTGCCCCGCGGCCTGCAGAACGTGATGGAGATTATTCTTGAGGCGCTCTACAATCTGCTCAAGAATATCAGCCCCCGGTTCATTGACCGCGCCTGGCCCCTGGTAGCGACGATCTTCCTCTTCGTGCTCACCGCCAACTGGCTCGGCCTGGTGCCCGGCAGCACCTCCTTCGGACCGTGCATGGCCAAAGAGCACAAAGAGACCGCGCGCCTGGCCCTGGTCGAGGAAGGGCCCAAAGCCGGCTCGATCGCCCTCATCCCCGCCGCCGCCGAGAAACATAACCCCTACACCACCTGCCCTGAAGGTACGACTCTGGTACCCTGGCTGCGTCCGCCGAGCACCGATCTCAACTTTACCTTTGGCCTGGGCATCCTTTCATTTGTCTTCTTCACCTACTGGGGCTTCCGCACCCTCGGGTTCGGGGGCTACCTCTCGAAGTTCTTCAATTTGAACGGCATTATGTCCTTCGTGGGTCTGATCGAGTTCATCTCCGAACTGATCAAGCCCATCGCCCTGGCCCTTCGTCTTTTTGGCAACATCTTTGCCGGCGAGGTGCTGATCGCGGTGTTGACGTTCCTGGTGCCACTGGTGCTGCCGATGCCGATCTATGGCTTTGAACTCTTCGTGGGCTTCATCCAGGCCCTGGTCTTCGCCTTGCTCACGATGGCCTTCCTGAGCATCGCCACCACCGGCCACGGCGATGAGCATCACGGCAGCGAGTCGGGGCACGGCGCCGACGCGTCTAAGGCCCATTGAGGCGACCTGAATCACCATACATCGTTCTGATGGAGATGCGTTCGCAGTAGATTGCAGGAGGATCGGAGACAATGGAAGGCTTGAATCTCATCGCCACCGCGCTCGCCATCGGCCTCGCAGCCATCGGCCCTGGCATCGGCATCGGTATCATCGTGGCAGGCGCCCTGCAGGCGATGGGCCGCAATCCCGAGATGGAAAATACGCTCATTACCTACATGTTCATCGGGATCGCCTTTACCGAGGCCCTCGCGATCTTCGGTCTCGTGATCTCGTTTATGATCGCCTTTGGCGTTATCCAGTGACCGCGCCCCGCGATGGAGGTTGAAGCGTGGAAGCATTAGGGATCAACCTGAACCTGTTCCTCGCCCAGTTGATCAACTTTGGCGTCATCGTGGGGTTGCTCTGGGTGCTGCTGTACAAGCCCGTCCAGAAGATCCTCAACGAGCGCACGAGTCGCATCGAGGCCAGCCTGCGCGAGGCCGATCAGGTCCGGCAGCAACTCGCCTCGGCCAGGCGCGACTACGAGGCCGAAATTGCCCGGGCCCGCAAAGAGGCCGCCGAGATTGTCGCCCAGGCCCAGGAACGGGCCAGGGCGCAGGAGGCGGAGATCCTCAAACAGGCCCGTAGCGAGGCCGACCGCATCCGCGAGGAGGCCCGCGCACAGGCTGAACTGGAGCGCAGCCAGATGTTGCGCGAGGCCAAGGATGAGATCGTCGAACTGGTGACGCTCACCGCAACCCGCGTGCTGAATGCCGAGCTTAAAGCCACCGGACATGATAAACTAATAGAAGAGTCACTCGCTGCGCTAGGTCGCCAGAACTGACCGGTCACCGGTTGCCGGCGGGCCGCTCCGCGCAGCGCGCAGCGCCAGGACCCGGTGGCCGCTTATCGAGAACCACGATGGCAACAACAGTTGACGCCAGGGCGATCGCTGGCACTCTTTACGAATCGCTGCTGGAAACGGCCCTTGAACAGTTGCGGGCCGCCGCGCCCAGGCTCGCCGGTGTCACCGCCGCCGATGCGGCCCAGCGCATTGATGCCGCCCTGCCAAAAAATGCGCTGCCCCAGGTGCGTAACTTCCTCCTGGGCCTCGCCCGCGAAGGCTTGCTCGATCGTGTCGCCGATGTTACCGAGGTGTTCGCAACCTACCTCGCTGGCCCGCCTTCCGCCAAACTTGAGGCTGCGGTTACCAGCGCCGTCGAACTGGGTGATGCGCAACGGAAACGCATCACCACCGATCTGCAGCAGCGCTACGGCGCGGATGTGATGGTCAGGTTCGATGTCGATCCCTCCCTTATCGGTGGCCTGATCATTCGCGTGGGTGACCAGGTGCTCGATAATAGTCTGCGCACACGCTTGAGCGCCATTCAGCGGAGTATGCTTAATAGTTGACGGGGCGGGGTATGGGCCGGCGGGCAGGGACCCCGGCGCCAGCGCCCCCATTCCTGTGTGTGGAGCCGCGCCATGACCACGACCAATGAGTTGCTTTCCCGGCTCAGGCAGAGTATCACCGCCGGGGTTGATCTGAAGCCGCGCCAGGTAAATGTTGGCACCGTTGTCGCCGTGGGCGACGGTGTGGCTCGTATCTCCGGCCTCGACCGGGTGCGCGCCTCGGAGTTGATCGAGTTCCCGCCCAAGGCCGGTCGCCCCGAGTCGATCTTTGGCTATGCCCTGAACCTCGAAGAAGACACCGTCGGCGCCATTATCCTCGGCGATTATGAGTCGATCGAGGAAGGCGATATGGTGACCTCCACCGGCCGCGTGATTTCGGTGCCGGTTGGCCAGGGGTTGCTTGGCCGTGTGGTGAATCCGCTCGGCCAGCCGCTCGATGGGAAGGGCCCCATCACGGTGACGAACTACCGCGAGGTTGAACGCATCGCTCCCGGTGTGATTACCCGCAAGTCGGTGGATACACCCGTGCAGACGGGTATCGTCGCCATTGACGCCCTGATCCCCATTGGCCGCGGTCAGCGCGAGTTGATTATCGGCGACCGCCAGACCGGCAAGACCGCCGTCGCCGTGGATACCATCCTCAACCAGAAGGGCCAGGGGATGGTCTGTATCTATGTGGCCATTGGTCAGCGTCGCGCCCAGGTGGCCCAGGTGGTGGGCACCCTCGAGAAGTACGGCGCCCTTGACTATACGATCGTCGTCTCGGCCACCGCTTCCGAAAGCGCCGCGCTTCAGTACATCGCCCCCTACGCTGGCTGCGCTATGGGCGAAGAGGTGATGGAACATGGCGTGATGGTTGATGGAAAACTGGTCAAGGACGCCCTGATCGTCTACGACGACCTCTCGAAGCACGCCGTGGCCTATCGCCAGGTGTCGCTGCTCCTCCGCCGCCCCCCCGGTCGCGAGGCCTACCCCGGCGATGTGTTCTACCTGCACTCGCGCCTGCTCGAACGCGCCGCGCGTCTGAACGAAGACTATGGCGGCGGCTCGCTCACCGCCCTCCCGGTGATCGAGACTCAGGCCAACGATGTCTCGGCGTATATTCCGACCAACGTGATTTCGATCACCGATGGTCAGATCTACCTGGAGTCGGACCTGTTCAACGCCGGGCAGCGCCCCGCGCTCAACGTGGGTATCTCGGTCAGCCGCGTCGGCTCCTCGGCGCAGACCCGCGCTATGCGCTCGGTGGCCGGCAAGCTCAAGGGCGAGCTGGCCCAGTTCCGCGATCTGGCCGCCTTCGCCCAGTTCGCCTCGGACCTCGATGCGACGACCAAGGCCCAGATTGACCGTGGCCAGCGCCTCCAGGAACTGCTCAAGCAGCCGCAGTATCACCCCCTGGCCGTCGAGGATCAGGTGGCGATTCTCTATGCCGCCAATAACAACTACCTCGACGATGTGCCCGTCGCCGCCATTACGGCCTGGCGCGATGATTTCCTGGCTTTCCTGCGCTCCTCCCACCCGGAGGTGCGTAAGCTGATCTACGATAACCGCCTCGACCGCAAGTTCCCCTCCGATGAGGTGAAGAATGCCCTGGAGGCGGCGATCAAGGAGTTCAAGGCGACCAGTTCCTACCAGTAGGGTAACGGTTCCGGGAGGGCGCGCCCTCCCGGAGTCTCCCCGTCTCTGTGCCTTCAGCGGAGCGATTATGGCTTCCAGCCGCGAAATTAAACGACGTATCCGCTCGGTCAAGAATGTGGCCCAGATCACCCGCGCCATGGAGATGGTCGCGGCCTCGAAGATGCGCCGGGCCCAACGCAACGTGCTGGCGACACGGCCCTATGCCGACCGTATGCGCGACCTGATCGGCGACCTGAACGCCCGCGTGGTCGGTCAGGCCCGCCGCGGCACCTTCCTTGAGGTGCGCCCGGATACCGGGCGGGTCGCGCTGATCGTCGTCACCCCCGACCGGGGCCTCGCCGGCAGTCTGACTTCCAACGTTCTGCGCCGGGTGGGCCGCTTCATCCTCGAGCAACACCAGCAGGGGCGCACGGTTGACACCTACGCCTACGGCAAAAAGGGGCGCGACTTTCTGGCTCGCAGCGGCCAGAATCTCCAGGCCGAAGCCATCAAACTCGGCGACGCGCCGAAACTGGAGCAGATCCTCGGCGTGGCCACGGCTGCTCTCAGTCGGGCCCAGGCGGGCGAGTACAGCGAAGTGTATCTGATTTACAGCGAGTTTATCAATACGCTGGTGCAACGCCCGACGCTCAAAAAACTGGTGCCCGTCGAGGCCCCCGAAGATAGCGGCGGCCGCCAGGTTGATTTTACCTATGAGCCGGACCAGGCCGAAGTGCTCGATGAACTGCTGCCCCGCTATGTCGAAACGCAGATCTATCAGGCCATCCTCGAGTCGATCGCCAGTTTCTACTCGGCGCAAATGGTGGCCATGCGTAACGCCACCCGCAATGCCAAGGATCTGGTGCGTGACCTGACCCTGAGCTACAATAAGGCGCGCCAGGCGGCTATCACCAAGGAGGTCTCCGAGATCTCCAGCGGCGCCGCCGCCCTCGCCGAGATGTAATGCCAGGGTCATGTGAACACTCCGCGCGCAGTGCTGCGTCAAAACGCATCTGCACGCCTCGCGCGACAATCCACAATCTGCAATGGTAATGAACCAGACACAATCCGGATCGGATCAGGTGGTCGCCACTGTCTCCGATCGGTGATGGAGTTGAGACAATGACGAACGGGAGCACAGCGCAGGGTGTCGTTCGCGAAATCATCGGCGTGGTGATCACCGCTGAGTTCAAGGATCATATCCCTGAGATTTATAACGCGCTTGAGATCCCCCTCGAAGACGGCAGTACCCTCGTGTGCGAGGTGCAGCAGCAACTCGGCGCGGGTCAGGTCAAGGCCGTGGCCATGGGTAGCACCGATGGCCTGCAACGCGGCGTGCCGATCTACGATACTGGCAAGCCCATCGCTGTGCCCGTCGGCCCCGCTACTCTCGGTCGCGTCTTCAATGTGCTCGGGCGACCGATTGACGGCGGCGAGACGATCCCCACCACGGTCGAACGCCGGCCCATCCATCGCCCCCCGCCGTCCTTCGAGGAGCAGAGCACTGAGGCGCAGATCTTCGAGACGGGGATCAAGGTCATTGACCTGATCGCCCCCTTTACCCGCGGCGGCAAAACGGCGATCTTCGGCGGCGCCGGCGTGGGCAAAACGGTGGTGATCCAGGAATTGATCGCCAATATCGCCAAGGAGCAGTCGGGCTACTCGGTGTTTGCCGGGGTAGGCGAACGCTCCCGCGAGGGCAACGACCTGATCCACGAGATGCGCGAGGCCCGCATTGACGAAACAACGACGGTCTTCGATAAGACCGTGATGGTTTTCGGGCAGATGAATGAGCCGCCCGGCGCGCGCCTCCGCGTGGGCCTGACCGCGCTGACTATGGCCGAGTATTTCCGCGATGAGGGCCGCGATATCCTGCTGTTCATTGACAACATCTTCCGCTTCGTCCAGGCCGGCTCCGAGGTCTCCTCGCTCCTCGGGCGCATGCCCTCCCAGGTGGGGTATCAGCCCACCCTCGGCACTGAGATGGGCGAACTCCAGGAGCGAATTACGTCCACCAAACGGGGGTCGATCACCTCGATGCAGGCCGTATATGTGCCCGCCGACGATTATACCGACCCGGCGCCGGCAACGGTGTTCGCCCACCTCGACGCGACGATTTCGCTCGAACGCAGCATTGCCGAGCGCGCGATCTTCCCGGCTGTGGATCCGCTGGCCTCCACCAGTCGCATCCTTGACCCGAATGTGGTCGGCGAGGAGCATTACCGCGTGGCCCAGGAGGTTAAGCGTGTGCTCCAGCGCTACAAGGACCTGAAGGATATTATCGCGATCCTCGGCATGGAGGAGTTGAGCGACGACGATAAGCTCACTGTCGCCCGGGCGCGCAAGATCGAACTGTTCTTCTCCCAGCCGTTCACGGTGGCCCAGCAGTTCACCGGCCGCCCGGGTAAGTATGTGCCGGTGGCCAAGACGGTTGAGAGCTTCCGCCGCGTGCTCAATGGCGAGGGAGACCACATCCCCGAGTCGTTCTTCTACATGCAGGGCGACTTCGATGATGTGCTCGCGGCCTACGAGTCCAGCCAGAAGGCATAGGTAGAACAGCGCCCCCGTCTCCAGCCTGCCCCCGTTCAGGGGCGGACAGAACCCATTGGCGCCGACGGACGGTATGGCGTTGGGATGCGCTGGGTGGTCCTCAGGAGCAACGTATGCCCATTCACCTGGAAATTGTCACCGCCGAGCGGGTGGTACTCTCCGATGATGTCGATCTGATCAGCGCGCCTACCCGCGCCGGTCGCGTGGGTATTCTGCCGCGGCACGCCCCGTTGCTGACGATCCTGGAACCGGGTGAGCTGGGGATCGTCAAGGATGGCGTGCGCACACCCTTTGCCGTTTCGGGCGGCTTTATGGAAGTGTTGCCCACCCGGGTGACCATACTGGCCGATACGGTCGAGCGGGCCGACGAGATTGACGAGGCCCGCGCTGAAGCGGCGCGCAAGCTGGCCGAAGAGCGCAAACAGATGGCCCAGAGCGAGCGCGATGCCGCCATTGCCGAAGCCAAGCTCCGCAAGGAACTGGTGCGGCTCCAGGTGGCGCGGCTCAAGAACGTCGGACGGCGCCAGTAGGCCCGCAACGCCGTACTACAGCATACAGAGGATCTATGGCCCGCAGGATTGGTATTGATCTGGGTACTGCAAACGTCCTGGTGTACTTGAAAGGAAAGGGGATCGTGCTCTCGGAGCCGTCGGTGGTGGCTCTGAGCACTAAAGATGGGCGCGTGCGCGCAGTGGGGGCCGAGGCCCTGGCGATGCTCGGCCGCGAGCCGGAGAGCATCGAAGTGGTGCGCCCGATGCGGAATGGCGTGATCGCCGACTACCAGGTGACCGAGGCCATGCTCAAGTACTTCATCGGGCGGGTCGCCGGTCGCTTTCGCTTCGCCCGACCCGAGGTGATGATTTGCATCCCCGCCGGGGTGACCAGCGTCGAGATGCGCGCCGTGCGCGACGCGGCTCTGGAGGCCGGCGCCGGGCGGGCCTACCTCATCCGCGAACCGCTGGCGGCCGCCATCGGCGCCAACATCCCCGTCGCGCAGCCCTCGGGCAACCTGGTTATTGATATTGGCGGCGGCACGACCGAGGTGGCGGTGATCTCGCTCAACGATATTGTGGTGAGTACCTCGGTGCGCGTGGGCGGCAATAAGTTCGATGAAGCCATTGCCGCGTATGTTAAGCGAAAATACAACATGCTGATCGGCGAGCGCACCGCCGAGAGCGTCAAGATCGAGATCGGCTCGGCCCTGCCCCTCGAACGCCCGCTGACGACCCAGGTGCGCGGACGCGACCAGGTGGCCGGTCTGCCGCGCACGATCGAGGTTGACTCGAATGAGATTACCGAGGCCATCCAGGAGCCACTCGAGGCCATCGTCAGCGCCGTGCGCGCCGTGCTGGTGGAGACGCCGCCCGAGCTCTCCTCCGATATTATTGACAAAGGCATGGTGATGACCGGCGGCGGCTCGATGCTGCGACGCATCAACGAACTGCTTACCGAAGTTACCGGCGTGCCCTGCTACGTGGCCGATCAGCCGGCCTCATGTGTGGCCATTGGCACCGGCCTGGCCCTGGAGAACCTGGATATCCTCCGTGATAGCCTGAGCGGCGACGATCTGAACTGATCCCCGGTGGGACCTGCGGTGAAAGCGAGGGGCAACCGGGGCTTCCCATCCGCTTCTCACCGCCCCTTCCCGGGAACGCCGCTGCTCAGCATCTTGTTGGGCGGCGAAGCCGCGTGAGGCTCGACGTCACATGCGTCAGAAACTCAACCCGCCGCGCCAGGGGCTGGTGCTCGAAGTCGGGAGCGGCGACAATCCCCATCCCCGCGCCGATGTGCTGGTTGATCGCTTCCCCGGCGCCGATAACCGCGAGCGCGGCGGCGACCTGGTGGTTGACCGGCCATTCGTGGTCGCCGATGCCCACCACCTGCCCTTCAAAGACGGCGCCTTCGCCTACAGCATCTGCTCCCACATTCTGGAGCATATGGACGACCCGGTGCAGTTCGCCCGCGAACTTCGCCGGACCTGCAAGGCCGGCTATATCCAGAGCCCTTCGGAGATTGCCGAGCGCCTGTTTCACTGGTCGTTCCACCGCTGGTACGTGAACCTGGTGGGCGACACGCTGGTGCTCCACCCCAGGGAGCCTGGCGAGCCGTTCGGTGAGTTGTTTGACTACCTCTACGAGTATAACCCGGCCTACTACTTTTTCCAGCGCAGCATGCCCCACCTGTTCTGGGTGGAGCGCGAATGGCACGGCGAGGAGTTGAAAGTGGAGGTGCGCGACCACTCGCCTCTGCCCCTGCGCGATCCCGCGGCCCTGCGGGAGTTGACGCGGCCCCGCTACGGCCCGCTGGCGCTCACCGCTCTGTTCCTGGTTGCCCTGATCGGGCGCGCTGCGCGCCTGGGGCTGCGTCAGCGCCTGCGCCGGCTCCTGGGCCGCAACTATCTCTGATGTGAGCTATAGGGAAGCCGGGTTTCCCCACACCGCCTGCTTGCCAGGCTGGCAAGCCCCCCGCGCGGAGAGGGTCTGGGAGGGCTGCACCCTCCCAGGAAACAACCCGTGGTCATCTCGTCATTGTGCGGCACGGCCGAGCCACCGTGGCGTGTACCGCACTGGAACGCCCCCGCGCACGGCTCTGGTCTCCCCGCTTCGACAGGCTCAGCGCAGGCGCTCCAGCGAAGCTGGAGCGGGGGAGGGGGGTGAGGACCAACCAGCGCATCCCAACGCCATAACGCCCGTCGGCGCTCATACGTTCTGTCCGCCCCTGAACTTAGCGGGAGAGGGAGCGCGCACACGTGGCGTCCCAACGCCCACTCCCCCCTCTCCCGCAAGGGAGAGGGGGCCAGGGGGTGAGGACAAAGCCACCTGAGTTGCCCTCAACCGCTCCGTGGGTCCGTAGGATTGCTGGCGCTCAGGGGTGGGCAGGTCCTCACCCCCCCAGCCCCCCTCTCCACCGACGGTGGAGAGGGGGGCGGGAGCAACCTGCTCCACCCGCTCCAGCTCGGCTAGCGCGGGGGGCAGGGGAGGGAGGTCCTCCCCCTCTCTCCGTCCAGCTTATGCAATTGCCCACAACGTTGCCGATGGCGTCCTCATAACGCAGACGCTGTGTTGCCCTCGCGGTGAGGGGCTTCCCGCATTGGGGCGCGTTCCGCAACATTCGATTGCATGACGCAGTGCGACATGTGGGTAATGTATAGCCCGCTCAGGGAGAGGCTTGCCCTGAGCGGAGCCGAAGGGCGGGCAGGGGGGGTGAGGACCAGCAGCGCATCAGGACGCTATCCGGATGGGCGCCTACTCACCCTCCAGAACCTCGGGAATCAGGTTATCCGGGATGGTGATCGGGCGTTGTTCAACGCGTCGCTGCAACAACTCGTGGCGGATCTGCGCCATCTCGATCAAATAGCTACGTTCGTGGTCAACCACCCAGTTCCCCTGATGAGTCAGTGGAATGGTGCCGAAGATCGGATGGTAGCCGGTGCGGTGCCAGGCCGCCGGCGTCAACCCCCGCAGCAGGCTGAGGGTCTGCCGGCGACTATTGGTGAAGGCTTCCAGGAGATCGGCCATCGGATAGGTGCGATAGACGGCGGCCTTTTCCAGCGTGGGCGGATGGCCGCTAGGCAGCCGTGGGTTATCCGTCTCCAGGATCAGCCAGGCGCGTTCGCGAAAGACGATATCAATATCGGTAAGGTGGCCCACCAGTTCCTTGAGCGAATACCCCCCCACCGGCCAGGAGAGCAGCTCATCATCGAGATCGGCCACCAGCGCCTGCAACGTCTCCGGTGTCTGTTCCAATCGGCGCACGAGCGTGGTGGGGCCGAGGGTGCCCATCGCTTCGGCGGCGCGAAAGCTGAGGAAGCCTTCGCGCACCGTGCCGCACACCGGGCAGATGGCGGGCGGAGCGCCCTCCATTAGTCCACCACAGGTACTGCACACGTAGAGGTCACCCAGTTCGTCTGCCACCAGATCGCGTCCTTCGGCCAGGGCGCGAGCCGCGCGGCTGAGCAACTCGCGCGAAAAGGGTTGCGTTCCGGTAACGGGACCAGTCGCCACAGCTTCAGGTTCGAGACCAGCGAGGGCGCGCTCGATGTTCCTGGCCGTATTGCTCACCTCACCGAGCGCGCGGAGGGCGCGCTCGGCGCGCACCCGCTTAACGGCGCTGAAGGCATTGAGCAGCCGGGCAATATTGTACTTCCGCTCGCGCCTGGCCTGCACCGACCACACATAGTAGGCGGTGTACCCCAGGCTCATGCTGCAGAGCAGCCGGCGATCCTCAAGCTCATCGTGAGTCATGGCGACCTAATGCTGATGTTGAACCAGCTCAACGAGCACGCCCTGCCCGCCGGCCTTGGGATGCACGAAGGCAATCAACGTGTCGTGAATGCCGGGGCGAGGCTCCTTGTCGATCAGCGGCACGCCACGGGCAGCCAGCTCGGCCAGGGCCGCGCGGATATCGTCAACCCGATAGGCAATATGGTGGACCCCCGGCCCCCGCTCGCGCAGGAACCTGGCAAAGGCGGCCTCCTCCGAGGTCGGAGCGATCAACTCCAGCAAGGTATCACCCAGACGGGCGACCCCGACGGCCATGTGGCGATCCGGCAGACTGATCCGCTCCCACTCCGTTAGCCCGAAAGCCTGGCTGTAGAAGGCAATCCCCTCTTCGACGTCGTTGACGGCGAACCCGATGTGGTCAACATGGGTGAACATGCTTGCTCCTTCCTTGAGAACGCGCCACCGCTGGATGTCCCATTATACCGCGTCTTTGCAATCTGGCACCATCTTTTTGACAGGAACGCGGCAGGCGCTACAATGGAAGCACCGCCGTTCTGGGGCGGGAAGGTCTGCCTCCGGGCAGCAGCGATGACGGCTGCTATGGCCCTGCCTACCGATCACGCAACCGAGGCCCTGGCCGTTCTGGCCGAGGCAACCCGCAGTATCCACGCCGATCAACCCCTTCAGCAACGGGTGCACCGGCTGTTTGAAGTGCTACGCCCCGCATTGCGCTTCCGCGATGCCCGACTGACCTGCTGGCTCCAGTCGGCCATGCCGGGCACGGTGCGGCAGCAGTTTTATTCGGTGGATGGCTGGCCGTACCCCTGGGATGACGAGTTGATGCGCCGGGTGGCCCTCGGAACGACGATCGAGGGTCGCACGATCGTGGTGAGCAACGCCGCGGCGCTGGGTGAGCATCTCCCGACGATTCAGGCCGGGTACCTGGGCCTCCCCATTCGCTGGGGTTCACGGTTGTGGGGCGTGCTGGAGTTTCGGGCGGAGCATAGCCAGCGTTTCGATCCGGTCCATTGCGACATGCTCGCCGCCCTGGCCCCCCAACTGGCCATCGCTGTGGCTCGCGAAGGCCGGCAACTCGCTGAGTCGCCCGCGGGCGCCAGTGATGGCGAAACGCCTGCGGGTCTCACCCTCACGCCGCAGCGACAGCAACAGCTCGCCGCCGTTGACCGGCACATGGAGGCCATGCTCGGGGTTCACGAGCTCCTCAGCCTGCTCCTGCGCCGCGCCCTCGAGCACACCGGCGCCGAGGCGGGGGCAATTGCCCTGGTTGACCACGACGCCGGCGAGCTGGTGATCCACGTCTACGAGGGCTATCCACAGGAGCAATGGCGCCAGTTGCCAAACCAGCAGCGCCAGCGCCTGAGTTGGGAACGGGGGCTGGCAGGGCGCGCCGCGCGTCTGGGGCGCGCCTTGCTGGTGCGCGATGTCACCCTGCAACCTGACCTGCCTCCTGCGGGCCCGGGGGCGCGCGCCGAACTGGCCGCGCCGATTCTGGTGGAAGGACGGGCCGCCGCGGTGATCATCCTCGACAGCCCGCGCTCCAACGCCTTTAGCGAGGAAGAGCTGGCCTTCGTGCGCGCCCTCTGCGAACGGGCCGCCCTGCCCCTGCACCGCGCCATTCACTACCAGAACGCCCTGGAAAGCGCTAACCATCTTGGCCAGGTGTTCGCCAGTCTCCCCACCGGCCTGGCCCTCCTCGATACCAACGGCAAGGTCCTGCGCGCCAACCCCTCCTGGTTTGGCCTGCTCGGCATTGACCGCGAGCAGGGCCACGCTGCCTTCCACGTCCCTATTGATCTGGTCGAAACGCTCTTGCCGCGCCTGCAGGACCCATTGCGGCTCACCGAGTTCTGCGCCGCCAGCCTGAACGCCCCGACCGAGCATCGCGTCATGCGGTTACACCTGATAAACCCGGCACAGGACTTACAGATCCTCTCGGTACCCACCTATGATAGCCGGCACCGTGTGACCGGGCGCCTCTGGGCCATCAGTGACGTGACCCGCGAGGGCGAGGCCGAACGGTTGAAGAACGAGTTCGTGTCAATCGTCTCGCATGAACTACGCACCCCGTTGACTTCGATTCTCGGCTACACCGAGTTGTTGCTCAATCGCGAATTCACCGCGGATGAACGCCGCCAGTTCATCAGCACGGTCTATGTTGAGGCCAGCCGGCTATCGCAACTGGTGGAGGATCTGCTCAACTTCTCGCGGCTGGAGGCGGGCAAGGTCAAGCTGAACCAGTGGGTCACTTCGCTCTACGGGATCGTTGCTGAACTGACGACCCAGCTCCATACCCAGCTCGAACGCCACCGGTTGCTGTTCAACGTGGCGCCGGATCTGCCGCCAGTGTTCATTGACCGCGACAAGGTAAAGCAGATTATCTTCAACCTGCTCACCAACGCCATCAAGTACAGCCCCCAGGGGGGAGAGATCAGTCTCGAGATCCGTGAGGCGCAGGAAGACGAATTCCCCGGCGACCATCCGCCGGGGCGCTTTGTGCTCGTGGCCGTGCATGATCAGGGCATCGGCATCGCGCCGGAGGATCTCTCGCGAATCTGGGAGCGTTTCTACCGGGTTGACAATACCAACACGCGCCGGATCGGCGGCACCGGCCTGGGCCTGAGCATCACCCGCGCCCTGGTGGAGCTGCACGGCGGGCGCATCTGGGCCGAGAGCGAGCTGGGGCAGGGTTCGAGCTTCTTCTTCACCCTGCCGGTGGCGACCGAGCCGGCGGCAGGAAGGAAAGCCAGGCCGAGGTGACGCGCGAATCCGATGACCTCGAACACCTGGTCGCCCGAGTACTGGCCAGCAGCAAGTATCGCGCCCTCACTCCAGCGGTGGTGCGCGCCATCGGCGCGCAGGAACTGGCAGCGCGAGGCTCGCTGAAGGCGGCAATCAAGGCCACCAGGGGGCGCCTGCACCAGATCGCCGGCGCGTTCCTCGAGCGAACGCCGCCATACGCGGCCTGGCTTACGGCGCTGCGTGAGGCGGCAGGTGATGAGGGGCGCCTGCGCGCCATCTGTCTGGAGGCGTTGCGGCAGCACGCCTCCACCCGCGAGCGGTTGCCCGACCTGGAACGATTCTACCCGGCCATCTTCGCCGCCCTGCCACCGGTCAGCAGCGTGATGGACCTGGCCTGCGGGCTGAACCCCCTGGCTGCGCCCTGGATGCCGCTGGCGCCCGGTACGCGCTACCTGGCCTGCGATGTGTACACCGACCTGAGCATCTTTCTCGCAACGGCCCTGCCCCTGCTGGGCCTGAACGGCGCCAGCAGCGTCTGCGACCTGAGCGACGCAGCGCCCCCCTGGCGCGCCGATGTGGCCCTGTTGCTCAAAACGCTGCCCCTGCTGGAGCACCTGCGCCGCGGCGCCGGGCCCGACCTGTTGCGCCGGATCGATGCGCCCTGCCTGGTCGTCTCCTTTCCCACACGCAGCCTCGGCGGACGCAACGTCGGCATGGCGGCAACCTACAGCGCGCAGATGCGCACCGTCGCCGCCCGCGCGGGGTGGCCGTTGCAGCAGCTTGAGTTCACCAACGAAATCGTCTTTGTGGTGCGGAAGGGAGGTGCAGAGTAGTTCCTGGCCGGGGGAAACATCCAGTTGCCCTGCCCTCCGGCGGCTGCCCCGGGAGGGCACAGCCATCCCGGACCCTCCCCTCTGGGAGAGGGATGGGGAAATCAGGTTTCCCCAAACTCTAACCGGTGTTGGGGGCGCCTGACGCCCCGATGGGCAGGGGTACGGGGAAACCTGGTTTCCCCGATGCTCACCTCAGCGTCCACGCGGCTGCGTCGCACCCTGCCCAAAAAAACCTGTAGAGGCGCAGCGCCGCTGCGCCTCTACGCCCAAACCCTCCCGCGCACAGGCCAGGTTCAGCTCCAGGCTACGCCTCGCCGCCGAGTTCCCTCTCCTGCAACTCTTCATCAATCGGCGGTTCGGGAGCCGGGGAAGAGGCTGCTCCCGTATGGTGATCTACTGTGCCGAGGGGAGGTGCAACGATCGACTTACCGAGCAACTCGCGCACCGTGGTGAGCAGGCTGCCAAGATCGCCATCCTTCTGCAGATAGGCGCTGAAGCCGCCCTTCACAAACTCGCCGGGAACCTGTTCTGAGCGAGCGGTGTAAGCCAGCACCGGGCAGGTGATCCCATACGCACGTAACGCCTTCAGGGTCGCAAAGCCGTCCAGGCCGGTCATCATCACATCGAGCACAACCAGATCCGGGGCAGTCTCCAGCGCGACGCGCACCGCTTCCTCACCGCTGCCAACTGCCACCACCTCGTAGCGGCCGACCAGACGCAGTACCCGCTCCAGCAGCGATCGCGCCGTGTACACATCATCAACCAGCAGGATCGTAGCCATAGCGCGACTCCCTGACCCTGCGAGCGTGGAACTGCCCGCCTGGCGACGTTTGTTGGTACTACTGCTCGCCTCTCTTCCGCGCGAATCACCTCTGCACAGCGCCTCGGCCAGGTCGGCCTGCATTTAGCGGGTAAGGAGCGTTTCTGGGAAAGCGCAAACCCTTTCCCTGTGAAGAACCCGCCGGATGCGCCAGCACGATACGGCTTCAGGCGACGTTACTCACACCGGGTGCCGGCACACGTGGCAAGGTGAAGTAGAACGTGCTTCCCTTGCCCAGTTCGCTCTCCACCCACATCCGCCCCCCGTGCAAATCAACCAGCCAGCGCGAGATCGCCAATCCCATGCCCGTGCCGGTATACAGCCGGGCATCATGACAGTCAACCCGCTCGAAATAGTTAAAAATGCGTTCTTGATCAGCCGGAGCAATACCAATACCTGTATCGCGCACCCAGATCGTCACCTCAACACTATCGGCGCGTGCCCCCAGCGCCACTTCACCCGTATGGGTAAACTTGCAGGCGTTGGAAAGGAGGTTGAGCAGCACCTGACGCACGCGCATTTCATCAGCCATGACCAAGGGCAAGGCGCCGCCGTACTCCCGGCGCAGTTGCACGGGCCGGTTGCCTGACAGCCCCCTGGCGGCTTGCAGCATCGCGTCGAGCACCGGCACCAGCGGCAGCGGGGCAAGGTTCAACTCCAGATGGCCCGCCTCAACCTGGGCCAGATCGAGCGCCTCGTTGATCAGGCGCAGCAGATGCTGGCCGCTCCGCCGGATCTCGGCCAGATCGGCAACGATGGGCGGCGCCAGGGCCTCTACCTCGTAGATCTCTGGATGCTCGATCATCGCCGTGCTGAAGCCGATAATGATGTTAAGCGGGGTCCGCAGCTCGTGGCTCATCGTCGCAATAAAGCTCGCCTTGGCGCGCGCAGCGACCTCGGCGGCGGCCCGAGCCGTCTCCAGTTCCAGGCGCTGCTGGTAGAGCCGGTCGTGCAAACGATCGCGCTCACGGAGCGCGGACTCCAGATCGGCTCGCAGGCGCTGCAGGGCAGTTTCGCGGCGCCGATAGCGGGAAGCCGTCTTGATCCGCCAGGCGATCATGCCTCGCCGTTGATGAAGGCTCACCCAGCCTGCTCCGGCAACCCCCAGCAGCAGCGCGGCCAGGGTAAGCCCGGTGGCGATACGCGGCCCCAACGGCACGCCGGTCGGCCCGATGAGCAGGGGAGCAACCATCAGCACCAGCACCAGCAGCAGACTGTCGCGCGTCACGGCCCGCAGCGTTTGCGGCCCGCTCAACAGACTGGCGAGGGCCACCCCCAGGGCCGCGAGGTAGATCAGCGGATTGCCCTCAAAACCAAACACCAGGCTGCTGAGCAATGGAAAGACCGTGGCGACGTAGATGATCAGGGTGGCCGCCGCGCCGATGCGGGCGCGGTAGTACAGCAGCGCAGCGATCCCCACACTTACCAGCAGCGCGGCCAGGAGCAGGTACGCCCCTGCCATCCAGGGCGCGGGAAGCAGCATCAAGATCCCCAGGGCTACCAGCGCCAGCCCGCCAACCGCCAGTAACATCAGCAGCGCCGCCTGGCGCGTCAGGCTTTCGCGTAGGGGCGAACGAACCACCCGCATCGGCTCTCTCCGCTCGTCAGCATCTACCCAGGACCGCTACCGTGTGACCGGCGCAGCTACTGGTGGTGCATCAGCCGCCCACGCGGCTGCGCCGCACAACACCAGAATGAAAATATGTGTTCCTGGGAGGGCTTCGCCCTCCCCAACCCTCCCTGCTGGCGGGTTGTTTTCTGGGAGGGCTGCGCCCTCCCCAACCCTCCCGCGCGCGGGCTATGTTCACCTCAGAGCCAGGCACACCTTGAGCATTCGTTTATTCGTTTCCCATTCGTTGGCCCATTTCCCCTCTGCGTCCCGGGAAGCCCATTCCAGAGCAGGTGCAATCCTTTGAAGGGCTGCGCCCTCCCACACCCTCCCCCGGGCGGGCTATGTTCACCGCAGACGCCCATGCGCGGGGCGCACAACGCCGCGATGAACGTGGGGCATCTCCGGGAGGGCCGCCCCCTCCCTGGCCCTCCCCCGCTGGGGGAGGGAACCGGGCGCCTCCCCGCAGGGAGGCAGCTTACCCTATATCCATCGCTGCATCTGCGCAGAAACAGTTACCCTGAAGACCACGCAGCGAGACTATGCCTGACGCATGAACTGATCATTGCATGGAGCATACAAAGTCAGCCCGCTCCCTGTCAAGACCTGCGGTTCCGAATTATCTAACAAAATCTTTATCTTTATTCTCTGGAGGGGCAGGGCGATCCAGCCCTCCCCTCCGTGGCTCTCATCCGCGGCCCGCCCCTTCGCTGACCGCAACTGTGCCTGACCGGCTGGCCCTGCCGGGTTAAAAATAGCGGCTGAGGTTCTCGAAGATCTGAGCGATATCGCCGGTGTCCCCTTTCACAACGATGGTGCGCGAGAACTCGGCAATATTTTCCAGGATGGTCACATCGGCATCTGCGCCATAGGCCACCGGGAAGATGCTGATACCTGTCTCGTCGAAGCGCTGGCGCAACTCTTGCAGAGAGATCGTGCTGGCATTATCGGCGCCATCGGAAAGCAAGACGATGGCTCGAATGCGGTCATCTTCAGATGGCGGCAGGGCCTCCAGTTCCCTGCGGGCCAGTTCAAGCGCGTCGAACACCGCCGTCTTGCCCTGGGCGCGCATATCTCCGATGGCCCGTTGCAGTGGAATGCGATTCTCGCTCAGCGCCGCCATCGGTACCGCGACGCGGGCACTCGAGTCGAAGGTGATCAGGCCAAGCCGATCTTCGGGCAGGATGCGCATCAGAAAGGTTTCCAGGCCCGCCTTGACCATGGTGAGCTTGTCGCCTTCCATCGAGCCTGAGGTATCAACCACCAGCATAATATCTGCCCGTTTGCGGTTGAGCGCCCAGGCGTTCTTGACGGCCACAATCACCTCTGCGTCGGGCAGTTCGAGGACCGTCTGCACCCCCTGGGGATCCACGCCATAGGCCGGACTGATCGGGTCGGCGAGGGGCACGTTGACATTGGCGGGGCGGAAGCCGTAGCTCATTGCCGCCTGCTGGGCCTCGGGGGACAGCAGAGCGTCGTAGAACGCCGCCGCGGCCCGGCGCTCGACATCGCTGGCGCTGCTGAGGACAATGAACGGATTGTCGTGCCAGAAGGTGCCTTCGCGCGGGTAAATCGCCACCAGTGGCGTAGCCGGCGGATCGAACTTGTTGAAGTCGATCAGAGTGATCTCCTCCATGGGAAAGGCCGAGATGTACGACATCCCGAACTTCTTCATGTTCGAGGAGAAGATCAGCGTGTTGTAGCCGTAATGCTTGATCCCCCGGCCAAGGTCGCGGATGAACTGCTGGGCCTCGGGGCTTTGCACATCGGCAACAGTGAGGTTGCGCTGCTTGCCGCTGGCAGCGTAGAACTCGGCAATCAGGGTGCTCAGGGCGGTTGTACTGACCTCCGGGTCGGTATGGCCCCAGGAGAAGCGACCCCATTCGGGATGGCCAAACCTGCCCCACCCCTGCGGATCTTCGATGAGCGCCAGCATATCCGACCAGCCGATCGGCTGATTGGGCCAACCCATCGCCTCGGCCATAGGTCGCCACATAGCGATCACCACCGGCGTGAGCGCCAGCGGATTGCTGGAAACGGCCACGTTGGGGTTGCCACTCTCCAGTTTGAGCACCTCGAGCCAGGTCGAAGCCGAGGGACTCCACGCCGTGACGTTCAGCGCGCCGTTCTTGATCTCGGTACGGGCGACACCGGAGGATTTGTTGATCCCCTCGACGAAGACCGGGCGGTTGTCAACTTCGATGCGTCGCTGGTTGAAGCGCGTGATCTGCTCGCTGAGCCATTTTTCCTTTTCCGGGCTGTAGGCGATGGATATACGAATAGCATTCGCCGGCGGCCCACTGTCGCCCGTCATTAGACCCGGGCCGGTACAGGCGGTGAGGAGAGCAATCAACCCAACCAGGACCAGGCGGAAGACACGCATAGCGGCTCCTCATTGGTAGAGGGTTATGTAGCGGCCCGTTAGTGGGACACGCTCCCATCATACCAAACGCCGGGCACCGGCGCCGGGGCCATGACATGCGTGGTTCAAACCGGCTCGACATTCTGGCGTTCAGCTCCGCGGCGCTCCAGGCCAGTTGGGTGGAGGCGTAGCGCGTCACCCATCTGCTGCGCGACGGTGCTCCTCGTACCAGGCAATGGTCCGGCGCAGACCTTCTTCAAACGAGGTGCGCGCCATGAAGCCGAACCGTTCCCTGGCTCGGGAGATGTCGAGTTTGCGCCGCGGCTGGCCGTTGGGCTTGCTGGTATCCCAGACGATCCGCCCGCTGAAGCCGGTGAGGCGGGCAATCAGCTCGGTCAGGTCCTTGATGCTGATCTCAAAGGCGCTGCCCAGGTTGACCGGTTCACTGCTGTTGTAGCGCTCGGCGGCGAGGAGAATGCCATCGGCGGCATCTTCGACGTAGAGAAACTCACGGGTGGGCGAGCCATCGCCCCAGGCCACGATCTCGCCAGCGCCGCTGTCGCGGGCCTCCAGGCACTTGCGAATAAGCGCCGGAATGACGTGTGAGCTGTGCAGATCAAAATTGTCTCGCGGACCGTAGAGGTTTACCGGCAGCAAAAAGATCGAGTTAAACCCGTACTGCTCACGGTAGCCCTGGCTCTGCACCAGCATCATCTTCTTGGCCATACCGTAGGGCGCATTGGTCTCCTCCGGATAGCCGTTCCAGAGATCCTCTTCCTTGAAGGGCACCGGCGTGTACTTGGGGTAGGCGCACACCGTCCCCAGGGCAACGAACTTCTCGACGCCGGCCTGCCAGCTCTCGTGCAGCAACTGGACGCCCATCATCAGGTTATCGTAGAAGAAATCGGCCGGATGCTCACGGTTAGCGCCGATGCCACCGACGCGCGCGGCGAGGTGGAGCACGATGTCGGGACGCGCGTCGGCCAGCAACCGGCGAATCGCCCCGATCTCCCGGAGATCGTAATCGCGGGAGCGCGGCACAACAATCTCAGCCGGCGCCAGATCGCGCAGGCGATCAACCACGAAGCTGCCGAGGAAGCCTGCGCCGCCGGTCACCACGACCCGGCGCCCAGCCCAGAAGGCGCGTCGCTCGGGCCAGATCACACTATCCATATCCATCACCTTTACCCCCTTTACCTTTATCCCCTTTTATGAACACCGCCTGGAGCAAAGAGAAACCGGGTTTCCCCACCGGCGGTTCGACAGACGGCCACGCGGCTACGCCGCACAACGCCGGCATGAAAAATAACGATGCCTGGGAGGGCGCAGCCCTCCCGAACCCTCCCCAGGGGTATGGGCAAACCGGGTTTCCCCATACCCCCAACCGCTTGCCGGCTTCCGGGCACAGCTACAGCCGTTCCACACGGGCGCGCAACTCCGGCGGCAGGTGTCGGGTGGCATTGCGCGTATCCACAACAACCGGCGCCAGTTCGACGATCCGCTGATAGGGAAAGGCGCTGTGGGCGGTGATGATTACCGCGCAGTCGCAGCCTTGCAGCAGTTCATCGGTGAGGGGCGTAGTCTCGTAGCTGCGCCCGTCGTGGGTCTCGAAATGGCGCACGTGGGGATCGCAGGTGATGACCACGGCCCCCTCAGCGGTCAGCAGGTCCATCACCTTCAGGGCCGGGGACTCGCGATAGTCGTCCACATCGGGTTTGTAGGCCACCCCCAGGAGCACCACAACCGAGCCGTTGAGCGGCTTGCGCTGGCGGTTGAGCACGCGGGCGATCAGATCGCGCACGTGACGTGGCATCTGGGTATTAATCTCGCCGGCCAGTTCGACGAAACGCGTGTTCATATCGTAGGCGCGGGCCTTCCAGGTGAGGTAGTACGGGTCAATCGGGATGCAGTGACCGCCCAGGCCCGGCCCTGGCGTAAACTTCATGAACCCGTAGGGCTTGGTGGCGGCAGCCTCAACCACCTCCCAGACATCGAGGCCCATCCGGTCGCACAGCAAGGCCAGTTCGTTGACCAGCGCGATGTTCACTGCCCGAAAGATGTTCTCGAAGAGTTTGGTCATTTCGGCTGCATCAGGCGATGAGACCGGCACCACCTGGCTGGTGATGTGGCGATAGAAGGCTCCGGCCACTTCGGTGCAGGCACGGGTGACGCCGCCAACCACCCTGGGGGTATTCTCGACGCTGTACCCCTTGCTGCTGGTCTGCCCGGGATCGATACGTTCAGGCGAGAAAGCCAGAAAGTAGTCCTGCCCGACCTGGAGACCGCGCGCGTCAAGGCGCGGCTGGATAACCTCGCGGGTAGTGCCGGGATAGGTGGTGCTTTCGAGGACGATCAGTTGACCCGGGCGCAGACTGCGGGCAATGGTTGCAGCGGCGTCTTCGACGTGGCGCAGATCGGGATCGCGCGTCGAGTTGAGCGGTGTGGGCACACAGATGATCAGCACATCGCAGGCGGCCATCCGCTCGACCGCGGTGGTGGCCTCAAGGCGACCGCTGGCTCGCAGGTCGGCCAGCGCCGCGCTGGGCACATCGCCCACGTAGCTCTGGCCGGCGTTAATCCGGGCGACCCGCCCGGGATCCACATCAAAACCCAGCACGCTGAAGCCCTGGACCGCGGCCCGCACCGCCAGCGGCATCCCGACGTACCCCATCCCGATAATTCCCACGACGGCGCTGCGCGCCGCGATCTTCGCCAGGAGTTTGTGTTGGTCACTCATGGTCAATCTCTCTTGCACCGGGCCTGATGGGCGAAACTGCGAGAAACTGCGCACCCTCGTGGCGCGCGCGTATGACAAGGGAAGCGGATATCACCTGCGCCACGCCCGGCGGGTACACCTGCGCCCGCGGCACGGGCAGCTACCCGTTACCATGGCCTGCCCGTCTGGTCGGTGCAACGGGTTTCCTGGAGAGCCGCGCCCTCCAGAACTGGCCCGTCCAGGGGCCCGACCACACGGCGCATTCACGCAGTATCACTGGCACATTGTACCGCAGTTATTGGGGGCGCCTGCATGGGGGACGAGGTGCGGTTAATGCAACATCCTTTGGAGAAACTTGCCCTCTGGCGCGCTTCGGAGTACGATACCTTCACAACGAACGCTTCCCTCAACACGAAAGGTGCAACACAGTCATGGCCCCTTCAGCTCTGATGGGCGCCACGGTGAAGCGCAAGGAAGATCCGCGCCTGATCCGCGGCGCAGGCGCCTACGTCGCCGACCTCAAACTTCCCGGCATGCTCCACCTGGCGCTGGTGCGCAGTCCCTACGCCCACGCCCGCATTCGCGGCATTGATGCCAGCGCCGCGCAGGCGCTGCCCGGGGTCGTCACCGTGGTCACCGGGCGTGACATGCTGCCCCTGTGCGACCCGCTGCCGCTGGCCAGTTCGGGCGAGGGCAGCGAGGGAGGTGAGGTCTACACCGGGCGGGTGCGTCACGTGCTGGCCGTCGAGCGCGCGCGCCACGCCGGTGAGGCCGTCGCCGCAGTGGTTGCCGCCAGCTATCCCGCGGCGGTGGACGCCGCCCAGGCCGTCGAGGTGGACTACGAGCCCTTGCCGGTGGTCAGCGATCCGTTGCAGGCCCTTGCCCCCGGCGCACCGCTGATCTTCGAGGGGCTGAACGACAACCTCGATCACCGCCGCCGGCGCCAGAAGGGCGATGTGGAGGCAGCCTTCGCCGCCGCCCACGTCGTCGTGCGGCAGCGGATGCTCAACCAGCGCCTGGCCGGTTTCCCGCTGGAGGGGCGGGCCGTGCTGGCCGCCCCTGACCCGACCACGGGCGGCGTCACCCTCTACTCCAGCACCCAGACCCCCCACCAGGTGCGGAGCGAGGTGGCGACCGTGTTGCGGCTCAACGAAAACCAGGTGCGGGTGATCGCTCCCGACGTCGGCGGTGGCTTTGGAGTGAAGATCGGCAGTTATCCTGAGGAGCATCTCTGCGCGGCCCTGGCCCTGCAACTCAACGCCCCCGTGCGCTGGGTCGAGAACCGGCTGGAGCACATGCTGGCCACCACCCACGGCCGCGCCCAGATCTGCGACATCGAGGCCGCTGCCGCTGCCGACGGAACCATCACCGCCCTGCGCATGCGCATCGTGGCCGACCTCGGCGCCTACCCCCTGGCTCCGGTCCTCCCCGATCTGACCATGGCGATGGGCGTTGGGGTCTACGCCATCCCCAATGTGGACCTGGAGGCCGTCAGCGTGTACACCAACACCACCCCGGTGGCAGCCTACCGCGGCGCCGGGCGACCCGAGGCGGCCTACTACATCGAGCGCGCGATGGATCTGGTGGCCGCCGAACTGGGGCTTGATCCGGCGGCCGTGCGGCGTCGCAACTTCATCCCCCCCGACGCCTTTCCGTACAAAACCCCCACCGGTCTGACCTACGACAGCGGCGAGTACGACCGGGCGCTGAGCAAGGCCCTCGAGCGCGCCGGGTACGCGGAACTACGCCGCGAACAGGCCCACCGGCGCGCCCATGCCGACCCGGCGACGCCACTGCTCGGCATCGGCATTGCCTGCTACGTCGAGATGTGCGGCTTTGGCCCCTACGAAAGCGCCCGGGTCAGGGTCGAGCCTGGCGGCGCAGTAACCGTCAGCACGGGCATTTCACCCCACGGGCAGGGCACGGGCACCACCTTCGCCCAGATCGTCGCCGATCAGCTCGGCGTAGATTTCGACCAGATCGTCGTGCGCCACGGTGACACGGCCACCACGCCGATGGGCATCGGCACGATGGGGTCACGCTCCCTCGCCGTTGGCGGCGGGGCGTTGATGGGCGCGCTCGCCCGGGTGCGCGACAAGGCCATCCGTATCGCCGCGGTGATGCTCGACGTTGGCCCCGAGGAGATCGAACTCTGCGAGCGCTGCTACCGGGTGCGCAGCGCGCCTCACCGCGCCCTGTCCCTGGCTCAGATCGCCGCGCGCGCCTACAGCCGCAAGCTGCCCGCCGACATTGACTGTGGTCTGGAAGCCACCGAGTACTTCCGCCCGCCGGACTTGATCTACCCCTTCGGCGCCCACGTCGCCGTGGTGGAAGTTGACCCGGAGACCGGCGAGGTGCGCCTCCGCGACTACATCGCAGTGGACGACTGCGGCCCGCGCATCAGCCCGCTGATCGTCGCTGGACAGATCCACGGCGGGCTGGCCCAGGGCATCGCGCAGGCCCTGCTGGAAGAGGTCGTCTACGACGCGAACGGGCAGTTACTGAGCGGCTCGCTGATGGATTACGCCGTTCCACGCGCCGACTTCTTCCCCCCCTTTACGCTTGACCGGACCGAAACGCCTACACCGCTCAACCCGCTGGGGGTGAAGGGTGTAGGCGAGGCGGCGACGATCGGCTCGACCCCGGCTGTCGCCAACGCCGTGATTGACGCTCTGGCTCACCTGGGTGTGCGCCACCTCGACCTGCCGCTGCGTCCCGAGAAGGTGTGGCGGGCGATGCGCGGACGGGGGTGAAGACCCGTTTGAGCCTGTGCCGTGCGGTCTTCGACCGTTTGCCTTCGGCTACGGGTGCGTCACTCGAATATCCACGACCCGCTCGACAACCGGCGTGATCTGCGCGCGCACCTCATCGGGTGTCAGGCCGGCGACCTTGAACGTCACCGTGCTATGACCGGGACTTTCGCCGGCAAAGGTGCCGAGGGCGATGATATTGCCCCCGGCGCTGGCGAGCGTCTGGGTCAGCCGGGCAAGCTGGCCCGGCTCATCGAGCACGCGCACCTCACAGCGCACCCCGGCGTCGCGCGCGCCCATCAGTTCGAGAAAAATCTTGAAGAGGTCGGTCTCGGTGATGATCCCCACCACTTCGCCACCGCGCACCACCGGCAGCCCGCCGACGCGCCGATCAACCATAACCCGCGCCGCTTCCTCAATCGGCGTATCTTCGGTAACCGTAACCACGTCGCGGGTCATTATCTGCTCGATGGTAAGTTTGCTGAGCAGATAATTCAACTCCCAGACGCTCAGGGTCGTCGCCTGCGAGGGCGAGGCGTTGAGGAGATCCTTCATCGAGACGATCCCGACCAGTTTGCCGTGGGAAACCACCGGCGTTCGCCGAATGCGCTCGGTACGCATCAGGTGCAGCGCATCGTTGATCGTCGTCTCGGGTGTAACAGTGATGATCGGGCGCGACATCCGCTCGCCGACAAGCATGGCTACCTCCTCGTAGACCATCCGGCACTCTCGACACACAATGGATGGGCCGCTGGCGGCCCTCTGGTTACTATAGCATATTCCCCTGCGGTTGGCAGTGTGAACCCCGCAACCCGCGGATGACGCCACTCCAGCAACGGAACGCACCGTTCCGCGCAGAGCGAAGTATAATACCCGCAGCCAGCTATGAGGTAGCGCATCCGGCGCGCCCGTGAAGGGAAACCCGCGGCGCCCACGCCCCTCCCTGAGGGGCGGGTGTGGGAGGGCGAAGCCCTCCCAGGAGAATCTCTTTTCATTCCTGTAGCGTGCGGCGCAGCCGAATGGACGGCTGCGCCATCGAGGAGGACGGCATGAATGAAGTGGTGATCGTCGGCGCGGCCCGCACGCCGATCGGCAAGTTCAACGGCGCCTACGCTGGTCTCAGCGCAACTGATCTGGGGGCCGTGGCGGTGCGCGCGGCCGTCAGCCGGGCGGGGATCGATCCGGCCAGCGTAGACGAGTGCATCATGGGCAACGTCGTGAGCGCGGGGCTGGGTCAGGCGCCGGCGCGCCAGGCGGCGATCAAAGGCGGGCTGCCCGCCAGCGTCAGCGCCTTCGCGGTGAACAAGGTCTGCGGCAGCGGTCTCAAAGCGGTGATGCTCGGCGCGGCGCTGATCCGCTCTGGCGAAGCCGAGGTGATCGTGGCCGGGGGCATGGAACACATGAGCAACGCCCCCTACCTGCTCCCCGGCGCGCGTCACGGTTACCGCCTCGGCAACGGCGAACTGATCGACGCGATGGTTCACGACGGTTTGTGGTGCGCTTTTGAACACCAGCACATGGGCAATGCCGCCGAATGGATCGCCCGCAGCTTCGCGGTCACCCGTGAGCAGCAGGACACCTACGCGCTCCAGTCACACCAGCGCGCCATTGCCGCCATTGACGGCGGACGCTTTGCCGACGAGATCGCGCCGGTCAGCGTGCCCGGCTCGAAAGGCCAGACGCTGACCGTTGACACCGACGAGTGCCCCCGCCGCGACAGTTCGTTGCAGGCCCTGGCCCGGCTGCGCCCCGCCTTCGAGGAGAACGGCACCGTCACCGCGGGGAATGCACCGGGCATCACCGACGGCGCCGCGGCGCTGGTGCTGATGAGCGGCGCCCGCGCCGCCCGTCTGGGCCTGACACCCCTGGCGCGCGTGGAACACGCCGCCCAGGCCGCCGTGCCGCCGCGTGAGGTCTTCACGGCGCCGCCGCTGGCTATAGAGCGCCTCATGGATCGCGCCGGCACCACGGTGGATGATTACGACCTGTTCGAGTTGAACGAGGCCTTCGCGGCGCAGGTGGTGGCCAATATTCGCGCCGGTCACCTCGATGTGGATCGGGTCAATGTCAACGGCGGCGCCATCGCCCTCGGGCACCCCATCGGGGCCAGCGGCGCCCGCGTGCTGGTGACGCTGATTTACGCCCTGCGCCAGCGCGGCGGCCGACGGGGTATCGCCTCGCTCTGCCTGGGCGGCGGCGAAGCCGTGGCCCTCGCCGTTGAAGTCTTCTGAGGATAGGGGAAACCGGGTTTCTCTGTCCCCTGCCTGAAAGGAATGGCAGGCCCTCCACACCGCGGAGGATTTGGGAGAGCTGCGCCCTCCCAGGAGCATTCGTTAGGTTGGAGAGGGGGGAAACCGGGTTGCCCCATATGTTCATGGAGTTTGAGATGGATCGTCTCACACCAGAAGCGATTCTCCGTGACCTGGGAACCACGATCCTGCCAGGCAGCGTGCACTGCTACGACACCGTCGGTTCGACCATGGATCTGGCGCGCGAGTGGCTGAGCACCCACACTGAGGAGCAGGGGCCGCTGCTGATTACAGCCGAGGTGCAGACAAGCGGCCGTGGGCGCCTGGGCCGTCGCTGGGAGGCGCCCATCGGCACCGCCCTGCTGACCTCGCTGGCCCTGCGCCCTTCCTGGCTGGCCCCCGATCGCGGCGTTACCCTGGTGTGGATGGTTGCCGTGGCCCTCTGCGAGGCCATTGAGGCAACCACCACCCTCCAGGCCGCCCTCAAGTGGCCCAACGACGTGCTCCTCCCCGTTGGAGCATCGGCGCCGCCGGCGCCCGACGGCGACGGGAAGGAACCCCGGGTGCAACCAGGCTGGGCCAAAACTGCCGGCATTCTCCTCGAAGTCGGCCTGGGTAAGCAGGGCCTCGACTGGGCCATCATCGGCTGCGGGGTCAACGTCAGCGCTGCGCCACCGCCAGAAGTCTCGCGCTACCCTGCCACAAGCATCACCGCAGCCGCTGGCGCGCCTGTGGCGCGTCTGGAGTTGCTGCGGGCCTTCCTGCGGCGCCTCGACTCCTGGTACACCCGTCTCAGCACCGGCGACGAGGCTGCGCTCTTCGTCGCCTGGCGAACGCGCCTGCTCACCCTCGGTCAGGAGGTGCGCGTCGAAACGCCCGACGGCCCGGTGATCGGCCGCGCCGAGGACGTGGACGAGACCGGCGCCCTGCTCGTGCGTGACGGTACAGGAAAGCTCCACGTGATCGCCACCGGCGACGTGGGGCTGACGTGAACATAGCCCGTGCGCGGGGGGGTGTTCATCCTGGCGTTGTGCGGCGCAGCCGCGGGGTCCTGATATGAGGCCGTTCTCAGTCCAATTTCAGCCGCTATCGCGTTCTTGCGTAACTATCCTGTGGTATAGTAAGAACCAACATCTGGACTATTGGTGTGGAGACCAGGAGGTATGCCCCCTTTACTCCGGCGCCTCGTTATCAGCGCCCTTCTGCTCATCAGCCTGATAGTGGCAGCCACGATGCTGCGTCTCGCCCTGGAATGGCGACAGGCTCTCGCGGACATTGACTCCATGATTGTCACTCCTGCCGCCATTACCCTGTCCGACACCCCGGCCGATCATCTGGACGATCGGTCCCTCTCGCCGGACACCGACGCTGGCAGCCCCGGACAGGCCACCCCGGGGTCATTCCAGGCAACTGTTCCAGGGCCTGGCGCCCCTGCACCGGAATCCGAGAACGCCCTGCAGCTTAATCAGGCGACGCTGAATATTCTGCTGCTTGGCACCGATGCACGAGCCGGCGACACTGGCCCACCGCGAACCGATGCGCTGGTGCTGGTACGCATCGAACGCGATAGCGGGCGCGTCAGTATGCTCTCCATCCCCCGTGACCTGTGGGTGAGCTACCCCGGCGGTGGCGAGGGCCGGATCAACGCCGCCTATGCCCGCGGCGAGGCCCGTTTCGGGCCGGGCGGCGGCGCCAGTCTGGCCAAGGCCACCGTCAGCCGCTTGCTCGGCGTCAGAGTTGACAACTTTGTGTTGATCAACTTTCAGGGCTTCGAGACGCTGATCGATCAGCTCGGTGGCATCAGGGTGGACGTGCCCGAGGCGATCTACGATCCTGCCTACCCTACCGAAGACTACGGGACCATCGAGGTGCGCTTCCGCCCCGGGCGGCAGATGTTCGACGGCAAACGCGCCCTGATCTACGCCCGAACCCGCCACGCCGACAGCGACTTCGGCCGCAACCAGCGCCAGCAACTGGTGTTGATGGCCATCTTTGAGCGCATTCGCGAGCGCGGCCTGCTGCAACAGCTTACCAGCCTTGATGACTACACCCGCGCCCTGCGCGGTTATGTCAAAACCGATCTGAGCCGCTCGCAGATGCTGGCCATCGCCAGCTTCGCCCGCAATGTGGACGGCGACAGCGTGCTGCGCTATGCGATCGATTCGCGCACGATTGTTGACCTGCGCGAGCCGGCCACATTCGCCGCTGACCCAGCGGCCCTCAAGCGGCTTGTCGGCCAGTTTACGGGGCAGGCGGTCTCCACCGCTGGCGGCCAGTAATACCATTTTGGATTTTAGATTTTGGATTGTGGATTGCCACGCTGGGCAGCACAACGCCTGAAATCGCTTCAGGCAATGCGGCATCATCAACGGTAATTGGTATAATCCCGGCGGCGCCTGTTGATACCGCTGCGGGAGCCACATAGAGCTTCTCCTGGGAGGGCATAGCCCTCCCAAACCCTCCCTAACCCTCCCCATCAGGATGCGGCGCAGCCAGCGTTCGTGGCTGGCCGCCTGGCCAGCACCTCCAGCAATGTGCGCGTGCGTAGTCGCGATGCGCCGCAGCGTGACGCTGCCAGCCACCAGTACGCCTGGCATCAGAAGGATCAGGCGCTGGCGCGCCGCCCACAGCAGGTCCGCCACACTGTCCGTGAGCAGCGTCTCGACAGCGTCCGTAAGGCACGTTATGCTAGGGATCGGGATGGCTCCTGCTACGAGCGCGTGTGATACGTTCAACATAGAAGGTTCCATCCCTGTTGTTATCCTCACAGCCTGGTGTTGCAAACACCTGTGCTGTCCGCCCCCGGACCTTCCTCGCCGGGGGAGGGAACAGGCTCCTCCCCCAACGGAGGGAGGCAGAACGCTGCGAACGGTGAATCTCCTGCGAACCTTGCCTTAGCTTGCTGCCACTGGAGGAGGATGGAATGTTCGGTGGCCCATCGTCCACTAACATAGGCGAACTGGTGATCTTTCTGGTGGGGCTGACGTTTCTTCTGGCGGGCTTCTGGTTGTTTTTCCGAACACTGGCGTTTCTCGGCGTTGCCAAACAGACCACTGGTAACGTAGTGGATGTGGAGGAGCGCGTGTCTGAGGATCCCGACACAGTAGGTCGAGTTCAAGAGTATTATCACGCGATCATCGAATTTACAACTGCTGACGGAGCGACGGTGCGGGCAAAAAGTCAGATCGGACACGGTCGGCCGCCTCGGATCGGTGATACGGTGTCAATTCTGTATGACCCCCGGCGACCTGAAGATATCCGCGAAGCCACGTTTACGGGCACATGGCTCTTTCCGTCTTTAACCATCGGTATGGGCGGTCTGGCTACGTTGATCGGCGTGCTGCTCTTGCTCTCATGAGGTAAACTTACGGGAAACCGGGTTTCCCCGCCTCGCTTCGTGACGGATGGCTTGGAAGGGCTACACCCTCCCAGGAAAAAACTCATTTTTATCGTGTCAGCGTATGGTTGTTGCTGCATCGCAGATAGGTCAAGCATAACAACATGAACGACACCGTCCAGAGCGGCGCGGCTGCGCGAGGCATCCTATCAGCCGCGCTGCCGATCGCGGCGGGGAATATTCTCAGCCGACTGGTCGGCTTCGTTCGCGAACCGATTATCGCTTACTACTTCGGTCGCGGCGTGGCCGTAGATGCCTTTCAGATCGCCTGGACGGCGCCCAGCACGATCTACGATATGCTGATCGCCGGGGCCGTAAGCGCCGCGCTGGTGCCGGTGTTCTCGGAGTACGCTGAGGGTGACCGCGACGAGTTCTGGCGAGTTGTCTCGGGCATTCTGACGCTGGCCCTCGCCGCGCTGACGGCCGTTGTTGCCCTGGCGTTGTGGCAGGCGCCCCTGATTGTGGCTGTGCTCACGCGCCCGCAAGAGGGCGCTCTGCGCGATCTGGCCGTGCCGTTGCTGCGCCTGCTGATGCCGGCGGTGCTGCTGATGGGCGTCTCGGGGCTGGCCACTGCGGTGCTCCATGCCCAGCGACGATTCCTGCTGCCGGCCTTCGTCATGGTCGCATTTAACCTGGGAATCGTGCTGGGAGTGGTGACGCTCCACGAGCAGTTGGGCGTCAACAGTCTGGCTGTGGGCGCCCTGATCGGCGCGCTGGCCCAGGTGGCGCTACAACTCCCCGGGCTGCGCGGAGCGCGCCTGCAACCTGGCCTGGGCATCGGGCACCCCGCCGTGCGGCGGATTATGCGCCTGTACGCTCCGGTGGCCCTGGGGATCGGCTTTTCGATTGTCGGCACTTTGCTCGACCGCTGGCTGGCTTCGGGCTTCGAGGGCGCCCTCAGCACCATGCGCTACGCCACGACGCTGATCCAGTTCCCCCTGGGCCTGGTGGCCTCGGCGGTGGCGCTGGCCGTGCTGCCGACCCTGTCGCGACAGAGCGCCGCGGCTGCCGAGGCCGAGTTTCAGAGCACGCTGGCCATGGGGTTGAAGGTCGTGTTGCTGTTGATCCTGCCGGCAACGGCGGGCCTGGCGGCCCTGGCAGTGCCGATCACCGGTCTGGTCTTTGAACGGGGCGCCTTTGGCCCCGCCGACACGACCATCACCGCCGTGGCCCTGTTGCTCTACCTGCCCGGGCTGCCCGCCGCCGCGCTGGATCAGGTGCTGATTTTCGCCTTCTACGCCCGCAAGAACACCCTCACGCCGAACCTGATCCAGGGCGCGGCCATTCTCTGCTACTTGCTGGCGGCCCTGCCCCTGCTCTGGTTCACCCAACTGGGCTTTCTGGCTCTGGTGATTGGTAATTCGGCGCAATGGATCGGCCATGCTCTGATCACCTTTGCGCTGCTCAACCGCGCAGCGCCGCTGCGCGGGCAGCGCCTGGGCGAAGCGGCGTTCAAAGGGTTGCTGGCCAGCGCCCTGATGGCCGCAGCGGTGGCCGGGCTTGCCGCGGCCCTCGCTGATGCGCCGGTGGTCGTCGTTGTGGCCCTCGCCGGAGGCGCCGGGATGTTGCTCTACCTGGCAGTGAGCGCCGCGCTGCGCGTCGAGGCCCTGGGCTTCTTTCTTGCCGCTGTGCGGGCGCGTTTCTCAGCGCTACCGTGATCCCGCCGCGGGTGTGGCCAGGCTTCGCCCACCCACGCCTCCCCGCGTTTAAGGGCGGACAGACCATCCGAGCCAACGTGGCGTGTGCCGCATGGGAACGCCCCCGCGCGCCGCTCCGGTCTCCTCGCTTCGACAGGCTCAGAGCAGGCTCTCCAGCTTCGCTGGAGCGGGGCCAGGGGTGGGAACCAACCAGCGCATCCCAACGCCATAACGCCCGTCGGCGCCCATACGTTCTGTCCGCGCTTATACCGTTTCGACTTGATGGCGCCGCATTGGTTCAGATCCCGCAACGCTTCAGCTCCACAGCGCCACAAAGCCCCGTGTGGGGGCTGTCGGGCTGTGGAGGTGATGCTAGAGCATGCGAGGTCGTCAATTCCAGTTGGTATCAGGGGTGGGCAGGTCCTCACCCCCCCATCCCCCCTCTCCACCGTTCAGGGGCGGACAGAACATATGGGCGACGACGGGCGTTCTGGCGTTGGGATGCGCTGGTTCGTCCTCACCCCCTGCCCCTCTCCAGCTTCGCTGGAGAGGGGAGACCAGAGCCGTGCGCGCGGGCGTTCGAATGCGGCGCAAGCCACGTTGGCTCGGATGTTCTGTCCGCCCCTGAACTCTCCACCTACGGTGGAGAGGGGGGCGGGAGCTGCCTGATCCTCCCCGCTCCAACTCTGCCAGGGCGGGGGGCAGGTCCTCCCCCTCTTTCCGTCCAGCCGATGCATTGCCCACAACGTTGCCAATGGCTTCCTCGTATAATGATGGTGTTCCTGGGTGGTGGTGGGCGCGCTAATGCGGTATTAAGAAGAGATCCGGCTCCTGCGGCCCGCCCGGTCGCGCTACGCCGCCAGCCGGTCGGCCAGGTCCTCCATACGCTGCAGAAAGCGCGCGACAAATGTCGTCGCGTCGAAGCGTTCCACCAGACGCGCGTTCGGCGCGCGCCCGCTCCTGCCGCCAGAGTCGCCCACCGTCTTGCCCAGGGTTAGCTCGCTGGCCAACTCCACCTCCACGTAAAGGTCGCGCATCTGCGCCAGATCCGGCCACCATGCCAGCGCCAGAGCCGCCGGGTCGTTAATCGAGCAGCCCGCCCAGCCAAACTCCCGCTGATGAAACTCGATATAGTAGCGTGTCGCCTCGGCAATAAAGCGGGGAATCGGGCCGCCCCGCGCCAGTAACCGCTCCACGTCGGCCAGGGTCAGGCGCACGTCGCGAGTGATGTCCCACGGCATGATCGTCAGCGGCATGCCACTGGAAAGGACGATCTGGGCGGCGTGGGGGTCGGCATAGACGTTGAACTCGGCCAGGGGGGTGATGTTGCCCTCGGCCCGGAAGGCCCCGCCCATAAAAATACACTCGCGGACCGCCCGGGCAAGACGCGGCTCCTTGCGCAGGGCCAGGGCCACGTTGGTCAGCGGCCCCACTGCCACCAGCGTCACCTCGCCCGGCGCGGCCATAATCTCGCGGATCAGCAGATCTACTGCATGCTCATCTACCACTTGCGCCGCGCTCTGTGGCAAACGGGCATAGCCAAGGCCGGCGGCCCCGTGGGTATCGTGCGCGGTCACTGGTGGGCGCAGCAGGGGCCGGTCACAGCCGGCAGCCACTGTCAGGTCCGGCCGGCCACCCAGCTCGGCCACCGCCAGCGCATTGGTCACCGCTTCAGCCAGGGTGCAATTGCCGTGAACAACCGAGAGTGCAGCCAGGTCAACTTCGGGGGAGGCCAGGGCGAGGAGGATTGCCAGGGCGTCGTCAATGCCGGGGTCGGTATCGAGCACCACGCGACGGGAAGCGGGAAGGTTCATTGGCGCCTCGTCTTCTGAAGTATCCGATTGCGTGCGTACTATAGCATACGCTCAATGCTTTCCGGGAGAGGCTGCCAACGTCAAGCCCTCACTGAAAACCAGGATAGAGCTATGGAGGTGTGGAGGTGTCCGATGCGATGCGATCAAGCAGCGTGGCCTTCGCAGACGAAGGCTCGGGATGCGTTCGCGTGCTGACGTTGCTCATGCCCTGTGAGGCGGCCCCATCGCGTTGACGCTCAGGCTGCGCCATGCCATAATGAAGCGGGAAAAGCGCTTTGCAGACGAGTAACCGATGCGCGCCTATCTGGATATCGAGACGACCTTCACCGGCGCGATCAGCGTTATCGGTATCTATCGCCCTGACCGCGGCGCCGTCCAGCTTGTTGGCGGCGGCGTTACCGACCTGAACCTGTATGGCGCCCTGGAAGGGGTTGCCACGCTTGTCACGTTCAACGGCAGCGGCTTCGATCTACCGGTAATCCGCAAACACCTCCTGGCCGATCTGCGGGCCGAGTATGCCCACCGTGATCTGTTGCACGTCTGTCGCCAGCGCGGGTTACGCGGCGGGCTGAAGGTGGTAGAACAACACCTCGGCATTCATCGGGACACGGCGGGGATCAGCGGCTGGGATGCGCCACGGCTCTGGCAACAGTACGAGGAGCACGGCGACCAGACAGCGCTGGAAACGCTGCTGGCCTACAATTATGAAGATGTCATCAATCTCGCGGCGCTGGAGGCGATGCTCGACGGCAATGCGGTCGTCGCGCCGGCTCCCGGCATCCGCATCCTGATCCGGTAGGCGCCCGCGCGCGGGAGGGTGAGGGCTGCGCCCGGCTGATGTGAAAATATGGGGAAACCGGGTTTCCCCACACCTCTCCCTGCAGGGAGGGTTTGGGAGGGCGTAGCCCTCCCAAACAACAAATCTACGTTCATCCTGTCATTGTGCGGCGCAGGCGCACAGGCGCCTGGCACTCTTTGCGCCTTCGTGGTGTAGGTTCACCGTAACGACAACAACGGTCCATGCAGCAAACGATACTCGATGGCCGCTATGAACTGGAGCGCTTGATCGGCGAGGGTGGGATGGCCCGCGTCTATGCCGGTCGCGATCTCCGGCTCAATCGGCGCGTCGCCATCAAAATCCCCCATCGTCACTACCTCAGCGATCCTGAGTTTCTCAGTCGTTTCCGGCACGAAGCCCAGGCGGCCGCGATGCTGAGCCATCCCAACATCGTGGATGTCTACGATGTGGGTCAGGATGGCGATGTTCATTATCTGGTGATGGAGTATGTCGAGGGTACGAACCTCAAGACGATCATCACCCGTGAGGCGCCCCTGCCCATCGCCCGCGCCGTAGACCTCGCCGCGCAGATCGCCCAGGGCCTGCACGCCGCCCACCGCGCCGGTCTGATCCATCGTGACATCAAGCCGCAGAACATCATCGTTACGCCCGATGGCCGGGCCCACATCAGCGACTTCGGCGTCGCTAAGAGTCACCTGTCCACCGCGCTCACCGAAACCGGGGTGGCCTTTGGCACCGTGGACTACCTCTCACCGGAGCAGGCCCAGGGCCGGCCGGCGACACCCCTCTCCGACGTGTACGCCCTGGGGGTGGTTCTGTATGAGATGCTAACCGGCCGTCTGCCGTTCACCGGCGACAACGCTCTGGCCGTGGCGATGAAGCACGTTACTGAGCCACCTGCGCCGCCACGGCAACTCGTTCCGACCATCCCGCCCGGGCTAGAGGCCCTGGTGCTGCGGGCCCTCGCCAAGGACCCGGCGCAGCGCCCCGCCAGCGCCCTGGAGTTCGCCCGGATGCTCAGGGCCTACGACCAGGCTGCCCACCAGGAGACCCTGGTTTCCCCGGGGCTGCCCCGTCCTGCCAGCCCCCCGCCTCAGCCTGTGGGCAGCGCCCGCCCGGCTGCGCCTCCGGCCAGCGGCACGACGGGGCGCGTGCCCATCCCGCCACCTCGCAGCGCCCCCAGCCGTGCTCCCAGTCAGGACGGTATCGGGTGCGGCGTCTTTCTGGTAGGTTTGCTGATCCTCGCCGGGGTGCTGGGGCTGGTCTTTGTCATCAGCACGGGCGCCCTCGGGCAGCTCTTCGCCGGGTTGGGCGGCGGGGGAAGCAACGGCGGCGGGATCACCCCACCACCCGTTACCGTCGAGACCGGCACCCCAACCCCTACGCCGCAGATAACCGTTGTCGTGCCCGATGTAACTAACTATAGCAGCGAGGCCGCCGATCAACTCTTGCGCCAGGCGTCGTTGCAGCCTGTGCGTCGCGAAGCGCACAACGCCGAGGTTGCCATCGGCCTGGTGATTGGTCAGGATGTGCCTGCGGGCAGCCTGCTGCCGCCGGGCAGCCCGGTCACCTACACGGTGAGCCTGGGGCCGCAGTTGGTCGAACTGCCCAATGTGACGCGCATTCCGGGGGTGATCGCCCGCGACCGCCTCACCGCCCAGGGCCTGCGGGTCGATGTGCGTGAGGAGCCTAGCCGCGACGTGGACGCCGGCTTTGTCATCAGCCAGTCGCCCAACGCCGGGCTGAGCGTGCCCCTGGGCAGCACAGTAACCATCGTGGTGAGCCGGGGCGATGTGGTGCGCTTCCCCGACGTCATCGGCTTGCAGCGCGAGCAGGCCGAGCAGATCCTCCGCACGACCCCCGGCCTCACGCTGATCTTCGTGGATGAACAGGGACCCGACCGCCTCCCCGGGTACGAACGCTATGCAGACAATGAAGTCGTCAGCGCGCAGATCGAGAATGGACCGGGGATCCTCAATGGTGACTATGTCCCGCGGGGGAGTAACATTATTCTGGGGGTGAAACGGCCGGCCTGAGGCGCCAATGGCCGGCCCGGGGAGACGAACCGCCTCTCTGCCTGCGGGGAGGGTTGGGGAGGGCGCGGCCCTCCCGGAAACACCCTGTGATCAGCGTGGCGCGCAGCATAGCCCTGCCGGCGCCTGGAACACCTTACGCCGCATCGGTAGAGATGCTATCGGCCACGGCGGCGCGCTGCAGACGCTCGGCCTCATCGAGCAGGCGACGACGCTCGGCAACCCCGAAGGCGCGATCGGCGTGGTGGCGCCACTCGGGATTGGAGGCGTAGGCCCACTGTCCTGCCTCAGTGCTGATCCAGCGCGGTGCCTTCGTTACATCGAAACGTGTGTTCATCGTGTGTCGTCCTTCCTCTCAGGTTACATCGGACCGGTCGGGAAACAAACAAAACTACAGCGCCAGCGTAGTGCACTGGCGTGACGGCGGCCTGTTGGCCGGTGCCCATCAGAATGACAATCGGCTCATCCGGGAACCAGGGGCGCGTCGGCGACCAGGCGTCCCTCGCGCAGGCGAAGCACGCGGTCCGCAACCCCTACGACTTCGGGACTGTGGGTGACCATCAGCATGGTCTTGCCCGCCTGCCGGGTAAGTCGGTCCAGGAGGGCCAGCACCTGCTGCCCGGTCTCGCTGTCGAGGTTGCCTGTAGGTTCATCGGCCAGCACAATCGCCGGATCGTGCACCAGCGCGCGCGCGATCGCCACTCGCTGTTGCTCGCCGCCGCTGAGGCGGTCAGGATAACTGGCGCCACGATCGCCCAACCCTACGGCGTCGAGCATGGCGCGCGCGCGCTCCAGCGCTGCCGGGCCGGCAAGGCCATTCAGTTCTAGCGGTAGCAAGACATTTTCCAGCACCGTCAGCGTCGGCACCAGATTGAAGAACTGAAACACAAAACCGATATTGCGGCGCCGGAACAGCGTCCGCTCACGCTCGCTGAGGCGGGTCAGGGCGCGACCCTCGACCCACACTTCTCCGCTGGTAGGAAGATCGATACCGCTGACCAGGTTGAGAAGGGTGCTCTTGCCGCTACCACTCTTGCCGAGTAACACGACCAGTTCGCCGCGCGCGAAGGCAATATTCACCTCGTGCAGAACGACCCGATCGCGCCCGGCCTCGACATAGGTTTTCGATACGCGCTCGAATCTGATCAGTGGCGTTGCCAGCGAGTCGATCATTTGCAACCTTTTTGCAAAGCCTTTTTTTGCATTATACCCTGAATACGGCGGGAGCGCCAGGAGGATGCCAGGCCCCCCGGGGTTCGAGCAACGTCCGAGCCCGGTGGAGAGGGTTTGGAGCGTTCTGTCCCCCTGCTTCAGCCTCCCCTAAACGCCTCAGCCCTGGACGGCGAAGCGGGGTCACCGCCGCCCGCAAAACAGAATGGCGACCTTGACGGTCGCCATTTGCGCTTGAAGAACCGGAGACGCGCTACCGCAGGGCCTCGCGATAGGTCAGGTGGGGGCCGAAGGGGGAAGCAGTGGAAGAGAGGGGGGTAACACACGCGGAACGCATTGCGAGGATTACCTGCACCGACCGGAACCCCTACTGGCTGCGCGTTCTTCGGTTGAGGCTAGCATACACTACTCCGCATGTACGACTCAATAGTCCCTTCTTCCCTATTTGCCATGGCCCATACAAGGTTACGAATGCGGGACACTCGCATGAGGCGTGCTACAATATGGGCAGAACGAACTTGCGACACCAACGCCTATGCCACCGAAACGCGGCCCTACGATCTTTGATGCCCAGCGCGACCAGACCCTGCGCGACCAGGCCCCGCTGGCGGCGCGTATGCGCCCGCGCACGCTGGACGAGTTTGTCGGCCAGGAGCACCTGGTGGGCGAAGGGCGCCTGCTGCGTCGGGCCATCGCCAACGACCAGCTCTTCTCCATGATCCTCTGGGGGCCCCCGGGCAGCGGCAAGACCACCCTGGCGCGGATCATTGCCGAGAGCACCAACGCCCACTTCGAGCCGCTGAGCGCGGTGAGCGCCGGGGTCAACGATCTGCGCCGGGTCATTCAGGAGGCCCGGGACCGGCTGGGCATGTTCCAGCAGCGCACCGTGCTGTTCATTGACGAAATCCACCGCTTCAACAAGGCCCAGCAAGATGCCGTGCTGCCCTACGTCGAAGATGGCACGATCATCCTGATCGGCGCCACGACCGAGAACCCTTCGTTCGAGGTCAACAGCGCCCTGCTCTCGCGGGCCCGCGTCTTTACGCTGGAGGCGTTGAGCGACGCCGACCTTGCCCGGTTGATTGATCGGGCCATTGCTGACCGCGAACGGGGCCTGGGCGAACTAAACGTCATGCTGGCCGCCGATGCGCGCGGCTATCTGGTCAACATGGCCAACGGCGACGCCCGGACCGCGCTCAATGCCCTGGAAGCCGCTGCGCGCTCCAAGGCCCCGGCCCTCGGCGAGAAGCGCCTGATCACCCTCGACGACATTCGCGACGCGCTGCAAAGCCGCGCCACGCGCTACGACAAGAGCGGGGAACTGCATTTTAATGCCATCTCCGCCTTGCACAAGAGTGTCCGTGACGGCGACCCCGACGGCGCGCTCTACTGGCTCGGGCGCATGCTCGATGGCGGCGAGGATCCCCTCTACATCGCCCGGCGCATTGTGCGGATGGCTGTCGAAGACATCGGCATGGCTGATCCGGCAGCGCTGCCTCAGACCATCGCTGCCCAGCAGGCCGTGCATTTCCTGGGTCAGCCTGAAGGCGAGCTGGCCCTGGCCCAGGCGGTGATCTATCTCTGCCAGGCTCCCAAGAGCAACGCCGTCTATCGCGCCTTTGGCGCCGTGATGCGCGACGTTGCCGAGACGCGCAACGAGCCGGTGCCACTGCACCTGCGCAATGCGCCAACGGATCTGATGAAACGCCTGGGTTACGGCAAGGGCTACGAATACGCCCACGACCTGCCCGCAGGCCGCAGCGACCAGGCCCACCTGCCGCCCAACCTGGAAGGCCGGATCTACTATGAGCCAACCGACCACGGCTTCGAGAGCCTGGTGCGCGAACGGCTCGCCTGGCGAGAAGAACGGCAGCAGCGGCGCGAACGCGAAGCTGCCCCGGCACGGCCCGGTGACGCTGCCGCTCCCCCTATCCACGACCCCCAGGCGCTCTCGGGCGAGGAGCCGCAGGAATGGCCCGCAGAATCAGCCCCACCGCCGCCGCGCCCGACGCGAACAGGTCGCCGCAAGGGGTGAGCCTGACCGTGTATAATACCAATTACCGTTGATGATGCCGCATTGCCTGAAGCGATTTCAGGCGTTGTGCTGCCCAGCGTGGCAATCCACAATCCAAAATCTAAAATCCAAAATGGTATAATGCAATCCAGGGGCAATACTTTTCCCGGTAAGGTATCGTTTCCTGTCATGGTTCGCCCCACCCGGGGGCGCCCTCACTCCAGGTCAAGCCGAAGCTGACTCACGGCAACGAAACGTTACACCGTTCGAGGAGCGTGCCATGCTGAGCCGCGCACAGGTGGCGATCATTGGCGCCGGGGTCGTTGGCGCCAGTGTCGCCTATCATCTGACCCTTCGGGGCTGTGCCGACGTGCTGATTCTCGAAAAGGAGGAAGCCGAGGTAAGCGGCAGCACCGCCCGTTCGGCGGCCGGCGTCCGGCACCAGTTCTCGAACGCCACCAATATCCCGCTCTCTCGCCACAGCATCCAGAAGTTGCGTCACTTCGACGAGGAAGTCGGTGGACACGCCGAGCTGCATCTGGTTGGCTACCTCTTTCTGGTCAACGATGCGGTCACCTGGGCGCAGTATCAGCAGAATGTAGCCCTTCAGCGGCAGCTCGATGTGCGCGTCGAGGTGCTGAGTCCCCAGGAGGCCGCTCGCTTCGTGCCCGGCACGCGCACCGACGACCTCATCGGCGCGACGTTCGGCCCCGATGACGGGTACTGCGACCCCTACGGCATCGCCATTGGCTACCTGCGCGCTGCCCAGCGCATGGGCGCCCGTATCCTCCGCGGCACCGCCGTAACCGGCTTCGAAGTCCGCGGCGGCGTCGTGAGCGGTCTGCATACCAGCCGTGGCCCGGTTGCCTGCGAGGTAGTGGTGAACGCCGCCGGCCCCTGGGCCGGAGAAGTGGCGGGCATGGCCGGGCTGGAGGTGCCGGTGCGCCCCTACCGGCGCAATGTGTACATGACCGCGCCTTTCCCGCAGCTCCCCGGCCCTATTCCGTTGACGATCGATGTGGGCAGCGGCTTCTACATGCGTCACGAGGGCGCCGGTATTCTGATGGGTCGCTCGAACCCCAACGAGCCGAGTAGCTTCAATACCGCGGTAGACTGGGACTGGCTCGACCACGTGCTGGAAGCCGGTCTGTACCGCTTTCCGGTACTCCAGCAGGCCAGCCTCGCCCCCGGTCAGTGTTGGGCCGGCCTGTACGAGATCACACCCGACCATAATCCCATCCTCGGGCGCCATCCCGACCTGGTGAATTATGTGGACGCCAGCGGCTTCAGCGGCCACGGGATCATGCACGCCCCCGCCACCGGTATGCTCATCGCCGAGGAGATCCTCGACGGTCGCGCCCATACCATTAACATTGACGATCTGCGGATTACTCGTTTTCGGACCGGGGAACAGCACGTCGAGCAGAACGTGATCTGAGCCTGATGTGAAAATACGGGGAAACCGGGTTTCCCCACCTGCGGTGAGCCTGTCGAACCGCCCCCCTGCCTGTGGGGGTGCCAGGCGCCCCCGACGGCGGTTGGGGTGTGGGGAAACCGGGTTTCCCCACACCCCTCCCTGGTGGGAGGGTTTGGGAGGGCTACGCCCTCCCGGGTCTCTATCGTGGGGATCGCGGGGAACCCGGGGTTCCCCACGTTAACAGCGGGCGTTGCAATCTGACCGTTGATCCACAACTCCACAGCTCTACACCTCCACAACTGGCTTGTAGAGTTGCCGCGCTGAACGCCAGATGGAGGGACCAGGGTGAACCGGGCACTGTGGATAGACCGGCCCCGGCAACGCGCCTTGCTCCGGCAGAGCCTGACCGGCGCCAGCGAACGGAAGATCCTCGCCCTCTGCGCCGGACCAGGGATGGGCAAGTCCTGGCTGCTGCGGCAGTTCGCCGACGACGCGCGCGCCCTTGGCGCGTTCGTCAGCCTGACGGACTTCAGCGATGACCGCGCCTGTGATGCGCTGGCCCTGGTGCGCCAGATCCGCGACGCGCTCGGCGCACCCTTCTTCGATGCGTTGACGCTGATCATCAACGAGGTAACCGCCCCCCGTCTGGCGCCGAACGTCCGCGCCCGCCCACGCGCGTCGGCGCAGCCAGCGCTCGTCGGCGCCGGTCATTCAGGTGTAAAAGACAATCTCTTCGTCGTTCAAACAGATAACCCACGCCTCTTACCGGCCATTGAGGATCGGGTCACCCGGGCCTTCTTCGCCTGCCTGGAGGACATGGCCGCCCAGGCGCCGGTGTTGTTGCTCTTCGACAGCTATGAACAGGCCTCGCTCGACAGGGAGCGCTGGCTACCGACCGTCGCCGATCGCTGGATCCGCCAGGAATTGCTGCGCCGCATCCGCAACGGGAAGTTGCGAAACACCGTGGTCGTGCTGGCGGGGCGGCAGTTGCCCCCGTTCGACGCGAGCTGGGCGTCGGCGCTGAGTACCCTTACCCTGGAGGCCCTCTCGCACACCGAAGTGGCCGACTACCTGGGCGCGCTCCTTGGCCCGGAGCGCCTGAGCGACGCCGAGGTGCAGGCCATCTACGCGCTGACGCGGGGGCGTCCGCAGTTGGTGGGGCTGATCGGCGATGCGCTGAGGTGAAAATACGGGGAAACCGGGTTTCCCCACCTGCGGTGAGCCTGTCGAACCGCACCCCTGCCTGTTGGGGTGCCAGCCGCTCCCAACAGCGGTTGGGACATGGGGAAACCGGGTTTCCCCGTGCGCCCCTCCCTGCCGGGGCGCCAGGCTGCCCCACCAGCGGTTGGGACATGGGGAAACCGGGTTTCCCCATACCCCTGCCTGTGGCGGTGCTAGCCGCTCCCACCAGCGGTTGGGACATGGGGAAACCGGGTTTCCCCATTCCCCTGCCCAGCGAAGGAGGGGGAAGAAACGGGGTTCCCCACGCCCCTGGTAGGCAGACGCCTCCCTCGGCGGGGAGGGTTCGAAAGGTGGGAAATACCAGCAAACGTCAGGTTACAGGCTGATCAGCCCCATCAAATAGTATGTCGGGTAATCCCCACCTTGATCTCGCTGGCCTCGCCGGGGCGGCCCAGGATACCGACGGAACCGCCGCGCTGGCATGGGGGGTCGAACAGCTCTTCCGCGTAGCCGGCGCCGAGCCGGCTGAAGCGCTGCGTCGCGCGGCGCTGCCGCGCTGGTTCGACATCGAGGTGCTCCACAGCCTCTGCGAGCCATCGCTGGCGCCAGAGCGCCTGTTTGAACAGGCGCGCAACCTGAGCTTTGTGCGCGATCTTGGCGATGGCCGCCTGGCCTACGCCGATCAGGTGCGCCAGATGCTCCTCGCCGATTGGCGCCGTGAGCGGCCCGATGACCTCGAGGCGCTCCACTGGCGCCTCTACCACCACTTCGCGCAGCGCGCTGTGCCCGCCGATGCCGCAAGCGGGGCTATGCCACTCCTGCCGGAGAGCACCGCCCTCAGCGCGGCGCCCCTTACCGTCCAGGCTGACCTGGTGCGGCGCGAGGCACTCTACCACCTGCTGCACGTTGATCCTGAGCGGGGCCTGGATGAACTCCGCGCCACTTTTGCGTATTTTGAAGCCATTCACCGCCTGGCCGAACTGGAGCGGCTGGCGCAGATGGCCGGCGCGGCCGTCGCCGATGCGGTGCTGGGATCGCGCCAGCGGCGCTGGGCGCAGTACCTGCGCGCCCGCGCCCTGCTGGCCGCGCGCCGCCTCGACGAGGCTATCGCCCACCTGGAGGCGCTCCGCGCCTACGAGGATCTGGAGCCGGATCTGGCTGCCCAGGTAGGGCAGAGCCTGGGAGAAGCCTGCCTGGAACTGGGTCGCTACGCGCCGGCGATTGCGGCGCTCCGCCCGAGCCTGGCCCTCGCTGCCCGCATCGGCGAGCAACCGGCACTGGCCCGCACGATGCTGCTCCTCGGCGATGCCTACTACGGGCTTGGCGCCGACGCCTGGCACGTGCCGGAGCCCTCGCCCCACCTGGCCCTGCGTGTCGGCTCCACCCTCTGGATCGGTCTGCTGTCACTGCCGTTTCTGGTCGCCGCGCTGGCCCTGGGGCCAGGCAACCGGCTCCTACCGCGCCCCGCGTACTGCGCCCATCATCAGAACTGGCTGTCCATCCGCCTGATCAACACCGCGCGCTTCTGGTACACCCAGGCCCGCGATACCTTTCGCTATCTCGAAGACGCCCGCAGCGTTGTGAACGCCGAACAACGTCTCGCCGATACGCTGCTGCGCTACGGCTACCACAACGAGGCGCGCGCTGCCATCGAAGAGTTGCTGCAACAACCGGTCGCGCGCGACCCCTACCTCCGCGCCACGTTGCACCAGGCTCTGGCGGAGTGTTCCCTTGCGGCGAATAACGCCGACGCTGCCCGGGCCTCCCTCGCCGCAATCCTGGTCTTCTTTCGCGATCTCGGCGATGTGCAGCGCGAGACGCGCGTGCTTAGCGCCTGTGGCCACGCAGCGCGCCTGACCGGCGACGTTGCCGGCGCACTCGGATACTTCTCCGCCGGCCTGGAGCGCGCCCGCACGCTGCCCGACCCGCAGCCCCGCGAGCGCATCCTGCGCCTGCTACGATCCTGGCGCTCCGACCCCGGCGCCGATGCCGAGACCCGGCGCGCCCTCGACCGGCTGCTCGCCGCGGAGCCAGAGAAACGCTACACGACCCACGGGCTGGCCCGCTATGTGGGGTTGCTGCCGGTCACCGCAGTGCTGACTCTGCCCCTGCTGGTCCTGCTGATTGCCGCGGTCGCTCCGGTTCAACAGATCATGCCACATTCCGAGGGGTTGATCGCCCTCGGGACTTACTTCCATCCCTGGCGCGCACTCGGTGTTGTCGCCACCTTGCTGCCCATTACCCTGGCGGTATACGCCGCGGTCGCCGCTGCGGTGCTCTACTGGCTGCCGCTTACCCGCATCGAGCGCACCCTCTCAGATATGATCGTCATCCGCCCTGGCGCGATTGCCCGCTACGATGCGTGGGGCGCCCTGCGCATCGAGCTTCCCTGGAGCGCGGTGCGCCGCTGGCTGACCTTCGACTGCCGGTTGTGGGATCGCCCGCTGGGCCTGATCTCACGCTCAGCGCTGGAGTCGGCGCCCGACCGCGCCCTGCCAATTGAAGGCGGCGCCAGTTGGTACACCGAGGTTCAGCAGGAAATCGATCGCCACCTTGAAAGGGCCCACGCGCCACCGAACCCGCCTGTCGAGCGCCAGGAACTCGGCCCCAATCTGTTGCGTAGTCTCTCCGGCCTTTCAGCCGGCATGGGGCTGGTGTTGCTCCTCCTCGTGGCCTGTCTGAATAATGGCTGGTTGCCCCTTGGCGCCGGGGTTCCACTGCCGATCGTCGCAGCAGGATGGTTCCTCGCCCTGAGCGGCGCGCTGATCCTTGCGCCACTGGGCCTGTGGATTGCTGGCAGATCGCTACACCTGCCCCCGTCGCTCCAGGTGAGCCGCCGCTGGCCGTGGGTAGTCGTGGGCATAGGTGGCGCAAGTATCTTGCTGGCGCTTGCTGGTGGTCAGTGGTTGATCCGGGTCGAGGCTCTCACCTACACCCTGGTGGTGTGGGGCGCCTACCTGCTGGCCGAGGCCCTGGCGGCGCTGATGCGCCCGGGTCAACTCCTCCCGCGCCTCGGCGCGATTGTTGTCGCCGTGGGCCTGGCCCTGGCCCTGGTGGCAGCGCCCGCGCTGAACCACTTCCGCTGGCTGGAGCGCTCCATCGCCCACCGCCAGGCGCTCAACGGCGTCGAAGCTGCCGCCCACTTCTGCGCCACCACACCCGGCGCCGCCGAACTCGCGACGATGGGCGAGCGCGCCTATCTGTTTCAGGGCGACTGCGCGGCGCGCCTCGGTGACTGGTCAACGGCGGCCCGCGCCTATGCCGGGGCTACACAGGCTGCCCCTGAAGGTTCCAGCCGTCAGGCGCTGGCCTTCTACAACCTCGGGGTCGCCACTGGTTACCTCGGCGCTGCCGGCACCCTCGACCGGTCCATCGACGCCTATGAACAGATTTGCGCCGCCCTCACCTGGAGCGATCCGATCTGCGCCCAACTGCAAGCGGTTGGCCCGCCCCGGCTGCGGCGTTAGGTCATAGTGGGAGGGTGGGGGAAGGCTCTCAAAGGGTATTACGAGACCATCGCGTTCACGGCATGCCACGATCATGGCGCTCGTGCTCGCATGGCTGCTGAACGCGGGGCGCACAACGCCGCAATGAAAACAGGGGTATCTTTGGGAGGACTTCGCCCTCCCAGACCCTTTCCACAGGCAGTGGGATGAGGAGTACCCTATGCCAGCCACAATCGCCGTGATCCACGGACCGAACCTGAACATGCTCGGCCGGCGCGAGCCGTCCATTTACGGTCACACCACCCTTGCCGAGATTGACGCCGCCCTCAGCGCCCGGGCAGACAGCGCCGGCCTGCGCCTAGTCAGCGTGCAGTCGAACCACGAGGGCGTATTGATCGACTTCTTGCAGAACGAAGGATGGAACGCCGCGGGGATCATTATCAATCCAGGGGCGCTGACCCACTACGGCCTGGCCTTGCGTGACGCCCTGGCCGCCCTCAGCGCGCCGATCATCGAGGTGCATCTCTCCAACGTCTACCGGCGCGAGCCGTTCCGCCACACCTCGGTCGTCGCCCCGGTCGCCACGGGCCAAATTGCCGGCCTCGGCTGGCGCGGCTATCTGCTGGCGCTCGAATGGCTGATCGCTGAGCTACATGCCAGTAGCCCTTAGCAGTAACTTCTGAGGTGAAAATACGGGGAAACCGGGTTTCCCCATCCCCCTGCCTGTCGGGGCGGTAAGCCCTCCCACCAGCGGTTAAGAAATGGGGAACCCGGCGTTCCCCATCCCCCCGCCTGCGGGGCGCCAGCCGCTCCCACCAGCGGTTAAGAAATGGGGAACCCGGCGTTCCCCATCCCCCTCCCTCTGGGGGCGCCAGCCGCTCCTAACAGCGGTTAAGAAATGGGGAAACCGGGTTTCCCCATCCCCCTGCCTGTCGGGGCGGTAAGCCCTCCCTACAGCGGTTAAGAAATGGGGAAACCGGGTTTCCCCATACCCCTGCCTGTGGCGGTGCTAGCCGCTCCCACCAGCGGTTGGGAGATGGGGAAACCGGGTTTCCCCATACCCCTGCCTGTGGCGGTGCTAGCCGCTCCCACCAGCGGTTG
>FWPV01002292.1_pt1 | contig 47625 bp, 56 predicted proteins | sample 2228371 | NCBI WGS metagenome assembly FWPV01 (sample SAMEA103939776, study PRJEB20133) | metagenome | reverse complement strand
ATTGTAAATTAAAGGGAATTTATATTTTTTAAATAAAAATGTACAAAATTGTTGACAAATTACAAAAATGTCTATATGTTTTATTAACAAAAAATCTTAGAAAGATTAAAAAATGGAGAAAAGAAGAGTCGTTGTAACTGGAATGGGAGTAGTTGCACCTAGTGGTATTGGGTTAGAGGCTTTTTGGGATTCCCTCATTCAGGGAAAGTCGGGTATAAGAAAAATTACTCAATTTGATGCTTCTTCGTTTCCTTGCCAAGTCGGAGGAGAAGTCCCAGACTTTCAACCTACTGATTATATGGATCCCAAGACTGCAAAAAGATTGGCAAGATTTGCCCAATTTGCATTAGTTGCTTCAAAATTGGCTATTGAGGATTCGAAAATTGATTTTAATTCTATCAACCCATATGAGATAGGGGTTTTTATTGGGACTGGACTAGCAGGTAATAGTTATTCAGAAAATCAACATAACGTTTTTATTGAAAAAGGATTAAAAAGGATAAGCCCTTATGCGGCCGTGATGAGTTGTGGGCATTCAGCTCCTGGAATTATAAGTTTAGAACTTGGTATTAAAGGTCCCAACACTACGATATCTTCTGGTTGTAATTCTGGACTGGATGCAATTTATTTAGCATATAATGCTATTCGTTTAGGTGATGCAAACATTATGCTCGCAGGAGCCGGAGAGGCCCCAATTTCTCCTTACATCATTGCTCTTTTTGCAGCATCAGGAATCTTAGTAAAGAATAACGGGATAGACCCGCAACGGTCACTTAGACCTTTTGATAAAAATGGGGACGGCATTGTGCTTGGCGAAGGTGGAGGTGTCTTAATTCTTGAAGAACTTAATAATGCTATTAAAAGAAAGGCAAAAATATACGGGGAAATTTTAGGGTATGCTACAGGGAATGAAGCTTTTAATATATTTCATATAGACCCAGTGGGTGACGTTGCAGCTGATATAATGAAATTGGCGTTAAATAAAGCAAAACTTCAACCTAAAGATATTGATTATATAAACGCACATGGAAATGGGTCGCCGGAGTATGACATCAATGAAAGTTTAGCAGTAAAAAAAGCTTTTGGAGAATATGCTTATCAAATCCCCGTTACATCTATTAAACCTATTATTGGACAGTCTTTTTCAGTAACAGGAATTCTTCAAGCGGCCACATCTCTTTTAGTAATAAATAAAGGAATTATTCCTCCCACAATAAACCATACTGAGCCTCATCCTGATTGTGACCTTGACTATGTACCGTTCATTCCAAGAAAAAAAAGGGTTGATGTAGCATTAATAAACTCATTAGGATTCGGAGGAGGTCATACGGTATTGATTGTAGGAAAGTATAATAATTGATTTTAATGAGGTAAAAATTTGCATCTTCCAGTAATCTTTTTATTCTTAGCATTTATTGTGAATCTAGGGTTTGGATTTTTAGTTTTATTAAAATCCTCTGCTTACAAGTGGGTTCGTCTATCTTTTTCTATTATGGCCTGGTCTGGGGCAGGATGGGCATTTAGTTTCTTTATGGTCTATTTTATTCAAGATTATTCCCAAAAATTATTTTGGGGTAAAATGGGTTTTGCGACGTCAGGGGTCATTCCTGCTTCATTTTTAATATTTTCTTACCTTTTCCCCCATGAAGAGAGAAAAATTAATATATTAAAAGTTTTTTTGTTTAGTTTTCCAGCCTTATTATTTTTCATTATCTCTTTTACAAACCAAATTGTATTTTCATTTGGTTCAAGTGAAAAAATGTTTCATTATGGCCCCCTCTACCCCCTTTTTTCAATTTACTTAACAAGTTTTATTGTTTTTGGGTTCCTATTTCTAATAAAGACATATAAAAAGGCAATTGGAATTAAAAGACTTCAAGTAATCTATTGCTTGATAGGAATGCTTCTCACCTCCAGTCTTGGGTTGATAAATAATTTATTTCTTCCAATGGCGGGCATTTCCAGATTTAATTGGTTAGGGCCCCCTTTTACGATAATTATGCTTGGTTTCACTGCCTACTCGATTCTTAAATACAGATTGATGGATGTTAATTTAGCCCTCCAAAAAGGGACTGTATATTTTCTTTTAATCCTTTTTCTTTTAATTCCAACTTTTCTCCTAATCATTTTTTTCCAAATGATATTTTTCAATCAATCTAATGCTTCTTTTACTCTCTTCGTTTCTTTACTTTTTCTCATAGTGGCTTTCATCTTTAATAAAATTAAACCTAAAACCGAAAAGGCTGTGGAACAACTTTTCTTTAAAAATAAATATAACTATCGGGAGACTATTGGTCAATTTAGCAGGGCCATGGTCTCTATCCTTGATATTGAGTCTCTATCCAAGAAGATCATCGAAACCATTACCCAGACCATGGGGGTGGAGAAGGCCTCGCTCTTCTTATGGGATGAGGAGAAGGGGGAGTATCGCCTTACCGAATCAAAAGGGGTTTCCCTTTCTACCCCCATCCTTTCAAGGGAGGACCCTCTGGCTCGATATCTTAAAAAATTTGGTGAAATTATTGTCCGAGAAGAATTGGCGAAGGGCACCAATATCCCTGAATTAAAAAAGGTCGTTGAGACAATGTCTTCCTTAGGAGCAGAGGTAAGCATCCCCTTTATCTCCAGGGGAAAACTGATCGGGATGATGAACCTGAGCCATAAGTTCAATAAAGAGATTTACTCCCACGAAGACTTTGAAATACTCAGCACCCTGGCCAATCAAACCGCCATTGCTGTTGAGAATGCAAGGCTTTATGAGGATTTAAAGAAATCGAAATCCTATATTCGACGGGCTGACCGTTTGGCTTCGTTAGGGACACTGACTGCAGGATTGGCCCATGAAATCCGGAATCCTTTAGTGGCCATCAAAACCTTTACCCAACTCCTTCCTGAACGCTTGGAAGACGAGGAGTTTAGAAATCAGTTTCTTCCGATTGCCTCGAATGAGGTGGACCGAATCTCGCTTTTAATTAATGAACTGCTGGATTTTGCAAAACCTTCTGAACCAAAATTTGATTTCGAAGATATTAACGAAATTCTTGATGGAATGATTCTTTTGGTGTCCACGGAATCCAAAAAGAAGCATATTCAGATCGTAAAAAATTATGAAAACAACTTACCTCTGGTGAGCCTGGATCGGGAACAGATGAAGCAGGTCTTCTTAAACATTCTCCTTAACGCCATTGAGGCAACCCCAGAAAACGGCCAGATTACGGTGAAGACTCGTTCTTTTTCTAAACCTGGGGGCGACCCATATGCCCAAGTAGAGATTACCGACACGGGAAAGGGGATCCCAGAGGAGTATCTGGAGGATATCTTTAACCCCTTCTTCACGACCAAAAGCAAGGGAAGTGGATTGGGGTTATCCATTTCTACTCAAATCGTTCAGGAACACCGTGGATATATCTCTGTCGAGAGCCAGGTGAATAAAGGAACCTCTTTCTTTATCAATTTACCATTGAAACAGGAACATCCAAAGAGAAGGAGGACCGATTTTGAGAATCAAAAAGAAAGGACCGACTCTTTAGGGGTATGACCGATTACCAAGCCTATCTTCAATCCCCGCTTCTTCCCTCTCAGGTGGTCAACCTGACCAAAAAGGCTGCCCACAATAGTGCTCCCATTTTAATCCAAGGGGAACATGGGACGGAAAAGGAACTGGTGGCAAAGATCATCCATTATACGGGGGATTGGAAGTATTATCGATTCTTCAAGATTGATTGCAGGATGCTCAATGAGAAGACGTTTTATCATCAACTTTTCCAACTCTTTAAAGAGATCAATGATGGGGCGGTCCCGGCCACCCTCTTTTTAAAGGAAGTGGGGTATTTAGACCACCTCAGCCAGTTAAGACTCCTTGAATTAATGGAGGATGGGATTTTCCAAGATGGAACAGGAAAGAAGAACATCAAGAACCTCCGTTTTATCTCCTCCACCTCAGAAGATTTAGAAGAGAAAGTTACCCAGGGAAAATTTTCTGAAGACCTCTATTACAGACTCAAAACCCTATCCATTTCCCTCCCTCCCTTAAGGGAGCGAGCCAAAGAGATTCCTCAAATCGCCCAATTCTTTCTGTCTCAGCATGCCCAGAGGATGGGGATAAAAAAGGTGGGGATTTCTGAAAAGGTTTTAAACCTCCTTCAGAGTTACTGGTGGCCTGGAAATCTTAGAGAGCTAGAACATGTGATCCTCCGGAGTGCTATTTTTTCTGATGGGGAACATCTTACTGAAAAGGACCTCTTTTTTGAAACAGAAAACGAAAGGAATTCCTTTATTGAATTTTTGAAGAAGGGCGAAATCAAATCCTCCTCCTTTAAAAAGAATCATCGCTTTGGAGAACAGACGACCAATCTTCTCTCTCTCTTCTTCATTGAATTGGTCCATCGAATCAAAAACCCACTGGTCTCCATCAAAACCTTTACCCAACTATTGAGAGAGAAGTTCAACGATAGGGAATTTAGAGAACAATTCTATCGGATTGTGACAGAGGATATTGAGAAGATTGACTCTCTACTCAACGGGCTCCTCAATTATATCCGGATCAACACACCGATTGAAAAGGCCAATACGGTTCATTCCATTCTGGAGGAGACCCTGAGGCGGCATGGGCCTCAACTTGAGGATAAAAAAATCAAGGTCTTTAAGAAATACGAGAAGGACCTTCCCGAGGCCATCATTCACGATGAACAACTGAGGTATATTCTCAATACCATTTTTCAATATGCCCTTCCCTCCATCCCTCCTCGAGGGAGCATTGGGGTATTGACCAAATCTATTTTACTTCAAAAAAAGATGGGAAACGATAAACCTCCTTCCATCCAGGACGGAAGATATGTGGAAATTCTCATCGTCTATACAGGGTTTAGGAAGTCAACCGAACCCTTTAAGAGTGTTTTAGGGATTCCCATGATAGAAAAAGAGGAGGCAATCGAATTGGAATTACGACTGATCAAGGAGATCATTCAGAAGAACCAAGGCCTCATGAAATTTGAGGTTGATGAGAAAAAGCCAAGGACATTAATTTCATTAAGGTTTCCTGTGGAAAGAAGAAAAGTGATCTATTATCAATTGCCCAATATTTAAATCCATCTTTATCGGGAGAACGCAAATGAGAAAAGTCCTGATTGTGGATGATGAGTTAGGGACAAGGGAATCCCTTAAAATGATCCTTAAGAAGGATTATGAAGTCTTTTTGGCCAAGGATGCTGAAGAGGCATTTGCCAAGATTAAGGAGCATAGCCCGGATCTTGTCCTTCTCGATATTCTTCTTCCTGACCTTGATGGGTTAAAGGTTTTAGAAAGGATTAAACAGAGTGATCCTGAAATCGTTGTCATCATGATCACCGCCACCAAAACCGTTAAGACTGCTGTGGAGGCGATGAAGCTGGGGGCCCATGATTATATTACCAAACCTTTCGATCTGGATGAACTCCGACTTATCGTCAGTCGCTCCATTTCCACCAAGGCCCTTAAAGAGGAGAACAAACGTCTCTGGGAGGAGATTGACAAAAGTTATAGTTTTGGAAATATCATCGGGAAGAGCAAAGGGATGAGGGAGATTTATAAGATGATCCGTCAGATCGCCAATTCGAAATCCACCGTATTGATCATGGGCGAAAGTGGAACAGGAAAAGAACTAATATCGAGAGCCATCCATTATAATAGCCACCGAAAAAACTATCCCTTTATTACGATAAACTGTGCTGCCATTCCTGAAACGTTGATAGAAAGTGAACTTTTTGGTCATGAAAAAGGGGCTTTCACCGATGCTATTCGAACCAAAAAGGGGCTCTTTGAGGAGGCGGATGGAGGAACCCTTTTCCTGGACGAAATCGGAGAACTCAGCCTTACCACTCAGGCAAAAATTCTCAGATTCCTTGAGGAGAAGGAATTTAATCGGGTCGGCGGATCGAAGATGATCAAGGTGGATGTCAGGCTGATCACCGCAACCAATAAAGACCTCCCCCAGTTAGTCAAAAAGGGAGGATTTCGTGAAGACCTTTACTACCGAATCAATGTGGTTCCGATCATTCTTCCACCGTTAAGGGAAAGAAAGGAGGATATTCCCTTACTTGTTGATCATTTCATTAAAAAGTTCAACGAGGAAAATAACAAGAATGTAAAAGGTGTCCGACCTGAATCCCTTGAACTCATGATGAACTATGAATGGCCAGGAAACGTTCGAGAGTTGGAGAACTTGATGGAGAGGGTGATTGCCTTAACCACCAACGAGTATATTGAGCCTAAGGAACTTCCCTTTTCACTGGTCAATCCCTCCAAAACCAATGGCCTAAAAGAGTCTATCCTTAGTGGTCAAATCCCTTTTCTAAAAGCCGAGGAAGAGTTTGAGAGGGAGGTTATTCTTGATGCCTTAAAACGGAGCAATAATGTTCAATCCCATGCGGCAGCCATCTTGGGGATAAGTAGAAGAATCCTGAAATACAAAATGGATAAATTGGGGATCAGTCTTGAAAGACCTAAACCTTCTTAAAAGAAACAAATTTGTAAATTGATGTTCGAATTTGGACAAATAGATTTATCTATAAAATCAATAACTTAAAATTCTTTTTGAAATGCAAAAATTGAAATTTCTCTCCTCACCTTAATTGATCCTAAACCTCAATCTTATCTTCCAGGATAATATTTAAATTCCTATTAAATATCAATCAGTTAATAATATTTCCGTTTAAAATTTTTTTAGTAAAACCTGGCAAAGATTTTGCAATGATTAACTCTTACTATTTCATTCAATTCAATAAAAACCTATGGAAATCAAAGCCAATTCCCCAAATATCCTTATTGTCGATGATGAAATCGGGCCAAGAGAATCACTTAGAATGATTTTAAAGCCCAACTACACCGTCTACACTGCGGATAGTGGTTATACTGCCATCCAGATGATTCAGCAGATCGAGATGGATGTAGTGACATTGGACCTCAAGATGCCTGGAATGTCTGGAATCGATACCTTGAAGGAGATCCGTAATATAGACCCGGATGTGATGATCATCATCATTACAGGCTATGGAACATTGAAGAGTGCCATTGAGGCCATCCGCTATGGAGTCTTTGATTATATTCCAAAACCCTTTAGCGTCCCGGAGATTATCTCTATTATGGATAAATCTATTCAACGAAGAAGGCTCAATCTAAGGGTGAAAGAGGTCTTAAATAAATTTTTGGACAATACTTTGGTCAAAGAATCAGTGGCAGATTCTGACTTCTTCCTTCCCCAGGAGATAAAAGGGATTTCCCATTTTAAATGGAATGATCTTGGGGATTCTGAGAACCAGAATTGTCTGGAATTTGCCAAAGTCCTTGCGTATACCTTGGAAGAAAAAGACCCTTATACCTCAGGACACTCTGAACGGGTCTGTTACTATTCAGATTTCGTTTCTAAAAAGCTTCACTTACCTCCAAAGGATCGAAACGAAATTCAGATTGCTTCCTACCTTCATGACATTGGAAAGATTGGAATTAATAATCGTTTCATCAATAAAAAGGGGATTCTCTCGGCTACGGATTGGGCAATCATTAAGCAACACACTAAAAAATCCATTGAGATTTTGGCCCCATTGAACCTTTCTCCCAATATCATTGCCTATATCCAACACCACCACGAACGATTCGATGGGACCGGTTATCCAGATGGATTGGCAGGAGAGAGTATTCCCTTGGGCGCAAGGATCATTGCGATCTCAGACTCTTACGACAGCATGACTTCGGAGCGGCCCTATCGAAAACCACTTTCCAATGGGGATGCGAAGAACGAATTACTGAAAAATGCAGGAAAACAATTCGACCCTAACCTGGTCACTCTGTTTTTAGACGTTTTAAAAGAGATGGAGGAGGTCTTTTTAGTAAGAGATCATCTAAGAACCTCTCCCCTTCCCTACCACGTCTCAAAAGGAGTATAGATGAACCAACTGATCCGTTGCATCAATTGTGATGAGGTATTTTTCAAGACCCCTTATGACCAATGGCCGGAATATGAGATAGGGGCAGGGGGATCAGTGGAATCGGTCCGAAATATTGAAAAGGATGATCTTAAAGACTTTCTGATCCATCATCGGGGCCATCGTCTGGAAGAACTTAAAATCATTGAAGACTCCTTCGTGAGTGAAAAACCTTATCATGAACCAGTTAAAACCTCTTATTTCAGAGCCACGAATGGGAAAGAGAGATTCGTGATTAAGAAATTTAGAAAGAAGATTGGAGATCCCTTAAGATACGAATTAATCTATGGGGATTATACTCTAAAATGTGTGAACATCGATATTCAAGCAGAGGAGATTGTTCAGCAGTTAAAATCGGAGTGGGAGGCTCATCCTGTTCCCCAAAATAAAATAAACGCCTTTATTAAGTTGCTTCGCCACCTGGCAAAAACGGTTGACCTAAGGGATTTAGAAAGGGTCCAGGAAGAATCTCCCTCTCCCCTTGAAGTCTATTACAAACTGGATGACGTTAGTGTCGCCTATCTGCTGAGAAATTGCAGGAGCCTATTTAAGAAGAAGGATTATGAGAAGATGGAAAGATTTATCCACCGCCATCGAGAAGATGGCGTCCTTCTATTGAAAGCCATTTATAAAATTCAAATCACTGAAAAGGCCCGAGCCCAAGAAGAAAGAATTGTCCCGATACCCTCTATAAAGCCCAAGGTCATTGAAAAACTCTCCAAATCCTAACTCACCCGGAGAGAAAGTCTTATTTCGCGTATCATTATATAAATCCAATTATTTTTTTAATCCACATTTTGTCATGTACGCAGAAGCGGGAATCCAATAAGAATCATTTCCGCCTCTGCCAAAGAAACATTTTTTGGACAGGATAAGAGGAAACGTAAAACTGTTTCATGGCTTATTTCTGGATTCCCGCCTGCGCGGGAATGACTCATCCTTTCGCCTCAATAATCATTTGAAAACTTTTTTAAAACTTACCATTTCAACCATCCTGTGACAAGGATTTAATTGAATTTCCATCGATGATTTTACGAACACTTCACAAATGATTCTTCCGTAACACTCTCTTTTTTAAAAATTGACATCTTTCCATTTGTCTGTTATTTTATCTGAAACGCTTTCCAAAAATTATCAACCGATGGTTACGCCAACCCTTAGCCATACTCTTTTTAATATCGTCATGTTTATTGATCTCCTGTGCTTCTTGGGATATCTCCTCTATACGACTTCTAAAAAAAGAACCATTGGAAGGGTATCGACTTCCCTGCTTGCCTTAGGATGGGTCATTCACACCATTGGATTGGTCCTACGCTGGTTTGAAACGCACCAGACAGGTTATGGCTATGTCCCTCTATCCAATATGTATGAATCTCTCATCTTTTTCTCCTGGGCCATTGTTCTTGTTTACTTGATCATCGAATTGATTTACCGGCAGAAGGTCATTGGCGTCTTGGTCACACCCTTTGCCTTTCTCTTCATTGCTTTGACCTCGATTATCCCAGGAGTGGAACCCCAAATTAGTCCTCTCATCCCCGCCCTCCAAAGTAATTGGCTGACGATTCATGTCACCACCTGTTTCTTCGGTTATGCCGCATTCGCCATCTCTTTTGGAATCAGTCTCCTCTATCTTATCCGTGAGAAAAGAGAAACCTCAACCTGGCTCCCCTCAATCTCTTTGCTTGATGAAATCAATTATAAATCGATTGTGATTGGATTTCCGATGCTGACGGTAGGAATTATTACAGGGGCTGCTTGGGCCAATTATGCGTGGGGAAGTTACTGGAGCTGGGACCCTAAGGAGACCTGGTCTCTGATTACCTGGTTTATCTACGCGGCTTTTTTACATGCCCGATTGACAAGGGATTGGAGGGGGAGAAAATCGGCCATCCTTTCCATTATCGGTTTTGCTTCGGTCTGGTTCACCTATATTGGAGTCAACTACCTTCTCTCCGGCCTTCATAGTTACCTTTGATCCTTTAAAGCGTATAAAGGTCTTCGTCATACATATGGACCCAATTCTTTTTTAAGACCTGGATCGCCTCTTCCATCTTATCGACCCCTACAATCAGGACGGTCTTCTCTCCTGTCCCAAGACAGGTATAGAGGTAGTTGACATTGATCGAGACTTCTTTAAGGGGTTTTAAGACCGCATTGAGGCCCCCTGGATGGTTTGGGGTTTCTACCGCCAAAACATCCGTGACCTTCACAGAATACCCATGGCTTCTTAAAACATTGACTGCCTTTTCTGGGTCATTTGCGACAAACCTCACGGCGCTAATATCTGCGGTATCGGCAACACTGAGAGCGATAATATTAATCCCATTCTCTCCTAAATAATCACTCACCTCTGAAAGCTTTCCTGGAGCATTTTCAAGGCTGACGGAAATCTGTTTGACAGGCATGGATTCCTCTCCTATTTTACTCAAAATAATTATATCCTAATATTAAAGCGGATCGATTAGACTTAAAGAGGTTTGGATTTTTTTGACCAAATTGGTCCTTGATTACATGAAGCATCGTCTCTAATGAGACTAAGTTAGATTTTTTAATAAAGGCACCTAACATAATGATATTTGAGACCTTATCATTGGAGAGTTGTTTGGCCAGATCATTTACAGGAATCTCGTAGATTTCTAAATCTCCTCGGATAGGCTTTGTTTCAATCATGCTGGAGTTTAAAAATAGAGTCCCTCCGGATTGAATCTGGTTCTGGAACCTGAGCAACGAGGGGTTATTCATCAAGACTGCAAAATCAGGTTCAGAGGCTACTGGAGAGGCAATCTCTTCATTGGAGATGACCACTGTGCAGTTGGCTGTCCCTCCCCTCACCTCTGCTCCATAGGATGGAAGACAGGTGACGTTCTTCTCTTCATACATCCCGGCCATGGCCAGAAGGTATCCCATCATAATGACCCCCTGGCCCCCAAATCCAGAAAAGATTGTTTTAATGAGCATCTTTCCTATCTCCTGTCACATCTTTGAGGACACCGAGGGGAAAATGTTTAGACATAACCTCGTCAATCCATCGACAGGCCTCCACAGGTTCCATCTTCCAGTTGGTCGGACAAGGGGAGAGGACTTCAACAAGGGAAAACCCTTTTCCTTCCATTTGGACACGGAAGGCCTTTGCAATTGCTTTTTTTGTCCTTAAAATATTGGCAGGAGAACTGAGTGAAGTTCTCTCAATGTAGGCACTCCCTTTGGCCAGAGCCAACATTTCACTAAGATTGATTGGATTTCCATCCCTCTTCTCCATTCTTCCCCCCGGGGAAGTGGTGGTCACCTGCCCGATAATCGTAGTAGGAGCCATCTGACCACCTGTCATCCCATAGACTCCATTATTCACGAAGAAAGTGGTGAAATTTTCTCCCCGTGCTCCAGCATGGATGGTTTCTGCTGTTCCTATGGCTGCAATGTCTCCATCCCCTTGATAGGTAAAGATGATTCTATCAGGGAGGACCCTTTTCATCCCGGTGGCCACTGCGGCTGCCCTCCCATGGGAGGCCTCACCCATATCGATATCAAAATAGAAATAGGCGAGGACTGCACAGCCGGCAGGAGGGATGCCTATCGTTCTATCCTGGATATTCATCTCATCGATCACCTCTCCAATAAGGCGGTGAAGGATGCTATGCCCACACCCAGGGCAGTAGTGGAAGGGAGTATTCTTTATCGATCTTGGCCTCGAAAATACCTTCCTCATTGAAAGGATCCCAATCTTTTCTGATAGTAGTAACTGGTTATGACCCTTGAGACCTCTAAGGGAGTGGGAATCACCCCTCCAGGTCTCCCATAGAAATGAACTTCCCCCATCCCTTCGAGAGAGAGTTTTACATCTTCTATCATCTGGCCCATGTTCATCTCAAAAACAATAAAGTGTCTTACCTTCTTTGTAAACTCCCTAAGAACCTTATGGGGAAATGGCCAGAGCGTGATCGGCCTCAGGAGCCCCACCTTTAGCCCTTCCTCTCGGATCCTCTTGATCGCACCCTTGGCAATACGCGCTGCAATCCCAAAGGCCACAACGATCAACTTTGCATCTTCTGTGAGATGGGCCTCATATCGAACCTCGTCTTTATTGATCCTCTCGTACTTTCTCATCAATTTCCAATTATGTTCTTCCTCTTCAAAAGGGTCTAAGATAAGTGACCTTATAAATCGACTGGGTCTCCCCTTTGCTCCTGTCAGGGTCCAATCTTTGGGAGGAAGTTTCTTAATTGGAATTTCGGGTGGAAGTTCGACTGGTTCCATCATCTGACCCAGCATCCCATCTCCCAGGAGGATCACAGGGATTCGATACTTATCTGCGAGGTTAAATGCATCGTAGGTTAAATCCGCTAATTCTTGACCGGAGTTTGGGGCAAGAACGATATTCCGGTAATCGCCATGGCCGCCTCCTCTTGTCGCCTGAAAATAGTCAGACTGGGAGGGAGCAATATTTCCAAGCCCTGGCCCTCCTCGAGACATGTTTACAATGACTGCGGGAAGTTCCAATGCGGAGAGGAAGGAGATTCCTTCCTGTTTGAGGCTTATCCCAGGTCCAGAGGAAGAGGTCATTACCCTCGCTCCAGCCATGCTTGCCCCAATTACCATATGAATCGAGGCGACCTCACTTTCTGCCTGAACAAATACTCCGCCTTCGATCTTTGAGAGCCTTTCGGACATATATTCGGGGATTTCATTCTGGGGAGTTATCGGATACCCAAAATAGTACCTACAGCCTGCCCTTACTGCAGCCTCCCCTACAATATGATTCCCTCTCATTAAGATCTTAGGCACGATAAACCTCGATAGCGATCTCAGGACAAAAGATCGCACATAAACTACAACCTGTGCACTTCTTTCCCTCTTTTTTGATCCCCTTCTCAACGAAAACCGCAGGATAATATCCCTTTTGATTCCTCTGGTCTGAGGTCTGGATCAATTTTTGTGGGCAGACAGAAATGCATAATTTGCAATCTTTACAGAGTTCTGAATCGATTTCAATATAGCCTGTAGGCAATCTTTCCTCCGAATATAGAGGTATGCTTAAAAAATTTTATCCCCCTTGTCAAGGTCAGAAATTACTTGACCTTAATTTTTAAATAAATTATAAAGTTTGATGTCTTTAAAATCAATTCTATGGAGAAGAAAATGGCCAACTCCCTCATCCGTCTTGACCAAGAGCCCAAGAATCTGATTATGATTGGTGGGAAGGGGGGGGTAGGAAAAACGACATGCGCCTCAGCCATCGCCCTCCATTTTTCTGAAAAGGGGAAGAAAACCCTTATCATTTCAAGCGACCCCACCCCTTCCCTTTCAGACATCTTTGAGATGGAGATTGGCGACCGTGAAACCCCCATTAAGAATGCAAAAGGCCTTTATGGGATTGAGATCAGTTCCGAGGTGGTTTTAAAAAAATGGAAAGAGCGTTTTGGTCCAGAGATTTATGAAGTTGTCTCCTCTTTTGCCTCTCTTGATTATGATTTTGTCGATTATATCGGCGGAGCCCCAGGAATTGAAGAGGAATATATGCTTAATTACATTTTAGAACTTGTTGAGGGAGGTCAATATGATCTTGTCGTATGGGATACTGCTCCAGCAGGTCATACCTTGAGACTTCTTCATCTCCCACAGATATTCTTAAGGCATCTTGAAGCAGCAACAAAATTTTATATGAATTTATATAGTTACTTCGAAAAGTTAAAGGAGGCTGTGAAGTTAAAAAAAGGCAAACGTTCTCTTCTTGAAATTATCAGTGGATGGGAGGATCTGGCAGAAAAAGTGGTTAATTTTATCCGAGACCCCCAAAAGTCAGAATTTATTATTGTTACCATCCCAGAGGCCCTTGGTGTAAGGCAGACTGAAAGGATCATTAAAGATTTTGATGAATATCAATTAGGGGTCAATTATTTAATCGTTAATTATGTCATTGAAAAAGCAGACTGCGAGTTTCATAGGGCTCGTAGTGAAATGCAACAGCATTACCTAAAAGTTTTAAGTGACCAGTATTCCCATAGAATTAAGTTGATAAAAACCCCCCTTTTCCCCCATGAAATTAAGGGGACGGAGAAGATCAGGAAGATATCGGAAATCCTATTTCATCCCACATCATAGAAGGAGGAAGAAAATGTCCATTCTTTCCAGTAGAGCGAAAGGTCTAAAACCCTCCCCTACCCTTGCCATCAATGCGAAGGCTAAGGCCATGCAGGCCCAGGGAATTCATGTCATTAGTTTTGGCGCCGGCGAACCCGACTTTGACACTCCTGAAAACATTAAGCGTGCAGCGGTGAAGGCCATTGATGAAGGTTTTACAAAATATACTCCAGTGGGAGGGATCGATGAACTAAAGGATGCCATCATTCAGAAATTTCAAAGAGACAACCAGTTGACCTATAAGCGTTCTCAAATTCTGGTCTCCTGTGGAGGAAAACATTCTTTCTACAATCTGGCTCAAGCCCTTTTCGACCAAGGCGATGAGGTGATCATCCCTGCCCCCTATTGGGTCTCTTATCCTCCTATGGTGGAATTGGCTGATGCCACCCCCGTGATTGTAAAGACTAAGGAAGAAAATGGTTTTAGGCTAACTCCAGAAGATTTAAAAAAGGCCATTACCCCAAAAACCAAGGCATTGATCCTCAATAGTCCATCCAATCCTACTGGAGGGGTTTATTACAAAGAGGATTTGGAAAGGATCGCAGAGATTGTTCTATCGAAGAATCTCTTTGTCATCTCAGATGAGATTTATGAAAAGATTGTTTATGATGAGTTTAAATTCGTAAGCATTGCCTCCTTGGGTGAAGAAATCAAAAACAGGACGATCATCGTTCATGGGGTTGCCAAAACCTATGCCATGACCGGTTGGAGAATCGGGTATACGGCTGGACCGGAGGAGATTATTTCAGCCATGAACAATATTCAGAGCCAGAGCACCTCCAACCCCACTTCTATCGCCCAGAAGGCATCTGTGGAGGCCCTCCTCGGACCCCAAGAAGATGTAGGGAAGATGGTGAAGGCCTTTAGCGAAAGAAGAAACTATATTATCGATCGGCTCAACAGGATCAAAGGGGTCACCTGTTTCAAACCCCTTGGAGCCTTTTATGCTTTCCCAAACTTTTCTTCCTATTATGGAAAATCTTATCAGGGGAGGAAAATCTCAAATTCGACAGAACTGGCAGACTATTTCTTGGAGGTAGCCAAGGTGGCAGTAGTTCCAGGAATCGAATTTGGAGACGATGCCTTTGAGCGACTCTCCTTTGCCACTTCGATGGAGAATATTAAAGAGGGAGTGGATCGAATCGAAGAGGCGTTGAAAAAATTAGAATAGAGACCAAACACTTTAATTAACTGTAGTTTAGCAAATTTTTGTCATGCCTGCGAAAACAGGCATCCAGAATTTATTGATTTTATCCGACAGAATCAGCTCCGCCTTTGGCGGAAATGATTTTTACTGGATTCCCGCTTCCGCAGGAATGACAAAGTGTGGGTTTAAAAATATTTTATATTTCAATAAGTTATAATTTTTTGCTAAACTTCAGTTTAATTAATTTTTAAATCAGGTGACGATTTAGGGCAGTTTTTTTCAAAAAAATATTAGAGAAGCGTTCTATTGACTTGAACTAATTCCCTTTAATTTCGAAAGGTTAGGTTGATTTTTGTGATTTTAAATCCAAATTGGCAAAAAAGTTGCATTTTCCATTCTTCAGGAGGGAATTTAATGACCTTTGAAAAATGGATGGAAGATTTGGAAAAGGACCTATTTCTTCCTGAGGATGAAAGGAAAAAAGTTACAGATAAATATTTTGAGATGATGTATTTTGAAGATTTTGATGAGGAAGAATCTTCTAAATATCAAACGAAAGAAAAGTTAGTGAAATCTTTTTAAAATCTCTTCTCCCACTTTTAATCCACTCAATGCCTCCCCTTCCAAGCCAAGATATGGAAAATTCTCTTTTCCAGTGAAGTAGAGATTTTTTGCCATTTGGATGGGAACCACTCCATCCCTCCAATTGAAATCCACCGTAGCCTCATAGAGATAGTGAGGATAAGACCATCTTGACACCTGCTCAAGGCCCCATTCCCATTCAATAAATTCAAGATGGTCTTCAAGAAATGGGATGAGCCGCTTTAAATGGGTTAATACCCCTTCTTTGAATTCATCGAATAATCCTTGGTTCCATTTTTCTATAGAGATTAACCCTTCGACGGTAAGGGCCCTCTTCCCTTCCGGAGCCATTATTTCATCCTCCTTAGGGCTTAAGGAAAGGTAAAGAAGGTTTCCCCCTTCAAAAGGCTTTCCGAGATCGAAAATGGAGACTAAAAGATCTCTCATTCCAACAGGGATGACTCGGTCTTGGATTCCTAAAAAGATAGGGGTTAGAATAAAACGAGGTTGAATTCTTCGCTCAAATTTTAATATCTTCTTTCTTTTTTCCCCAAGAAGAGGAGCAAGACGGTGAAGTGGGGAATTAAAAATGAGCAGGTTAGAGTAAAACTGCCTCCCTCCCTCTTCCAAAGAAAGGGTCAGCCTCCTTCTCCAACCCATCTCTACTCTTTCCACCTCTTCAATCTCTTCTACCCTTCCCCCTGAATTGAGAAACCTCTTAAGGATAGTATCCTTAAAGATTTCTGAATCCGTTTGCCGTGCCAATTCTTCTGTTTCATCCTTTAGTAACTGAAACCCGAAAAATGAGATTGGAAACCAATCCGAATAAAAACTCCCATAAGAGATCAACTGGAGTTGGAGAAATTTCTTAAATTCAATGGAAAAGGGAGAACGCTCAAAAGAAAACCTATTTTTCAGCAACGATTTCACTCTCAGCGGAAAGGAAAGAGGCTCATCGGCTTTTGCACCCTTCAAAGAAGCCCTGATCTTCGCCAATTCCTCATAAAATTTCTCAATCTCAAAAATCTCTTTCGGAAACTCCCTTTTTAGTTCTCTCTTTAAAAGGGTCCAATCCGGATAAAGGTCTATTCTTGATTGAGGAAGAATCAACTGAAAAGAAACCCTTTCTTTCTTTCCCTTTTCATCCCTGGTCTCTCTTTTATCACCCATGGGAGGGAGGCCCAATCTTTGGGAAATGGTTTGGATAAGTTCAACCCTTAAATTTTTCTCAGACAGGCTTGAAAAGGGGACAAACCGATATCCTTCTTTTTCAAAATGAGGTTTAGCCCCCCTCTCCATGAGAAGGAGGACCAAATGGTTTTGCATGGAAAGTAACGTTCCCGCAATCAATCCCCCCAGGCCTGAACCCAAGATGATCACTTCGTATTCGTTGGGTTTTGATTTCATCTCAAAGAAATTTTAACCCCTTAATTAGGGCGGAGGATGAGAATTTACTGTTAAAGATCAAACAAACTCAATTTTTTCCTGTTCCTTCTCAGACTTGACGACCTCCCCGATCACAAAAGCCTTCTCTCCCAAGATAGTTAATCTCCCCAATATTTCTTCGACCTCTTTGGATCTCACCACAAGGATCATCCCAATTCCATTATTGAAGGTTCGAAGCATCTCCTTTTCTGAAATATTTCCCTTCTCTCTCAAGAACGAGAAGATGGGTGGAATCTCCCAAGCCCCTTTTTTTACAATGGCTTTACATCCTTTGGGAATGATCCTTGGAAGATTCTCTTCGATGCCCCCACCCGTGATATGGGCAATCCCTCCCAGATGAAAGTCTCTCACCAGGTTGAGAATCGTCTTAACATAAATTCGGGTGGGCTTTAATAGTTCTTCTCCCAAGACCTCGCCCAGTTCATCTACTCTCTTTCGTAAATCCATTTTATGGATCTGGAGGAGTACTTTTCTCACCAGAGAAAATCCATTGCTATGAAGCCCACTTGAGGCCAGTCCCACCAGTTTATCTCCGACAGTGATGCTGGAGCCATCGATCATCTGAGTATCTTCAACAATACCCACTGCAAACCCTGCCAAGTCATATTCTCCCTTTTTATAAAATCCTGGCATCTCTGCAGTCTCTCCTCCAATCAAGGAACATTCAGCTTCATGACATCCCCTCACAATGCCTGAGATAACCTCTTTGGCTCTCTCAGGGTCCAGATGGGAGGTAGCCAGGTAATCAAGAAGAAAAAGGGGCTTGGCTCCGCTGACCACAATGTCGTTTAGGCACATGGCCACCAAATCGATTCCCACGGTATCATGACGGTCCATCAGAAAGGCAATCTTAAGTTTAGACCCAACTCCATCGGTTGAAGAGACCAGGATGGGTCTCCTGTATCGTTCAAGATTGAGGGAAACACAGCCTGCGAACCCACCCAATTTAGTGAGCACCTCGGGACGAAAGGTCGACTCCACCATGGGTTTGATCATCTGGATAAAAAGGTTTCCCTTTGGCGTATCCACTCCTGCACGTTTATATGAAACCTTTTTCATTCCTACCGTGACCTAAAAAGGATATTTTCAGATTAATCGATGACCTCAAAAATGTCAAACATTAGGCTTGAAGATTTGATTAAACTTTGCTAATTTATTTAAGTTAAAATGGATTTTAACCGGTATGAAAGTGGAAGACTTCGACTATTTTCTCCCTTCATCCTTGATTGCTCAATACCCTCCTCCTCAGAGAGGGGCGTCTCGTTTAATGGTGCTTTGTCGTGATCAGAAGACCATTGAACATCGCCTCTTTCAGGAAATTCCAGGTCTTTTAACTCCTGGAGACCTCCTCGTTTTGAATGACACCCGTGTCCTTCCAGTGAGGCTGATCGGGAAAAAAGAGACTGGGGGAAAGGTGGAACTTCTTCTCATTCCCTCAGGAAATGGAAAGGGAAGAGAATACGAAGCCCTGGTGAAAGGTTCTAAGAAAGTGAAACCAGGAGCTCATCTCCAATTTACGGAAGAGCTTTCTGCTGAAATCCAGGAGGTGAGGGATGGAAGGGTAAAGCTCACTTTTCTGGGGACTTGCAATGTGATGGAGATGATTAAGAAGATTGGCCACCTCCCACTTCCTCCCTATATCAAACGAAAAGATGAACCTTTGGATGAAGAGCGGTATCAAACCGTCTATGCCGAGAAAGAGGGATCCATTGCGGCCCCCACAGCAGGTCTCCATTTCACCCCCTTTCTCCTTCAAACTCTCAAAAAGAGGGGGGTTCAACTCACTTACCTCACTCTCCATATTGGCGTGGGCACCTTCTCTCCAGTAAAAGTTAAACATGTGGAAGACCATCCCATGGAGGCCGAATGGGTTGAAATTTCAGAAGAAACAGTCCAAGAGGTTCAAAATACAAAAAAACGTGGAGGCAGAGTCATTGCGGTTGGAACGACCACCACCCGTGCCCTTGAATCCTTTGCCAATGGCCAAGGAGGGTTGAGGCCTGGAAGGGGAATGACCTCTCTTTTCATTTATCCCCCTTTTCGATTTCGTGTGATCGATGGCCTTCTCACCAATTTCCATCTTCCTAAGTCGACCCTTCTGATGCTTGTCTCTGCATTTGCGGGTAAGGAATTTCTGATGAAGGCCTATCAAGAGGCGATTGAAAAAGAGTATCGGTTTTATAGTTATGGCGATGCCATGCTCATCCTTTAATATGGAATTGTGTCCGTGCCACGTGTCGGAAACGATTCACAGTTCCGAATCATGAGGTGATGGATTTTCGGTTTGAGATTTTAAAAAAAGACCCTTCCTCCAAGGCAAGATTGGGGAGAATCGAAACCCGTCATGGCTCATTCTCAACCCCTACCTTTCTTCCAGTAGGGACTCAGGGAACGGTCAAATCCCTTACCCCTGAGGACCTTATGGAGAATGGGGTGGAAGTGCTTTTATGTAATACCTATCACCTCTACCTGAGACCTGGCCATGAAGTGATTAAAAGGTTGGGTGGACTCCATCGGTTCATCCATTGGGAGAAACCCATTCTTACGGACAGCGGTGGTTATCAGGTCTTCAGTCTCAGTTCGCTTAGAAAGATATCAGAGGAGGGAGTGACTTTTCAATCCCATCTCGATGGGTCCCTCCATTTTCTAACCCCTGAAAAGGCCCTTGAGATTCAGAGGACCCTTGGATCAGATATTGCGATGGTTCTGGATGAATGTGTCCCCTATCCTTCGGACTACGATTATGTAAAAGCCTCCATCGGACTGACCATGCGATGGGCGGAAAGGTCTTTGAAAGCAACCCAGGAGAACGACCCGCCCCTTTTTGGCATTGTTCAGGGAGGAACCTATGAGGACCTTCGTGAGGAGAGTGCCAAAACCCTGGTCAAAATGGGATTTCAGGGTTATGCGATTGGAGGATTAAGTGTAGGAGAGCCAAAGTCACTGATGATGGATGTGCTCAGATGGATCATCCCGATTCTACCCGAGAGTCAGCCCCGTTATCTGATGGGGGTGGGGACCCCTGAAGATATCCTCGATGGAGTATTGCTTGGAATCGATCTTTTTGATTGTGTGTTGCCAACTCGTCTGGCCCGAAATGGGGTTCTTTTCACCTCAAAAGGAAAGATTTCAATTAAACAAGCTCAATATGTAGAGGATGAAAGGCCTGTGGATGAGGCCTGTCCTTGTTATACCTGCCGCCATTACTCACGAGCCTACTTAAGACATCTCTACCTCTCAAAAGAAATTTTATCTTCGAGGTTGAATACCATCCACAATTTATATTATTATATGTCTCTGTTAAGGAATCTTAAAGAGGCGATTCAAGAGGACCGTCTCCCTCAGTTTTATCAAACCCATTATCCAAAGTTAGAGGGGTTGGAGGAAGAAAAATCCTCTCAACTCCAGATAACCGATCGATAAAAAAAGGAGGTTTTATGTTCGCAGAGATTGCCTATGCCATGGGACCACAGCCAGGAGGAGGTCAAGGATCTGGGATGTGGAGTTTTCTCCCCATCATCCTCATCTTTGTTATCTTCTATTTCCTCCTCATCCGCCCTCAACAGAAGCGTGCCAAGGAGCATCGAACTCTCCTTGAGAACCTTAAGACTGGGGAATATGTCTTGACCAGCGGAGGAATCTATGGCCGGATCACTGGGATCAAAGACAATATTATCACCCTTGAGATCTCAGAGAAGGTAAGGGTAAAAGTCAACCGGGGAAACATCGCAGGAGTCGTCAAATCCGATGTCATGAAAACCGACTAATCCTATTTCAGATTTCAAATTTAAGATTTTAGATTGAAGGGTTGAGATTTTTAAATTAGAAATTTGATAGTTAACATTTGCAATTTGTTTATTTGTGGCTCCTTGCTCTAAACTGAGGGTTAGGGCTATCATCCACAAGGAGGTAAAGATGAGGAAGTATGAAACCTTATTTATCATGGATCCAGACCTTGAGGAAGAAAAAAGCCAATCGACCATTGAAAAGGTCAAGGGAATCATCACCCAAGGAAATGGAGAGATTTTAAAAGTTGAGGACTGGGGAAAACGAAAACTTGCCTACAGGGTTAAAAAGAAAACAAAAGGTCACTACATCTTAATCCACTTTTCAGGATCCCCTCCCCTGCTTTCTGAACTGGAGAGAAATTTTCGAGTCATGGATGCGGTCATTAAATTTCAGTCCGTCCGATTGGATGAGCGAAAGGCATCCTCTCTGGAGACTCCTGCCCCTGAGGAGCCTCAGGATGAGGAATTCGAAGAAGAATAACCCCATGGCGTTTTTAAATCGTGTGATTCTCACTGGGAGGGTTCTGAACACCCCTCAACTTCATTATCGACCTGATGGTTCTGCAGTGGTTCATTTCCTCTTAGAGCTCAATGACTCAGGAGGGAACGTCCAAAAGGATCTTTGGAAAAAAGGGATGAGGGAAGGTCAAAAAAGTATTTTTCGTGTCATAGCGATTGAATCCCTAACCGAACCTCAGAGGGACTTTCTAAAAATTGGCCAACCCTTATTGGTAGTAGGAAAGCTAAGCCAGCGAAATTGGAAGACCCAAGAAGGAAGGGTCCGGAGCCAGACAGAAATCATTGCTACCGATTTAAGAGCCATCGATGAAAATAAAATAAACCCCTATGGGAGAGGAGAAAAGGATGAAGAAACCTTCTGAAAAACCCGCAACAGAGCGGAAGAAGAAACCCTTTTTGAGAAGGAAGGTCTGCCGCTTCTGCACTGACAAAAAATTGGAGATTGACTATAAAAATGCAAGGGTCCTTCGTTACTTTATTACAGAACGAGGGAAAATTGTTCCTCGACGGATCTCTGGAAACTGTGCCAAACACCAGAGGGAGATCACCATGGCCATCAAACGGGCCAGAAACATTGCCCTTTTACCTTTTACCACGGCAACCAAATAGAATAAGGGATTCATTTTTTTTCTGTCCCAGCAGGGATAAGGAGGGAGAGGATGCAGGTCATTTTATTGGAAGATGTCCCTTCATTGGGAAAGGTGGGGGATTTGGTAAGGGTGGCAGACGGATATGGAAGAAACTATCTGATTCCCAAAAAGAAAGCCATCTTAGCCAACGAGAAAAGCATCAAAGCGCTTGAGGTCCAGAGGCGTCAGATTCAGCAAGGAATAGAAAAAGCGAAGAAGCATGCTGAGAAACTGGCTCAACAGATTGAACAAACTCCTTGTACGTTAAAGAAACCTGTTGGCGAAAGCGGAAAACTTTTTGGCTCTGTGACCTCTAAAGAGATTGAGGAATACCTTAAGGAGATTGGAATCCAGGTTGAGCGGAAGAAGATCCACTTAGAGGAACCGATCAAAAGTGTGGGGCTATATACGGTCCCTATTAAACTCCATCCTGAGATCACGGCTCATCTTAAAGTTTGGGTGGTTCAGGAGTGATCTCCATCATGAACGAAATAGGGTTTTCTTCCCACAAAATTCCTCCTCAAAACCTTGAGGCGGAGCAATCCGTCTTAGGAGGAATTCTCATCGAGAACTCAGCGATCAACAAGGTGACTGAAATTCTTGATGTCAATGATTTTTATCGAGATGCCCACCGGAAAATATTCAATGCCCTGATCGACCTTTCAGAAAGGGATGAACCTGCTGACCTCATCACCCTGACCAATGAACTTAGAAAGAAGAATCAACTGGATGCAATTGGGGGGGCCTCTTATCTTGCTTCACTCATCGATTCTGTTCCCACAGCCGCCAACATCGAATATTATGCAAAAATTGTCAAAGAAAAGGCGATCCTTCGAAAACTGATTGAAACCTCAACCGAGATCATCACCCAGAGTTATGAGGATCGGGGGGATGTGGAAAGCTTTCTCGATGATGCGGAACGCGCCATTTTTGAAATCTCAGAACGAAGGGTGAAACCTTCCTTCTATCCCATTAAGGATATTGTGAAGGAAAGCTTCCGAACGATTGAGAAACTCTATGAAAAAAAGGAACTGATTACAGGGGTTCCTTCGGGGTTTAAAGAGTTGGATAGGATGACAGCAGGGTTTCAACCCTCTGACCTTATCATTGTTGCAGGAAGGCCAAGTATGGGAAAGACCGCCTTCTGTCTTAATATTGCCCAATACGCGGCGATTGAGAAGGGAGTTCCTGTCGCCATCTTTTCCTTAGAGATGTCAAAGGAACAATTGGTCATTCGGATGCTCTGCTCGGAGGCTCGGGTGGAGGGAACCAGACTTCGGACAGGCTTTCTCAGTGAAAGCGACTGGCCAAGGTTAACCCTGGCCGCCGGAAACCTCTCTGATGCCCCCATCTACATTGATGATACCCCCGCCCTTTCCATCCTCGAATTGAGGGCCAAATCAAGACGCCTCAAGAGTGAGCATGGTCTGAACATGATCATTATTGATTACCTCCAACTGATGAAGGGAAGGACAAAGGCGGAAAGCCGTCAGCAAGAGATATCAGAAATTTCTCGCTCGTTGAAGGCTCTGGCTAAGGAACTCAACGTCCCAGTCATCGCGGTCTCACAGCTCAGCCGGAAAACAGAGGAGAGACATGGAAATAGACCCCAACTTTCAGACCTCCGGGAATCGGGTGCTATTGAACAGGATGCGGATGTGATCCTCTTTCTCTTCAGAGAGGAGGTCTATAACCGGACCGAAGAGAATAAAGGCAAAGCAGAGGTCATTATCGGAAAACAGAGAAATGGGCCTACTGGAAAGGTAGACCTGGCCTTTTTGGATAAATTCACTACCTTTAAAGAACTCTACAAAGGTGAACCTGGAGATACCTTCGAATGATTTAAATTCGAAGCGATGGGTTCAGAGTCTTAAAACATTTTCAATACTCCAAGCGATTACGATAGTAAGCCATGAATCTACCGAATAGCCTCACCCTGATCAGAGTTCTTCTCATCCCATTCTTTGTGATTTTCATCATCCATAAATATTTTAACCTGGCTTTGATTACGTTTGCCATTGCCGGGATTACCGATGGGATCGATGGACTTATTGCCAGGTGGACGCATCAGCGGACAGAATTGGGAGCCTATCTGGATCCGATTGCAGATAAACTCCTTTTGATCGCCTCCTTCATCACCCTTGCCATTATTGAGATGATTCCCAGTTGGCTTGCTGTCATTGTGATCACTCGAGATGTCATCATCCTCTTGGGATTTCTGGTGATGCTCCTTACCAACTATCATCCCAAAATCAATCCCAGCCTCTTGAGCAAGTTGACTACCGTCTTGCAGATTTGCACGGTTCTGATCGTTTTGATGAAAGATTCCTCCCCTTTATTCAAACAAATGAGTGGGGTGGTCATTTACGGAACCGCCCTGTTCACAATTCTTTCAGGACTTCAGTACATTTACATCGGAACTCGGATCTTAAACGAGAAGAAATAACGAACGAGAGGAGGACCGTTATGTCCACCATTGTAAAGGTCATTGGAAGGGAGATTATTGACTCAAGGGGAAATCCAACCCTTGAGGTGGAGATAATTTTGGAAAACGGAGTTGCAGGAAGGGCCTCGATCCCCTCTGGAGCATCTACAGGGAGCCATGAGGCGTTGGAACTAAGGGATAAGAATCCTAAGCGATACCTTGGAAAAGGGGTTCTAAAGGCGGTGCATAAAATCCATCACGAGATTGGACCCAAACTCTTAGGAATGAATGTTCTGGATCAAAAAGCGATTGATGAAGCATTAATTCAATGGGATGGGACACCGAATAAAATTCACTTAGGAAGCAATACGATCTTGGGGGTCTCCCTGGCCTGTGCAAGGGCTTCTTCAAATTTTTTGGGCCTTCCCCTTTATCAGCATCTTGGTGGGCTTTCTGCAACTAGGCTTCCTCTTCCCATGCTGAATATTCTGAATGGAGGGGTTCATGCAGATAACAATCTTGATCTGCAGGAATTTATGATTTTACCGGTTGGAGCAAAGAGCTTCAGAGAAGCCCTCCGTATGGGGGTGGAGGTTTACCATCATCTCAAGGCGGTTTTAAAAAGTAAGGGATATAAAACCTCTGTGGGAGATGAGGGAGGGTTTGCTCCTGACCTTCGCTCCAACGAGGAAGCCCTCTTCCTCATCTTAGAAGCCATTCGGAAGGCAGGGTATCGTCCAGGTAAGGAAGTAGCCATTGGAATTGATTCGGCCGCCAGTGAGTTCTACCACAAAGGAAATTACTTTTTGAAAGCAGAGAGAAAATCAAAAAAGTCCACGGGTGAAATGATCGATTACTACGAAAGTTTGATTGATCGATTTCCAATTCTTTCTATTGAGGATGGCCTGTCGGAAGACGACTGGGAGGGATGGAGGGCCATGACCGTTCGATTGGGAGAAAGGGTTCAATTGGTAGGTGACGATATCTTTGTGACAAACCTCCAGCGTCTTATGAAAGGAATTCGTGAAAGGGTAGCCAATGCCATTCTCATTAAACCAAACCAGATTGGAACCTTGACGGAAACGCTTGAGGTGATTGACCTGGCCAAGAGGTCGGGCTATCGAACCATTATCTCCCATCGTTCAGGTGAGACAGAGGATACCACCATCTCTGATCTGGCAGTGGGGGTCAATGCAGGCCAGATCAAGGCAGGAGCCCCCTCAAGGACAGAGAGGGTCGCAAAGTATAACCAATTGATTCGGATTGAAGAGGAACTGGGAAGAAGAGCCATCTATGCCCCTCCTCTCAGTTGGAGGAAGATGGGCAAGGGTCATCGTTGATAAAATCTAACCAAAATATTTGAAATTTCCCCTCACACCCCCTCTCTCTCTCCCTGCCTACCGTCAGGCAGGTAGGCAATAACAATTTCTAAATTAGGGTTTGGATCTAAAATAATTATTGACATAGGGAAAGGGATGAAGTAAAAGAAAAAGTCATAAAGGGAAAATCTCTAAATGGGGTAAGTCCCTTATCCAAAGGAGGTGGGTTATGATGAAAAAAATTACAAGAAGGAAATTTTTAAAAGGTACAGTGGTTGGGGGAGTGGCTATAGGAAGCGGATTAGGGGGTTACCGGATCACCTATGGTCAGGCCAAAAAGCCTGCAGGGCCGATCAAGATTGGTGGTCAGGGTGCCATCTCCGGGGCCCATGCAGATTATGGGTGGCAGATGATGGCAGGGGCCACATTGGCTATTGAAGAAATCAACGCCAAAGGGGGAATCTTAAAACGAAAACTCGAACTGAAATTCATGGATGAGGAATTAAAGCCTGCCACAGCGGTTAAAAACGTCAGATATCTGGTCACAGACTGGGGAGCCGATTTTCTTTTTGGGGTGGACTCCAGCGGGAGCGCTATGGCGGTCGGACCTGTTCTTCCAGAAGTCAATCGTCTCCACTTTTTCTGCCATGCTGCCACCCATCGCTTGACTGAGGAGTTGGTGGCAGGAAAAGGGATTAAACAGATATTTAGAATGGTTGCCCCGGTTTATCAGGATGCCCTTGCCGCCTGGGTTTTTAAAGACCAACCAGAAATTAAGCGATGGGCAGGGATTAACTGTGATTATGAATATGGGTATGTGGCCTGGAATCTCTTTAAAGAGAACATAAAAAAGTTTCGGCCCGATGTGGAATTTGTAGCAGCTGCCTGGGCACCCTTCTGGACCATGGACTTCTCCTCCCACATCGCTGCGGTCATGGCTGAAAAACCCGATGCCATCTTCTCGACGCCATGGGCTGGTGAGGGCGTGATGCTCCTGAGACAAGCCCTAATGCTTGGAGTGTTCGATAAAATTCATGCCTGGTGGCAGGCAATGGGAGGCTCTGTGGACCTTCTTGAGGGGATTTCGAGGGAAGTGGCCGGAGATAAATTTAAAGGAAAACTTTGGGCCACTGCACGTTACATTCACAATTATCCTCCAACTCCAGAAAATAAGGCCTTTGTGGAGGCCTTCCGAAAGAGATGGGGAAAGTTTCCAAACTACTCTGCAGAGGCAAGTTATTCCACTATCTATGCAATTAAGACCGGGGTTGAAAAGGCAAAAAGCCTTGAGACGGCCAAAGTAGGAGAGGCTCTGGAGGGGATGGAATTGAAAACCCCAGGGGGAATCCGATTGATAAGAAAAGAGGACCATCAGGCGATTTATACCGTCCCAGCAGGAAGGGTAATCCACAGCCCTGACTATCCAATCCCTATCCTGGGGGATCTAAGGGTGATTCCAGCAAAAGAGTACTTCCGCCACCCACCCTTTACCCCTGTTGCAGCCACCAAATAACATTGATGAAATTCCTCTAAATCTCCCTTTTGATAAAGGGGGATTTAGGGGGATTTGTTATGTCAAAACCATGCTTGAAAAAATTTTATTCCAGGGACTTATTGGTTTAAGTTTTTCTATGTACCTTTGGCTCTTGGCTGCCGGATTGACCCTTGTCTTTGGAGTCCTTGGGGTGTTGAACTTTGCTCATGGAAGCCTGTTCATGTTAGGGGCTTATGCCACCTTTACCCTCTATGGGAAACTTGGCCTTAATTTCTGGTTATCCATTGCTTTAAGTCTTGTGAGCGTTGGGATCGTGGGTGCAATTCTTGAAAGATTTTTTATTCGCCATATCTATCAAATTGATCTTCCTTATCAGTTGATTCTTACTTTCGGATTTATCTTGATCTTCGATGATCTGGTTAAAATGATCTGGGGAGGGGTGGCCATGATCCCGCCCATGCCTTCTTTCTTGGAAGGGAATATTTCGGTCTTGGGAAGGCCTTATCCCATTTATAACATTTTCATCATCTTTTCAGGCTTGACCGTTGCCCTTCTGTTATGGGTCATCCTGGAGAAAACTTGGTGGGGGAGAATGATTCGTGCCTCTGCATCCGACCGTGAGATGGCAAGCGCAATTGGGATCAATATCCCCTTCCTCTTTACCACGGTCTTTGTTTTCTCTGCCATGCTCGCTGCTTTGGGTGGGGCCCTGGGAACGCCTGTCCGAGTGGTTGCCCCTGGTATAGGGACGGCCATGATTATTCAAGCCTTTGTGATTACGGTCATCGGTGGATTGGGAAATCTCAAGGGGGCCTTTGTGGGGGCACTCATTGTGGGGATTTTAACCTCCTTCGGGATTTTGCTTTTCCCCATCTTTGAACTTTTCATCATCTTCGTGGTCATGGCCATTGTTTTGCTGGTTAAACCCGAAGGACTTTTTGGAAAATAATTATTGAAAAACGCAAAATCAGTATCGATCCATTGTCGCATAAACTTTATTTCTTTGCTAAATTGGTAATGTAGAATTTAAAATGAAATTAAAACCTCTTCTTCTCCTTGCGTGGATTCTCTTTCTCTTCCTCCTCCCTGCTTTTGCTGGGAAATATATTCTCTATATGACCATCCATATTCTCATCCTCTCTATCTTTGCCTTGGGGTTCAACCTTCTATTGGGTTATACAGGACTGCTTTCTTTTGGACAGGCGGGTTTCTTTGCCATGGGTGCCTATGCCTCGGCTAAAATCCTTCTCATCGTTCCTTCGCTTCTTTTAGGGACCTTTTCGGGGATGCTGGCCGGAGGGATTTCCGCACTTCTCCTTGGATTCCTCTGTGTCCGGCATACACGAATCTACTTCTCTATGTTAACCCTTTCCTTTGGGATGATGATCTATTCTTTGGCATGGAAGTGGCGAGATGTAACCGGTGGGGATGACGGTTTGGTTGGAATTCCAAGGGCTCCTTTCCAAATTCCAGGGGTTTTGAGCATCTCCATGGATTCGATGGGGAACTATTACTATTTTGTCTTGGTTTTTTCACTCATTGCCATTTATGTTCTCTATCGTATCGTCAATTCCCCATTTGGCCTCACCTTGAAGGGAATTCGCGATAGTGAAAACCGGGTGGCCTTTGCAGGGATCTCGGTCAGGAACTACCGGCTTCTCTCTTTCACGATTGCAGGAATCTATGCGGGGCTTGCAGGTTCATTCCTTCCCCCCCTTGAAAATACCGTCACTCCACCGATTGCCCACTGGACCCACTCCGCAGAACCTGTTCTGGTTACTCTTCTCGGTGGCATCCATACCTTTTCCGGCCCCATTGTAGGGTCTGTACTTTTTTACCTGATCAAAGATTTTATCGTTCGATTTACCCAATATTGGCTAATATGGTTTGGCAGTATTGTAGTTCTTCTGGTTTTACTCTTTCGCGGGGGAATTGTTATTTTTATGTCAGAAAGAATTTGGCCTCTCATTCGAAGACCATAGATAAAGGCGTGTTGAATGGCAGAACTTCTCCGAACAGAGAAACTCAGAAAATATTTTGGCGTGGTTAGCGCTGCAGACAATATTGACCTCCAAATTGAAGAAGGAGTCCTGACCTCGATCATTGGACCCAACGGGGCGGGGAAAACCACGCTCATTAACCTTCTCACCGGAAATATTCTTCCGGATTCAGGCAGGGTCTTTTTTTCAGGCGAAGAGATTACCCACCTTCCGATTCACAAACGGGTCAAGAGGGGGATCTGCCGTTCTTTTCAGATCATGAATATCTTTCCTAAACTTTCGGTTTTTGAAAACCTTCAAATCCCTGTCTTTTCATTATTAAACCGAAGCCTTCACTTTTTTAAACCTGTCCATTTGCATTCAGATGCAAATGAGCGTGTGGAAAAGTTGCTCTCTGAACTTGGGTTGACCGAGAAAAAGGGCCTTCCTGCTGGGGCACTTTCTCATGGGGATCAGAGACTGCTTGAGATTGGACTGGCCATGGCCTCTGAACCGAAACTTCTTTTCCTCGATGAACCAACGGCAGGGATGAATCCTGTAGAAAGGGTGAAGGTCTTAGAAAATATTCACAGGTTATCGAAGGAAAAGCAATCCACCTTCGTCATCGTGGAACACGATATGGATATCGTCTTCTCACTTTCAGACCGTATTATTGTTCTACATCGAGGTCAAATTCTGGCCGACGGAAAACCTGATGAGATCAAAGAGAACGAAGATGTCAAACGGGTTTACCTGGGTGAGGAAATCCTTTGGGAGAAAATATGAACTTAGAATCCTCTCAAACCGTTCTCAAGGTGGATCAAATCGATACCTTTTATGGTCAGAGCCATGTTCTCCAAGGGGTCTCCCTATCGATTAATGAAGGAGAGATTGTCTCCCTGCTCGGTAGAAATGGAGTGGGTAAGACCACTACGCTTCGTTCCATCATGGGTCTCACCCCTCCTCGTTCGGGAAAAATTCTTTTAAGAAATAACAACATTGTAGGAAAACCCCCATATCAAATTGCTCAGATGGGAATTGGGTACATGCCAGACGATAGAAGGATTTTTCCAGACTTGACCTTATTTGAGAATCTTGAATTGGCCCGTCGTCTATCTAAAAAAGGAAAAGTCTCCTGGACGTTTGAAAAGATCTACCATCTGTTTCCAGTGTTTGTGGAACTGAAAGAAAGGAAAGGAAATCAGCTGAGTGGAGGGGAACAGAAGATGCTAGCCATTGCCAGAGCCTTAATGAAAAATCCAGATCTCCTTCTCCTGGATGAACCTTCAGAGGGCCTGGCTCCCCTTATTGTCCTCAATCTTATTGAGGTGATTACCAGTATTCGAAAGGAGGGGGTCACCATCCTCCTCGCAGACCAGAACCTTAAATTTTGCCGAAAGACTTCCGACAGGGGTTACATCCTCGAAAAAGGGATGGTCCAGTATTATGGCCTGATGGAAGAGATTTGGCAGAACGAAGAAATCGTCAAAAAGTATCTGGTGGTTTAAAATTTTAACCTCTAAATTCTAAACTCCAAACTTCTCATAAACCGTCTGTTTACCTCCCTCTCTCTAACTTTATCTCTCCCTTTACAAAAAATGAATATATTGTTAATGAATTTATTTATGAGGGTTTTATCCCTTAAGACCTCCTTTCTCATCATGGGGGCAAGTGGCCTCACCGCCCAGATTGTCCTCTTAAGAGAACTCCTCATCACTTTTTTAGGGAACGAACTCACCCTTGGCATCATTTTGGCGAACTGGTTGATTCTGGAGGCCATTGGTTCTTTTTTGCTTGGAAAAACAGTGGAAAGAATTGAAAAGAGATTAGAGGTCTATATCTTCGTCCAGCTCTTTTTTTCTGTTGCCCTTCCCTTCTCCATCTATCTCTGCAGGGTCTTTAAAAGTCTTCTTTCTACCATTCCCGGAGAAGGCCTCGGTTTTGCACCTATCCTCTACTCTTCCTTTCTCATCCTCCTTCCGGTTGCCCTCTCTCATGGCATCCTCTTCACCTATGGATGTAAACTCTCTTCCCAATACGAAAAAAAGGATGCCACCTCAATTGGAAAGGTCTATATTTTGGAGACCATTGGTTCCATCATTGGAGGGTTATTGATCACCTTCCTTCTCATTCAATACTTCAATTCATTCAAGATCTCCTTCATGATCTCCTTTGCTAATGCGATTGTATGCCTGTTTCTTCTCTGGCCTACTGAGGGGGGGCTATTGAGGTTCCAAAATACCTCTTGGTTTCTCTCCTTCCTATATGTCCTCCTCTTTCTTTTCCTCCTTGTGACACCCCTTTCAAACCAACTCCACCTCACATCCCTTCAACGGCAATGGAGAGGATTGAATGTCATCCATAATGAAAATTCAATCTATGGAAACATCACCGTCACCCAAAGAGGAGAGCAGTACACCTTTTATACTGACGGCATCCCTACTATTACTACTCCTGTCCCTGACATTGCCTCTATTGAAGACTTTGTCCATTTCCCTATGCTTCTCCATGAAAATCCACAATCTGTCCTTATCTTGAGCGGAGGAGCAGGAGGGATGATCCGAGAGATTCTAAAATATCCAGTGACCCGAGTGGACTATGTTGAACTCGACCCACTCCTTTTAAAGTTAATCCACCAATTCCCCACTCCTCTAACCCAGTCTGAGCTCTCTGACCCGAGGGTGAAGATCCACTATCAGGATGGACGCTTATTTGTCAAAAGAACCCCAGATCGTTTTGACCTCATCTTTATCGGGCTCTCTGCTCCTCAAGAGCTTCAAACGAATCGCCTCTTCTCAACCGAATTTTTCTCAATTGCCAAAAAGAAGTTGAATCCCGGAGGGATCATCGTTTTATCCCTTCCAGGTTCAATGACCTATCTCAGCCCGGAATTGAGGGATCTGAACGGTTGCATCATGGACACCTTAAAAAGTGTCTTTGCCTTTTTAAGGGTCATTCCAGGAGATACAAATCTCTATTTTGCATCAGACTCTGAGAGGCTCTTGAAGGCAACCCCTCAGGACCTTTTCAATAGGCTCAACCAGAGGAAGATCCCCACGAGCCTGATGACAAAAGGCTATATGGAATACCGGCTTCACGAGAGATGGCTAACCTGGTTCGATAAATCGATGGATAAAAGATCACCCCATATCAACTCGGACTTTCAACCCTTGGGCGTCTTTTTCAACCTCTCCTACTGGAATGCCCTCTTCTCCCCTTACCTCACCAGCCTATTCAAATGGTTTGAGGGATTGAGTTTCGGATTAGTCTCTGGGGTAATGGCAATTTTGACTGCTCTCGGATTCATCCTCTTCTTGAAGAAGCCCGCCCTCTCTATTTACTCTGTCCCTTATGCCATCTTTGCCTCGGGCCTCTCTGATATGATGCTTGATCTTACCATCATCCTCACTTTCCAAACGCTTTACGGATATCTTTACTATCAGATCGGCTTGCTCATCACGCTCTTTATGGTAGGAATTGCACTCAGTAGCCTTTTCATAACTCAACGGCTCGATCAAATGAAGAATGAAAACGCCTTCTTCCTTTGGACAGAGTTATCATTCATCCTTTTTGCCTCTTTGCTTCCTTTTATCCTGACAACCCCTTCCCATCACCTGGAGAAGACCTCTGTTTATATCTTTCTCTATGGGGTCTTCCTCATCATGTCCTTCCTCTGCGGCATTCTTGTAGGATTTCAATTCCCGCTGGCAACAAAGATCTACCTCAAGGCAGCACCCAGCAAAGGACAGGTTGGCCATACAGCAGGTTTACTTTATGGAGCAGACCTCTTTGGAGGATTCTTCGGAGGTCTTTTAGGAGGGGTCTTTCTTATTCCTGTTCTCGGACTCAAGACCTCTTGCCTGACCGTATCCATTCTCAAAATTAGCAGTTTCCTCCTTTTTCTTCTCTTCATAAAAATTCGAAAATAGTTTAAAATTTTATTATTAAAGAATATCCTAAGACCGGAGATACAATCCACACCTCCATCGAATTTTAATGTTAAGCCGAAGGAGATTTCTAAAGACTATAGCATGAAGTCTTCCTATAATGGGAGGGTTATCTATTCCACTGAAAGAAGGTCAGACTAAAGTGGTTAGCCCGCTTAAAGAGGCGATGTTCTATAAAAACCTTGAGGCTCAAACTGTTCAGTGCCAGCTATGCCCAATTACAAATTAACCCATCTTTGTCCCACTCCAATCTCCACCCTTGAAAGGGCATATGAGATTGGCATTCGAACTGGTTTGCGATATGTCTATATCGGAAACGTCCCTGGACACCCAAGGAATTCGACCCTCTGCCTTTCCTGTGGGAAGAGGATCATTCACCGATCCCATTTTGATATCCTTGAGATGAATCTCATCAATGGCAGATACAAATTCTGCAATGCTTCAGTGGCTGGCAAATGGGTGTAGGATTGAATCGAAGAGCATTTTTAAAAAGATCGATCCTCTATGGATTCTCTATAAGGACCCTGCCCCATTACCTGAGCGAAGTTTGGGCCAAGGAAGGAACTGCCCAAAAGGCCCTTTTTTTTAAAAAGACCAAAGAGGGGGCGATCCAGTGCGAACTCTGTTTCAGACAATGTGTGATCTCAGAGGGAAGAAGGGGGTTCTGCCGAGTTCGAGAAAATCAAAAAGGAGAACTAAGAAGTCTGGTCTATGGAAGGCCAATTGGTCTTCAAATTGATCCAATTGAACTGGAGCCAATGTATCACATGGTCCCCGGCCATAAAAATCTTTGCGTCTATACTGCCTCATGTAATTTTCGGTGTAAACACTGCCATAACTGGTCAATCTCCCAATCTGCACCTGAACAGCTACGGCCAATGAAATTTGAACCTAAAGAGATCGTTGAAGAGGCCCTGAAATTGGGCTGTCAATCCATCTCCCATAGTATTAATGAACCCACAGTCTTTTTTGAGATGATGTATGAGGTGGTGCGTATGGCCAAGACAAAAGGACTTTTAACCCTCTGCCATACAAACGGTGGGATGGCTCAAGCTCCCATGGTGGAACTTCTCAAATTCCTCGATGGGGTCACGGTGGATCTAAAATCATTCAATCCTAAGTTTTATCAAGAGGTCTCAGAGGCAGAATTGGCTCCTGTTCTGGAAACCTTAAAAACGATCAGAGAATCTGGCAGACATCTTGAAATCGTCAACCTCATCATTCCCACGCTCAATGACGATATGGGGGATATTAGGAAAATGTGCAAATGGATCACCCAACACCTCGGAAAAGAGACTCCACTCCATTTTACTCGCTTCTCTCCCTCCTATAAAATGACCCATTTGCCTCGCACCCCTATCAGTACCCTTGAAAGGGCAAGAGAGATTGCCCGAGAAGAAGGGATCCGTTATGTCTATGTAGGAAATGTGGTGGGGCATCCAGCAAACAGCACTTATTGTCCAAAATGTGGCGTCAAATTGATTGAAAGGACCCACTTCCTTGTCCTTAAAAATCAGGTTAAAAACGGCCTCTGTCCCTTTTGCAATGAGAAAATACCGGGAATCTGGAAGGGTTAGGAAAAGGTTAAGTGAACTCCCTATATCTCAGGATTTTTGCAAAGGCGTAATCCCCTCTCCCTTTTGGGGCTAAAAGAAACCTGTTTTATGTTAGCCATGATAAAGGTAAGTAGTTTTTTGCTATTTCTTATTTTTATCAAAATCAATAGGTGAAATGAGGGACCTATCCTTTCTTTCCAGTTTTTCTTCATTTATTCTATGATCAATTTTAGGCAATGTTCTTTACGTCAAGAAATATAGGATACGTCCCCTCGTTTCACAATAGTTCTCTTTACTTCATATCAAATCGGTCCAGGTTCATGACCTTATTCCAGGCTTCTATGAAATCTTTCACAAATTTTTCCTTGCCATCGGAGGAGGCATACACCTCTGAAACTGCCCGCAATTCGTTGTGATGTCCAAAGAGTAAATCCACTCGTGTACCGGTCCATTTCAGTTCACCTGTTTTTCTGTCGTACCCCTTAAACAGGTAAGCCTGTTCGTCAGAAGGTTGCCATTCCGTTCCCTGATCTAAAAGATTTACAAAGAAGTCATTGGTAAGGATACCCGGAGTTTCCGTAAACACGCCGTGTTTAGCGTAACGATATGTCGCTCCTAACCCCCTAAGCCCTCCTATCAAAACCGTCAATTCAGGAACTGTAAGACAGAGAAGTTGTGCCTTGTCCACCAATAAGGATTCGGCAAGAGCCTTACTGGAATCTTTTATATAGTTCCTAAATCCATCCGCAAGGGGTTCCATCGCAGAATAAAAGAGTGCATCTGTTTGTTCTTGCAAGGCATCCACTCTTCCAGGGGTAAAAGGAACCTTCACATTAAAACCACCCTGTTGGGCAGAAAGTTCTATCGCAGCACATCCTCCAAGCACAATCAAATCGGCAATGGATACCTGTTTCCTCCTTTTCTGCTTTGTATTAAATTCCCTTTGGATTTCTTCATAGACAGCAAGAATCTTTTCTAAGTCCTCAGGATGATTTACTTCCCAATCCTTTTGAGGAGCAAGCCGAATCCGAGCCCCATTGGCTCCACCTCGCCTATCGGAATTACGATAAGTAGAGGCAGAGGACCATGCCGTATAAACTAGCTGGGAGATGTTTAAGCCTGAAGCCAGGATTCTTTCCTTAAGTTTATTAATATCCTTTTTATTGATCAATTCGTAATCCCGCTTGGGCAAAGGATCCTGCCAGATGAAGACCTCCTCAGGAACTTCAGGGCCAAAGTAACACTCTCGTGGCCCCAAATCCCGATGGACAAGTTTAAACCATGCTTTGGCAAAGGCCTTTTCAAACTCTTTAGGATTTTCCAGAAAGCCTTTAGCAATTTTAGCATACTCAGGATCAAACCTGAAAGCGAGATCAGCAGTAAGCATCATCGGAGGATGCTTTTTATTTGGATCGTGGGCATCTGGTATGAGAGCTGGAGCATTTTTAGCAACCCACTGTTGCTTGCCCGCAGGACTTTTAGTCAATTCCCATTCATAATGAAATAAAAAATGTAGGTAACTGATCCCAAATTTTGTAGGAGTGGAGGACCAGGCAAGTTCAAAACCAGAAGTATAGGTATCGGGCCCCTTTCCCGTTTTATAGGTATTTTTCCAGCCAAGCCCCTGTTGTTCAACAGGGGAAGAATCTGGATCTGGACCTACATAGGTATCCGAACACGCTCCATGACACTTTCCAAAGGCATGTCCACCCGCAACTAAAGCCACAGTCTCTTCATCATTCATCCCCATCCGGGTAAAAGCCACTCTGATCTGTTTGGCAGACTCAACAGGATCGGGATTTCCCTCTGGCCCCTCCGGGTTCACATAAATAAGCCCCATCTCTGTTGCAGCAAAAGGTTTTTCAAGCTCTCCTTCTTTAAATCGTCCTTTTCCAGATAACATCTCAACTTCTGGTCCCCAGTCTGTACTTTCATCAGGTTCCCATATATCCTCTCTTCCCCCACCAAAGCCGATTGTTTTAACCCCCATGTGTTCCAAAGCCACATTGCCCGCTAAAATGATAAGATCTGCCCAGGAAAGCTTGCGCCCATATTTTTGCTTCAAAGGCCAAAGCAGACGAATGGCTTTGTCAAGGCTAATATTGTCCGGCCAGTCAATTCTTGGTGGAAAACGAAGATCCCCCGATCTTGCACCCCCACGCCCATCATAAATTCTGTAACTCCCTGCACTGTGCCAGGCCAACCGGATAAATAGAGGACCATAATGACCGAAATCAGCAGGCCACCAATCTTGCGATTTGGTCATAAGCTCTTTTAAATCCTTTTTGACCTCGGAAAGATCCAGTTTTCCAAATTCTTTAACATACTCATATTCTGTCCCATAAGGATTGGAATGGGAACAATTCTGTCTTAAGACCTTCAGATTTAATCTATTTGGCCACCAATCGGTAATCCATCTTTTCTTTACATTTTCACTCTTTTTTTCCATTTCATACCTCCTTGAATTGTTTTGATTTTACGAAAGGAAAAAATTTTACTCCCCCCTCACTCTGGGGTGGAAAAATGGCTTAAAAGAAAAATACTTGTAACCGATTCACCAAAATGTTAATCTTTAAGAGTTGTAATTTTAACAAATTAGTAACAAATCTTAATTAGTAATATAACCTGATGAAAAATAATAAGTCAATAGAGAAGAAAAAATTAGAGGGTTTTTTAAAGAGGTGTAAAGTATTCGGTCTAAAAATTACACCCCAAAGGATTGCTATCTACAAAGAGGTATTAAATTCTCTCAACCATCCTTCCGCTGAAGGAATCTATAGAAAGATAAAAGAGGCACATCCAAGCATGTCTTTCGATACTGTAAATAGGACCCTTCTTACTTTTGCAGAGATGGGACTCCTTGAAATTGTCGAAGGTTCGGGCGATGTTAGAAGATTTGACCCAAACGCCGAGCCTCATCACCATCCTCCGTTTATAAGGTGCGGAGCCATCATAGATTTTTATACTAAGAAATATGCCCATTTGGAAATACCAAAAGAAATAAAAGGAAAATTCTTGGTCAATCGAATGAGAGTGGTTGTAGAAGGGTTCTGCAATCGTTGCCGGGGGAGTTTAAAAAAATAGCCTTTCCCTCCCTCTATCCTTCCGCCAGATTGAGGTCCGTTTTGAGCCGAAAAGGTCATGGTTTTTTTATCTGGTCGACTTGAGAATTTCTTCCTGTCGACAAACAGGTTATCTGGTAGGTATGCTGGGACTATAGAGTGAACTTCTTTTCCGCATCAGGCAAATCCATGCTCTGGGTGGGTTTGAACGTTTAGAGCCAAAATAGCCTGAAACGAGCGAAAGGATCTCAAAGTAAGGTTCGATAGAGTTAACAATCTCTCTTGCCGTCCGCTGAGGTGGACCTGGCCCCTGTCGTTTTTCATCTGCATTGCCAATGAGACTCAGCCAAAGACCATTTTCTTCCAGGTAAGAACTTACTTTCTCTGCACAACTCCTCCGCTCTTCATCCGAATTTAATGAATGGAAGAAGCCCCGATCAAATACAAATCCAAAGGGTGCCTCTTCGATATGACTTCTGAGAAAGTCTGCCACCATAAAATTACATTTGACATTGGTTTTTAAGGCTTTCTCTTTAGCCTTTTCGATCGCAATCTCTGAAGTATCGATCCCTAAGACCTGAAAATTCTGCTGGGAAAGCCAAATAGCATTATCACCTGTTCCGCATCCAATATCCAAGGCCTTACAGGGTTTGATGGGGGTTGTGGTGACGATCTGAATAAGGTTAAAATCGGGCTGGCCGATATCCCATGGAGTATCGCCTTCTTTATATCTCTCTCTGTATGGTTTCTCAATGCTCATCTTAAAATTTTGGAAGTTATGGATGACCCTCAAGGTGGTGACCGGTAATAATTTCCGTTCGTTCAAATGGTTTATTAGCCTTTACTTTCTTCCAATGTTTTTGACTATCCATACATTAGTTTCTTCACGCTGGCATAGATGCGCTGTCGATTGGGAAGTATCTGCTCTTCAAGATGACGGGCATAAGGGATGGTCGTTTGAGTGCACACGCGGGCATACTTGCAGAGGATACCAGCTTCCATCACGACGGCCGATAATTCACCAGAAAGGCCAAACCCTTCGTAGTCTTCATCTACAACTAATAGACGTCTAGTCTGTGCAACTGCTTCGCAGACTCCCATTTTATCCAGCGGAGAAACGGTTCGCAAATCCAGCACACCTGCTGAAATCCCTTCCGATTCAAGGGATTGTGCAGCTTTTAGAGCGTGGTGTACGCCTACCCCTACACTGACGATAGTTACATCCCTCCCTGCACGGCGAAGGACAGCTTTCCCGATAGAGAGGGGTCCCCACTTATCGGGCACAACGCCTTTTGCTCCCTCTGTAGGAACATCAAACTGAACCGTCTGTCGCGATCCTGAACCAAGGAACTCCAGCCACATTTCTGACAGGAGTTTATGTTCGAGGAAGATAACCGGTCCATCATGCTGGAGAGCGGCCAACATCAGACCACCTGCATCGGCTGGGGTGGATGGAACTAATACAGTCAGTCCAGGAATGTGTGCCAGCCATCCCCACAGGGACTGTTCGTGTTGTCCCCCATCACCGTAGCCACCGCCACAGGGGACGCGCACCACTATTGGCACAGTCCATTTACCTCCTGAAAATGCTTCTACTTTTGCAGCATGGTTGAGCAAGGCATCCATGCATACGCCCAGAAAATCTACCATATATAATTCTACCACTGGGCGTAATCCTGCCATAGCAGCTCCAACGCCCGCTCCCAGGAAGGCGCTCTCGCTGATAGGAGCTCCCATAACGCGCCGGGGGCCGAAACGAACCAGAAGGTTGCGCCGCAGGAGAGGAACATCTTCGCCCATCACAATGATGCGCTGGTCAACTGTCATGGCTTGGGCAAGCGCATCATCCACCGCCTGTGTAAAAGACATAGTTCTCATGATGGCACCTCCGCCAAGGCAACTGAGACTATATTGCTTATCTCTTCCTTAACCTGGTCTTCAAGTTCTTCCAGCCGTGCAGTGTCTGACTGCAAGGTGGTGCGCGCACGTCGGATAGGGTCGTTAGCCGAATTCCGGCGTGGATCGCGTAACGTTGCGAGCACGGATGCCAGAACCATCTTCAACCCTTCGAAACGTTCGCGCAAATCAGCCCCACCAAAGCGCAAGAATGAATGTGTGAGCGTGGCGGCAATTTGAGGCATTTCACTGAGGGGAGTGCGTAGGATTCTTATCAGTTGAAAGCCCAAAAAGTGCCCTTCAAGATGCACACATCTGGCATGAAGGAATGTCGGCCCTTGGCCATAACGAGCACGTTCAATGGCATTGCCTGCAGCCTTCCACACCGCCAATACGTCCAAACCATCCGCTTCAAAAGCGGGAATACCCAGTGCGCGTGCTCGTTCATTTAGATCCCCGGCGGTTACCTTTGCGGACACTGTGGTTATGGACCAACTATCGTCTTTACAGATAAAGAAAACGGGGAGATTCCAAACCGAAGCCAGGTTCATCGATTCCATCAACATTCCCTGGTTCATTGCCCCTTCGCCGAAAAAAGCAACGGCGACCGAACCCGGGCGTAAGTGCTGCCCTGCCAAAGCAAAACCAACTGCAGTCGGTCCCGCGGCACCAACAATCCCTGATGATGCAACCAGATGATCTTTCGAGAAGAGGTGCATATGCCCGCCGTTGCCCCCGCACAACCCCTCGGGATGACCAAGAAGCTCGCGCAGGATAAGTAGAGGGTCTAATCCTCGAATCAAGAGCGGCGAAGTGCTGCGATGGTCTAACGCCATCGCATCACCCTCACGCAAGTGAGTCACGACTCCTGCGATAATCGCTTCTTCTCCAGTTCCAAGATGCATCTCACCGGAAATCAATCCGTCGTACCATAGTTTGGCAATCGCTTCTTCAAATAAGCGGCTTTTCAACATAAGTCTATACAATTCCCATAAATCGGGTGGCATAATAACCTCCAATAATCATTGACGTCTAACGACTGACATCATCAATGGATCTAAACCCTCTCTGCCTTCGGCAGTCAAACATTGGAGTGATTGTTTTGATATTATTTTATCTTGCGGTTGATTTTTATACTCCTGTCAAAATTCATTCGATCAATCGTTTTCCAAAAGTCGTCTATCTCCTCTTGTCTTACTTTTGAAATATCAAATTGGTATGACCGAATGTTTGATACAAATGTTATCTCATTCCCTTTACAAGTGACCTCTTTAATAATCTCCCTGGTGTCAGTTTCTTCATCCCAATTAATACAGCCTCCCCTTTCATGTGGGGATAAAATAAATTCAAATTTGGGCGTTCTTATTATTGTAAACCCCTCAATTCCGAATTCTGTATTTTCGTCAAAGGAGAGAGAAACAATAATGTCAGTCCCAACTTCGGTGTGGATGAAATTAACCTTGTCCATATATTTTTTATATTCCTAATGACTAAACTCAGCAGCCGCCGTGAAGCGAAGATAAACAGCGGTCAGGTGGAGCGCCTATTATGGACTTTATTTTATAGCTCGGCTTCATCAATACCGTCAACTTTCATGAAATGCCTAAGAAGGCCAATCTTTAATGGCTTTCACACAGGGTTTAAGACTACATAACGACAGAGAGACAATAAATGATTGTCCTTCTCCACAAGGATCGCCTTATATCTCCCTTGAAAAAGATAACCCACCCTCCTATACCTCTGATTGAACCCTTGAGTATAGACCCCATTCAACTCTCTCATTCCCCTCGATAAATTTCCATCCGGAGTCTCAATCAAAAGATGATAATGATTCTCCATGAGACAGTAAGCATGACAGACCCATTTAAACCTCTCCACCACCATCGATAGGATATCTAAAAATATACCCCTATCCTCTTCATCGATGAAAATAGCCTGCCTGACATTGCCTCTGGAGGTGACATGATAGACAGCTCCTGGAAATTCAATCCGTAGAGGTCACGCCGTGGAAATACCTTATCAAATGAAACCACTCTCTGGGCTAACACCCACGGGTTCAGACTCTTTTCATGTCTGTCATAACCTTCGGCCATGTTAGACATGCCGGAAAAGGCCTCCACTTCGCTTCGATAGGATGCCATTCACCACAGGCTTAAAAGCCAGGGGCTATTTTGCGATTGTCAAGAATGACCCTATTTGCCTGAATTGGTTCCAACATTATATTGACAAACGTTCGCCCGCTGGATGGAGCATACTCTGCACCTGAGGTGCCCAGAGGCGCTCCACCGCTGTTTTGCCTATCCCCAAGGCCCGTAGTTCTTCCGCAATCGGATGATCCCCCAGCGTATATGACGCGCCTCCTCTGAATCTGGCGATGCCGAACTGCCCTTGGGTCTGGATCCGTGTCCTCAGGAGCCGGCCATCTCTGATTGTATAGCTGTAAAAGTCCATCGATCTGGCCCTGGTAGCCAACTTGACTACCTCCAGGGTCACAATCTCTTTCCCGTTGGCTCGGAGTCGGCAGCGATGCTTTTGACCCGCATCCTCGAAACAGATCTCCGCGACAATCTTTGGATAGCCCCAAATCTCGACCCCGAAGTCATAGGCTGCTTGCGTCGTCACAGGTAAATGGTGTACATAGAGGCCAAAGCGCCTGAACCAGTGGGGGAAGAGCAGGGGCAATCCCGGGATGTTAACCGCCGGCTCATAAAGGACAGGCACCATGATCCCGAACTCATTGTACGGTGCTACGTCAGCAATGCGACGGTACTCCATGGCTGCCATGGAGAGTATGGCCGTTCCTGGCACAAGCTGCGCCGGCTTGAGCTTTTCGGTGGGAAGCAGCTTCCTTACGGCAGCAACCGGGGCGGGGAAATGGGCCATGATGGCGGACCACTCATAATAGCGAACGGGAAGCCCAATGCGGACGCCCGTAGAAAGCGTCATTTGTTCGATGGTCACTCCGGCAAAGAATGTCTCCTCCATGGATACACCTCCTCATGGTTCCAGCCTGCCGCCATTGTGGCAAGCGCACAAAAGGTTCATATCATCTCGCCGCGGGCTGCTCCTGCCTAGGCATGAGGAGCAAGAACAACAGGAAGAACAGCCCTGTTAGAAAGCCGGAGAGCCAGATGAAAGCACTGGAGATCTTGCCGGCCAGCCCAAGGAAGAGAATCACCAGCGTGATTAGGCCATTGTCAGCAAGCCCGGCTTTCACAATCGCCACGTTGCGCACGGGGTCTCGGTATGCAAACCAATAGGCAACTCCAAAGGCTGTGCAAGCCCCGCCGAAGAGCCTGAGATAGATAGGATCTTCAGGGATGGGAACTCTCAGAATTGCGAGGAGAGATAAAGGCCCAAGGAGGGCAGGAACCCCCCATACAAAAAGGGTTAAGAGCACTTTTACAAAGAGGATGCGGCGGAGCCAAATCAGTTTAAGGTCGGTGGTCACCGGATACACTCCTTTCTGCCCGATTTCGACAATACTTTATGTTCGGGCGAACGCCTGAATTAAGCCGCGCCGCAAAACGCCGTCGGCTTGAATGCTTTGTCAGGCATGATTGGATTTTTGCTATTTTCTGGGTCACCCGATAGTCCTTCATCACCGCTGAATCAGTGAAAATACACCCCAGCCCAGGTATTCACGCGTATAAGTGACGTAGCGCACTGGTTCCGATGTTAATTTATCTCTAATGTCTTTCGCAAGTTCGTCGTCGGGATTAGCCTCAAGCCATTGGCGCATGGTGAGCCACTTGGCGGCCTCGTATCTGTCCCAGCTATCTTGGTCAGCTAAAACCATTTCAACGACGTCGTAGCCAAGGTGACCGAAAAACGCCAAAAGTTCTGGAAGTATGAGAAAGTCGGAGATTGAGTTAGCAAGACACCCTTTTGCAACGTCTTCTGTTGGTGGCAACTTCCGCCAGTAGGGCTCGCCGATGAGGATGATCCCTCCGGTGCGGAGGTTCTGCGCCAGAAGCTTGATAGTTCCGGCTACTCCTCCACCGATCCATGTGGCGCCAATACAGGCTGCCACATCGACCTTCTCGTCAGCCACGTAGCCCGTAGCATCGCCATGAATAAACTTGACTTGATCAGCCACGCCGAGTTCTTCAGCACGGCGTTTTGCTTGCTCGGTGAACAACTGGCTCATGTCGATGCCGATGCCGATGATGCCGTAATCGCGTGCCCAGGTGCACAGCATCTCCCCCGAACCGCTGCCGAGGTCGAGCACTCGGGTTCCCCTTTCCAAACGTAGTGCAGCGCCGAGAGTGGCAAGTTTTTCGGGTGTGAACGGGTTATGGATGCGGTGAGCACGTTCGGTGATGTTGAAGATCCGTAAAATATCCAATGCAGAAAATCTCCTTACCGGTGTGAATAGATTCGGTCACTGGCTAACGCCTGAAATCGGCGGGTGCTGTAAGCCATCCCTGGCTCCGGTAGGCAGGCGCTGGAGTGATTGGTTAGCCCCTCATCAATCTTTCTCTTATCCAGCTTGGGTTGCGACGGCAATCAAGAACAGCAAAAACCACGACCGCATCATTAATAATTCGGTAATATATGGCAAACGGAAACCGTTTAGATAGCTGGCGATGGTATCCGAAAACGACTTGGTGAACGCCCCCGAAGTATGCCAGCGAGTCAATATCGGAATAAAGGGAATCAAGGAAATACGATCCGAGACCAGAAGAGTGCGACTCGTAGAATCGATAACCTTCTTCAAGATCGGCTTCAGCAGCACTGAGGATTTTTATCTTCACGAGACCTTCTTTTTAATCCTTTTTTTGGCTTGTTCCCAATCCGATGCAGTCGATTTGCCGGCTATGAAGGCCTCCTCGCGATCCTTGAGGACGGTTTCATGCCAAGCCGGTGATTTAAGTTTCTTCTCGTTTCGGCTCAGGTCCGCCCAGAGAGCCTCCATCAAGTTCAGCTTCTCGGCAATCGATAGTTGGGAAAGTGGTAGATCAATCTTTTTCATAACGTCTCCTTTCTTCGCCTGACATTAACAGGCAGAACCGTCCCACCCCCTTCGCAGGAGGTAGTCTCATTTTCCAGTAATTCGGGCTATAAATACCGGGCAAAGAAATTTCTGAATTATTGGAAAGAGGATTCTTTGATTATCTGTAATGTGATCATTTTCCTTCACCTCAACCAAGAAATGGTCTCCCGTATTCTCATTATAAACAAATAAACCTTGATCTCCAGAGGCAATCCTTTTCCCAATAGAACGAAAAGCCTTATCAGCTTCAGCTATTAGGAGACGAACTTTCCCTTCGCCAAAGATATGGCAAATCTTTCTAAACCCAGGCATTCTTTCGCGCTTATTTCTGTTTCTGACAAGGTAATAATAACTCTCAACATTGTACCTTTGCTCTTCAAAATATTTCTTAGCAACCATAACCACAAAGTTGACTTTATTATGGATGCCGACTTGTCTTTCAAACTGGTCATAAATACAATGGTTGTCCATTTTATGATATAAAATACGTTGCTCTTTTGGATAGGTAATTTTGATTTCTTCCCCTGTTTCCCATGTGCCACATTTAATCATAAATTGCCTTATTATTCCATATCTCTTGGGCTTGGGCTAACGACTGAATTCAGCGGTGGCTGTAAGCCATCCGCTGGAGTGTCTTGTTAGCTGAATCTTTTTATTTATACAGTACTTGCATACGTCCTCACTTCTTGTTTTAACCTTTCGCCAAGTTCCTCGGCAGTGACATCTAAATCATACTGTGATTGCAGTCCGAGCCAAAACTCGGCTGATGTTCCAAAAAACGTTGCAAGTCTGAGAGCGGTATCAGCAGTAATTCCACGCTTGCCGAGAACAATCTCGTTAATTCTCCTTGGTGGTACACCAATATTTAGAGCGAGTTTGTTTTGACTTATACCCATTGGCTTTAAAAATTCTTCTAAAAGAACTTCGCCTGGATGTACGGGATTAAGCTTCCTTTTCATAAGGCCCCTCCCTAATGATAGTCGGTTATTTCTACATCATAGGCATCTGATTCTTGCCAGTTAAAACAGATGCGCCATTGGTCATTGATCCTAATGCTATATTGACCCTCACGGGTTCCCTTTAACTTTTCAAGCCTATTCGCTGGTGGTATTCTTAAATCATTAAGATTTTTGGCATTATTTATCATGCGTAATTTCCTTAATGCAACTTGTTGAATATCTCTGGGTAATTTGTTCGATCCCTCCCGACTGTAAACTTTTTCAGTTTCCTTGCCTTTGAATGATTTTATCATTAAAACCATTGTATAACGAATAACGTTAAACGTCAAGAGTTATATTGAGGCAAAAGCTTTGCGGAGATTTATTGATTTACAAATATGAATTGAGATCAACGGGCTAAAAATAATCCACGAATTTGTTAGCCTGGATGAATAATAATAGACCGAATTTTTCCTTAACATGGGTTACACTTCTTGCAGTTGATTACACGTCCTCCCGTGTTTTGTGCTTCATTAAATGCCTTATTATAAGTTTCAAATGGTCCGTGCCATTTGCCATTATCGTTGCCAGCATTTGGATGGATACCCTGGCCGAAGTTACAAAACCGACAATAGCCATAATGAATTCTTGCCTTGTGTCCTTCTGCTTGCCAGTTTTCGTAAATATAATAATTATCGACACTCACTGTGTCACCTTATGCATCTCCTTATCGTTTTGCATCGTCAGTAATTAATAGGCTAACGATTAGCATAACCTGCGCGGACGATCACAAATACCAAAACTTGACGGGGTTAATCTGCGTCAGGTTGATGCAGGGGTTAGACACATCTCTATGACAATCTCTTAATAATTCTTTTAGCAAGACCATCTTCAATTTCTTTGTGCCTTGGAATAGGTTGAGTCCTACCTGTTTGAGGATTTTTATACCAGTCATGGTTCCCACCACGACGCACAAAAACACAGCCCATTGAATTGATGATTCTAAGTAGTTCTTCTCTTTTCAAATTGCTACTTCCAATATTTGAAAAGGTTCTGCATCGGGCACTAAACCTTTCCTAATATCATCATAGATTTCTATTAAATTGACTTTCAATTCCTCTAAAGTCTCCCCTTGGCTTTCATAGTCAGGATATTCCTGAATATGTCCAACAAACCACCCTTTTTCCTTTCTGTATACGATATTTATTTTCATAAATTTCTCCCTTCCGTACTATTTATTTTTATGTCTAACGACTGAAATCAGCGGCGGCTTTTGGCCGTCCGCTGGAATGATTTGTTAGGCAATTCTTTTTCTATCTGTTCGTAAGATAAATGAGGAAGACTTGCCTGTTTGCGGGCATGCTCAATCGTCATGGCAACCAAATTGCCTGCACTATCGAGATCGATGTAAATATTTTCATTAATCTCTTTAGTTTCAGCGACCTTTCGGGTTGAAAACTCTACCAAAGCTGTGTCGGTATCTGAAAAATACTTTATCTTCATTTTAGTCCTCCCTTGAAACCCCTATCAAAGAAAGCATTATGAATTGTTTCTCCATCTGGAAGCAAGATTATGCGGAGAAATTTACCCTCCTCCCTGATCTTTTTCCATTTTCTGATTCTTCCATCCGACTGAAACTCTGTATAGTCCGGATTCTTACTGGTTTCTTCAATCCATTCCATCTTTATTTTAGCACGATCAGGCCTTTGGATGATATATAAAAAATACTGTTTAAATTTCATATATTTATGCCTAACGATTATTGAATTGCAATAATTATTTTTTTCCATTTTATATTTCTTAAT
>FWPV01002291.1_pt1 | contig 47641 bp, 56 predicted proteins | sample 2228371 | NCBI WGS metagenome assembly FWPV01 (sample SAMEA103939776, study PRJEB20133) | metagenome | reverse complement strand
TGCTTTGCTGTCGCCACGCGAACCACGAAAGGCTTTCCTGTCGATGCATGTTCTGTCCTCCGTTCTGGCTGTTTCCGCGTTTGCGGCGATGACTGTTCCCGTCCACGCGCTCGACGCCTGGACGATAGGTGTCGAACGTGGCCTGCCGACCTACGCGCTCACCAGCGAGGCGGGTGAGGTGAGACTTGTCTGCGATCCGGATCGCGTTTTCGGGCCAACGCCCAACGGCGCTCTCGTGGTTCGCTTTCTCAAGGACGCCGCACCGGACATGGTCGTCGTTCTCGCAAAGTCGGGCGAACAAGCACGCCTGCCAGTCAAGAACGGCATCTCTGCCCAAGCGACGGCTGACGCAGCGGACTGGGCGAAGATGGTCGCGACCTTCCGCACAGGCGGTGAATTCGCCCTGGTCACGAGCGCCGACAGCCTGACCTTCGAGACAGCGCCGCTGCCCGATCTTGCCTGCGAGTAACCGCAGGCAGCTCATCGATTTTTGTTGCATGGGTGAGGTCTACCTGACGCGTCGCGCCTCGATGAGCTGCGACGCGATCGCGGCGAGGAAGGCACCAACGATCGTCGCCCGGGGCTCGATCAGCCAAGGGTCATCAAGTACCGCATGCATAGCCCGGATAGCTGAACTTTGGGCGTAGACGGTCATCGGTTCGCCGACCGCCATGTCCGTTGCGGCCATGGCGAAAATGCGCCTCGCCTCATCGACATGCGGCGCAAGATCATCTTCAGCCAAGAGCCGCCGCAGTTCGGCGCGGGCTTCCTTGGCAAAGGCGCGCAGCATGTAGGCTGGAGTCACCTCGCCCGCGCCCGGGATCTGCTCCAGATGCTTTTCGGTCGCGACCGGAAGTCTAAACAGGACCACCAGCTTCTCTTTCCGGGGCTTCGCCAACCCACTGGCAGAACCTTCGGGTGGCGCGGTAGGGGACTGCGGCTGACGACCCTCCCCTTCCCGCTTCCCGGCAAACTCCGGCTCGGCCAACTCCTCCGTCGGCTTGTCGGAGAGCTGGGCCTTGACGCCCTCGACATTTCCTCCCTGTTCCGGCGCACGCCGTTCGGCAAGAATGCGCGATTGGACCTCGCGCGACGATCGCAAACGTGCGGCGGAGTTCTGCAGGCCCGGTTCTTCCGCCGCCGGGGAAGGTGCGACACGTGCAGGAAGGCGGAAACGACTCATGCAGGGATCACCTCGTCGATCCCGGTCAGGACAAGTTCCGCAACTTCAAGCTGGCGTGTGATGGCATCCGCCACCAGGCGGCCGCCGGGTGCTTTGGCGTTGGCGCGGGCTGCCGGTCCAAGGGGGCCGTGATAGCCCAGTTGTTCGAGGATCCTCGAATGCGGAACGATCACGTCGAGATGGTCGAGACGCAGGATCTCTTGCAGCACGTCCTGGTCGCGCTTTGGCAGTTGAGCCATTCCCCCTTCCCGGGTTGCGGCGTCGATGATCTTCGGCCCCGCGTCCATGACGAGGACCCGGACCGCCGGGAACCGCTCACCCTCGGCAATCGAGGCGCGGAGGTCGTCCATCCAGAGGACGGCGCGATGGGTCATTTCCCATTCGGCATAGACGGGGCGGGCTGGGATCAGCACCAGATCGGAGATCAGGCAGAAGTCCTCAGTGTCGGTATGGGTGCCCGGTCGCGTGTCGATCACGACGAGATCGACGCCGCGCGCCTCCTCAGCTTCGAGGAGCGACAGAAGCCCTTCCACGCTCTCGGGCGGAGAAAGGATCGCGAGACTCTCCGGCCACTCGGGCTTTTGCGCGCCCTCCCAGGCGGCCAGTTCGAAACTGTCGCGCCAGCGGCCGAGTTGAGCATTCACGTCGCCATCGATCAGGGTGACGCGACGCCCGAGGTTCAGTGCTGCAGACGCGAGAAGCATGGCGGTCGTGGTCTTGCCCGAGCCACCCTTGGTCTGCACGATGGTAATGACTTGCATGAAATGACGCCTCCACAAACGGTACTCGATACCCTTTGCACCGACGTCCGGCGTTCTTTCATGACGCTGCGGAAGCCAGTGCACCGCGGGCAAGACAAGACCCAGCGAAGCCATTGTAAAGGCGTCACTAATCTGACCAGCGTGCGGTGCGCCGTTTAGGCATAAGGTTGCAGAAACGTCAAATGGGATGTGCCGGAAGTTGTAACACACCGCCGAAGCCTTCATGTTTCCTAAGGATTCCTACAGCCATGATGCTGCGGCGCGGCGTTCGAGCAGCTCTGAGGCCTGCCCGCAATCGTGGCAGTTTGCCCTCCGGCCCGTATGACGGTTTGCATGTCTGCATGCCTGCATAGGTGACAGGCCGCATTGCTGCGTGGGAACCTGTCCGCATGGCTGGTCCGAAGGTCAGGGGACATCAGGCTTCCGTCGGGGGATGATCCCGAACTTGACCCGCCAACCAGATGCATCCCGGACAATCTGCTTGCTTCCTTGCCTGTCTGCCTGCTTGCCAGTTCGGCCAGTGACGGGTTGACGCTGCGACGATCCAGCCAGTGTCTTCATGCCCAAAGCCATCCATGGTCTGCCTTGGTCCGCCGTGGGCAGGCCCAAAAGCATCCTGAGACCCATTCCCCCGCCCCTCTTCCCTTCCCGGGCAACCCTTCCTTCAGACTGTTGTGACCTTCCCAGCAGTCCTTCGTGGAAGGACGTGAAATTTCTGCAAAGCCTAAGTTATCAAGGCGCTCGAGCACTTTGGTCTCGCGTTAAACGGAGGCCTGTCGGCCAGGGCGCAGGGATGCAGTCGGCGGGCTGGCCGCCGACCCCTGACGCCATATTGAGTCCTCACCGGCTATCCGGTTTCCGCACGCGGGCTCCTCTTCGGAGGAGCGGAAACCGGCCGGTGAGGACGGTTGGCAGGAACGGTGGTGTGTGGTACATGATGCGCTATGACTGCAAAACACATGTAAAGATGCAATGCACCGCTCACGCCTGACCTCTGCCGAGACTACCGCCATCACGGCGCGGCTCCTCGCTGGCGAGAGCGTCGCGGCCGTGGCGAGGTCGATGGGCCGTTCCCGCCAGGCGCTGTCACGGATCAAGGGCAGCCTTGACCGGAAGGAGGTGCGGCGGCTTTCGGTGAAGCTGAACATCCGCATCACGGAAGACGAGCATGCAGCCTTTCGGGCGGTTGCCGAGGCAAGCGGTCTGACGGTTTCCGAGGCAGTCAGGCACCTGGTCAGACAGGCAAGCGATCGTCTGGCCATCCAGGCAGACGAGCTGGATGCCATCGCTGCAGCCAGGCGGGAATTGTCCGCCGTCGGCAACAACCTCAACCAGATCGCTCGACTGGGTGCTGTCGGTCGTCTGACCTGGAATGCCCGCGATGCCGCCCTGGTGCGCAAGGTTGGAGCGCGGGTCGATGACCTTGTTGAAGAGGTCGTCCACCTTCTCTCGGCGCTTCGGGCCAAGCAGGGACTTGGTGATCAAACCTCTCCTTTCGTTGTAGCGACTGATCCTTCTGCCGAGGCATCGAAATGACCCGGTCTCCTTCCGTCGAGGATCTGGTTCTCGGTCATGTTCTCGACGACCGGCGTCGTGGGCGGGGCGGTGGCGAGGGTGCTGCGTCCCGTCTCGGCACGCGCAAGGAACGTCAGGCCCGGGCGCTTCTGAGAAACGCGGCTGGACCACGCGGCTGGCAGTCGGTCGTCAAACGCATCGCCGGCGGCAGCGCCCGCACCCCACAGGAGCTGAAGCGCCTCCTCGACTATGTGGCGCGGGAAGACGGGGTGCAGAGCACCTGGTGCAATCTGGCGGGCTATGAGCGCGACTTCGATCCTGCCCGAACGGGCCGGACGGCGGATATCTGGTCTTCGACCTGGACAGGCGCGCCGCGCCGGGGGCATGCCGATCACATCGTCCTGAGTTTTCCGCGGGGGGTGGACGCCGAGCGCGCCGAGGTGATCGCCCGAGAATGGGGTCAGGCGGTGTTTGGGTCCGGTGAGTATGGGGATGCCTGGCGCTACGTGGCTGCCCTGCACAAGGACACTGACCACCTGCATGCGCATTTCGTGGTCGACAAGCATGGCATCGAGGAAGGCCGGTTCCTATCGATCTGTCGTCATGCCGCGCTGAACTTCGATGTGATGCGCGAGCTACACGCCGAGATCAGTCAGTCGCATGGGCTGAATATTCTCGCCTCGTCGCGCCTTTCCCGCGGCATTGTCGAGAACCCGCCGCGCCAGTCCGAGCTGCGTGCCTCGCGAGAGGGCGGGAAGGTCACGCCCCCTCCCCCGCCGCCGCTGTCCGACGGGGAGCGGAGCCGACGGCTTGCCGCGATGCAGGGCTTTGCCCGTGAATACGAGACCCTTGGCGACCTCGCCGGTCTTGCCGCCGCAACCGACTCCGCGTCAGGCACCTCTTCCTACCTTTCCCGGCTGGCTCGGGCGCTTGGCGCCTCCGCCGCCGCTCTCAGACAAGGAGTTCCTCTCATGCCCGATCACTCGCTTCATGCCGAAGGCGACCCCGCCGCGCGGGTTGAGGCTGCGCGCAGCGAGATGATCGCTTCGGCCACCGAGGCCTGGGAGGCGATCCGCGCCATGGAACCCTCGGCCGAGCGGGTCGACCTTGAACGGAGCTTTGCCGAACAGGCGCGCGCCTCCCTGAAACTCGCGCCTGATAGCATCCTCCTAGCAGAGCATGCTCAGGTGGCAGACCGAAACACCGATCCCTACCACAACCCGACACTTGCCTCGCTTGCGCGACTGGAGCAGGGCCAGACCGAGGGTGTTTCTCTCGATGAAGGTCTACGCGCGACCCTTGCACATGTTCGCGACGAGATCGGCGAACGGCTGACGGCGCTGTTCTCGATCCGGGAAGATGAGCTTCGCATAGCCGGCACGTCCGTCGAAGAAATGGTCGCCCGCTTCAGTTTGGCCGAGCGCAGTGAGGGCCAGCGGGCGAGCTGGATCACTGAGCAGCCGAACACAATGCAAAAGGTGTTCTGGATGGAAACGGAGCGCGCACTTGGCCAAGAAGTTCGGGCAGAAGTCGCTGCTTTCAATTTAGCGCCGGAACTGACCGAGGCCGTCGCGCGCGACCAGTTGCTGAGCGCAAATCGCTATATGAAGCTCTCTGAAGTCCCCGCGCTGGAAGCCATCGTCGACCGTCTGCATGACACTCTGAAACCCGAGGATCTCGACCGCGTCCGGTCCGGCGATCTCGCACCGCTCAACGAGCAAGTCCGAGATCCAGCACTCAGGGCCGCCGTTGCGCATGAATTGAAGAATGAGAGCGATCTCGGTCAATCGGGTGAGGTCGGACCCTGGGCGGACCTCGCACGGGCGCAGCATCGCGCCGCCGAACTGGGGCAGCGTGACCGCGCGGCCGAACGCGACACTGGCCACGAACTCTGAGGACAGACCCATGCTTTCGAACCTCGACACCGCCTGGCGGTATCCGCTGGCGCTGCTCCTTGGCCTGCTGACCGGTCTCTACATCGGCGGCATGTTGGCAACGATCTATGTGATCACTGCCTTCCGGGAGAGCCTCGATACGCTTAGCCCCATGGGCCCCTGGTTCCTTCGCTACGCTTGGGCCGACCTCGCCGAGCGGCCTTCGGTCCTGCAGGGCGCGCTGATCATCACTGGCGCCGTGACCGTCGCCCTGACGCTTGTCGGAATGGCCGGGGTGTATCGCGGCCGCCTCAACCAGTATGACGACGCGCATTTCCAGTCGCGCCGTGAGTTGAAGCGCAACCACATGGTCGGAACCCTCAATCAGAACGGCTTCATCTTCGGCAAGCTCGGCCTCCCGAAATCCGACGCGCCCTTTGTGATGGCGCCGCCCGACCGCTTCCCGCATGCGATGATGATCGCGCCTACGGGCCGGGGGAAAGGCGTTGGTTTCGTCATCCCGAACCTCCTCCACTTTTCAGGCTCGGCGATCATCCTCGACGTGAAGGGCGAGAACTTCGCGAAGACCTCGATCCATCGCAAGCATGGGCTGAAGAACGGCATCTGGTACTTTTCGCCCTTCGATGAGTACCGGGGTTCGCACCGGTTCAACCCGCTTGCCCGGATCGCCGCCCTTCCCTCCGCAGAACGTCAGTATACCGCGCTGAACTCGATGGCCGACCTCTTCCTCATCCCGGAAGGCGAAAGTGCGCAGAGCTTCTTCAATGCCGGCAAGCGGCTGTTCATCGCCTCATGCCTCTATGCCATCGAACAGCGTCGCCCAACCTTGGGCTTTGCTGGCGAGATCATGGCCGGGGGTGGCGACAAGAAGAAAAGCTACACGGCCATTGCCGAGACCACGAACATCCCGATCGTCTCCCGCACCTTCCTCGAGATGGCCGACGTCCCGGAAAAGACCCTCGGGGCCTATGTGTCCGTCATCCAGGGATCCGGTCTAGAGCTTTGGAACGACCCCGCGGTCGACAGGGTGACCTCGGCCAGCGACTTTGACTTCTCGACCTTCCGCCGCGATCCCCAAAGCCTCTACATCGTCGTCCAGCCCGAGCACCTGAAAACCCTGGCCCCTCTCGTCCGTCTTCTCTTCGCGGATGCCATAGCGTCCCTCCAGCGCCGTGAGCCTGGTCCGGACGAGCCCCATGCCGTCATGTTTCTGATGGACGAGTTCGACCAACTCGACCGCCAGCCCCTCGTGCTCTCTTCCATCAAGACCATCCGCAGCTTCGGCGGCCGTTTCTTCATCATTTCCCAGACCATTCCCGGCCTAGATGACATCTATGGCGAAACCGGGCGCCGCTCTCTGCAAGGTGGGGCTGGCGTGCAGATTTACATGACGCCGCAGGACGACAGGACCGCCGAGGTGCTCTCGAATGCTTTGGGGCGGTCCACCATCACAGCCGTGACCGAGAGCCAGTCGCGTGTTCGCGCGTTGGAGGACAGCGCGAATGTCAGCAGGCGGTCGGAGGAACGGCCGTTAATTTCGGCAAACGAGGTTCTTCGGCTTCCGCTGGATGAGGTGCTGGTTCTGCCAGAGGGACAGTATCCGATCCGGGCGCGTCACATCCGCTACTATGACGATCGGCACTTCGGGCCGATTGATCGGGCACGGAAGGGGAAGGCGTTGCCGGCAATACAAGGGGGCGGGGCGGCCGGCAGGCAAGCGCCTGTCGGGAAGCTGTCTGGGTTGGTAGCTTCCGCTGGACGTGCAGATGCCGAGGTCTTCGGGGAGGCGGCACGGGTGTTTCAGGAAATTGCGGAGAGCGCCAAGCGCACACGGAAAGTGCCGGCTCGGGTCCAACCGGTGCTTCGTCGCTGAACCTCACCGCATGCTCCTACGGGCAGATCCGGCCCTCAGCGGTCATTCAGCGCTGAAGTGGCGCTGCGGTGCAGAATCCCATTGGCCACCGTTCGTGATTACCACCAGCTGTGTCAAAATGATCTGCAAAGTGGCCACTCCACACTCGGGCTTGCCTTTAGTTCCACACCCGTAGGTCTGGCTTCGGCCAAGCCTCTCGTCAGAACCGTGCTTTCGCCTCTGCCAGAAGGGACTGGAGCCGCTCTGTCCAGGCATCAAAGTTCGCACCGGTCCGAGCGGAAACCTCGATGATTTCGGCCTTCGGGTTCACAGTCGCGATATTGGCGCGACAGGCGGCCTCATCAAACCCGACATGGGGGGCAAGGTCCATCTTGTTGATGATCACGATGCCAACGGCGCGGAACATGTGGGGGTATTTCAGCGGCTTGTCTTCGCCCTCGGTCGTCGAGATCACCGCGATCTTCATTGCCTCGCCCAGATCAAACATCGCCGGGCACACGAGGTTGCCGACGTTTTCGATCAACAGGAGCGAGCCCGGTGTGGGGTTCAACGCCCGCGCGGCTTCGGCCACCATGTCGGCCTCGAGATGGCAGCCTGCACCCGTATTGACCTGAATGGCCGGCGCACCAGCAGCACGGATGCGGTTGGCGTCGTTCGTGGTCATCTGGTCGCCTTCGATGACGGAAATCGCGACCTGATCTTTCAACGCCTTGATCGTCGCCTCCAGAAGGGCGGTCTTGCCCGAACCGGGGGAGGAAACGAAGTTCAGCGCCAGCACGCCGCGCCCTTCGAACCAGCCACGGTTGCGGGCGGCGATGGCGTCATTCTTTCCCAGAATTGCAGCTTCGAGTGCCACATGGTTTCCGGCAGGGCGCTGCTCCAGCACATGATCGTGATCATGGCTGTGCGCGTGGTCATGCGGATGGTCGTGGCTGTGCCCATCATGGGGATGGTCATGCGCGTGATGATGATCATGACTGTGGGCATGCTGATCATCATGCAGATGGTCATGCGGCAGGCCATGGGCATGCGCAAAGGCATGTGCATCGCCCAGACTTTGACCGGCCGCACGCAAAAGCTGGGTAGCCCCGGTATCCACGTTGGTCATAGAGACTTCGCTCTTCGGATCGGCACAGCCGCAGACACCACACATCACGCTTCCTCCCTGATTTCGAAATCCCGCACGGTAAAAGTGTCCCCCTCGGCGTCGATGAAGCCCAAGGTCGCCCCCGCCAGCACGGTCTTGTCCGTTACGATGTCCCAGCAAAAGGCCAGGGCACCCCTTTCGATGCAGGCGCGCGGCCCGATGGCGACCCGCACACCCTTGATCGGGCGGCCGCGCGCATGTTCTTCAACGATCGCAGCGATGCTGCGCGCCATCCCAAGCTCATGCATGGGTCCAGTCCTTTTGTTGGGTTGGCGGGGATGGCCCCGCCAACAGCGGTCAGCCCATCAGGATCGCGGCACCGGCGACGGCACCCACCGCACCCACCAGTCGGCGCGAGTTGAGCGCAAGCCCGCCGCCAAGGCGTTCCAGCGTCCGGCCAAGCACGACCCCAGCCGCATGCAGAAGCGCGGTCGCGACCACAAAACCCGCAGCGTAGCCAAGGAACGACCCGGCACCGCTTCCTTCAGCGCCGTGTGCATGGCCGTGGAAGACCGCGAACACGGCGACCAGCGCCATTGCAGGACCGACCGGCAGTTTCACCCCGATGGCCACGGCAAGGCCCATGACGATGACCGAAAGCGCGATGCCCTGCTCGACCATCGGCAGTGGTGTTCCAAGGTAACCAAGCGCACCGCCCGCCACCATCGCCGGCACAAAGGCCGCTGGCACCGCCCAAAGCGACCGCCCGCCAAGCTGCGCCGCAAAGACCCCCACGGCAACCATCGCAAGGACGTGGTCCAGCCCGGTGAGCGGGTGCAGAAAGCCGTGCATCGCGTCGACATGCGCGCCGGTTCCGGTATGGGCCATCGCCGCCGCGGGCAGCAGGGCCAGAATGGCGGCAAAGCCGCTGGTCAACTTTTTCATTGTCGTCCCTCTCCTGAGTTTTCCATTTGGTCAGCAAATTCTGGGCAGTTGTTCGCCCACCAGCATGTCGACGATACGTCCGCCGCCGAAAACGGTCTTCATCACCACGGTCCGCGGATGGGCCGTGGTGGCGCGCCCGATGATGCAGGCCCCGCGCCCAGTCTCTGTCGCCTGCATGGCGGCAAGCGCGGCCTCGGCCTGTTCGGGCGGGGTGAAGAGGACCAGCGTGCCTTCGTTCGCAAGGTAAAGCGGATCAAGGCCAAGGATCTCGCAGACCCCTTTCACCTCGGCGCGCAAGGGCAGGTCGGCCTCCGTGATCTCGATCCCGACGCCAGCCGCATCGGCGATCTCATTGAGGGCCGAGGCGAGGCCGCCGCGCGTGGCATCGCGGGCGCAGCGCACTCCGGGGGCAGCGGCCAGAACCGCCTCCATCAGGTGGTTGAGCGGCTGGCAGTCGGACCGGATATCCGTGGTCAGCGCCATGTCGCCGCGTGCCGCGAGGATTGCCGCACCATGGTCGCCGAGCACACCATTCACGATGGCTACATCGCCGGGCTGCACAGAGGACGCGATCAGGGTCCGCCCCGGCGGGATCACCCCGACACCGGAGGTCGTCACGAACACCCCGTCGCCCGATCCCTTGCCGACCACCTTGGTATCCCCGGTGACAATCCGCACCCCTGCCGCCTCTGCCGCACTTTGCATCGAGGCCGCCATTCGGCGCAGCGTGGTGATCGGCACGCCTTCCTCGATGATGAAGGCCGCCGACAGCCACAGGGGCCGCGCGCCGCCCACGGCCAAGTCATTGACGGTGCCGCAAACCGCTATCGTGCCGATATCACCGCCGGGAAACTCCATGGGCGAGACGACGAAACTGTCGGTGGTGAAGGCCAGCTGCGCGCCGGGTTCCAGGACCGAGGGGTGCATCAGCCGCGCCTGATCCTCCATCCCCGGCGGGGCGAAGACCGAGGTGAAGACATCCTCGATCAGATCGCGCATCGCCTTGCCGCCGCCGCCATGCGCCAGCGTGACCCGGTCGGCCACCACGCGACGAACGGGGCGGAGATCAGCGTTCATACCGCCTCCTCCAGCCTGATCCCGCCATACTGATAGTATGCCGCGCAGGCCCCTTCGGAGCTGACCATCAGCGCGCCAAGCGGCATTTCCGGGGTGCAGCCCTTGCCGAATTGCGGGCAGGCGTGGGGTTTGATCCGGCCGGTCATCACATCGCCGCAACGGCAGCCCTCGGGTTCCGCGACTGCGCGGGGGCCTTTGCCGTAACCGATGCCGAACTTCACCTCGGCATCGTAGGCCGCGTATTTCGGGCGGATGCGAAGGCCCGATGCGTCGATCTCTCCCAGGCCGCGCCATTCGAAGCTGGGGCGCGGCTCATAGACCTCGGCGCAGGCGGCGATGCTGACGGGGTTGCCATCGTCGGGCACGACGCGGGAATACTGGTTTTCCACCTCGGCCCGGCCATCGCGGATCTGTTCCAGCACCATCAGGACGGATTGCAACAGGTCCAAAGGTTCGAACCCCGCCACGACGATAGGCTTGCCATAGTCCCGCGCGATGAAGTCATAGGGATGGATGCCGATCACCATCGAGACGTGGCCGGGGCCGACAAAGCCATCCAGCACCATGTGCGGATCATCCAGCAGCGCCTTGATCGGCGGCGGCACGGTGATGTGGTTGCAGAAGATCGAGAAATTGGTCTGGTTATCCGCCGCCGCCTGCAGGATCGTCAGCGCGGTCGAGGGGGTGGTGGTCTCAAACCCGAGGCCGAAGAACACGACTTCGCGGTCGGGGTGGCGGCGGGCCAGTTCCAGCGCATCCAGCGGCGAATAGACCATGCGGATATCCGCCCCGTCCGCCTTGGCCTGGATCAGCGATTTCCGCCGCCCCGGCACCCGCATGGCATCGCCGAAGGTGGTCATGATGACGCCGGGCCGTTCCGCGATTTCGACGCATTCGTCGATCCGGCTCATCGGCAGCACGCAGACCGGGCAGCCGGGGCCGTGGATGAACTCCAGCCCCGGAGGGGTCAGCTTGTCCAGCCCGTAGCGGAATATCGCATGGGTATGGCCGCCGCAGATTTCCATGATGTGGACAGGCTTTTCCTTGGTCGCCCCGATCTCGTCGGTGACGCGGGCGATGGCCGCCAGCACGCCGCGCGCGGCTACGGGATCGCGAAATTCATCGGCGTACTTCATGATGCGAGCATCCGTTCCGAGGCACGCATCGCCTCGATCTCTTCCTGCGCCTCGCCAAGCTGGCGCAGGATATCCAAGGTCAGCGCGGCCTCCTCTTCGTTGATCCGGCTCATGGCAAAGCCGACGTGGATCAAGGACCAGGCCCCGATCAGGCTTTCGATCGGTTCGTCCTTCAGGATGCAGGCGACGTTCACCTGCCGCCTGACCCCCATCACCTCGACGATGGCCAGTTTTCGGGTCGCGTCGGCGATTTCAACGATCTGTCCGGGGATGCCTAGGCACATGGGGTTTCCTTTCCGGTGGCGGCGAGGGCGACGACAGCCTGACCCAGGGCCAGTCCGCCATCGTTCGCAGGGATTTGTCCGTGGCTGAGGATCTGCTTGCCCGAGGCTTCCAGGCCCCGATGCACAAGCTCGAACAGCGTGGCATTCTGAAAGCAGCCGCCTGAAAGGGCGATGGTGTCGATCTCGGTATCCTTGGTGATGCGTTCGGCCATCCGCACGATGGCCATGGCAAGGCCCCGATGGAACCGGGCCGCGATCACCCCGACCGGGGTTTCAAGGATCAGATCGCCCAGCATCGCGCGCCAGACGGCCAGCGGCTCGATATAGGGCATGCCCCGACCGCCAAGGAGGGGGGTCGAGAAGGGATAGGCGAGATCGTCGGGTTCGTTCATGGCCTCGGGGTCGATGGCCGCCTCGAACCGCATCGCGGCCTCGCCCTCATAGCTTTGCGGCCCCCAGGCGAGGCCCGCAATCGCCGCCGCCGCATCGAAAAGCCTGCCGCAGGAAGTGGAGAGCGGCGTGTTTTGCCCCTTGGCGATCATGGCGTCCAGCGTGGCGCGGGGGATGTCGGAAAGGCGCTGGTGGATCTCCAACCCTTCGAAGTTCATCGAGAACTCCGCCCAGCCCATCTGCGACATGAGGTGGGAATAAGCATTCCGCCACGGTTCGCGCACCGCCGCCGCACCGCCCGGCAGGGCCACCGGCTTCAGGCTGCCCGCGCGGCGGTATCCGCGATAGTCGCAGACCAGAAACTCACCGCCCCAGATTGTGCCGTCATCGCCAAGGCCCGTCCCATCCATCGCGATGCCGAGGACCGGGGCGGCATCCAGCGCGCGGCCGTTCTCGGCAAGGCAGGCGGCGATGTGGGCGTGGTGGTGCTGTACCGCGATCACCGGGCGGCCCTCGGCCCGGGCTCGACCGGCCTCGGTTGACAGGTATTGCGGGTGCTGGTCCACCGCGATCACCGTTGGCGTGTGGTCGAAAAGTCGGGTGTAGAGGTCGAGGTTGCGGGCGGCGTCCGCATGGGTCGCCGCATCCTCCAGATCGCCCATGTGCTGCGACAGGATCGCCTGACCGCCTTTCACGAGGCAGAAGGTGTTCTTGACCTCGGACCCCATGGCGAGCACTTGCAGGTCGCGCGAAAACCCTTCCGGCAGGGCCAGACCTCCGGGCGCATAGCCCCTAGCCCGGCGCAACAGGCGGGGGCGGCCAAGATCCACCCGGACGACCGAGTCATCGATCCGATTGGCAATCTCGCGGTCATGCAGGCAGGCGAAATCGGCGATATCCGCAAGCCGTTCGCGGGTGTCCTCGTTGGTGATGCACTGCGGCTGGCCCGAGGGGTTGCCCGATGTCATCACCACGGGCCGCCCGATCCGGCGCAGGATCATGTGGTAGAAGGGCGTATAGGGCAGCATCACGCCCAGCCGGTCCAGCCCCGGCGCGATGTTGGGGGGCAGGCTGTTCGGCAAGGATTTTAACAGGACAATGGGCGCCTCGGGACCGCTGAGCGTGGCGGCCTCCACCTCCGACACCTCGCAGTATTCGCGCACGACGCCCAGATCGCGGGCCATCAGGGCAAAGGCCTTGCCCGCACGGCCCTTGCGGCGGCGCAGATCGGCCACTGCAGCGGCATTTGTCGCATCGCAAGCCAGATGCACGCCGCCCAAGCCCCGGATCGCCACGATATGGCCGTTGAGGATCATGCCCCCGGTCGCGTCGATGTCGTCCAGCATCGAGAAGGCCTCGTGCTGCACGGCACCCTTGCCCAGCTTCTCGATCCAGATCTGCGGGCCGCAACGGCCGCAGGCCACCGGCTGGGCGTGAAAGCGGCGATCGGCGGGGTTGCGGTATTCCGTCGCGCAGGGCTCGCAGAGGTCAAAGGGGGCCATCGTCGTCTTGGCCCGATCATAGGGGGCAGCGGTGACGATGGAAAAGCGAGGGCCGCAATTGGTGCAATTGGTGAAAGGGTAGCGGTAGCGGCGTTCAAACGGGTTGCGGATCTCGGCCAGGCAATCAGGGCAGGTCGCGGCATCGGGTGTGACCGAGCCGCGCATCTCGCCGCCCTCGGAGGCCACGATGTCAAAGCCCTTGGGCGCTTCGGCCTCCAGCGGCTCCACCCGCAGCTCCTCGATCCGGGCAAGGGCGGGAAGGCTTGCGTGCAGGCGGTCGGGGAATGTCGCAAGGCCGTCGCCCCACAACCGGATCACTACGCCCTCGGCGGTGTTCTTCACGTCGCCCGCAAGGCCCATTTCCTGCGCTAGCCGCCAGACGGCGGGGCGGAAGCCCACGCCCTGCACCTGCCCCCGCACGGTGACCTGCGCGCCCCTCATGAGCTTGCGTCCCAGATCAGCACGCGGTTGTTGCCGCTGTCGGCCACCGCGACCGTAGACCGCAAAGCTGACAACCCGTAGGGCCAGCACAGGCTGTCGCGCATCGCTATGCCCCAGCGGTTGTCGCCCTTGGCGGCAAAGTCCGGCTGGCCGGTCAGGCGGTCAGCATGCGCGCCCATCGCGGTATCCGAGAACCCCAAGAGGCGCGAGTTGGCGGTGTCGCCCACCACCAGCCTGCCCTGCAGCACGGCCAGCGCATAGGGCATGTTCATCGCCATGGACGAGGGGTAATAGGCCGCGCGGTTCAGGTCGCAGTCTTGCATTGCCCCCTGGCCCAGCACGGCATCGGCGGGCTGGCCGTTCACCTGCGGAGGCGCAGACCAGACCATCACCCGGTTGTTGCCCGCATCGGCGACCGCCAACCCGCCCTGCCAGCCCACCGCCATATGCGGCCAGCGCATCGAGCGGGAGGAGACGGCGGCCCCCGCATTCTCATCTCGGCAGGTAAAGCTGTCTTGCCCAAGTACGAGGTCAGCAGGCTGGCCAGTCCTTGCCGGGTCGTCCCAGACCAAGACCCGGCGGTTGCCGGTATCACAGACCACCAAGCGGCCATCGACCTCGGCCACGCCATAGGGCCAATGCAGCGTCGCGGCGGTCGGCGCATCCGCCCCCCGATTGGCCAGGGCGCCTTCGGCGGCCGTTTGGCCCAGGATGATATCGGCTGAGCAATCCGGCCCGGTCGGCAACTGCCGCCAGATCAGGACACGATGGTTCCAGGGATCGGCCACCGCGAGGCCACCGCGAAAGGCCACGATCCCGGTCGGCACGTTCAGCGTGGCCGCCGTGACCGGCCCCTTGGCATTGCGCCCCTCACGGCCAAAGGCGGGCTGGCCCACAAGGATATCGGCGGGGGTGTCGTCCGCCCTTGGCACCGTCCGCCAGCCCAGCACCCGGTGATGCCCGGTATCGGCCACCCAAAGCGAGCCTTCGGGGTGCAGGCACACCCCGCGCGGGCCGAACAGGCGGTGTGCTGCGGGCGTGATCGGGTCGGCCAGCATCCCGCCATCGGTGCCAAGGATCACCCGCGCACCTGCGGGATCCAGCAGCGGCGCCCCTTGCGTGATCGTGCCATCGGCCTTGATCGGAGAAAAGGAAGGGGCCAGCGACACCTTCATGGCACGATCCTGATCTGGACCCGCGACCCGATCACCCGCACGGCATGGGCATGAAGCTGCACCTCGGGCGCGGTCAGGCATTCGCCGCTTTCCAGCGCATAGCGAAAGCCGTGGAAGGGGCAGGTCAGGATGCCACCCTCCAGCGCGCCATCCGTCATCTCCAGCCCCATATGGGCGCAGGCGTTGCGGAAACAGGTGACCGTGTCGCCATGGCGCGAGACGATGACCCCCTCGCCGCCCACGGTTTCGAACAGCACCGCGCTATCGGGCAGGCGAGCCAGGTCCAGGGCGTTGTGCCATGCCCCGCCCAGCGTATCGGCAAAGGGTGAGGTGAAATGGACGGTATCCGCCCCGCCGCCCCCCAGGCCCTTGACCTGTCGCACATCGGTGATTTCGGGCACCGCGTCCTGAATGGCCTTTTTCACCCCGGCGTAGAAGGTCAGTTGCGAAGCCGGGCAGCCATCGCAGGCGCCCAGAAACCGGATATCGGCCCGGTGGCCTTCGACGGCGGCCACCTCGGCATTGCCGCCATGGCTCGCCAGCATCGGGCGGACCGTTTCCAGCGCCGCCTCGACCCGCTCGAAAAGCGAAGGTTTCAGGATACCGTGACGGCGGAGGACGGCATAGACAACCTCATCCCGCGCCGCTTCGGCGAGGGCCGCGCCGAAGCCTGGCTGGGATTTCAGACTGCGGATAAGGCGGCGAAAGGCCTCGGCGTTCAGCGCATCCAGTGCTTCGGTCTGGGCCTTCGCGCCCATCCGGGCCGCATCATCCCAATGCTCCGCCAGCGCCTCCAACGCGCGCAGATCACCCAGCAGCCGGTCAAGGCTTGGGGCATCTGCTGTGGAGGCGGCGGCGTCTTTCATGGCCTCAGGCGTACTTCACGTCTTTGAGGAGGATCGGCTGCGCGATCCCAGCCACCGCCCCCGCGGCAATCGCCGCCAGCCACATCGGCGCAAACTGCCCCAAGACCAGCCCAACGATCAGACCCGCACCCGTGCCAATGGCCAGTTGCCGGATGACCATGCGGTTGTCTTTGAAAAGCTTGCCCGCGAAGAATTGCTTCGCAGAGTTCATTGCCATGCCGAACATTCCGCGCCCTCCTCAGGTAAGGGACAGCACGAGCACGGTCAGAACGACCGCGACGCTGCCCGAAATGATGCCGTAAAGCCCGCCCATATAGGCGGCGAGTTCCGTGCCAAGGGCGGCCTTGCCGATGCGGATGCCCGACAGGGCCCCAGCACCAAGGGCAGCCGCAAGGCCAATGATTAGGGAGAGGATAACAGTCACGCGCAGGGTTCCTTTTGGTCTTGTGTCAATGGCTTTGGTGCGAGGCAAAGGCGCTGTGGGGTGCCAGTGCCGAGGTCAGGTCGGCGATCGCCTCGGCAACGGAGCGGGCCTTCTCGGCCTCCCCACGCTGCTGGAAGATGCCTTGCGCCTCGCGCAGAAGGGCGACAGCCTCCTGGACATGGCGCGGGTTGCCGGCTTCGGGGTTTTCCAGATCGTCGGGCAGGTTCGCCAGGCAATTGGCCTTGTTTGCGACGGTGTTGGCATAGGCCTCTGGCATATCGCGCATCGTGCGGACCTTCAGCGCCTCGTCATAGGCATCCAGCGCGCGCAAGCAGTTTTCTACCAGGTGCGCGGTCGAGACATACTGCAGCGCATTGCCAAGGTTGTTTTGCAGCATGGCATATTCAACCGGATGGTCGATCAGAGTGACGACCTTCAGCCCTTCCTCGAACGCTTGCACCGCCAACGCCTCACGCAGCTTGCCGCTTTCGTCTGTGAAGGGCATCGACATGAAGGCGGTGGCGAGGTTGTTCTGCAGGATCGCGAATTCCTTGGGGTAAGCGGCCTTGTCAAAGGTCCGCAGCGCCCGCTGATAGGCGCTGATCGCGGGCTGGATCGGCATCATCCCCCAACCGGCCAGGGTCTGGCAGATCAGGCCAAGGTTCATCTCGGCCTCTGCCACCTCGGCGTCCGAGCCTTCGGCGGTCAGCGTGGCGATGGCCGTGGTGATTTCCGCGCGGGCGGCCTTCATCGGTTCGGCATCCTCGGCCGGCACCGCCATCAAGGCGGTGGCAAGACGCGCCCGAATGCGGGCCCCACCTAGCACTTCGCCCGGAGGGACAAGCGTTAGAGCCTTGCGATAAAGGTCAACAGCGGCGTGCAGGTCAGCCGGTTCGCGCGGGGCCTGTTGCAGGCCCATCGCGATTTCCATCAGCATCTGCGCCTTGTCGGCGTCAGAGGCATCAGCGTCTTCGACGGCCATCAGCGCAGCATCGACCTGCTGCTTGGTGCGGCTGGTTGCAGCCATGGTGGACCCTCCCCCGCGCGACTCAGGCGTGTCGCGTCTTCTTGTCGGGAAAGAAGATCACTTGCCGCGCGATCTGTCTACTTTCTTCTTCAACTGAAAATCAACTTTGCAGGCTGGGCGGCAGTTCTGCGCAAAGGGCACCTTGTTCGGATACCCAGTTTGCAGGCAGATCTGTCAGTGTCAGGCCCAAGAGGTCCTGATCCTGAAACACGTCCCGCGCTTGCGCCACGCGGTCCCCCGCAGCATTGCGGAGCTTGAGAAGACAGCCGCCCGCCGTTGCCTGATGCACGGGCAGGATCATCAGAGTGCCGTCGCGGATCAGCACCACCACCGAAGCGATGCCGCGAAAGTAGGTCTCGACCACCACCGCGGGCAGGTAGATCGAGCCATCCCGAACCGAAAGCACCGCGGTCATGCGGCCAGCCAGCCATCAATCAGGCCGCGCACCCTTTGCGCCACGCCTTGCGCCGCAGCCTCGACCGGAGGGCTCAGCGCCAAGCCAAGGCCAAGCGTTGCCGCTTCGATCAACACGACGACCACCGTTGCCGGGTAGGCGTCGCCGTAGATGCGGCGCCCGGCGTAAAGTGCATGATCCCAGCGGAACTCATGCAAGCCCGCGCCTTTCGCGGGCGGTGCGGCCAAAACTTCGCCCGGCACCTCATACACCGCGCCGGGATTGCCGCCGGGCACCCGCGCATCCACGACCACCAGATGCGTGGCCCCGCGTGCGCGATACATGGCTGTCATGCCGTCTGTGCCAACATCAAAGAGCCGCACCTGAGGCGGCAGACCCTTGTCACGCAAAAGCGCAATCACCCGTGGCCCTACCCCGTCATCGCTGCGGTTGGGATTGCCGCAGCCAAGTATGACAATCTCGGGCTCTCTCAGATCCGCCATAGCCTGCAGGACCATTCCGGCTCGACCGGGAGCATCAGTTCAGGCAGATCGCAGAACCGGGCGTGAACCTTGTAATACATGCAGGTCTCACAGGGTTGCGGCATGTCTTCGGCGACAATCGTGTGGTCGGTAAAGCCGCTGATCACCAGTTTCTTTTCCAGATCATCACCGGCTTCTACCTGCAGCCGGTGGACCAGCGCGTTCACTTCTTCGCTGGTTCCGGCGCGGGGCCAGACTTCGGTCTGCAGACCACCGGCAAGGCGGGTGGCAATCTCCTGGCGCAAGGCGTCCATGTCCATCTTTCCCCCCTTTCAGATCCGCCACAGGCGGCACCACCAGTCCGCCTTGGCGGGCAGGTTAAGCTCCGGCAGGTCGCACCAGCGCTTGTGGACCAGATAGTACATGCACTCCTGGCAGCGCATCTTGTCGGGTCCGTAGGGCTCGAGAATCCAGCCCGATATGACCAGTTTTTCCCGCAGGGCGTTGGCGTCGAGCGGTCGCAGGACGTCGAGCAGTTTGGAAAACTCCTTGTCCGTTTCGGGAAAGGGTTCCACCTCTGTCACCAGACCCTCGGCAAACATGTCCTCGATCATCCGGAGCAGCATGTCATGCCCGGCCTCAGCCGGTGTCACACCGTATCGCGCAAGGTATGCCGCATCACGATCGGTGCTGCTGGCCTCCATATTCATGGCTAGTCCCTCCCCGGATGTAGCCGTTGGCGGTCGGGACGATGGCCCAACCGCCGCTCACCGGATCAAGCCGTCCTGAAGCGCGCAAGTTCCTCACCCGTCTGTCCGTCATGCGCGTGCACCGTGCAGACCAGACAGCTGTCATAGGACCGGCAGACGTGACCGACCTCGACGGGATCGTGCTTGTTCTTGATCGGCGTGCCGATCAGCGCCTCTTCGATCGGTCCGCGCTGGCCATCGGCCGAACGGGGGCCGACGTTCCAGGTGGTGGGGGCGATGATCTGGTAGTTGGCAATCTTGCCATTCTTCACCTCGATCCAGTGGCACAGCGCACCCCGGATTGCCTCGGTCGCTCCCCAGCCCTTGCCGTCGCGCTCTGTCGGCTTGATGTACCACTCGTCGTTCAGCCGGAACTCGCGCAGGATGCGTTCCGCCTCGCGGTAGAGGATGCACAGCTCATGCATCCGCGCGAAGTGCCGCAGCATGATCGAGGCGCCGCCCATCTTGCGGTACATGTCCAGTACCAGCCCGTCCGAGTGCTGGAAGGCCTGCCCGGTGGTGTTGCCCGCGATCAGACGGCGGGCCAGCGGCCCGGCCTCGAGCGCGCCGGATTCCGCATGGCGCACGGCGGTGCCCCAGGAATACTTGCCCGCCGGATCGACCTTGTTCTTGGCGATGGGCTTGGTGGTGCGGTCAAACGGGTGCACCGCAGCCCCTTCGTCATACCAGGCATGGGTCGTGTCTTCGCGGGTGAAGATATGCTCCATCGGGCCGAAGGTGTCGGTCGCCCCGTCATAGGTGCCCGCTTTCATGATGACCGCGCTGGACCGCCCGTCGATGGTGGGCTTGTTGTACTTGTCCTCATGCGGCAGGTAGCCCCAGGTCACGAATTTGCCATGGCCCTTGCCGTAGTGCTGCAGGCCGATCTCTTTCGACATGCGCCAGAAGAGGCCAAGGTCGGAATTCGCGTGCTTCGGGCTTTCCTCAAGCCAGGCCTCGAACTGTTCCAGCGTCTGGATTTCTTCATACCGCTCCATCGAGCAGCCCAGCCACAGGGGTTCGATCCAGTTCTGCCGAAAGTGTTCCAGGATCGACCAGGCGCGGGTCACGTCGGTCAGGGTGGGCGCGCACATCACGCCGCCCGGCACCATGAAGGACGAATGCGGCCACTGCCCGCCGAGAAGCGCATAGATCTCGACCGGACGGCCCGAGATGGTGACCCCCGCCTCATAAGAGGTGCCGGTAAAGGGCGAATAGCGCTTGACCGCTTCGGCGTAGAAGGGCGAAGCGGCGTAGTTTTCGTTGGTGTAGTCGATCATGAAAAGGCCGTAGTGGTGGCGCGGCAGCGATTGCAGCGACTCCACGATCTGGCCAAGGTTGCGTGCAAGGATGGCATTCCGTGGAACAGTCGTCCCCCAAGCCGTGTCCAGCGCCCAGGCGGCGCAGGTCAGGTGCGAGGCGCCGCAGATGCCGCAGGCGCGGGGGGTGACAACGAGGCCCGCCTGCGGGTCCTTGTCCTTCAGGATCACCTCGAACCCGCGGAAGAGTTCCGCGTGGGTCCAGGCGTTGGTGACTTTGCCGTTCTCGATTTCCACCCGCACGTCCAGATCGCCTTCGACCCGGCCAACAGGAGAGATGTCGAGCGTCTCGACGGTTGCTGCAGTTGCTGACATGTGTTTGCTCCCTGTTCGCGGCTCAGACCACGAAAATGTCTTCTTCGGCCCAGGCGGGGGCCATTCCCTTGGCGGCGGCGGTCAGCTTGATGTAGCCGACCTTGTCGACGCCCGTCGGCATGTCCTTGGGCACCCCCATCACCGTCTGCGTCTTGAACACCGTGCCGGGGTTCAGATCGAAGAAGGGGAATTCCGGTTCCGTGCAGCCAAGGCAGGGCATGCCGGCGCGGGTCTTTGACGAATGGCGGTTCCACAGGATGCGGTTGCAGGGGCTATGCGTCATCGGACCACGGCAGCCAAGGTCGTAGAAGAGGCACCCTTTCCGCTGGCCGAAAGCAGTGGTCGAGACCTTGTAGGCAAAGTGCATGTTCCGGGTGCAGCCGGTCTGCGTGAAGGAAGAGAAGAAGGTCTTTGGCCGGTGGAATTCATCCAGCGTCAGGTCGCCTGCGCGCCCGGTGGCGACCGCCACCAAGATTTGGGTGACCCAGTCGGGATGCGCGGGGCAGCCCGGAATGTTGATGACCGGCAGGCCCGACTTGGCCTTGAAGCCCGCCCCAAGTGAGCCGCCCTTGGCGCGCTTCAGGAATTGCATCCCCACACTTTCCGATGGGTTAGGCGCCATTGCCGGGATGCCGCCATAGGTCGCGCAGTCGCCGATGGCGACCACGAAGTCGGCGGCCGCCGAGAGCTCTGCGACCCACTCCTTCATCGGGCGGCCGCAGAAGCGGTTCCACTCACCCGTGCCGTTCGGGGCGTTGATCACCGTGCCTTCAAAGACGAAGATATCCAGCTTGATCTCACCCGAGATGCATTTCTGCAGGATCGTCTTGACGTTGTCGCCAAGCTCTAGCCCCAGCGACGGTTGCCAAAGGATGTTGATCCCGAAATCGGTCACCAAATCGCAGGCGCTGGGTTCCTCGGCATTGAGGAACGACATCGTGTTGCCCGAACAGGCCCCGCCTTGCAGCCAAAGTAGATTAGCCATCCGTTCCTCCCGGTGATGACGCCACTTGCCGGATGCGACAGCGGCACGATCAAGGTGATCGGCTCTCAAGTGGCCGATCTTCCTGACATGCTAGTCGGGGAAGCGGGCTGTGGGAAATCAACTCGGGGGGCCACCCAAGACTATTGCTGCAACGAAGTGTAAACTGAAAACGATGCTGAGTGCGTCCCTGCAAAGTTTCTTTGCAGCGACTTTAGCAGCGGCCGCCGCAGACCGGGCAGCGGGCCTCGCCGAAATAGCTGTACCAGATGCCGTTACAGCGGTCACACCAATGGCCCTTGGCGCTGATCGCCACGGGGCCAAGCGTTTTCGACAGGGCCGTCAGGCCAAGGTCGCGGGGTTTCGTGGGCGCCTTCGCCGGGCGCGGGCCGGGGAACGGCACAACGACAGATCGTTCAGGCTGTTCACTCATCCCCCACGTCCCCGCTTGATATCGTACCGCTTGATCTTGTTCGCCAATCCGACCCGAGACAGCCCAAGGTCTGTGGCCACCTTGCTTTGGTTCCAGTGGCTTCGGTCCAGGGCCTGCAGGACAATAGCGCGCTCCAGGCTTTCGACCATGTCCTTCAATGTGCCGCCCGTGGGCACGAACCCGCCGGAACCCGTATCATTGATCGGCGTGGAGGAGATCTTCTCGGACAGGTGCCGAAGCGCGATATAGCCGCCCTGTTCGGCCACCGCCACCATCCGCTGGACCTCGGTCTCCAGCTCGCGGACGTTGCCGGGGAAGGGATAGGCCTCCAGATGCTTCAACGCATCGGTGGTCACCCCAAGGACGCGCCGCCCGACCACGCCCGCGTATTTCTCGACGAAGAACCTGGTCAGGACGGGAATATCCTCGGGCCGATCAGCGAGGGCGGGCACGTCCAGCTGAAACCCGCGCAGGCGGTAGTAAAGGTCGCGGCGGAAGGTGCCTTGCTGCACCATCTTCTCGATGGATTTGTTGGAGGCCGCGATAATCCGCACATCGCTGTGCAGCATCGTGTCCGATCCGAGGGGCTTGACCTCGCCCTCTTGCAGGAAGCGCAACAGCGCCACCTGAAACTGGGGCGAAATCTCGGAGACCTCATCCAGAAACACCGTCCCGCCATCCGCCGCGCGGAACAGGCCCAGCCGGTCCGAAATCGCCCCCGGAAAGGCCCCCTGCACATGGCCGAAGAGTTCCGAGTGCAACATGTTCTCGGCGATGCCGCCGCAGTTCTGGACCAGCATCGGCGATTTGCGCCTGCCCGAGTTAAAGTGAATGGCTCGCGCCAGCAGTTCCTTGCCGGTGCCGGTGTCGCCCTGGATCAGCACGGGCATGTTGGTGCTGGCCGACATCTTCGCCTCGGCCACCAGATCGGCCATCTTGGCGCTGACGAAGACCAGCCTTTCGAACTGCGAGTAGCCACCTTGGACCGATCCGTCGGCGGTGGTCTGAAAGATGTCCTCATCCAGTGACAGCTTCAGCTCGCGACTTAGGATGCGGTGCCGCCTCGCCAGTTCCGACTGTTCCAGCGCGCGTTTAGCCATTACGCCCAGCTGTGCCGGGTCCAAAGGCTTGAACAGAAACACGTAGGCGGCCGTCCGGTTGGCAAGCTGGAACCCCTCCGGCGTTCTTGTGGGGTCGAAGACCACGATCCGGGCGCAGGAGGTATGCGCAAGGCGCGAATGGATCAGCGCGCTTTCGTCGATGTGTGCGCTGTCTCCGCAATCATACAAGAACAGGTTTACGAGAACCTCGTCCATCCGCCGGATCGCGGTGCGGTCATCCTCGCAGTAGATCAGCCGATAGCCGTCAGCCTCGCTCAGCGCCGACGATACGGCAGCAATCACCCCGGGATCCGTCGATTTCAAAAGAATGGTCTGAACAATGCTCAATTGGATCGGGTTCCGTCGGTCAGCGGCTTCAGCCTTCACTGCCTTGCCAATCAGGTTTACACACTGCATGCTTCGCTTTCAAGTCGGTTGCCCAAAAAGCGGCTAGACTGCAATCCCGTTGCCTGCATTGGGTGATCGCTGTCAGTGTACAGTTGGGCAGCTCCAGATCCTGTCGAACGGCAGTTCCGCGCCCCGCTGGACCATTTGCTCAGAGTAGGCACACCTGCCGGTGCGAATGACCGCTATCCTGGAATGCTGCAGGTGCGATGCCGCACCCACTCGGGTCTGCTCCCCGCCCTACGCGATCTTCAAAGGCAAAGTATCTCCGCCACCCCCCGCCGTCCAGCCTGCCGCGAAAGTTGCACTACCAGATCCACGCTTCCCTCGCAGTACCGCTTCACCTCCTCGAACCGCATGCCCAGCCCGGCGGCCATGACCATGATCGCCAACCGATCTATGGCTTTCCGGGCGGTGTCGGCATGGATGGTTGTGAACGAACCGCCGTGCCCGGTGTTGATCGCTTCGAGGAAGGTCCGGCTTTCCTCGCCCCGCAACTCACCAAGAATGATCCGATCCGGTCGCATCCGGAGCGAGGCTTCCAGCAGCCGCGCAGGCGTCCGTTCGCCTTGGGCACTGCGATCAGCCTTAAGCGATACCGCGTTCTCCTGACGGGGGAATAGTTCGTAGGCATCCTCGATGGTCAGAATCCGCTCGCCCGGCTCCACCATCGACAAGAGCGACCGTGCAAATGTCGTCTTGCCGGTCGAGGTGCCGCCAGAAATCAGGATGTTCATGCGCTCATTTACGCACAATCGCATCGCATCGACGACCTGCCCGTCCTCGGCCAGCTTCATCGCCTCCCCTGCCCTTTCCCGTCGCTTTGCTTCGAGATCTACGAGACCGCCGTGCAAGAGCCGCGGCTCGATCAGCTGATCGGCGGCAACCTTGAATGGTCGGAAGGTGATAGCCATCCCGCCTTCAACGATCGGCGGCGCCACAACCTGCGCCCGGATCGCCATATCGCCCCAGACGATCTTTCCCGAAACGGTCGGCTTCTTGTCGGAGAATTGCACGCCGACGGCGGAAGCTATGGCCTGTCCGAGGTTCGTTGACAGGACCCGGTCGATCGAGAGATGCGCGACCCGCTCCATGTGGGTTGCACCCTTTCGCTCGATCCAGACCTTTCCGTCGGGGTTGATCGCCACCTCGACCAGATCGTCTCTCATGAACAGGGGGGCGAGCGGCGTGAGATAAGTCCCGAGGAAACTCGGCCGATCATCCATCACCAGATTTCCAGATCGCGGTCGACCATGACCGTGATCGCGGCCCCGGGGGCGACGGTGATGATCGGCGGCAGGCTCGTATAGGCCTCGACCGCGGAGCCCATGGCAGTACCCAGGTCCTCGCCCATGCTCTCAGCCGTGTCGGAACTGATCTCGTCAGTGTATTTCCCAGCGGCGATGGCAGGAGCGGCCCCGAGAAGGGAAATGAGCGCAGCCGACCCGAATCTGGCACCAAAGCGCGTGTTGACCTTGCCGGTGATGCCGGAGCGACCTTGGGCATCGCCACCGAAGGCTTCCATCTGTACGGACTGCCCGTCCGGTGTGACGAGCCGCGTCCAGGCGACAAGGATGCGACCTTGGCCGATGGCCACCTCCGAGGAATAATCACCGAAGAGGCGCGATCCGGCGGGGATCAGGATTTGCGCCTGATCGAAGGACCAGACCGGCCGAGTCACGATCGCTGTGATCTGGCCAGGCAGGCTCGAGTCGACCGCATTCTCGAGGGTCGCTTCGATCATCGTACCCTGAAGGACCGTGTTCGAAGGATTGGCGATCACCTGGCTCACTTCGGTGGCGGTGGCTTCCCGTCCCGACTGCACAAAATCCCGACCTGTCGCATCTCGGCCCTCGGCAGGGGCCTCGGGCATCCCCATACCAGCATCCCCTGCCCCACCCTTTTGACCATCATCGAACACGACCGAAGGTGACGCCACCCGGGCCGCAAGTTGCGCCTCGCGCTCGGCACGTTTGGCCGCGAGCTCGGCCTCGCGTTGGGCTTCCGCAGCGCCCGCAGTGTCGGCGCTTGCCTTCAGGACGGCGATCTCCTGATCGAACTGCCGCCGCATGTCCTCCATCAGAGCGAGGTTCTGCGACTGTGCTTCTTCGAGGGCTAGCGCCAGTTCCTTGGCGGTCTGATCCTTCTCGGCATCGGCCCTGTCGGCAAGATCACCCAGTTCGCGTTGTAGCCGTTCGACCTCGGACTGGAGTGTGGCGTTCCGCGCTTCTAGGTCTTCGCGCTGAGAAGCCAGTTCCCCTTCGATGTCGGAGAACCCATCCCCGGTGGGCTTCGCCTCCGGTCCTGGCTCAATCGCCCCGAAAGGCGAGCCTCCAGCCTGATCCTGGAATTCCTCGACGGCGGAGGTTTCCACATCGGGGATTGTGCGGCTGGAAGGCCAGACCGTCCAGAGCGCGGCAAGGCTGGCCCCGGCCAAGAGTGCGCCCATGCCAAGTCGCTGCTGCCGGGTCATCTTCGGCTTGGGTCGCTCGATCTTGTAGTCCGTCTCTGCGCCCTTCTGCGGATCGGTCATTTCCGGTTGCGCCATGTCAGAACTCCCATCCCTGAAGCTTGGCGAGCAGGGCCGGATCGGTGGTCATGCCCCCATCTACCCGCTCGATGCACAGAACCTGCGTCCCGATCCGGATCGAATAGGCGGAGCGCAGGCCCGAGACGCGGACGATGCTGCCGCGCGTGCCGGAGTTCAGCGTCACTTCGCGGCCCGTCGCATCCACACCGAAGATCGACGGCCGGAGGCCTGGGGCGAAGGCGAAGTACGTCGCTTGCCCATCGTTCCAGATATGAACGGGTTTCAGGGTCTCGTCGCCCGACCAGGCATAGCCGATGTCGCGCGAACCTGCGGCCACCGTGCTGCGGGCGGTCCGGCTTGTGCCCGTCTCAGGATAGCGCAGGACGAGCCGATAGGTCGGGTTACGAGACATGCCCTCACTGATCGACAGCGAGATCGTGCGCCGCCCGGTATAGATCGTCATGTTGGTCTCGGCCCCGGCGATCAGGGGTTTCACGGAAACCGTAGTGCGGTTCGAGAGCACCTCGACCTCGAAGGCCTCGCTGTCGCCAAGAAGGACCGAGTCGATCCGCTCGCCAACACCCAGTTCGATGGCGGTGTTCACACGCAAATGTGTGTCGAGCCGGATGACATCGACGGGGTTGTAGAGGACCGACCGGACACGGGCATCCGCGCCCATCGAGGCGGGGGCGATTTCGGCAGAAGCGGCACTCGCGATGCCGAGGGCGCAGGCGAAGGCAAGTCCCGGAAGGAGAAGAGAACGGCTCATGGATTCGTCTCCAGGGTTTCGGCGTCGACGCGGTAGGCCGAGACGGTAAAGCCGAGCGGGTTTTCCCAGACATGGGCGAGGGAGCGTTCGGTCTTCGGCTCGAAGGCAAACTCGACCGTGGCCACAAAGGGCTGTGTCACCGGCTCCTGTTTTGTCTTACGCAGGGTTTTCAGGAAACGGATCTGGGCGACGTTCGGCGAAAGGAATGTGATCCGGCGCACGGTCACCGTGACTTCCGCACCGGACCCATAGACATCGGGCGGATAGGCCGTGTTGCCGCCGCCTTTCGACCAGAGAAGCCGCAGACTTTCCTCTGCACCCCCTGTGGAGCGGCGCTGGACGCTCTCGAGCCGGGCTTGAATCCCTGCGAGGAAATAGCCTTCGCGATCTGAGACGTAAGCCACGAGGAGGCTTTGCTTCAGCGCTTCCTGGTCCTCGATCCCGGTCGGGGCGACCTGCAGGATGTTTTCGGCGTCACCCGTCTGCCGATCTACGAGGACGGTGAAGACCTGGGTTTCCCGCAAGGGCAGGACGAGGACCAGCGCGGTTGCAAGGATCAGGCTCAACCCGCCTGCGGCACTCGCGACAATCCAGGCGCGCCGGGCCGAGAGGCGGGGCTCCAGCACGAGATCGACATCAAATCCATGCGCCTCCATGGGCGGTCCTCCACTTCTCGAATTCTGGGGCATCAGCTCTTGTCCGGTGTCCGGCTGGCGAGCCGCATCGCGGTTTGAACGGCGGACCGCCCGATCTGTCCGGCGGTATTTCCGTTTAGACGTGCGTCCGATGGTCGGCGGCCGCCGACATCCAACCCAGCCGCTCCTCGCCCTGCGCCGATCCCGGACGCGATGCCGGTGCGTCCGTAACCCTTGACGCTGTCGGCGGTACGGAACGTCGAGGCTGCGACGCTGCCAAGACCGGTCGCGGTCGACGCGAGGGACTGCGCGATCGTCGGCACCATGGCCATGAGGCCGGTGCCGAGCATCATGACGACCACGAAGCTCAGGACATCGCCGATGGTTTCGACCGAGGCGAGGGAGGCCGGGGTCAGGTCCTCTGCGATATAGATCGTGAAGGCCGCCATGCCGGACGTCAGCATTGGATAAAGAGCGAAGCCGAGGGCGAGGTTCACCCACCGGTCAAAGAGCGGGGCGGTCACCTTGAAAAGTGTGCAGGCAATCGCGACGGGTGCGAAGATCACGAGGACGCCGATCATGATCTTCGCTGCCGAAATCACTATGATCGAAACTGTCGCCATTAGCGCTGCGACAAGAAACATCAGGAGGCCCGCGAGCGCACCGGTAATATAGCTGCCATTCTGGCTGATCGCCTGACCCACATCGAGGGCTTGCAGATAGAGGGCATCCAGACCCTCGTAGAGATTGCCTGATCCGTCTCCAAACGCGTTCATCACCACCGCGCCGATTTCGCTCGGGGCATTGGTCAGAACGCCGTAAACCGCATTGAAGTTGGTCCAGGACGACAAAAAGGCTGAGGCAACCGCGATCCGCACCATCAGACCGAGCCCGTTGCGCAGTGTCATTGGCACTGCTTGTGCCATCAGGTTGATCCCGACCAGAGCCACCACTAGGACCGACCCGACCCGGAAGACCGGCACGATCTGGGCGGCCACGGCATCAAATGCCGTGGCACCAACCGCTGTTGCGGCGGCATCAACCTGGGTCAGAATGTCGGCGATTATGGCCATGGATCACTTGGCCCGACAGCTTTGCTCGAGCTCGCGAAACCGCTCTTCGGTCGCGCGCCGATCTTCATCGCGGATGCGTTCCAGTGCTGGACGGTCTGCATCTTTCAGTTCCGCCGTCGACTTGCCCAACGCAGTCTCTACGAAAGTGTCGAAGCTGAAGCCGTCGAAGAGGCAAGCGCAGGAACCGTCCTTGAGCCGCCGCGACATCGCCACGCGGAAATAGGCCTGCCGAGCCACAGAACGGAACTTCCAGTCGGTGATCCCATTGGGCAGATCGATCACCTCTTCACAGGCAGGCCTGTCTGCGCCGGCAAAGATCCCGGTCCCGCGACGCTGCATTTCGGTCAGGAGTTCCAGCGCTGCCTCCGCATCCTGCGCCACTACCGCTTTCCGGGTTTCTTCGATCAGCTGAACGTCGCTGAAAGAGGCGAGATCTTCCGCTGCGGCGAAGTTGGCAATGCAGACGAGGGCAACAACCGCAGCGACCTGATGAAACGACCGCCGCATCATTCGGCCCCCGAGTAGTCGAAGAAGCTTTTTTCCTTGGCCTGTTCCGCAGCCCAGTTCACGCCCGTCTGACCCGCAGCGAGCCCTGCAGCCGCATTCAGCCGCCACATCTGGCCGAGCATGTAGTTGGTCTCGGCGGCCATCCGTGTGTTGAGGTCGATGCTTTCCTTCAGGCCTTCCTGTTTGGCGATCTCATCGACAAGGCCGTCGATCCGCGCGAGGCTTTGGGCGGCTTCCTCGTAAGAGAGCTGCGCCACGCCCATGGCCGTGGCACTGGTGGCCGCGGTCGTCGCGATGAGCTTGTCCTGCGGATTGGCGGAGGAGGACAACCCAGCAAGGGTTTCCGAGGTCAGCCCGGCGCCTTCCAGCGTTTCGCGCATGTATTCGGCGGCCATCTTGTCGCCCATGGTCACATCGCCATCGAGAAGGCTGTCCAGGAGCCCATCGAAATCCCCGATGGTGAGTGCGTCCTGAAAGCCGGAAAGATCGGTGATCTTGGCCGCCCGCGAGCGCAGGTCCTCCACCGAATTGTAAAGGCTTGCGATCTCGTTCAGGCCCGAGATCGACCCGAGGATGCCTTCGAGGTTGGTCAGCTGCTTGAGACCGGTCTCGACCTGCTTTTTCAACTCTTCGATCTGCGCGATCTGGTTCTCGGCATCGCGCAGTGCCGCCTGAAGCTGCTCGATGTTCTTGGCGAGGTTGGTGCCGTCGATGACAGGCACGCCTTGAGCCAGAAGAGGTGATGCCAGAAGCGACGCACAGACGGCGAGCGCGAGACGCGCCCTCATTCGAAGGACGAAAGGTCTCATGGAGTGTACTCCCAGAAGGTGGTGTATTGCAGGGATTGCGCGGCGTCCGAGAGCCCACGCGCGGCTTCAACCTTGACGGCACCCGCGCGCAGCCGCAGCGTCAGGGCCATGAGGCGCGCGCGTTCGGCAAGCATATAGGTGTTCTGGTCGACCGCTTCTTTCGGGGTCTGGGGCTTGGCCTCTTCAAGAAACCCCTTGATCCGGGCCATCGCCGCCTCGATCTGCCCCGACTGCTGGCCGGAATAGCCGATGAAGGCCGAGGACATGTTGCCCCACTCGGCACTGGCGCCCTCCACCCCCGCCAGCGTGCCCGTTACGTCCGCGCCGGTGATCACCGAGAGGTAGGCGTCGTAGTAGCCCGAGATCCGGCGGACGTAATTCTGGGTTTCCTCGAAGGGTGGGATGCCGCCGTATTTCTGGACGTTGCCCGGTCCGGCGTTATAGGCCGCGAGCGCGAAGTCGACCCGGCCGAAGCTGTTGAGCTGGGTCGCGAGATAGCGTGCGCCACCATCGAGGTTCTGCAGCGGGTCGGTCGGATCAACACCGAGATCGGCGGCAGTGCCGGGCATCAACTGGCAAAAGCCCATGGCCCCGACCGGGCTGATCGCCGCGTTGGAGAACCCGCTTTCCTGCTTCACCAGCGACTGGAAAAGAATGCGCCAGGTCGTGGGCGTGAGCCCGACCTTCAAGACGCCGGGATGCGTTTCATACCGCGCCGCCGTGGCGATGATCATCGCCTCGACCGTCTCGCCTTCACCGAAGAGCCGCTGGCTTTCCGGGCTTGTCTCCTCAAGGGGATAGACCTCGGCGGCAGGAGGGAAGGTCCCCTCCCCCATCTCGAAGCCGCTGAGGTCAGTCACGCCGGTCGTCTCCGCGAGGAAACGCTCATAGGCGGCCAGCTGGTCGTCTTCGATCTCGCTCAGTTCCGTGCGCGTGGCGAGTTTCTCCCCCTGCTTCACGGCGTCCTCGGCCTGTTCGACAAGACGCGAGATGAAGTTCGACAGCCGCGAGCCGTCGATGATCGGCACGCCCTGGGCCAGAAGGCCCATGGGCATCGCAGTGCCGAGGAGAAACCCGAGAAGGAGGGGGGTGCGACGCATGCGGTGGCTCAGTTCGCGCAAGTCGCGTCGGGGGCGTTCATCGTCGAGACGACGACCCTCGTGCCGTCGCTTTGCTCCCGCGCCGCGAAGTATTTGCCCTCGGCCCGGAACTGGCCGTGGCAGGGAGAGACGGCGCCAGTCTCGACGCCTGCGCAGGCGGAGAGGAAGGTGAGCCCGAAAAGAGAAAGGGGGGTCAGGCGGTTGCGTCGGGTCACGTCATGTCCTTCCAGAAATCGGGGGTGTCGCGCCAGCCATAAGGCGCGCGGTCTTCGCCGGATCGGCCGCCGCCAAGAACGGCGAGCGAGGGCCCGAGGGAGGCGAGATCCATGTTCACGAAGACCGAGTCCCCGGCCGAGCGCAGCAGGGCCAGGCGCAGACCACCCGTTGGTGTGCAGAGGAACTCGGCCTCTTTCTCGTTCAGCCGAAGGATCCGGTAATCCTCGGGGTTGGCGCGCGGGTTCGGGTAGAGAAGCTGGGTTACCACGCTCTCCGCGATGATTTGGCCGACTTTGACACGGGTCAGATGGGTGGGTGTCTGAGTCAGCATCATCACCACGGCATTCTTCTTGCGCATGGTGACAAGCCAGTCATGCAGCCGCTTCTCGAAGATCGGATCGTCGAGCATCTTCCAGGCCTCATCGATGACGATGAGGGTCGGACGGCGATCCTCGATCACCCGTTCGATGCGACGGAAAAGATAGGCCAGAAGCGCCGAGCGCTCGGTCCCAAGATCAAGGATTTCCGACATGTCGATGCCGACCACATCCTCGGAAAAGCTGATCTGGGATGTGGCCCCGGGCCCAAAGAGCCAGCCATGTCGGCCTCCCTGCCCCCATTCCCGGACCCGGCCCACAAGGTCGCCCTCGTCGTCTGTTGACGCGACGAGGGTGGCGAGGCCATCGAACGTCCTGAGCCGCGGATCGGCCGTGACAATCTGACGGACAGCGGCGTTCAGGCTGACGGTTTGGGCGGTCTCGAAGGGGCGCGACCCTGCAAGGATGTCACCAAGCCAGTCGGTGAGCCAGGCCGCCCCGCGCTCATCGGTCTCGGTCTGGAACGGATTGAGGCCGGTCGCCTCGCCGATCCTGATCGCAGAATAGCTGCCACCCAAGGCGCGCACGGCCATCTCGAGACCCCGGTCCTTGTCGATGACGAGGATGCGGGCATGCAACCGCCGCGCCTGCGCCATCAAGAAGGCTGTGCCGAGGGTCTTGCCCGACCCGGTCCGACCCAACACCAGCGTGTGGCCGGCGCTCGGCTCGGCACCGCGCTCGCCCTTATCGTGGAAATTGAAGCGGTAGAGGCTTGAGGTGACCGTTGGCAGCGCCGTGATCGTCTCGCCCCACGGGGATTGTACCTTTGAGCGACCTTCCGTCACCCGGTGGAGCGCCGCGAGATGGGCAAAGTTCTGGGCTGACAAAAGTGATGTGCGCGGGCGGTAAGCCCAATTGCCGGGGGCTTGAGCAAACCAGGCCGCGCGGGCAGCGAAACTCTCGTGCACGAGCGTTGCCCCACAATCCTGCCCGGCGCGCCAGACTTCGGAGGCGGCTTCCTCCAACTGTTCCGGGGTCTCGGCCGTGACCATGACCGTCAGGTGATGTTTGCCGAAGACTTGTCGGCCCGAGGCGACATTGTCGGCGGCCTCATACAGTTCCTGACGCAGAGTTTCGGCGGCATCCTCGGAAGCGCGCATTTGGCGCGCCGTGCGCTTGATGCGCTCTTCGATTTCGTTGTTGCGCGCGGGGGTGAAGCTGTTGGTGATGACGATGTCGTAGGGCAGTTCCAGCGCATCGAGCATCCGCGCCCAGGTGCGGGCCGGATAGGATTTCACGCCGAAGATAGTCCCGAACCGCGTCCCTGCGCCGGTTTCGATTTCCACCCGCTTGCCAGCAAAAATCATCTGGGATGAAGCGACGGCCTCGGCAAGAAACTGACCGCGCACCGGAAGCACCTTGGCCATCGGCTGCCCAAGAAGGACGCCAAGGAGACCAAGCCATTCCCCGGAAGAGATGCTTAGGGGCCGAAAGCCCAGACCCTGGCAGGCCCCGGCCAAAAGGCCCATCGCTTCATTCAGGCGCTCGATCCTCTGGCCGAGGTCGCCTGTGAAGGCTGCCTTGAAGAGTGCGCCGATCAAAGGGACACGTTTTAGTACTGTGGGGCGAAGGATGAGCGAGACCACCAGCACTCGCCGCTTCAGGGTGCGTGCGCGAAGATGCCCTTGCCAGCGGGCATCGACCATGGCCGCGAATTCGGCCCCAGTGCCCTCACCATCGAAGGGCTTCAGTTGAGGTGCGTCCGGCAGGGTCAGCTTGGAGACATGGAACCCGAACCCTTCACCCAGCTGGCCGATTAGCCGCGCGAGCGACGTGGTTGCGAGCGAGAGGTCCCCCTCTTCCGTCGTGAAACTGTCCTGCCCTTCGACCACGGCAGAGGCGATCAGATCACCTTGCCGGGTCAGGATCAGATTGTCCGCAGGTGCGGAGAGCCAAGGCAAGTGCCTGGCGAGGGTTTCGGCTGCGAGGTCCTCGGGCCGCAAGACAGATCGAAGCGCCGGGGTGGCCGGGAAGAGAGACTTGAGGTCAGCTGACATGGCGATCTCCGCCAAAGGCTGACTTGCCCCGTGTGCGCGGCGTCCGGGAAAAGACCACCGCGACCGTCTCGAAGAGGTTCGGGTTGCGGTCTGCCACGAACCACAGGACCGGATAGCCGACGACGCCGATCAGCAGAAACCGCCAGTCGTTTGCGCCCACGAACGGAATGACCGAGCCCAGCATCAGGCTCACGAAGTAGCCGATGGGCAGGCCGAAGATCTTCGGCGGCCGGGTGAGGCCGAGAAACAGGGGCGCGTCATGCATGGGGAACATCCGAGGGATCAGCCAAGCCGGGTGTGCGATGCCACCCGGCCTGTCGCCGATCCCGCCTTAGGGGGCCGCAAAGCCGTCGATGATGGTCGCGGCCGAGAAGACGAGGACCACACCGAAGAAGATCGCAAGGAAGAGGGGCCAGTTCAGGCGGCCGGTGAACATCATGTAGCCGGCAGCCACGACAGCAAGGATGGCGATCAGCCGTCCGATCGGGCCGGTCAGCCCATCCACCACGACCTGCAGCATGTTCTCCAAGGGGTCGAGGTTCTGCGCGAGGGCAGGCTCTGCGAGGATCGCTGCGAAGGGCAGTGCCAGCAAAAGGGTGTGCAAAGCCAGGCGCGGCAAGCGCGCGCCAAGTAGATTGCGGAACATCTGGATTACTCCGAACTGAGGGTTGCGTTGGTCAGCCGCAGAACCTTGGCCACATGGCCCTCGGTTTCGGCATAAGGGGGAATGCCGCCATAGTCGCGGACCGCTTCGGGTCCGGCGTTGTAGGCGGCCAGAGCAAGATCGGCGGCGCCGAAGTCCTCAAGTTGGGCGAGGAGATAGCGGGCTGAGCCGTGCAGGTTGTCTTCGGGATCATTGGGATTGACGCCGAGGAGATTGGCGGTTCCGGGCATCAGCTGACCCAGGCCGATGGCACCGACCGATGAGCGTGCATCCGGATTGAAAGCGGATTCCACGGCGATGTTGGCCCGAAAGAGCGCGAGCCATTCCGTCCCGGACAGTCCGGCCGCTTTCAGAGCCGGATGGCGGAGGTAGTCGTCGCCGACGTCGAGAACGAGATCCTCGATCTCGGCCGATCCACGCGGACCCCTGCCTTTCTGGGTGGTGCCATAGGACGCAAGAACAAGGAGACCTTCGTCACTAGCATCGATCTCAGCTTCATCTGCGAACTCGGCACCGTTCAGATCGCCGCGTTTGGGAAGCTTTTTGCCAAAATCGAGAACGCTGGCCCGAACCCGCAGGTCCTCTGTCCCTGCGCCAAGGTCGATGACCTCGGCCACGGCACCTTGTGCGGCCATGAGCCAAAGCGCCAGCCCGCCGCAGAGGGTCAGATCAGGGTATGGGCTCCACCGCTGCGTCATGGGTCCAGGTCGCCTTCTCGCCCTTCTTCAAAGGAACGGGGACCGTGGTCAGACCCAGCTCGACCGCGAAGGAGATCAGACCGGTGACGGTCTTGAACTCCCGGGGTTCGAGCCCGCGCGAGATCACCAGAAGGGCTGTCTGGTCGCCAAGGTGCAACTGGATGCGCCAGGTGCCTTGCCAGACATTGAGAACCTTCTTTGCGTCCTCGACACAGAGGGCTTCGACGATGCCGCCTTCGGTCAGGGCCTCCTTAAGTCCGGCCTGCAAGATCACCGGGGTCAAGTTCCTCATGGGTTGGCACCTTCCGAAGCAACACGCTTTCGGCAGAACATAGTGCATGTTGCGCTGATGAGAAACATGTCGTCGCACAACATGGCGCTCACCTAGCGGTAGAATCCTATTGCGTCAATAGAGGTGTTTTGCAATTCATGCACATGTTTTGAACATCCCGGAACCGCGCATGCCATTTGTCACCTCCAGACGCGCTCGCCTTGTCGTCGCCACCCTGCTCACGATGCCTGTCTGCGGGGTCTCTCAAGCATCGACGGCCTTGGACTGCCTGCCGCCGGTCCCGCCTGCACCGGTGACCGATGCGGCCACACGTGCCGAATATCGCGTGGAGATCGGACAGGAGTTCACGGCCTACTTCGATGAGGCACAATCCTATCTGCACTGTCTCGACGCCGCGCGAGCCCAAGTGTCCGAAGAGATCAACCGTGCGATCCGCGACTACCAGGCGCTCGGCCCCGAGCCTGACGGTTGACCGTGCCAGATCGGGCCCCCTTTCCATCCCCGGCATCATCAAAAGGAAACCCCAATGACCAGACTACGAGCTGCGGCCACCCTCGCAGCGACTGCCGTGTCCCTTTCTCTTGCGACGCCCGCCGCCGCCTACCCTGTCGATTGCGCGATCCTTCTTTGCCTCGCTGGTGGCTGGCCAGCCTCGGCAGAATGCGCCCACGCCCGTACCGTCTTCATTGCCCGGATCACCCCATGGCCAGTCGAGCCGCCGCTGCAGATCTGGAACTGTCCGATGCGGGCGACTTTCCGTGGTGAGGCGAAACCGATCGAGCGCCTATTCGACATCGGCGTTCGCGGTGAGCCGCTCGTCTCAATCCCGGCAACGCCGTGGGTGCTTCAGCTCGTCCAAGACCGGGCGGATGTTGACATCTCCGATCCGGCGTTTGACTTCGTCCGCTCGATCCGGGTGTTCGAGATCACCTATCAGCAGCGCCGCAACTCTGACGGCGACTGCAACAGCTGGGGCGCCGTGTACATGGGCACCTATGGCGCTCAAGGCGACTACAGCCGTCGTCGAAGCAATGTCTCTGCGGTCCCAACCGCCTCAGATTTCGCCGTGCCGGCGGACTGCCGCAGCTATTGGCACCGCTCTGTCTTCGTCGAGTGGCGCGACTATGAAGGCAGCTACGGACACGAAGAGGTTCATTACTGAGAACCTGAACGACCGCCATCCCCCGAAACGATCGAAAGACCGGATCCCCAGAAACAGAAACGACGCCAGACCATAGGCCCGACGCCGCACTGATTTCCTCGTGGTAGTGGGAACTTAGCGCGAGCCTTGGACCCGTTCAACCGGCAAATGCCTTTGCCGGAACGAAAACTTGTATGCCTCACGGTCTGGTGTCGTCCCAAGACGGAACGACACATCATGGAACTCACCACGGGCGCTATCTTGCGCCGCATTACTGAAACCCCGCTCTCCACGGCGGCGCACAAGCTCGCGACGATCATCCTCGATGGGATTGCCTGGAAAGATGGGTACAACGGACTCGCGCGCGGGACTGCCGCGTTCACGCTGGCGCATCTTGCCGAGAAGATGGGAGTTTCGCGGCAGCACCTGACGACGCTCCTGGTCGAACTTGCGGCGTCAAGTCTGGCTTTGGTCAGGTGGAAGCCAAATGGGAAGTTCGCACCCTGGCTCTTTCAGTTCGGGGGGAGCGAAGAGGTCGATGTTTTGCCATATGTCGTGTCAGCCTCAGGCGACACATCGCTATCTAGAGACTCTAAGAACAAAACTATCTTTGCAGGAAGGATTGAGATCGGCGCAGGAACCAACGTCTATCGCACACCCTGGGCGGACTTGATCAAAGCCGCGAAAACGTCGCTCGCCTGCTGGAACGTCGATACGCAGGTCATCTGGGAGCGCTTCCTTGCCTTCAATCGGTTGCGAGGGAATGCGGCTGTGCCGGCGGGGTTTCTGCTAGGGTTCATGCGGCGGTGGCGGGCGGGCTCGCCCACCACGTCCCAAGACCTCAAGGATGGGCCAGCAGAACTGCGGACCTATGGCACAAAAGTGGAGGAGCTCAATGAGCTGATCCGGGTCGCGCCAAGCAACAACAGGGGATTCCATGAAGCGGATCTTTGCAGGTTGATCGGCCAAGCAGCCTACGATGCACGCGTCCTGGACGTGATGCGACAGTTCAGTTGCCCAAGGTTCGCGGCAATCCTCGCGGTTCATGGCCGCGCGGTGTTGGTGGGGGAGATTTCGAGGTAGAGACAACTTTGAAGCAGAAGGAAGCCTCGACACCGCGCGCCAGTCCGTCAGGGCAACTCATTCGCATTAACTGGAGGAAATCTAGCTTATGACGTTGCCCCCAACCTTTATCCAGCGTGAGCGAGACGCTGGGTGAAAAACAGGAACAGGAGGGACCCACCAAGGAAGATCAGATCCTTGCAGCGGTCTGGGACCCAGAAACGGGGCACGCAATTTCCCCGGTTATCGCGGCCGCGCTGTGCATCAAACCCCGTGGAAAGCTGACCCTGGATCAGGCGCGGAAAGTCGACACGCTCAAGGCTGGCTCTCCCGCCTTCGCAACGATGCGCTGCCTCGCCATGCAGTTCAACGGTATCCTGCGTGGCCGTAAAGCAGACCCGCTTTCTGCCTGGATCGACGACGCGATCAAAACGGACCTTGCACCGATCGTGCGGTTCGCCCGCACCATTAACAGGGATATTGATGCGGTCAGCAATGCGATCGAAATGCAGTGGAGCAATGGTAAAGCCAAAGGCCAGATCAACCGATTGATGACTTTGACGCGCGCGATGTATGGGCGAGCCGGCCCGAAATTGCTCAGCGCCCGAATGCTCCCTCTGCACCACACAAATTGAGGCAGAGCCGATTTAAGGGCAACGCGACACCAGCTCGCCGAGCTTGGCGTCGTCACGGGCAAACGGCCGGAAGGCGTCGACAAGCTGAGGTCGGCCTTGGATCGCGATGAGGAAGCTTCGAATATTCCCGCCCCGGTTCTTCAAATGGCGCAGCTTTGATTCGACCAGATCGATAGCCCGAACTGGTGCATCGCCGACCGCGGTGCGCAGATCACTGCGGCCAGCAAAAGGCTCGGTTCTCTGCTCTACTGCAGAAGATGCCCGGAATTGTTCCCGTTACCTCGATGGCTCTGGTGGCCTTCGCCCCGCCGATGGACGCTTTCCGGCAAGGACACGACTTCGCGGTGTGGCTGGGCCTTATGCCCTGGCAACATTCAAGAGGCGGCGAACCGAGGCTGGGGCGGGCGAACAAGTCGGGGCAGCGGGACATCCGCCGTCTGCTGATCATCGGTGCAATGGCGGTGATCGTGGGGACCAAGGCGCTGCCGCCTGCGGAAAGTTTCTGGCTCGGGCAGATGATGGCGTGCAAACCAAGGATTCTGGCCGCACGTTTCTGCTAGTTTCGATGCCTTCGTGGGGCGGCTACATAAACAGAACCGGCCAAAGACAAAGTGGCATTTCCAACCTACCCAAACCTGCATTATCGTTATTCCTGAAGTAGTGTTCTCCGCTTGGCGCGGCGCGATTCGAATGACGGAGTTACTGATGCGTATCATGTGCCTAAACGGCTGGGGGGGGGTCCTCCACAAGGAACTCGTTGATTATGTCAGCGCTGAACAACCCGATGTGCTTTGCCTTCAAGAGGTCGGCCAAAGTCCCGGAACCGAAAAGGACTGGCTAACCTATCGTGACGGCGGCCACATTCTGCCCCAGCGCGCGCGATTCTTTGACGATGTGGCAGCGGTTCTGCCCGATCACACCGGCGTCTTCTGCCCCGCCGCGCAGGGAGTACTGTGGGACGATGCGGTCGCGGTTCCGTCGCAATGGGGGCTGGCGACCTTTGTGCGGACCTCGATCCCCATGATTGGGCAATTGCAGGGCTTTGTGCACAAAGGTTTTTCCCCAAACAGCTTTGGCGATCACCCGCGCTCCCGCACGGCCCATGTGGTGCGGCTTTACGATTTTGACCGTGGCTGGCCGGTCACTATCGCGCATATGCACGGGCTGCGCGACCTGGCAGGTAAGCACGATACAGTAGAGCGGCGGGAGCAGGCCAAACGTCTGCGGGACATGGTGCGCCATGTATCCGAACCCGGTGACCGGATTGTCGTTTGTGGCGACTTCAACGTCGAACCTGGCAGCGAAACCTTCGATATTTTGGCCGACAACGGGCTGACTGATCTGATACAGTCCCGTGGCATCACCAGCACGCGCAGTTCGCATTACAAAAAGTCGCTGCGTTTTGCCGATTACATGCTGACCAATGCAGTGGTCAAGATCCTTGATTTCACCGTCGTAACGTCGCCCGAAGTGTCGGATCATCTCCCGCTGATTCTTGAGTTGTAGGCGCTGCACAGGGCTCCGGCCAATAGGCGGAAACTCGCGAGCAAATGCAGCAAAGCGGTTGACTATCTGGTTGTTTGCTATACCCTAAGTAGTATAATCTTGACACCTCTACCACCAGAGGGAGAGGCGAATCTGAATTATCTGAACGGGAGCGTGTGACGACCGTGAACGATGCTCAGGATGAAATTTCCCAGGCCTTCGCGGCCATACGCGTCGAAGTCGACCAAGCGGCCAGGGATGCTGGCCGCGCCCCCGAAGAGGTTGCTTTGCTGGCCGCGTCTAAGACCGTTGAACCGGCCCGGCTGGAACAAGCCCTGAGTATCGGGCACCGGCGTTTCTGTGAAAACCGTGTGCAGGAAGCCAAGGTCAAGTGGCCCGACTTGCGGGATCGTTTCCCCGATATCGAGCTGCATCTGGTCGGGCCGCTGCAATCCAACAAGATCCGCGACGCCGTTGCGCTGTTCGACGTGATCCAGAGCGTGGACCGGCCCAAGGTCCTGCGTGCCATCGCGCGCATTGCCGATGAAACAGGGCGCGCGCCCGGCATCTTTGTGCAGGTCAATATCGGATCCGAACCTCAGAAAGCGGGGATCTTGCCCGAGGCTGCGGACGAACTGATTGCCGAGGCGCACGAGGTGTTTGGCCTACGTATGCTTGGCCTTATGTGCATCCCGCCGACCGAAGGCAATCCGGCGCCGCATTTCGACCGGCTGAAAGACATGGCCACCCGAAACCGGCTGAAGGCACTGTCGATGGGCATGAGCGCGGATTTTCCGCTGGCCGTTGCGCATGGCGCGACCATCGTGCGGGTGGGCAGCGCCTTGTTCGGACAGCGGCTGGTACAGGCCTGACACTGCCCGCTAGATGCCGCCGACGAAACACACCAAAGGGAGAGATGTGATGGACGGAGATCGCAACGCAAGGGCAGAGATTCTGCGCTCGTCGGGCGATGAACTGGTTCAGGCTGGAGATCCGTTCGAGATGTTCGACGACTGGCTTGCGCTGGCCACCCGGCACGAAATCAGCGACGCCAATGCCATGGCTCTGGCCACTTCCGATGCCGAGGGCCTGCCCAATGTCCGTATGGTTCTGCTGAAATCGTTCGGGCCTCAGGGCTTTGTGTTCTACACCAACAGCGACTCACTTAAAGGCGGCGAAATCGCCGTCAACGCCAAGGCCGCCGCGGTGCTTCACTGGAAATCGCTAGAGCGTCAGATCAGGCTTCGCGGCCCTGTTGTGCAGGTGGCCGAGGCCGAGGCGGATGCCTATTTCGCCTCTCGCTCGCGAGGAAGCCAGATCGGCGCCTGGGCCAGTCAGCAATCCCGCGCCCTGCCCGACCGCCAAACCCTGTTGGACGCGGTTGCCGAACAGACCGCCCGATTCGCGGAACAGCCTATCCCGCGCCCCCCTTACTGGATCGGTTATCGCATCGTACCCAGCTATCTGGAGTTCTGGATGAGCAAGGATTGCAGGTTGCACGACCGCCTGATCTTTCGGCGGGCTTCCCAATCGGATAGTTGGACCCGGACGCGATGTTACCCGTGATTAAAGTCGCGGATATCCCCCTGGATGCCCGGCCCATAGCCAGACGCAGCGCGAATATGGTGGACGAAAGCTATGTGGGCGGACTGTGGCTCCCGCATGATCGGGCCGGAGCGCTGGCGCTTGACGATCCCTCCACCGGCCAGCCCCGCGTGGGCTTGATCCCGGCAGACCGTGCGGTTCTGGACAGGGCAGCCGTAGCCGCACGCAGGGCGTTTGACAGTGGCTGGCGCGGGGCATCGGTTGCGGATCGTGTAGCGGTGCTTCAGGCGCTGTCTGACGCCATTGCCCGCCAATCGGATGCCTTTGCCACCGCCATATCGGCGGAGATGGGCGCCCCAATCGACTATGCCCGGGCGGAACATGTGAAGCGTTCCATCGGGCTGATCGCGTCGGTTATCGACGCGCTGCAGACGACCAAAACGGAGCAGTCTCCCGCTGGGTCTAGGCATGATCATCATGTCTTGTGGGAGCCCTGCGGCGTGGCGGCGTTGATCACGCCGTGGAACTGGCCACTTAACCAGATGTCGCGTTGCCTTTAAATCCGGCACAGTGCGCGTTGAGCGGTGTTTGTTGCCCTTAAATGTAGTATTCAAGCGCCGACAATGCGGCGCTTTTCCTTGTTCCGCAGCACTATCCGGTCAACCGCGGCAAGGAGACGTGGTTCCTTTTCAAACGCACGAAGCAAGCCAACTCTTGCGTACCCATCAAGGTCGGTGCTGAACTGTGCCGCTTTTGCCAAAGGACGTGACTGAGCCACGTCGATGGCGGCGAGGCAGAAGAGTCTGACGTCGGGCCTGGGACTTTGAAGGGCAAAGGCGGTATCCGCGCGAGCGGACTTGAGCGCCTTGGCATAGGTGGCCGCCCGCATGGCGCGTCTAAGTTTGTTGGCGCAGTTGGACGTCACCGCACTTTCGAGCAGCCCTGCCCCGCTTCGAGCACGACGCACCAGCTTTTCGGATATTCGGCTGCGATCAGGCTTGATGAGGATCGAAAGGAGTCGGGTGCCGCAGATCTGGCAGTCGAATGCCCATGATTTCCGCCACTGTTTGAGCGCTATGCCACGCCTAGAGCAGTCGGGACACGACTGGAACGCGACCTGCGCCGTCATCAGGGCTTCGGTCTGGGTCATTGTCCCAAAGGTAAGAGATTGAACAGTTTCAGCGGTAACACGGGCGGCAATCGATATCTTTTCTGCAGTGTTCGCGTCCACCTCGACGTCAAAATCCAGCATCGCGGCCTGTCGCGTATCAACTCCGATATGCGCCAGAAGTTCGTCGACCTCGCAATGGTTGGTGACCGCCAGTCGCGTCAGCCAGCCAGAAAGCAGTTCACCTACCAAAGGCGCGACAGTTTTCGGCAACGGGCGCTGCTTCACGCTCTGGCCTTCTCGAGTCGCCGTTGGGCGTTCGCATGGCGCGACCAAACCGGTGTCCATTTGGCGATTGCCTCATCCGTGATGCATTCCTCTCCCGTGACGATCGCGTCGATGGAAAGGTCCTTGACCAAGGAAAAGATGCGCGAGGTCACACCACCGGTCAGTGCAAGTATCTGTTTGAGCGATTTGACCTTCAGATTGGACTTCTTGGAAAGCGGCATGGCCGCGATTAGGGTCTGGATCATGTCCGAGAACTCGGCGTCATCGCGCCAGTTCGGCAGGTGGTGTTCGTCCAGCCGACGAGCCAGTTGGACATCGCCGCGAATGGCATCGACCGCCTCGCTGACTCCGAAGCAAACCAGCGATGCCTCGAGTTCATTGCTGAGATACCGCAAAACATTCAGGAAGCGGCGTTGTTCGCGATGGGTTCCCGCCAGGAGGTTGTGGACTTCGTCGATCATGATCATCCGAAGCCCGAGGTCGCGAAGAAGGCTAACAACGCGGACCTCAAGCGCGGCGACGCTTTGGGCCCGCAAGCTCAATACCGATGACGGCGCGCCGACGGCAGCAAGGATGTGCATATAGAACCGCCGCTCGTCCGGGGCCGGAGGTGCTTGCAAAAGAAGCAGCGGAGTGCGCGTGATGCCAGACTTCGGATCGTATTCCGGCGCGTACCTGCGCGACAGATTGCGTGCGATCATCGTCTTACCGATGCCAGAGGCCCCTTGCACGAGCAGGCCCGGCATTCGAGTTTGCCGTGGCATCTCGATGAGGCTATGGAGCCGGTCCAGCACTTGTTCGGCCCGCGGAAAGCCTATCCAGATGTCCGATTGAATGAGGGCGATCCGGCCGTCTTCTTCTGCTTCTGCCCTCAATTCACCAGCGCTCCACTTTGAACATGGGCCGCGATGTATCGCCCGTGTCGACCGGTCGCAGCCCCTCGGACGCCCGATCATCGTCGGCCAAATCCTTCAGCGCAGAATTCCTTTCACGGGATCGGCGCTCTGCCTTGGTCAGCGCGCGGCTTTCACCCTCGATCTGGCGTTGCTGCCTGATCAATTCGGCGAGGACCAGTTCATTGGTGCCCACCTTCCCCATGGCCCGCGCCTTTTGCATGGCCTCGCGGTATTCCCACAGCGACACCGGCGGAATTTCCAGGTTGCGGTACCGGGCCTCGACACATCTGCCGCCGTCCAGTTCGACCCAGACGGTCGAGAGATCGCGGGGATCGTAGCGGACGACCACCTTTCCGTCCCGGCGACCGACATAGCCCGCGAGGGCGTCGGACCAGTAGCGCAGTTCGAACAGATGGATGCCGTCACGACGCACCTGCCGCTGCTCACTTGGCAGGAAACTCACCCGAAACGCCTCCATGTCGAAAGGGATGTCGCCGGACATTTCCCCGGCGAGCGCGTCCCACTTGGCGACAGGTGTGCAGCCAAGGCTCGAATGAATGCTGTTGTTATAGCGACAAATTTCTAAAGCAAACCATCGATCGAATTCGCCCAAGGTCATCGCCGCCATGGCTTCCGCGTCATAGCCGCCCTTGGCCGCGACCGACGACTGCGTTGTTCCCGGCAGGAGATGCACCGCGCCCATCATCGTGCCGATCAGTCGCTCGACATGCCCACCAAAATGCGGGCTTCCTGGCGGCCGGTAGACGAGGTTGATCCCCCATTCCGCACACGCTGACTGAAAGGCCTCGGACCGGAAATCGCGGCCATTGTCGACGTGAATGCTGACCGGCCTGCCCTGCGCGGGCCACGGGGCATTACACTCGAGGTCTGCCAGAAATTCAGCTTTGGGAGCGACGGCCCGCGTGAGGCACAAGGCCACCGAAAGGCGGGACGGCGCGTCAAAGCTGACGTGGTATCCCGTCACCATGCGCGTGGCGATGTCGATCGCCAAGGTCACCCAAGGCCGGCCGACGGGTTTGCGCTCGAAGCTGTCGACAAGGATGATGTCCGCTGGTGTGTGATCGATCTGCACAACGTCCAGCGGTCGTTCTGATCTGTTCCTTCCTGTCACCGGCGCAAACCTTTGGCGCGCTGCCTTTGCGCCCTCCCGCGCTTTCATGACTTCACGGGCATCCATTGCATCAAGCCGTCGCTGAACGGTACGTCGTGTCGGGGGTTGAAGCCCCCGCTCAAGGCAGGCACTGCGGATTTCTGTCACAACTCGCGCTAGGCTGGGGCGTTCTCGCCGAAGGTAGTATCGAGTAAGATGCTCTTCGATGATGCCCTCGACATCACCGGGCACCATGACCGACCCGTTGCGTCGCCCGCGTTTGCGGGGAACGAGAGCGCTTGTTCGGCCACCCTCTGCTGCAAGCCGTCGGATCCAGCGCCAAACTGTGGTCCTGCTGACGCCAAGCTCCCAGCCTGCATCACCGATACCGCTCTCCAAGCTCCCGGCGCGGCTGAGATACGCCTGTACAAGCGGTCGAAGGACCGATGCCCGGCGCAGCGCCTCAGCACCGGCATCGCCACTGTCTTCGTCATTCCCTTCCATCGCTGCCAACCGTCCAACCCCGCGCACCCTGTGTCAGCTTTAACGGCAAGAATGTCGGATTTAAAGGCAAGATACCATTTTTAATGGCAAAACCGCCCCATTGATTTTGTTGACTTTCGTATACCGCATTTAAGAGCTACGCGACAATGACCCAGATCGCCCGAGGCGGGGAAAGCACGGCGACGAGCGATGCCAGATCAGCATGCGCTGTCGCACCGGTTTCTGATGCCAACGCATCCCTCGTTTCTGCCGTTTCACTGTAAATGTGGCACTTATGGCCGCCTTTTTGCAAACGGCGAACCATGTTGCCGCCCATGCGGCCAAGCCCGACAAACCCTATCTCCATTGTAATCTCCATGCGCAAGTTTCGAACCCGATATCTTCAGCGTCAGCCGACCTGAACGCCGCGCCAGAAGGCGACGCGGCCCTTTATCTCTTTGGCCGCGGATTTTGGCTCGGGATAATACCACGCTGCGTCCGGGTTTTGCTGCCCGTCAACGTTGAGGGAAAAGTAGTTCGCAGTACCCTTCCAGGGGCAGCCGGTTTGCTTCTGACTTTCCACCAGAAACTCCGAGCTTACTGCGTCGCGCGGGAAATAATGGTTGCCCTCGACAACGACGGTGTCGTCGCTTTGCGCTATCACCTTACCGTTCCAGACTGCCTTTACCATATCGGTATCTCCTGTGTTTGTCGGTTGAATTTCATCATTTCGGCGTCAGATGCCCTTCAGGGCCAACTGGACGCGGGTTTTGAGTGCCGGGAGTAGATCGGTCTCGAACCAGGGATTGCGGCGCAGGAAGGCATTGTTGCGCCACGACGGGTGCGGAAGTGGAAATCTGGCCGGCCCGAAGCCTTGCCAGTTCTGCACTGTGGCATTGACCCCCGCCTTGCGCCATTCTTGCCCCAGATGCCATCCTTGGGCATAGCCACCAATGACGACTGTCAAACTGACTTCGGGGAAAAGGGCCACTGCCCTTTCCCGCCAGTTCGCCGCACAGCGCGGTTGCGGCGGCAGATCGCTTCCCTTGTTGTCATAACCGGGGAAGCAAAAAGCCATCGGCACCACTGCAACCCGGTCTTGATCGTAGAACTCGTCGCGGCTTACCCCCATCCAGTCGCGCAGCCGATCCCCTGAGCGGTCGTCAAAGGGAATGCCGGATTCGTGCACACGCAACCCCGGAGCCTGACCCACGATCAGGATACGCGCACCGGGGCGAAACCAGACAATGGGGCGTGGCGCGTGCCGGGTTGCGGTGCCAAGAAAATCCTCGGCGCACAGACGGCACGCCCGAATCTGCGGTTCAAGTTCTGCGTATTGGTCTTGAATCGTCATCCGCGGTACCGCTGTTCAAGCCAGGGATCGCCGTAATTGTGATACCCAAGTTTCTCCCAGTACCCCTTGTAGTCAAAGGGGCTGAAATGCAGGCCGCGCAGCCACTTGGCACTTTTCCAGAAGTATAGGTCGGGCACCACCAGACGCGCCGGGCCACCATGATCCAGGGTTAGCGGCTTGCCGTCAAATCCGGTGGCGACGAAGGCCTTGTCTGATACCAGATCGCGCAGGCGCAGATTGACGGTGTAATTGCCGTCAGCCCGCGCCTGAACATAGTCAGAACCGGTCTTTGGCCGAACCAAATCGGCCAGCACCTGCAGTGACACGCCGCGCCAGCGCGTGTCGAGTTTCGACCACCGGGTGACACAGTGAATGTCCGCAGTGAAGTCTTGTTGTGGCAGCGAGTTGAACGCGGCCCAGTCGAGCGTCACGGGGTTTTCAACATCACCGTCCAGAGCCAGCGTCCATTCCTCGATGCCTGCCGTCGCAGGCGTGCCTGCGGTCATCACCGGAAATTTCTGCGTAACCACCTGGTTTGGCGGAACACGCGGGCGCGAGTCTTCTCTGGTTTCAGTCATATCGAGTCCCTCCGTTTCGTGTCTCAGTAAACTTCCGTTACCTTCATCTTGCGGCCGCGAAATTCGCAGACCTCGCCGGCCTTCTTGCCTTCCAGGGCTTCGTAGATCGGAGCGGCCTGGGAAATGCCTACAAACTTCTGGCCCTGGCAGGTGAATTCGCCGGTGGATACACCGACGACCAGAAAGCGGTCGCCGATTCGCACCGCGGCACCGGGGCCAACTTCGGTCTTCGGACCAAAATCCAAACCTGCAATTGCGGCAATCTTGGCTTGCGCTTCATGCTCGCGATCATCAAACGCTTCTGCCAGATCGGCGGCAGTTTCGGCTTGCGCCTGTTCGTCGTATTCGACGGGTTCAAACCGATCCAGCCGCGCGGCAGCAAGGAAGCGTTCATAGGTCTTGTGGGCCTGCGCCAGTTCTGCTTCGGTCAGCGCCAGCATTGTGGTGGGCTTTGTTGCACAAATCCCGTGAGGGATTCACCTTGTGAATCCAGCGTGGTAGCTGTTGTGCATGAGCAAACCGAAGCCG
>FWPV01002290.1_pt1 | contig 47648 bp, 46 predicted proteins | sample 2228371 | NCBI WGS metagenome assembly FWPV01 (sample SAMEA103939776, study PRJEB20133) | metagenome | reverse complement strand
ACCCGTGGTGCCAAGACACGTGTCCAGCCATCGTAGTGCCCTGCAGGACATAACTTCGCAAACGCAACTGTAGAAGATGGGTCAGACGGCTCCGAACGCCCCGGTCGTCTCCCGCCCCAAGAGAGGGGGGAGGGACCGAGGTCCCTCCCCGAGGCGAGGAACAGGAGGCCAGGAAGCGGCTCTTGACCGCGTGCCGTACCGATTCGAACGGCAGCCCTTTGGGGTCGGAACCCTCGCTCGGCGGCACCATGCCTTGAGGCGCGCGGCCGTGCCCCCGAGTCGACCCTACGCGCCCCAGACCGAATCCAAAGGACAAGGCGCACCGCGCGCGGCCGCGCGTGCGCCCTTCTGTGCAGACCGCTGGCCCTAGTCCGGAACGCGGACGATGCGCCAGTAGTCCCAGACCGTGTTCAGCAGGCGATCGAAGTCGTCCCGGCTCGCTGGCTTGTTGAGGAAGCCGGCCGCCCCGGAGTCGTAGGCCCGCGCCATCTCTTCCTCCGAGTCGGACACGGTGAGGACGACCACCGGGATCTTGCGGAGCTTGTCATCCGCCTTGATCTTGTCCAGGATGGTCTGGCCCTTCACCTTGGGGAGGTTCAGATCCAGCAGGACCAGATTCGGGCGCGGGGCATCCTTGTGCTTGCCCTTGCGGAACAGGAAATCAAGGGCCTCCGCCCCGTCCTGCGCCCAGTGGAGGTCGTACCGCGTCCCCGCCTTCTCCAGGCCGCGCACGGACCGCTCGATCAGTTCGTAGTGGGACTCGTCGTCTTCCACCACGAGGACGACCATTCGCCGTTCAACGGGCATCGCTCTCCACCCCTTTGTTCACCGGCACCCGGGGGATCGTGAACTTGAACGTTGTCCCAACGCCAACCTCCGACTCCGCCCAGATCCGCCCGTCGTGCTCTTCCACGATCCGGCGGCAGATCGCCAGGCCAGCCCCGGTGCCTTCGGTTTTCCTGTCCAGCTTCTCAAAGATGTTGAAGATGATGTCCAGGTAGTCGGCTTCGATGCCAGGACCGTTGTCCCGAACGTAGAAGAGGTATGAGTCCCCGCGATAGGGCTTCCATCCCACCTCGACCGTCGGCAGGGCCTTGTCGTTGAACTTGGCCGCGTTGGAGATGAGGTTCTGGAAAACATCCCGCAGCAGAGACGGCACGGCCCAGACCCGGGGCATGTCCGGGGCGATCGTCACGCTCACCGTCTTGATCCGGTCGCCGAGGTCCTCGCACACCTCCTGGACCAACCTCCCCACGTCCACTTCCTCGTAGCGGGCGGGATCGATGCGCATCTGGGAGAACTTGGTCAGGTCCACGATGAGCTGGTCCATGCGCTGCAGGCGGGCCTGGGCCTTCTCCAGGTCCTCCCGCACCTCGGGGGGGAGCTCCCCATTGCCATGGCGATCGAGGATCAGGGTGAGGTAGCCGAGGGCGGTGCGCGTCGGGTTGCGGAGATCATGGGACACGATATCGCTGAAGTTCCTCAGGTTCCGATTCACCTCATCGAGCTGGGCCTTCTCCTGGCGCAGGGCGTCCTCCAACCGCTTGAGCTCGGTGATGTCGGCATAGTAGTCGATGCGTCCCCCCCGATAGCGGGCCGTCTCGATGGGGATGGACCGGTACTGGATCACCCGCTCGCTGCGGCCGGCCGTGGGCAGGATCCGCGTCACGAACCCCTCGACCACGGTCCCGCTGCGGTAGGCAGCTTCGACGAGGGAACTGTACTCATCCCTGTCCGCGAGCACCCGGGCGATCTCGCTGCGGACGCGGTCGGCGGGGAGCCCGAACAGCTCCTCACGGTCCACCCCGAAAAAGTCCTCCACCGCGTGGTTCGCCCACAGGACACGCCGCTCCTTGTCCCACAGGATGACCCCAAGATCGAGGGTATCGATCCCATCCTCGATCAGGAACCGATACCGCGCCTCCTGCTCGCGCAGCTTGTGCTCGAGGGCCTGAACCTCGGACCGATCCTGGGCCTCCAGCACCGCCACCTTGGGCGTGACCCGGCGCGCCTGTACCTCGACGGTGATCGCCCGGTGACCCTCGGACAGAAACCGCAGCCGCTCCTGGCGCACCTCGCCCCGCTCAAACAGGACCTTCAACAGGTCCTTGAAGTGGTCGATGTCCTCGGGATGGATGTACTCTGAGATCTGCAACGACTGGCGATGCGGCCAGCCCAGAAGCTCGCGGGAGCGCCGGTTGCGGCGGCTCACGTTCCCCCGATTGCTCACCACGTGGATGATGTTGAGGGAGTTCTCGAAGAACTCCCGGCCATAGCAATCCTCGAGCCGCTCCCGGGTCTCGCGGTGCTGCGTCCGCTGCCCCCACAGGTACCCCACCCCCCGCCCCAGAACAGCGACCCCCGCGAACAGGAGCGGGATCACCGCCCCCATCGCCGGCTGGGCAAGGGCGAATTCCGGAACCACGAACACGGGAAGGGAAATCAGACCGGAAGCGATCCAGGCGATCGCCGTGCCCACCCACCCCAACAAGAACGAAGAGAGGAGCAGGGCGCCCCCCACCACCCCCAGCAGCACGGGAAGGTACCCTCCCAAGGCGAACGCCCACCCCGAGGGGATCGCCGTGCCCCAGAGGAGGGAAGCAGCGATGACGAACACCCCTACTGCGATCCCGAGCCGCTTGCGCTGGACCATCTTCTCCCCTGACATCGCTCGACTATCCCCGATCGGCGCGCTTGGGCCAAGGACACGGGTCACTTCGCCCCGCACTCGCGGGTCAGATGATGACCGCTTCGTCGCTGGGCACGGAGAACGGTTCGATGAGGCGCTTCAGGTAGTCCTCTTTGAGAACGGAGATGCGCCGGTTGTCGATGGCCACGATGCCGCGGGATTCGAGCTCTCCCAGGGTGCGGATCGCGGTTTTCGAGGACACGCCCGCCATCTCCGCGAGTTCCGCCCGCGATAGCTCCAACCCCAGTCGATCGAGGGCGAGGATGAGGCGCGACAGCCGCTCCTTGGAGGAAGCGTACGAGCGCTCGGCGAGCTTGTTCTGGAAGGCCTTGAGCTCCTGGGAGATGTGCTCGAAAAAGCGGAACACAGTCTTCGGGTAGTGCTCGAGAAAGTAGAAAAAATCACCGCGCTCGATGAACCCGATCCGCGAGGGGATGAGGGTCTTGGCGTAGGCGTTGTGGAGGCCCTTATCGAACAGGGTCGTCTCCCCGACGAGCCCCCCTGGGCCGACGATCTTCAGGATCTGGGATTTTCCCTTGGAGGAGCGCTTGACGAGCTTGACTGCGCCGGAGAACACGAGGTAGAACCCGAACGCCGGCGCCCCCTCCATGAACAAGAGCTCCTCTGCGCCATAGTCGATCGAGCGCACCAGCCCACCCAGTTTCTTCAGGTCGTCCGGTTTCAGGTCCGCGAACACGCGGAAGTCTTTGAGCTCGTCCATGTCCCTCACCCGGGCGACAGTCTACTGGATCTCGGGGAGCGGCGTCAAATCTTGTGCCCTCCTTTTCCTCCCCATAGAATGGGGGCGAGCCGGGGTGGCGGAATTGGCAGACGCGCTGGACTCAGGATCCAGTGGGGTATCCAACCCCCGTGTGGGTTCAAGTCCCACCCCCGGCACCCGCGTCATCTCCGCCTCGCGGCGGACGGACCTCCCCCGCTGGTACCTCCCATGGCTCGCGGGCGCGTTGCGGGCAGGGGAAGCCACAATCGCCCTCCCCTACGGGGGCCAGCGCACGGTGTCCCTGCGCCCGGAGCGCGTCCACACCCTCGTCCTGTGGTCGAAGGACTTCTCCCTCCTCCTCGCCGAGCGCGGCGTGCGGAAGCTCCTCGCGCGATACGACCAGATCACGGCGCAGTTCACCGTGACCGGGCTCGGGGGAGGGCCACTCGAACCGGGGGTGCCCCCGCCGGAGGAGGCCTTGGAGCAGCTCCCGCGCCTCGTCGACCTATGCGGAAGCCCGCACCGGGTCACGATGCGGTTCGACCCCATCGTCCATTGGTGGGCGAAAGGCCGGATCGCGAGCAACATCCCCTGGGCAGAGTCCGTGTTCCGGGCCTGCGCTCGCCACGGGATCCGCGACCTCCGCACGAGCTTCGCCACCCTGTACGGCAAGGTCCAGCGGCGGCCCGTGCGCTGGTACGATCCCTCCGCTGCTGAGAGGGGCCGGATCGCTGCCGATCTGCGCGATCTGGCGCGGCTGTACCGGCTGGACCTCGCGGCGTGCAGCGATCCGAGCCTGGAGGCAGCGGGGATCCCGCGGAAGGGGTGCATCGACGGGAGAGGCCTCTCCTCCCTTCATCCGCGGGGCACGGCGGCCTCCCTCCGCCGCGACCGAGGCCAGAGGAGGGACTGCCTGTGCACCGAGAGCGTGGACATCGGCTCCTATACGATGCGCTGCCCAGGAGGGTGCCTGTACTGCTACGCCCATCCTCACCCTCTCCGCCGCACGACCTAACCCCACGCGGAAGCGGGTGCGCGGACTTCCGCTGTGCACAACCCAACCCCGATAGGCATAGTTCTTCACCGCCGAGGGAGCCGGATCTGGTATGGCCTAGCAGCCCGTGTGGGAACAGCTGTCAGCAGTATGCACTGATAGGGCGAAACCGACCTTCCTCGGGGTTTCTCCACGGCCTACGCCCCTCGAACGCGCGAAGCCGACGCCGCGAGTACTCCCACAATCTGCTAGCTGAACGTGCCGGCGAGCACACCGACCAATGCGCACGCGGCCCCCAGGACCCACAGCCGAACGACGACCTTCGGCTCCGCCCAACCCGGGCTCCGGATCCGGTACGGCCAGGACACCTCTCCCGCCTCGAGATGGTGATGGAACGGGCTCATCTTGAACAGGCGTACCCCGGTGAGCTTGTAACTCCCCACCTGCAGGATCACGGACAGGGCCATCACCACGAACACTCCCCCCACGAGGGGGAGGAGGAACACCCCCCCACCGGCGAACGCGATCCCGAACAGGAACCCGCCGAGGCCCATCGCCCCGACGTTCCCCAAGAACACGCGGGCGGGGTACGCGTTCGCCCACAGGAACCCGCCTCCCGCCCCGAGGGCTACGACGATGACCGCGCGCAGGGCCGGCGCCCCGGTGGCGGGAAGGAGACCGAGGAGGGCGAGGAGCCAGGCGCCGGTGGCGAGCCCGTCCAGGCCATCGGCGAGGTTGACCGCGTTGACCGTGCTTGTAAACCCCACGAGGACAAGAGGAGCCCAACCCCAGACGGGGAGGGCCGACAACGGGAGGCGCAGGGAAGAGAACGGGACGAGGAGATCCAGTTCCAGGGCCGGCACGAGGAGACAGAGGAACCCTCCCCCGAGCACCTGAGCGACAAGGGTCTGGTGAGGGAAGAGCCCGACCGAGGCCCCACGGCGCTGGGAACGGAGGTCATCGGCGAGCCCGACCAACGCTCCGGCCACGGTAGCAGCGAGGACGAACCCGCCCTGCGGCGACGTCACCTCCCCCACGCCCCACAGGATCGCCGTCCCGACGAGGATCAGAAGAAGGGGGATGCTCCCCCCCATCGTCGGCGTCCCTGCCTTCCCCCGGTGATCGAGCGGCCCCTCGGGCCGGATGCGCTGGCCAGCGCGGATGAGGTGGGCGAACCGTGGGCTCGCCCATGCCGCAAGCGGCAGCGCGACGAGGCCGAGGGCCACCCCGAGCCTCAGCCCTTCCACCGCCACTCCCCGTCGGCGGCGAGGAGGCTCCTTCGCACCGGGTCGGGATCGCCGCTGGCCAGGACGTGCCGCACGGCGCGGAACAGGTCGTGGGCCGACGTGAGGATGAGCCCGTGGTCGCGGCAGCCATGGCGCACGGCCTCGGTCCACTGCGGGCCCCGCCGCCGGGGGTCGAGGCGCGGCTCAGCGAGGCAGACGAGCATCCCCCGCGCCTCCCGTCCCTCCTCCGTCCGTGCCCGGTCCAGATCGAGGAGGAGGGCGCGGTGCTCCTCTGGGCCGACCGGCCCGAACAGGGAGAGGGCCACCCGCACCAGGAGGTCGCCCTCCGCGGCCGCGGCGTGGAGGGCGACTGGGGAGCTCTCCTCCGGCGTGCAAGCGAATCCGAGCCGCCCCAGAGCCTCCCCCACCGCGGTGCGCAGGCCCACCACCCCCCGCGGAGAGAGGAGCGCGCGCAGAGTATCGTAGCCCCGCCGCTCCTCTCCGAGCTCCGCCTCGCGGCGTCGGAGGTCGTCGCGCTCCGCGGCGAGGGCCTCCTCCCGCCGTCGGAGCTCCTCCTCCCCGGGGAGGGGGAACCCGGACATCCAATCGGGGCAGATCGCCGGCAGGGGCTCCGCAAGGAGGGAGCCCAGCACCGGGACGAGGTGCTCGCCCATCTCGGCCGGCGACCCGCCTGGGAACGAAGGGAGGAACAGGATCCGTCCCGTTCCCACCGGGAGGTCCCACGCCACGACGTCCCCAACCCGGTTCGTGGCCACCACCCGCCCGAACGAAGGGAGGGGAGCACCGAGCGTCGCCACGACCACCGCCTCGTAGCCGAACGGGGCGAGGGCAGCGAGGTAGGGCGCAAGGGGATGGGTGGGATCGGTCATCACGACGTCCCGGCCCCGACGGGGGATGAACCGCAGCCCCTGGGGGAGGCCGAGGTGGTGGGGGCCGGAGACGAGCGACGCCCGGGGGAGGAACGCGTACCGATCCAGGTGTAACGGCGGGTTCCCTCCGATCTGGACCCCCTCCCCGGGGGCGCGCACCCGGACCACGAGCACGCCCCCCCCGCGGAGGAGGAGGTCTTCGCTCTCCCCCCGCCGGGCCGCGAACAGGTTCTGGAGGGCCCGTGCCAGGCCGAGGTCCCGCCCGGGGTGGATCCGCCACACCCCGTCCGGCTCGAGGATCGCCTGCCCCTGCCAGAGGGAGGGCAGCGGCTCCGGATCGACGAGCACCGCGTCGTAGCTCGCCAGGGAGTCAGCGGAGGCGAACTCCGCCCGCACCACGCCTGGCCCTTCGATCTCCCATCCGAGCGCAAGAACCCGCATCGCAGCCATTGTACGGACGACCCGGAACCTGGCCAATGCGGTTGCCCCCGAGCCCCGGAACCACTACGCTCGTTCCATGTCCTGGGCCCGCGTTCCCACCCCGTGGGGGGAGTTCTATGCAGAGACCGACGGAGCGAGCATCGTCGCGTTGCGGTTCCCGGGCCCGGGGCCCGGGGAGCTTGAGCCGCGGACCCCGCTCCACGAGAGGCTGGCCGGCGAGCTCGGGGAGTACCTGACCGGCAGGCGCCGGGAGTTCGGAGTTCCCTTCCTCGCTCGTGGGACCCCGTTCCAGCAGGCGGTGTGGAAGGAGCTGGTGAACATCCCGTACGGGACCACGATCACCTACGGGGAGCTCGCTTCCCGGTTGGCCCGTGCCCGGGCGGCGCGGGCGGTGGGGCAAGCCTTGGCGGCGAACCCGCTCCCGATCCTCATCCCCTGCCATCGCGTCGTGCCCGCTGGGGGAGGGGTCGGCGGCTTCGGCCCGGGACCGGCCTGGAAGCGACGACTCCTCGCGCTCGAAGGCGCCCGTGGGTAGTCCGCAGACGGCGAACCGTGATCCGTGGACCGTGGTCCGTCGCCCGTGGTCCCTGTCCGCGGTCCGTGGTTCCGTAGGGGCGGACCTCGTGTCCGCCCGTTGTTCCCGGAACGGACCCACCGCCAACCGACGAACCGCCTGATGGCCGTCGGGCGTGAAGCCCGACGTTACAGCGAGAAGTCCTCGCCGAGGTAGGCCCCCCGCGCCCGGGGGTCGGCGAGGATCTCGTCGGGGGTCCCCGCGCAGAGAAGTCGTCCCTGGTGAATGAGGTACGCCCGATCCGTGATGCGCAACGTGTCACGCACGTTGTGGTCGCAGATCGCGATCCCGATCCCCGAGCCAGCCAGCCGGCGGAGGAGCCCTGCCAGTTCGGCCAGGGTGAGGGGATCGACCCCCGAGAACGGCTCGTCGAGGAGAAGGAACGCGGGCCGGGCGACGAGCGCCCGTGCCACCTCGACTTTCCGCCGCTCGCCGGCGGAGAGCTTCCCCACCGGGCGGCCGAGGAGCCCGGTGAGCCCGAGCTCGGCGACCACCGCATCCACCTCCCCGTTCCACGGAAGCCGCAACCCCTCCAGGGCCAGGCGCAGGTTCCCCTTCACCGTGGCCCGGAGGAACACCGACGGCTCCTGGGGGAGGTAGTGGATCCCCGCCCGCGCGCGGAGGAAAAATGGAAGCCAGGTGATCTCTTGCCCGTCAAGCCGCACCACCCCGCGCGCGGGCCGGAGAAATCCCACGAGGAGGTACAGGGTCGTCGTCTTCCCCGCCCCGTTGGGGCCGAGGAGCCCCGTTACCTCTCCCGCGCGAAACGCGACCGTGAGGCCGTCCACCGCCCGACGACGGCCGAACGAACGGACGAGGTCCACCCCTTCAAGGGACCTGGACAAGGTGGGCCTCGGTCAAGCGCAGCTTTCCCTCCCCCGGCCACGCCACGAGCGTCGCCCCGGCGACCGTGACCCCATGGCCGGTCACCGTGGCGGCGCCGGCCACGAGCCGATCCGAACCGAACTCGTACTGGCCCAAGGCGAACTCGAGCTCCCATCCCGCGAACGTGGCTCGCGCTTCCACAAGGAGGACCGCCTGCCCAAGCTCCCACCGCGCCTCCGCTGCCGACAGGACGACCCCCCGCCCCTCGGCGTGGAGGCCGAGGAGCACCAGCTTCCCTTCCCACCGCGCTTCCCAACAGGTGAAGGAAAACCCCTCGCCCGCGCCGACGACCGGTTCATCGGTTCCCGCCTCGCCGGTGAGCAGGGACCACTCGCGGCCGTAGCGATCGGCGCGGATGCGGGGGGCGCGAAGGACGAGATAGGGGACCCCCTCGTGATAGAGCTGAACCTGGACCACCTGTCCCTCCCAGCCGTCATCGGTCCGGACGAGCACCTCCATCCGCACCTCCCACTTCGGCTGGCCGGCCTCGTCGTACACGGTGAGCCACGGAGCTTCGGCCCGGACCGGCTGCCCCACCGCTGTGACCGTGAACGCCGCTGCAACGGCCACCAGCCACCAGACGATACAACCTCCCACCGCTGAGGCTGGAGAGGCGAAACCTGGTCCCGCCAACGATCGTCGCAGCCCGGAGGTCAGCATCCGCACAGCTTCCATCACGGATGACCCATCAGAGACCATTTCTCGGCGTGCTCGGCGCCCTCGGCGGTGAGATCGCAACCGCCTCAGGAGCCTGTTCACATCACCACCTAGGCTGAGAGGCATGCGCGGACGAACCCCACGAACAGCGGATGGGGAGAGAGCGGACGGGAGCGAAACTCGGGGTGATACTGAACCCCAACGTACCACGCATGATCCGTCGCCTCCACCGCCTCCACGAGCAACCCGTCCGGGGAGAGAGCGCTGGGAAGGAGGCCGGCGGAGGAGAACGCCTCCCGATAGCGGGGGTTGAACTCGTAGCGGTGCCGGTGGCGCTCCGCGATCTCCCGCGCGCCGTACATCCGGTGGAGGAGGGTCCCCGGGACGACTTCGGCTGGGTACTCCCCGCGGCGCATCGTCCCCCCTTTGGCGGTGACACCGTCCTGCTCGGGGAGGAGATCGATCACGGGGTGGGGCGTCTGGGGGTCGAATTCCGTCGAGTTCGCCCTCTTCCACCCCAACGCGTCGCGGGCGAACGCGATCGTGGCAACTTGCATCCCGAGGCAGATCCCGAAGTAGGGGATCCCCGCCTCCCGGGCGTAGCTGGCGGCGAACACCTTCCCCTCGATTCCCCGCTCCCCGAATCCGCCCGGGACGAGGATCCCGGCGAACCCGTCCAGGGCCCGTTCCCCCTCCCCCGCCACTCGATCCGACGGGATCCACCCCACCTCGACCCGCGTCGCGAGCGCTGCCCCCGCGTGGTGGAGGGCCTCGAGGATCGACAGGTACGCATCGTGGAGCTCCACGTACTTGCCCACGATCCCGATCCGCACCGTGCGCTCCGGGTTTACCAACCGACCCACGAACCCTTCCCACGCCGCGAGGTCCTCCGCCCGCGCTGCGAGGCCGAGCTGGGCGAGGAGCTTCTCGTCCAGCCCCTCCTCCCGCATCGCGAGGGGCACACCGTAGATCGTGGGGAGGTCCTGGGCCGCGATCACGTGGCCCCGGGGAACATCGCAGAACAGGGCGATCTTGTCCCTCAAGCTCGCCGGGATCGCGGTCGGGCAGCGCGCGACGATGAAATCGGGCTGGATCCCCGCCGTGCGGAGCTCCTTCACCGAGTGCTGGGTGGGCTTCGTCTTCAGCTCGCCGGTGGTGGACAGGATGGGGAGGTAGGAGAGGTGCACCACCGCGACGTCGGAGCGAGGGAGCTCGTCCCGGAGCTGGCGCATCGCCTCGAGGTAGGGCAGACCTTCGATGTCGCCCACCGTCCCCCCCACCTCGACGGCCACGAGGTCCGCCCCCGTTGTCTCCACCGCCCCCCGGATGCGGCGCTTGATCTCGTCGGTGATGTGGGGGATGACCTGCACGGTATGGCCAAGGTAGTCCCCGTTCCTCTCCCGGGCGATCACGTCGCGGTACACCCGCCCCGTGGTGAGGTAGTTGGGCTCCCCGAGGTCCTGACCGAGGAACCGCTCGTAGTGCCCGATGTCGAGGTCCGTCTCCAGGCCGTCCTTCGTCACGAACACCTCGCCGTGCTCGTAGGGGTTCATCGTCCCCGCGTCCACGTTGAGGTAGGGGTCGATCTTCATGAGGGTCACCCGCCATCCCCGAGCTTGGAGGAGGCACCCCAGGGACGCGGTGAGGACACCCTTCCCGAGGCCGGAGACCACCCCGCCCGTCACGAACACGTACTTGGGCACGGGCCCCATTGTAGCCGTAACCCGACCGAGCGCCCCACGCGTGGTTGCGCCCCTTGCGCCCACCGCTATAATGCCCGCTTCGGAGCGTGATGGGATGGCCGCACTCAAGACGGTGCTACAGGTCGTGTTCCTCGTCGACGCCCTGGCCCTGATCGGCCTCGTTCTCCTTCAGATGTCGGAGCACGCCTCGATGGGGGGAGCGTTCGGCTCGGGCATGTCGGGCACCGTGTTCGGGCGCGACGTGGCGAAGGACCCGAAGAAGCTCGCCACGGGGATCCTCGGCGGGGCGTTCCTCGGCCTCGGCCTCCTCCTCGTCGTGCTATAGAGCCCATGCCCCTCGTTGAGCTCCGCGACCTCAAGACCCATTTCTACACCGAAGACGGGGTAGTGAAAGCCGTCGACGGCGTCTCGTTCTCGATCGAACGGGAGAAGACGCTCGGCGTGGTGGGGGAATCGGGGTGCGGCAAGAGCGTGACCGCGCTGTCCATCATGGGCCTTGTCCCAATGCCCCCCGGGAAGATCACCGCGGGCAAGATCCTGTTCCACCGCAATGGTCACTCCGTCGAGCTGACCTCCCTCAACCCCAAAGGTCGGGAGTACCGTTCCATCCGGGGCAAGGAGATCGCGATGATCTTCCAGGAGCCGATGACGTCCTTGAACCCCGTGTTCACGATCGGCTACCAGATCATGGAGGCGATCCGCCTTCACCAGAAGGCACGGAAGCGGGAGGCGCGGGCCAAAGCGATCGAGATGCTCAGGCAGGTCGGGATCCCGCTCCCCGAGCAGCGAGTGGACGAGTATCCCCACCAGCTCTCCGGCGGGATGCGCCAACGGGCGATGATCGCGATGGCGCTTTCCTGCAACCCCTCCCTCCTTATCGCCGACGAGCCGACGACCGCGCTGGACGTCACGATCCAAGCTCAGGTCCTCGACCTGATGCGGGACATCCAGCAGAAGTTCCGTACCTCGATCCTGTTCATCACCCACAACCTGGGGGTCGTGGCGGAGATGTGCCAGGAAGTGGTGGTGATGTACCTAGGGAAGGTCGTCGAGCACGCGCCGGCCCGGCCCCTGTTCCACGATCCCAAGCACCCCTACACGCAGGGGCTCCTCCACTCCATCCCGTCCTTGGCGACGAAGAAGAAGAGGTTGGAGCCGATCACGGGCGTTGTTCCCGACCCGCTGGATGCGCCCCCGGGGTGCCCGTTCAACCCGCGCTGCCCGCACACGATGGAGGTGTGCTCCCAGGAGATGCCTCCTCTGGTCGAGGTTGCCCCGGAGCACGCCACGGCGTGCTGGCTGTACAAGGAGAAGGCATGACCGCCGCACCGATGGACGAGGGCGTTCTCCTCCAGGTGACGGGCCTCAAGAAGTACTTCCCCGTGAAGAAGGGGGTGTTCCGGCGCACGGTGGGGTGGGTCAAGGCCGTGGACGACGTGGACATGTTCATCCCGCAAGGGGAGACCCTCGGCCTCGTCGGGGAATCGGGGTGCGGCAAGACCACGTGCAGCCGGACCATCCTCCGCCTCGTCGAGCCCACCGCGGGCGAGATGTGGTTCCGATCCAAGACCTTGAACAAGGTGGTCAACGTGGCCACGGTGAACCGGCGCCAGATGAAGCTTCTGCGCCGGGAGATGCAAATCATCTTCCAGGACCCGTACTCGTCGCTGAACCCGCGGATGACGGTGGGGTCCATCGTCGGCGAGCCACTCCTCGTGCACCGGGTCGCGCGGGGGCCGGAGATGCGCAAGCGGGTCGCGAAGCTCCTGGAGGCGGTGGGGCTGAAGCCCGAGCACATGCGGCGCTACCCCCACGAGTTCTCCGGTGGCCAGCGCCAGCGGATCGGGATTGCCCGGGCCCTGGCCCTCGAGCCCCAGCTCGTGGTGTGCGATGAGCCGGTGAGCGCGCTGGACGTCTCGATCCAAGCCCAGGTCCTGAACCTGCTCGAGGACCTCCAGGACCAGTTCGGTCTCACGTACCTGTTCGTGGCCCACGACCTGTCCGTGGTCAAGCACATCTCGAACCGGGTCGCGGTGATGTACCTCGGGGTGATCGTGGAGCTGGCGGAGACGGAGACCCTGTTCGCCCGCCCCCTCCACCCCTACACGGAGGCCCTCCTGTCTGCGGTTCCCGTCCCCGACCCGGACTACGAGGCGGACCGGATCCTTCTTCAAGGCGATGTGCCGAGCCCGGTCAACCCGCCCCAGGGGTGCCGGTTCCATCCTCGCTGTTCCTACGCCAAGGAGATCTGTTCCCAGAAGGTTCCGGAATGGGTCGACCACGGGGACAAGCACTTCGCCGCGTGCCACTTCGCGACCTCGCTCTCCCTGCGCGGGGTCAAGGTGGCGTGAAGCTCCTCCTCGGGACCACCAATCCTGGCAAGACCCGCGAGATCCTGGGCATCCTGGGAGACATCCCCGGCATCAGCTGGCTCACCCCGGCCGAGGTCCCTGTCCCCACAGTGCCCGAGACCGGTACAACGTTTCTCGAGAACGCCCTGCTCAAGGCGCGGACCATCGCCGCCGCCACCGGGTACGCAACCCTCGCTGAGGACTCGGGGCTGGAGGTGGATGCCTTAGGCGGGGCACCCGGCGTGCAGTCGGCCCGCTATGCGGGCGACCCTCCCGACTACGCCGCGAACAACGCCCAGCTCCTCGCCACCCTCGCCGAGGTCGGGGACCGCCGGGCTCGGTTCCGGACCGTGGCCGCCCTCGCCCTCCCCGACGGGCGGGTCTGGACGGCCGAGGGGACGCTGGAGGGAACGATCGCCGACGCCCCGCGGGGCCGGGGCGGGTTCGGGTACGACCCGCTGTTCGTCCCCCTGGGGGAAACCCGTACGCTAGCCGAGATGAGCGCCGAGGAGAAGAACGCCCTCTCCCACCGCCGCCGGGCCCTGGAGGGGCTGCGGCCCTTCCTCACCCAGCTTGCCATAGGCACGAAGAGCAAACACCCTGGGGTCAGATCTTTATCTTTAAGGTACTGGCGCTGCGGGCGCGAAAGGCGACCTTAAGAGTAAAGATCTGACCCCAGACTCAGACTAGCTGGCGGAAGGGAGTTCGTGAGCTCCTCGAGGAGCTTCCGCTGCTGGCGGGAGAGCTTCTTGGGAACGATGACTTTGAGGTGCACCTTGAGGTCGCCCCGCCGCCGGCCGCGAGGGAAACCATGCCCGGGAAGGGTCAACACCGCTTCGGCAGACGTCCCGGGGGGGATCTTGAGCTCAGCCTCCCCCTCGAGCGTGGGCACCTTCACCGTCGCTCCCAAGACGAGCGCACCGTAGTGGACGGGGAGGTCCACCTCGAGATCCTGGCCCCGGCGGCGGAACACGGGATGAGGCTGGATCTCCACCGTGACGTAGAGGTCCCCTGGCGGCCCGCCCGCGATTCCCGCGTTACCCTGCCCGGCGAGCCTGAGTCGGGACCCGTCCTCGACCCCCGGTGGAACGTCGATCACGATCTCCCCTCTCTCCCGCACCCGGCCTTCCCCTCCGCAGCTCGGGCAGGGGGCCTGGGGGAACTCACCCACCCCCCCACACTCCGGACAGGCCCGGACGTTCACGAACATCCCGAACATCGACGCCTGCCGGTACTCGATCTGGCCCTGCCCGCGGCAGGTCGGGCACGTGACGAGCCCCGTCCCCGGAGCGAGGCCCGACCCCTCGCACCGCGCACAGGAGAGGTAGCGGGCCACGGTGGCCCGGAGTTTCGCCCCGAACGCAGCGTCCTCGAGCGAGAGCCGAATCCGGTACTCGAGATCCTCCCCGCGCTGCGCCCGCTCCGCGCGCCGCCGCGTGCGGACCCCCTCCCCGAAGAACATGCTGAACAGGTCATCGAACGCTCGCCCCCCGAAGAACTCGCCGAACGCCTCGCGCGTCCGCCGGAAGTCCCCCGGCCCGAAATCGAACCCTTGGGCAGGGCCGGCATGGCCGAACCGGTCGTACTGGGCGCGCTTCTGGGGATCGGAGAGGACCTCGTACGCCTCGGCGATCTTGCGGAACTTGCGTTCCGCCTCCCTCTTGTCCCCCTTGTACGTGTCGGGGTGGTATTCCTTGGCCAGGCGGCGGAACGCGCGCTTGATCTCCTCTGGCGAGGCCTCCCGCCCCACACCGAGGGTCTGGTAGTAGTCCTGGGGCAACGCTACTCCTTATCCTCCTTGTCGTAGGAGATGTAGTCGCCCTTCCCCGCGGAGTCCCCGCTTGAACTCTGGGTGGCCTGCGCTGCCCCCTGATAGGCGAGCGCGGCGACCTCGCCGGCGAGCCTCTTCAACTCCTCCATGCTCGCCCGGATCGCCCCCGGCTCGGCTCGACCAGCGAGCTTCTCCCGAAGAGCCCGCATCGCCGCCTCGACCTCGCCCCTCTTGGCGGACGGGACCTTGTCCCCGAGCTCGCCCAACGTCTTCTCCACCGTGTGGAGGAGGGCATCGGCCTGGTTCCGCGTCTCGGCCTCCTCCAGCCTCCGCCGATCCTCCTCGGCGTGCTCTTCGGCCTCCCTCCTCATCCGCTCGATCTCCTCCGGGGTGAGGCGGGAGGTCTCCTTGATCACGATCGAGTTTGACTTCCCCGTCGCCTTGTCCTTGGCCGTCACGTTAAGGATCCCATCGGCATCGATCGCGAACGTGACGTCGATCTGGGGAACCCCGCGCGGGGCAGGCGGCAAATCCGTGAGCTGGAACCGACCGAGGGACTTGTTGTCCGCCGCCATCTTCCGCTCCCCCTGGACGACGTGGATCTCGACCTGGGTCTGGAAGTCCTCGGCGGTGGTGAACGTCTTCGTGCGCTCGACGGGGATCGTCGTGTTCCGCTCGATCAAGGGGGTCGCCACCCCACCGAGGGTCTCGATGGACAGGGTGAGCGGGGTCACGTCGAGGAGGACGAGGGACTGCATGTCGCCGGCCAGCACCGCGGCCTGGATCGCCGCGCCGAGGGCCACCACCTCGTCGGGGTTGATGTCCTTGTTCACCTTCGCCTTTCCAAACTTGGCCGCCACGAGCTCCTGGACCTTGGGGATACGGGTCGAACCGCCGACGAGGACCACCTGGTCGATCGCCTCCGGAGAGAGCTTCGCCGCGGAGAGCGCCGCGTCGACGATGCGCATCGTCCGCTCGAGGTAGTCGGAGATCATCGCCTCGAACTTGGCCCGGGTGAGGGTCCGCTCGAGGTGCTTCGGGCCCTTGGCGTCGGCCGAGAGGTACGGGAGCGAGATCCGCGCCTCCATCCGCCCGGAGAGCTCCTTCTTCGCCGCCTCGGCTGCGTCCCGCAACCGCTGCATCGCCTGGGGATCACCGTGCACATCGAGCCCCGTCTCCGCTTTGAACTCCGCCGCCAGCCACTCCAGAATGCGCCGATCGAAGTCGTCGCCGCCGAGCTGGGTGTCCCCGTCGCTCGCCACGACCTCGAACACCCCCTCCCCAATGTCGAGGATCGACACGTCGAACGTTCCCCCACCGAGGTCGTAGACGAGGATCTTCTGCTCCTTGTTCTTGTCCAAGCCGTACGCGAGCGCGGCGGCGGTGGGCTCGTTGATGATCCGCAGGACCTCCAAGCCCGCGATCTTCCCCGCGTCTTTGGTCGCCTGCCGCTGGAGGTTGTTGAAGTAGGCAGGGACAGTGATCACCGCCTTCGTGATCTTCGTCCCGAGGAGCTCCTCCGCGTCGCGCTTGATCTTCTGGAGGATGAACGCCGAGATCTGCTCCGGCGTGTACTCCTCCTCGCGCCCGTTGCGCATCACCCGGAACCGCCAGTCCGTGCCCATCTTCCGCTTCACGGACAGCACGGTGCGGGTCGGGTTGAGGACCGCCTGGCGCCGGGCGAGCTGCCCGACGAGGATCTCCCCCCCCTCCGCAAACGCCACCGCCGACGGGGTGATCCGTTCTCCTTCCGCATTCAATAGCACCTCGGGCCGTCCCCCGCGCACGAGCGCCCCACAGGAGAACGTCGTGCCGAGGTCGATCCCGATCACCTTCTCTTTCTCCGTCATGTCATGACACCTCCTCTCCCCAAACTCACCTTCACCTTGGCCGGTCGCACGACGCGCCCGTTGCGCGTGAATCCGCGCGCGAACTCGGCCAGGATCACGTTCTTCTCCACGTCCGACTCCTCGGCGAGCAGGGCCTCGTGGTAGAGGGGATCGAATGCCTTGCCCACCGAGTCGTACCCCTCGCACCCCAGGCGCCGCAGCGCTTCCTCGACGAGCCCCATGAGCTGAGCCAGGGCATGGCGGAGCTCGCCCTCCTCGCCGGCGTGGGCCGCGAGGGCGCGCTGGAGGGCGTCGTACACGGGCAGCAGGGCGCACGCCGCCTCATCCCACGCCTTCTCGCGGAGGATCTCTCGCTCCCGGGCGACCGCCTTCCGGTAGTTGTCGAACTCCGCCGCCAGCCGGACGAGATCCGCCCGCAGGCGCTCGACCTCCTCCACCGGCACGCTCGTCGTATCCGGCGTCCCCGTCCCGGCAGGGACCGGTTCGCCCTGTCGATCTTCAGTCATCCCTCACCCCCCCACTCGGCCACCACAGAGGCGCAGAGGCCGCGCAGAGAAGTTGTGGGATCGCGGGGGGCTCGCAGGCTTTTCCCCCGGATGCCATGCCGAGACCGGACCCGCCCCTTGGCAAGCGCGGCGAACTCCGCGTCTGTGCGGTGGAATCGCGTTCCGCTAGTCATGTGTCTCCCCCCTTCCGGCGGCGAGGAGCGCCCCCAGCCGGCCGGCGACGTACCGGGCAGCAGAGAACGCGCGGGCGTAGTCCATCCACAGCGGCCCTACCACCCCCACCACGCCGCTTCCCGCCAGGTACGGGGCGGTGACGAGGCTCAGGTCCTCAAGCTCGGGGACCGAGCCATCCCCCACGTGAACGGCGATCCCCTCCTCCCGGCCCTGCCTCAGTTGGTGAACGAGCGCGGCGAACGCCTGCTCCTCCTCGAGCAGCCGGAGAAGGGCCTGGCCCCGCGCGAGCGCCCATTCCGGCGAGCGCACGGCGAGCTCGGACAGGAGGTGGGGCCACCCCTCGACGTACAACCTCCGCTCCGGTTCCCCCTCCGCCAGCTTCCTCAGGATCTGCAGTGCCCCCAGGGCAGCCCGGCTGTGCCAGCCGTCGGGGAACGGCCCCTCGGGGAGGGGGGAATCGGCGAGGGTGTGTTCCCGCAGCCAACGGCAGAGGAAGGCCTCCGCCTCGCCGATCTCCTCCGGCGCGAGGTCCAGGTCGAGGGAGACGAACCGCGATTCGACCGCCCCCAGCTCGGACAGGGTCACCACCAGCACCGTGCACGGGCCCACCCGGCGCACGATGAGCGTGTTCAGACGCACCTCGTGCCGCGGCGGGGGGAGGACGAGCCCGAGCTCCCGCGTCATCGCCGCGAGCACGGTCGCCGTGCGCCGGAAGAGGTCGGGAAGAAGCCCCGGCTCCACCTCCTGGCGCTCCGCCGGCACGGAGGAGCTTTCCTGCCCGAGCTCGGCCACATCGAGGAGCCACTCCGCGAAGAACCGGAATCCCCGCGCGGTGGGGACGCGCCCGGCCGAGGGGTACGGCTTGTAGAGGTACCCCTCCCCCTCCAACGCGAGGAGCTCGTTGCGGATCGTGGCGGGGCTGAACCGGTGTCGGTACTCCGTGACCAGCTCGCGGGACGACACGGGCTGGCGGGTCCGGATGTACCGGTCCACCACCTCCACGAGGAGCTGCGCCCGTCGCCCATGCACTTAGCACTCACCACCTTGGATTGCTAAGTGTAATGATAGATGGTCCGTCCCAAAGATCAACTTCAGCCCGGTTGATCTGGGAAGGACCGCTCTGTCTATTCGAGCACGACGCGCGCCCCAGCCTGAGGGTTCGCAAAGAACCGCCCGAGCCCCTCGGCCACGACATCGGCGTAGCGCGGCACCCCCGTCACGACGAGGGGTTTCGAAGGATTGAACATCGTCCAGACCTCAGCGATCTTGAGCACCGTTGAGCAGTGCCGCCCCACCCGGACGTCGATAGGCCAGCCGCTCTCATCAATGGGCCAGTAGAGAAGGCCGTGCTCACCCGCCTTCATCACGAATGCGTCCTTGCCTGTCAGGAGAAGCGACTCGTCCGTAATCCCCCGTACCCTATCGAGGAACGGTTCCGGGGTCTCCACGAGGAGGGCGGGAGCGTTCGAATGGTCCCCGATCTCGCGATGGGACAGGCCGTGGAGGGCCAACGGTGAGATCTCCATCCCGATTCGGAATTCCTCTGCGGTAAGGGTCATCGAAGCCATGGCTGCTATCCGTAGCGCTCTCTGGTGGGCAACGATTGTCCCAATGATCGGGTACTCCAGCTCTGCCTCGTGGAGGTCGATCACGAGGTCCACGCCCTCCGCCTCGATCAGACGCATAAGGGCGTAGCACGTCTGCTCAGCAAGGCTCCCGTTGGCTCGGCCGGGCCATGTCCGGTTCAGATTGCGCACATCCATGTACGCCAAGAGCTGGCCACTCGGGAAGTGGACGTACGTCTCCGGATCTGGCCATGAGTCGAGGGGGTTCGCCCAGCGGTCCCCCATGCGGAACTTCTTCACCCCCCAGTCCGTAGCGATGTGGAAGAAGCGGGGGTAGGCGTCCCCTGGACGGGTCACAGTGCACGCGCTGGGGTTACTGTGTATGACGACGATTAGCTTCCCTTGCTCAACCACAGCGTTCTCCACTAGGAGATGTGCGGTCAGGCTGGTTGCCGGCTCCTCGGGGTGCGAGGCTCCTAGGACAAGCATCGTGCCCCCAGGTCTGCCACTGTCGAGGACGAACACGTTCGCGTCATTGATGCTCCCCTTGAGCGGGGCAAAGTAGTCCCCGAGGGTCCTCACGCCAGACACCCCCGGCCCCAGGACCACCTCTTCCTTGAACAGGCGATGCTGGGCAAACGCAATGCCAGCCAGGACAAGGATCGCGCCCGTGACAAGCGTCGCCATCCCCTTGACCATCCACGCCTTGCTTAGTTCCATCGCGATCCGCCTCCTCTCCGGCTGCTGGCCGGTCACTTGAGCCGGAACAACCTCATCACGAACGGCATCAGCACGACGAGGTACAAGACTGCCTTCTGAGAATCGCGGGTTGTGATGAAGTTCCGAACCAAGACCGCCCCAAACAGCGCCGTCATCACGTAGTACAACACCATGATCGCCACAGCTGCCTCCCTCACCCGCCCACGAGGAACCCCAGCCTGCTGCTGAACACCACGAACAACGACCCAAGCAACAGGATGAACGCTGCCGGGACCAGACACGCCCGCACAAAGCCGGAGTAGTACGGGCCTCTGTAGTTGAGAACCATCACCGCTGCCCGACCGACGACGCTCGTCGGGGGAAGCATGTCCCCAACGGGCCACATGGTGGCCATCCCGGCCAGAGCAATGATCGGGTTGAAGCCCTTCATGTTGAAGAGGAGGATCAGTGGGACGCCAATCAGCGGGGCCACCGCATACTGGATGAGACCCTCTGAAAAAGGGAGAATGAGGAAGAGGGTGGCAAAGATCGCGACCAATGGCATGGTTACGATGCCCAAGGAGATCAGGCCCCGGGCACCGCTCAAGGCCATCACCTGGACAAGGATGCCCACTACCACCATTACCCCGATCAACGGGAGAAGCTGTTCCACCGTGTCGGAGGCAACCTTGACTACTTTGAGCTTGCCGATGTTGGTCAGTAGGACGGTTGCGCCGGCAATCATGAACATCAGCGGCAGGCCCAGCACCGGCATTGCCCACGGCCAGACTCGTCCAGCGACGATGAGGCCGAACAGAACCACAAACGGAACCGCGACCTTCCACCACCTCATCCCGACCGGAGGCGTGGGCAACTCGGCCATGATCCGCTCTAGATTCACGGAAGTCCCTCGCCAGCCGAGGAAGAACATGCTGAACAGGGCGCCCAGCACTGAGAGCACACCGAGCGGTAGAAAGAACCCAACGTACGGCATGTTCGACCCAGCAGCCGCCATCATCGCCCAGAGGTTGATCGGCGGCGCGGCCGCGCTCATCGCCGCGCACAGGAAAACGATGGCCGTAACTCGAACTCCGCTCACTCCCATGTAGGTAAGTACAGTCCCGACGAGCGCACCCACAACGAGCACGGTCACCGTTCCCGATCCGGTGAGTGCCCCGGGAATTAGCATCACAAAGGTCAGGAAAAGAAGAGCAAGAGCCCGGTGGCGATGGAACCGGCGAACAATGCCTCGCACAATGTACGCCACGCCACCTGCATCCTTGAGGAGGTTCATGAAGAGCGTCGCCGTGAGGAAGATCAGCACGACGTCGAAGTAGGTGAATGCTCCGTCGACGATATGGCGAGGCACCTCAAACCAGGCGAATGTACCGGCAAGCTCACGTGACGGGACCGCCAACCCATGAACCATCAGCCCAGCAAGGGCCGCCCCAAGCATCGCAAGTTCAGTGCTCAGTTTGAGGGCTCTTGCCAATGCGAACACAAGCACGATGACTCCCAGAACGATCCCCGCGTGGATATACACGGTTCACCTCATCCCAAGACACGTACGACCACGAGACCCTCCGCCGACTCCCCCAGCCTCTCGCCTCCGAGAAGCACACTCAGGCCACAACCCACAGGAAGCGGCGGTGGAGAGAGGTGCCTCTCCCCACCCCCGCGTCTCCCTAATTCACCCCGAACAGGATTGGGAGCAGCCTCTGTAGATCCAGTGTCTTGTCGATGAAGATCTGGGGGATCCCCTTCTCCTCTGCGATCTGGGTGAAGTAACCGTCATTGTTGATGTCGCTGCGAGTGATCAGCAGATCCGCCTCTGGCGTCATTGCACGGATGGACTTCTCGTCGTACTCGTCCGTTCGCCGGGACGGGCCCTCGATTTGAGCTACGATGATGACCACTCCCAGCTCGCGGGCTTTCGCGATCAGCGCGAGACAACGTCTGACCTCTGAGTCCACGTCGACTCCTGCTGCGCCCATCCCCTTGAGGCTCGTCCCCGTCGTGATCACCAGGACGTTGAACCGCGTATCGCCAGCGCACGCCTCGACGAATTCATCTTCCGTGAGGAGATCCGATTCCTCACAGGCGAGCCCGATCGAATCGCAGATGACCTGGAACATCAGTGCACCCGGTGCTTGACCACAGGTCGTAACGATGATTGGTGCCCTAAGCTCAGGCAGGTTCTCGGGGATAAGGAAACCCTCCACCACCTGCTGGCCAACAGCCCCTCCCCACATTGCGGCCACGAGCGCCAGAGTCACCATCCCTAGACTTCTCTTCATGTCTGACACCTCCGTTCTTCCCGTCAGCCAACCCCTACGGCGGCCACCCTCGGAAGCGACTGAAGGAAGGGGGCAGGCCGCAGGCCTGCCCCCTTGGTTCTCTACTTCTCGTCCTCGTATCGGATGTCCTTGTACAGGCTGGGATTGGTTGTCTGAGCATATCCTACCGCTTCGAGCCACCATGCAGGGTAGACCCGTGCGACCTGTCGCCCACCCTCGATGTCCATCGCGTACCCGTCGCGGTACTTGGTGATAAGCCTATCAGCCAGTTCCCACCACGCCGAGACCACACGGTTGACTGCATCGTTCGAGTAGTTGGTGAGGAAGGTGATCGCAAGCTTCGGGTCGGCATTGTACAGAGTCAACGCAGCCTGCTCGATGGCCGGCTGCATTGCGAAGAACTCACCCTCGAACCTTCGCTGCACGGCCCGGATGTCCTCGATCATGTAGGAGAACGCAAGGTTTGACCAGTTCTCAACGAAGTCGAACGCCCACCACGCCGAGTCTCTCGAGAAGGCGAATATGTCGCGGATCTGAAGGGATTGTGGCACCGCAGTAATCCCGCAGTACAGCGGGATGTAACACGTGCTGTGGGGGGCATCCTCGCCAAACCAAAGGACGCCACCGATGGGATTCGGTAGCCAGTTGCGGGACTGCGACACAAACGAGTAAGAGCAGCGGAACATCGAGATCGCCCTTTCCCAGTTGGCTCCTCCAGCAGCGTTCGGCGTCGGCCAACGATCTGGGGTGCCGTACGGCCCCGCGGCGAGACCCTTCGTCAGGTCAAACTCCGTTCCCTCGTAGTGATCTCTCTTGATAGCCATGAGGTCAGCGACGGACACCTTCTTGTCGGGCTTGACCGAGAACGGATACCACCGGGCGTAGGGGTCGAAGCCTCGCGACGGAGCGAGGATATCGAACACCCGCCACTCACGGCGGCTGTTGTAGAATCCTTCCTTCGGCGCGTATACGTCGCAGAACCGGAACGGAACACCGCTGTCGGGGCTCCACCACCCCATCTCCTGGGCGACTGTGTAGATGTTGGACGAGGCCATGTACCAATCGGGTTGGCTCAGGTCGATCTCTCCGATCCGGCTCCGGTTCGCTCCCACGTAGACATGATCATCAGGTACCCGTTGGGCTACCCAGACCGCGCCCGGCTTCCCCGAGTCGGGGGTCCAGAGGACACCCGGGCCGACGATCTCAAAGACCCAGCCTTCGTTGGCGTCAACAACGGTGAGGCACTCACCGCCATCGATGTACCCATACTTCTCGGCGAGAGCCCCCATGATCTGGATCGCTTCTCGTGCGGTCCTAGCTCGCTGGAGGCCAAGCGCTTGGAGCTCCTCGATGTAGAAGAGCCCATTTCCGTTCCGCAGCTCCCGCCGGCCGCCGAACGTGTGCTCGCCCATCATTACCTGGTTCTCGTTCATGAACGGGTAGGCGATGTGGAAGTAGGTGTACGTGACCTCGACCTGCGGGATCTCTCCAAGCACCCGAGGTGGAGACGTCGGACTATCAGTGAGCCGGTTCGCGTACACTTTGACCGTCTCCCCAGGCTCATGGGTTCCCCCAGGGATGATCCACAGCTTGGGATCGTACCACCCGTCGCATGTGTGGGTTGTCATCACTGACCCGTCTACGGAGGCACCCTTGCCAACGATGATCGCTGTGCAATGGCCCTCGTCATCGAGCAGACCCTGCGCGGCTCCTAGCCACGACGTCACAAGCAACACGGCTCCTAGCACAAGTAACATTCGGCGCATGTGTCCCCTCCTCTGCATAGTTCACGCTCCCTGCAGCGCCCGGTCAACAAAGTCAGATTCTGTCTAAGCAGCGCTGCTCACCCTCTCTGCCGATCCCACGATTTCGTCAAAGCAGGGCCGGACACGGCCCCGGTGGGGCGCCCTCGCCGAGCGCCCCCCGAAGTCTACGATCCCGATCTTTACAGCCTGAACAGCAGCTCATCGACCAGCTTCCACCACAGCTCTTCAGCTCTGAGCATGTACGTGCACGTGAAGTGAGTCAGAAGCCGAACTGCAGCCTGGGGGTCTGCTTCGTAGATGATGGTCGCGGCCCTCTCGACCGCCGAGTATGTGGCGTTGATCTCATCCTGGAATGGGTCCAGCACCCCGTCCAGGACAGGCTTGAGATCACCATAGCGCTGGTTGACTAGGGTGTCGGCAAGGTCGAACGCCCACCACGCCGAGTTTCGGTCGACTTTCTTCCGATCGAGTACCGTCCACGAGACCGGGATCTCCTCAACCCCCACCCAGACCGGGATCCACGGGCTGGTTGCTGGGTTGTTAAGGCCAAACCACAGAACCCCGCCGATCTCGTTCGGGAGCCAATCCCGCGCCTGTCCCACGAAGAAGTAGGAACAGCCTGAGATGGCGATCTTCCTCGGCACGGTCAGTCCAAGCCAGCGCGCCATCGACGTTGTTACCTGCGGGGTAGCGTAGGGGGACTTCACGAGGTTGCCCGCTGCGTCCGTATAGTACCAGACCGGATCCTCCGTGACGTCGTATTCCGTCCCCTCTAGGACATCATGGTAGATGGCGATGACGTCCTGAACAGAGAGAAGGTTATCCGGCTTGATGGAGAACGGGTAGTTAGGGACGTCTTCGATCTTCCAGTTCCCAGAGGGAGCGAGCAAGTTGAACAGCCGCCACGTGCGGTAATCGGGACCGAGCGGCCGGACATCCCGGTACGCGTACTTCCATACGAACGGTTCGCCGCTGGCAGCGTCGTACAGCCCGTGCTCAATCGCAACGTCCATATAGTTACTGCTGACCATGAAGTTGTCGGTGTCAGTCGGGTCGATCTCGCCGATCCGGCTCCTGTTGGGCTGAACTGCGACGTGCCCGTCGGGCACCCTCTGCGCAACCCATACCGCTCCCGGCTTGCCGCTGTCACGGGTCCAGAGGGGACCGACAGGGTAGATCTCGAAGAGCCAGACCTCATTTGGGTCAGCTATAGCAAGGCCTTCCCCAACGTCGGCGTACCCGTACTTCTCGGCCAGCTCCCCCATCACCTGGATACACTCCCGGGCAGTCTTCGCTCGCTGCAGACCGAAGATCTCCAGTTGCTCAATGTACATGATCGCCTCATCACGATTTGGCGTAAGCTTGGCGTGGTTACCGATCGTGTTCTCGCCAATCAGCACCTGATGCTCATTGGCGAATGGATAGGCGATCTTGAAGATCTTGTAGGTGTGGGGGACCTGAGGGATCTCACCGAGTTTGACCATCGGGGCGTACCGTTCGATGGGGAACTCCGGATATGCGCGGATGATGCCCTTCCACACTGGCGCCATCGCCCCTGGCGCGTGGTCTGCCGCCGGGATGATTATCAGCCGGGAATCGTAGGCGCCATCGCAGGTGTGCGTCGTTATCACCGAACCGTCTGTGGTTGCCCCTTTGCTCACGAGGACGTCGGTACATGGAAAGGCAAGCACCCCAACAATGGCGACCAGACATAGTGCCAAGCCCAATCGCTTCACCACCATACACCCCCTCAAGACGTGTGGTCCACCAGACCGTCGTTGATGCTTGACTCCACCGGAGACACGCAATTGCTGTGCTCGATCATCACCTCCTTAGCAGAGTGGCACCCAGACACAAAGCGGACCGCGGCACGTCCCGCAGCTGTCGGGCCCAGAGTGCCACCCAACCCGGCGACTGCATTATACCGTGCCCTAGCTTCACGGCCAAGCAGCCCAAGAAGCAGACTGGTTCGTCGCCGGACCAGGGTTGCGGGGTAGTGCAAGGGGCACGGGGGTCTAGGCTAGAAGTGCCGCAGCGACCAACGCAGGATGTTCGCGGGGGAATCACGGGGAGGAACGTACCGAAGAGGCAGGCTTGCGACGTGCTCCGTGCCTATCCGCGGCGCTCCCAAGGGAACCAGCGCCAGCCTATTACCACAGCGAGAACAAGCCCGAGGTACACAGATGCGAGTATAGGGAACGGCACCCACGGCCGGGCCGCGCTAGCTACGTAGACGAAGCTCGTGCCGGGGCTTGGGAGCGGTGAAGGGTCCCAGGGAAGCCCGTAGCGCTGCACCAACCCGCGGATGTTGAGGAGATGGATCACTGGCGTCCCTCTTGCCGCCATCTCGAAGGCGACCCCCCGCCCGGTCCCCTCGGGAACCGCCACGCCGATGTTCAGCCCAGGCCGTAGATCAAGGACAGCATGGCTCTCACCGAGGTCAGCCCAGTTCCCACCAATGCCCACGAACGCAGCGATCCGTGCCCCTCTGGCCCCGTGCTCGTAGATCCGAACCCTCTCCTGCACGTTCCTCTCGAGGTCAGGCTCGTAGATCAGCGGAACTCCGCTCGCCTCAATCGCGTCGATGAGGGCGCTGCGAGCATCCGTATCGAGTTCGGACGCTACGTCGCGGTCTCCTCCCAAGGACGCTGCGATCGCACGGTACTCCTCACCGAAGATACCTGCCCCAACCAAACAATCCTCCATCACTAGCCAAGTGAACGCCGAGTCGTTCGCCCCCCATTGGGACGCTCCAAGGGAGCAGATCAACACAGGGCGAACGCCCACCGCCTTTGCTGCGGCCAACGTCGCCACGATCAGCGCAGGGAATGATCCTGATGCACCGATGGCCACTGCATCTCCCTCCCTAGCTCCCGCCTCGCGGAGGAGGCGGACGAGAAGGCCTGCCATGTCCGGGTTGGTGGTCGTCCGCTTGGCGGCGAGATCCCCGAGTGTGGTTGTGATCGGCGAATAGCGCGTGCCCACCAAACCGGTCTGATTGACATCATCTGGGGTCAAGCCAAGGCCCCTAGCCAGCCGGCAGTCGCGGATTGTGACGAGAGCTTCCTTCATCACGGACGCAGCGGAGATCATCTGTGTGCGCAGCTCCGGATCTTCGTCCCGCACGCCGAACCGCGCTATAGAGTATGCCCCAAGGCTGAGGATAGCCAGGAAGATCAGCGTACCAATGCTCTGTTTCGAGCGGAGGGGGCCTCTCCCGGCTGTTCGCGACAGTCGCTCAGTGAGTCCCATCTCCCACCACCGCCACCTTCATAGCCCGAGAAGGAGCCGCGCCAGGAAATACGTGATCATACTGGCAATGACGACCCCGAGGAGGGTCAGTCCCGCTCCCTGGCGTTCGAACGCGTTGGCGAGGAGCCCTGGGATCACCCATCCAATCGTGCGGAGCTCGACCGTTGCTGGCCACACGGCCGGAGCGAGGCGGTAGCCTGCCACCCCGAACGCCGCGCCGAGAACGATGAGCAAGACGAACCTTCGTCGGCCAAACAGGATGAACCACCGCGCCAGGAGAAGGTACACCCCCCACGCCGCGAGGGCCGCGGCCAGGGTGCCCGCCAGCCGCAGGGGTTGGTCGAGGTGCAGGGCGACGTACGCGGGAACGATGAGCCCACCCGGGTAGAACCCGGCGAACTCGACGAACAAGACCGCGACGACAAGCCCTACGATAAGGAACTCGACAGACACGCTGGTTCACCCACCTCTGCCCAGTGTTCAACGAGGGCCGCGCCCAGCCCTCCAATGTTCCCGAACCCGAATAGCACGCCGCCAGCAGGGGCGGAGCGCTGGGCCGCGTGGACCACGTCCTCGGGCGAGCGCACGTCCAGCGCCTGCACGCTGTCTCCATAACGTGAACGCACCCGGCGCACGACGGGCCCGGGCCGGTCCCCGACCACAAACAGGTGCTCCAGGTCCGGGCCCCCTCCCGAGGCAAGCACACGGATCCACTGGACGGTCCGATCCCCCCGGTCACCGCGGACGTTCAGCACCCCAATCACGGGGAAGCCGCGGCATTCGTCCGTCTCCAGTACCCGCCGGTAAGCGGACATCGTCGAGACCGGGTCGTTCGCCGCAAACGCGTTGACTGCAATCCACTCGGCCTCCCCCCACCTGAGGCGCCACGCCCGCAGGGCCCCGAAGTCCGCCCGCACGCTCTGCATCCCCTTCACTGCGGTTGCCGGAGCCACGCCTGCCAGTTCGCACACCGCGAGGGCCAGCCGAACGTTGTCCGCCCACTCTGCGTACGACACGGTGAGTCCCGCGACCTCTTCCGCATACGCCTCGGGGGCCACCGCCACCACGCGGCGTGCCCGCCGCATGAGGTTCTCCACCCCTTCCCCGTGGAGCGTTCCCGCAAGGAGGACGACGTCCACGTTGGCAGGCAGGCCATCCACGAAGGCGCGGGTCACCTTTTCCACAGACGCCCCGAGGTCAGCAATATGATCGGGCCGCACGTTGGTGAGGGCGACGATCTGAGGGCGAACGATCCGCCCCAGCTCGACGGCGTAGTTCTCCGGGCGAATGCTCATCACCTCCACCACGAGCGCCTCAGCCTCTGCCCGGCGGGCCAAGCGCAGGATCCGCTTCTGTTCAAGGACCGAAGGACGGCCACGGCGCACGAGCGGTCTCTCATCTCCCGGCGGACCGATCACACACGCCTTCGACCCCGTCGTCTTGGCAAGCGTACGCCATCCCTCAGCGGACAGCCCCGCCGCGATCAGTCGCACCACGCTCGACTTCCCACGGGTGCCGGTGACGGCGATCCGCAGCCGGATCGAGTTCCGGTCCGACACGACGCGCGCCCGCTCCAACCCAAGGCACGCCAGGGCAGCCCCCAGCGCCGCCACGACCACGGCGAGATCAGGGCTCATCGGGAGTCAGCGGCCGTGGCAGTGCTTGTACTTCTTGCCCGAGCCGCAGGGACAGGGGTCGTTCCGGCCGATCTTGCCCTCCCCGGCCGCGGGGCGGGAAGGCGGGGGAACCAGGGCCGGTCCCCCGGTCGTGCTCATGCGCGAGGCCAGCGGGACCGGGGCCGGCGGGGGGGCGCCGCGCCCGCCCGCGGGCTCGGCGCGCACGGAGAGCCGCGGGTTGAGGAGGAACCGCAGCGCCTCCTCCTCGGCGCGCAGGACCATCTCCTGGAACAGGCGGTGGGCCTCGCGCTTGAACTCGACGAGGGGGTCGGTGCCCCCGTAGGCGCGCAGCCCGATCCCCTCGCGGACCTCGTCCAGCTCCAGTAGGTGCTGGCGCCAGTTCTCGTCCATCGTCCGCAGGAGCACCATCCGCGCGATCAGGGGGAAGTGAGGGGAGAGCCTCGTCCACTGGGCGTCGAGCTGGGAACGAAGGAGATCCCCCACCGCCTCCTGCAGTTCCTCCCGCCGCCGGGCGGAGAGGTCACGGGGCGCGTCCGCGCACACCTGCCCCAGCTCGCGCTCCAGGGCCCGGAGGTCCCACTCCTCGGGGGCCGGCCCGCCCGCGTAGCGGTCGACGAGGATCTCCCCGTACTCGGTGACCATCTCCATGAGGTGCGCCCGCAACGCCCCGTCATCCAGGGTCTCCCCGGCATCGGGCAGCAAGAACCGCTCCCGCAGCGCGTACACGGCCTCCCGCTGCTTGGCCATGATCTCGTCGTACTCCAGGAGCCGCTTCCGGATCTCGAAGTTCCGCTCCTCGACCCGCTTCTGGGCCCGGCGGATCGAGCGGGTGAGGAGGTCGTGGGTGATCGCCTCGCCCTCCTTGACCCCCAGCTTCTCCATCAGCGTGGCGAGCCGCTCCCCGCCGAAGATGCGGAGGAGGTCGTCCTCGAGGGAGAGGAAGAACTGGCTCGAGCCGGGGTCGCCCTGGCGCCCGGCACGGCCGGCGAGCTGGTCGTCGATCCGCCTGGCCTCGTGGCGCTGGAACCCGAGCACGGCGAGCCCCCCGCGCTTGATCGCGCCCTCCCACTCCTCGGCCCGGAACGGGCGGCCCACCTCGGTGCACCACTCCCGGATCCGGGCCAGCGCCGCCTTCACGTACGCCGGGTCGTGGGCATCCGTCACGATCCGCTCCCGCTCCGCCACCGCCTCGGCCCGGTACTTCTCCAGGAGTTCCTGGTATCTCTCCGGCTCCGCCTCCGGGTCGGCCTCGGCCCGGGCGCGGGACTCGGGGTTCCCCCCGAGGACGATGTCCGTCCCCCGGCCGGCCATGTTCGTGGCGATCGTGATCGCCCCGGCCCGGCCGGCCTGGGCGATGATCTGAGCCTCCTTCTCGTGGTACTTGGCGTTCAAGACCTGATGGGGAAGGCCCCGCTTCTTGAGGAGACGCGAGAGGTCCTCCGAGTCCTCGATCGAGGTCGTCCCGATGAGGACCGGCCGCCCCTCCTTGTGGAGCCGCTCCACCTCGTCGGCAACCGCCTCGAACTTCCCCTTCTTCGTGCGGTAGATCACGTCGGGGAGCGCCTCGCGGATCAGGGGGCGGTTGGTGGGGATCTGGACGACGTCCAGGCCGTAGATCTGTTTGAACTCCTCTTCCTCCGTCTTCGCCGTGCCCGTCATCCCGGCGAGGCCCCGGTAGAGGCGGAAGTAGTGCTGGAGCGTGATCTGGGCCAGGGTCTGGTTCTCCCGCTGGATGGGCAGGTTCTCCTTGGCCTCGATCGCCTGGTGAAGGCCGCCCGAGTAGCGGCGGTCGGGCATCAGCCGCCCGGTGAACTCGTCGACGATGATCACCCGCCCGTCCTTGACGATGTACTGCTGGTCGCGGTGGAAGAACATCCGCGCCCGCAGCGCGGTCTCGAGGTGGTAGCGGGCGGTGGTGGCCCGGGGGTCGGCGATGTTGTCGAACTTCAGGATCTGCTCAGCCTTCACCCACCCAGCCTCCGTGAGGGAGAGGCGCTTGTGCTCCTCGTTCACCTCGAAGTCCTCGCCCGGCTTGAAGAGCTTCGCGAGCCGGGCGAAGTCGCGGTACTGGCGGGCCGTGTCGGCGGTGGGGCCGGAGATGATGAGCGGGGTCCGCGCCTCGTCGATCAGGATGTTGTCGATCTCGTCCACGATCGCGTAGTCCAAGGGCCCCTGCACCATCTGGGACCGGGAGGCGACCATATGGTCGCGGAGGTAGTCGAACCCAAACTGGGCGTTCGTGCCGTAGAGGACATCGCAGGCGTAGGCGGCCCGTCGCCCGTCGGGGGGGGTGTCCTCCTGGAGGAGGCCCACCGTGAGGCCCATGAACTCGTACACCGGGCCCATCCAGTTCCGGTCGCGCTTCGCGAGGTAGTCGTTCACGGTGACGATGTGGACCTTCCCGGCGAGGGCGTTGAGGTAAGCGGGCATCGTCGCGACGAGGGTTTTGCCCTCCCCGGTTTTCATCTCCGCGATCCGGCGCCCGTGGAGGACGATCGCCCCCATCACCTGGACGTCGAATGGCCGGAGCCCGATCGTGCGGGCGGCGGCCTCGCGGACGCAGGCGAACGCCTCGGGGAGGAGGTCGTCCAGGGTCTCCCCCGAGGCGAGGCGGGATCGGAACTCGTCGGTCTTGGCGCGGAGCTCCCCGTCGGAGAGGCGGGCGACCCGCTCTGCCCACCCGTTTACCTCCTCCACGATCGGGAGGAGCTTCCGCAGCCGTTGCTCGTTCGTTTGGCCGAACAGGAACTCGATCCCGCGGCGGATGGAGGGCATGGAAAGGACTATACGACCCGCCCGGAGGGGTCGCAACCGGCCGCAGTCTGCTGAGTCAAGGCCTACGGGACCATCACTGCCAGGCGGACACGGGGTCCGCCCTTACGGACCGTGGCCTTTCGGTTCGGGGGTTGTCCCCGACGGCCTTGTCGGGTCCATCCCCGGTTAGCGAGCTCCCCCTAGAACCAAAGGGCGAGCGCCACCGCCGCCAGCGCCAAAACGACCCCGGTCACGCCAAGGACGAACGCGGTCTGCGCCTTCTGCGCCACCTCTGCGTTCGCGGTCTGGCTCACCTGGGCCAGTTGGACCTTGAGCTGCTGGATTTCGCGGCTCATCGTGGCATCGAGGGACGAGACGCGCGTCTCGAGCGAGGCCACCTGGGGCCCGTAATCGGTCCCCGTCCGCGCCCCCTCCACGTTCCTGATCGCCCGGTACAGCCATTCCGCCGCGTCGTAGCGCAGCAGGGGCGCGTTGCCGGAGAACTCCCCGCCTGCTCCGATCACGATGATCCCTCGCGACACGAGGTCGCGGATCGCGTTGTAGGCGGAGTGGGTCGTCGGGACATCCACGAACATCCCGCCCGTCCCCCCATCGGCGAGGCCCGGGGTCATCGCCCACATCGAGAGAACCGCCAGTCCAACCACAAGACACGCTGCACGCCGCATCGCTCGATCGCCTCCTTGCGATTCCATGCTGATGTGACCCACGCTACGGACCAGGTATCCCCCCCTCAAGGAAACGCGTTCCATCGAGGCGGGACAGATGCCGAAGGCTCGCCGCGTGCGGGGCCGACGGGGGGTCCCCTGCGCCCGCGGGGTAGAATCGGGCGAAGATGAACCCGATGGACGAGCTCCTGGCTCAGGCGCGAGAGGATCCCGACGTGCTCGCGGTGATCCTCTACGGAAGCCGGGCCCGCGGCGACGCCGGCCCGCGTTCGGACACCGACGTGTGCGTCGTTCTCCGCGCCGACTACGGGCGGGACGGCCTCCCCGGGAAGACCCTCGCCTACCTCGGGTTCGGGGCCGACGTCCGCCTGTTCCAGTCCCTCCCCCTCCCCGTGCGGCGGCGCGTCCTGCGCGAGGGACGGGTCCTCTTCGTCCGCGACGAGGACGCCCTGTACGACCTTGCCATCCGCACGGCGCAGGCGTGGGAGGACTTTCGGCACATCTACCACGATCACCTGGAGGCGGTGGGTCGTGGACCGTGAGCGGATCCTGACGCGGCTCGACGCGATGGAGGGCTATCTCCGTGAGCTTGGGGGGATCCTCCCCGGCTCGTTTTCCGACTACGGCCGGGTGGAGGTGAAGCGAGCCTGCGAGCGGCTGGCCCAGGTGGCGATCGAGGCCGCGCTCGACGTGTGCGCCCTCCTCGTCCGGGAGCTGCGGCTGGGGGTTCCGGGCGAAGAGGATGACATCCTGGCCAAGCTCCTCCACAGCGGAACCCTGTCCGAGGAGACGGTGACGATCCTGCGGCAGATGAAGGGGTTCCGGAACATCCTCGTCCACGAGTACGCCGCAGTGGACGATCGGATCGTGTTCGAGGTCGTTACGTCCCGGCTCGGGGACCTGGGCCGGTTCGCGGTGGAGGTGCGGGCAGTCCTCGCCCGGGGGTGAAGGGAGGAGACGTTGGGTGAACGAGATGTGACGTGGACCGAGCTCCGAGCTCGGGACCGCTCGGGGATGGCCGAGGTCCTCGCCGGGTTCCCGACCCAGTGCCGGGCGGGGCTCGCCCTCGCGGAGCGGGTCTCCGTGGACGGGCTCGCCGGGTTCTCTCGCATCGTCGCCCTCGGGATGGGGGGGTCGGGGATCGCGGGGGGCCTGTTGGGAAGCCTCCTTACGGTGGAGGTCGTGTCTGTGCGGGACTACACCCTTCCCCCGTGGATAGGGGAGGAGTCCCTCATCGTCGCCCTGTCCTACTCCGGGAACACGGAGGAAACCCTGGCCGCGTTCGCTGCGGCGCGGGGACGGACCCGACGGCTGCTGGCCGTGACGAGCGGAGGGGAGCTCGGGCGCCTGTGCGCGAAGTCCGGAACCCCGTGGATCGAGATCCCACCCGGCTACCAGCCGCGGGCCGCACTCGGGTACCTTCTGTTCCCCCTCCTCGGGCTGTTCGCCCGCCTCGGGCTCGGCCCCGACCTCGGGGAGGCCCTCGCAGTGCTCGACGGCCTCGCCTGCGCCCTCGCCCCGGGCGAGACGGAGAACGAGGCCCAGAAGCTCGCCCGGCGTCTGGCGGGCCGCGTCCCCCTCGTCTACGGGGCGGGCCCCACCGCGCCGGTCGCGTTTCGCTGGAAGACGCAGCTCAACGAAAACGCCAAGCAGCCAGCGTTCTGGGCCGAGCTACCGGAGCTTTGCCACAACGAGGTCGTGGGCTGGGAGCTCACCGGCCGCCTCCTCCCCCAGGGAACCGTGATCTTCCTCCGCTCGGCCCACGATCACCCCCGCGTCGGGAAGCGGGTAGAGATCCTCCAGGAGCTGCTGGAGGCGCGGGGGATCCCGTGGCTCGACGTTCCGGGGCGGGGAGAGGGGAGCGCGGCCCAGCTCCTGTCCCTCCTCTACCTCGGGGACTGGACAAGCTACTACCTTGCCCTTCTCAACGGGGTGGACCCAACCCCGGTCCCGATCATCCAGGAGCTCAAACAGCGCCTCGCCCAGCGCCGGGGTCAGATCTTTACCTTTTAGGTTCCTAGGGCCACGCGCGCAGCACCACCTTAAATATAAAGATCTGACCCCCAGAGTGTAGACCCGTCACTTCACGAGCTTCAGCCGGTGGAGGTCCGCTTCGCTCCAGCCGATGTCGATGAGCAGGCTCCGGAGCAGCCTGGGGCCGTAGGTCTTCCCCGGGTGGTAGTGAACAGAGACCGTGCGGCCATCGGGGTGTCGGTAGATGAGGTTTGCACCTGAAGTCTCGGCCCTCCGCCACCCGTCGCGCTCCAGCGCCCGAACCAACTCGTCGGCGGTTAGCCCTCGGATCTGGCCCCAGACCTGAGGGGAGAAGCTCACGCCGTGAGGACCACCCGTTCGCCCCGGACCACCGAGCTTGGCTCCTCTGAGTCGCTGTCGATGATCCGGAGATCAGAGCCTTCTTCGATGGGATCTCCGTGGCGGAGGCGCGCGCGCAACGTGCCGAGCGCCCCATCGCGGGCGTTGGCGATGGCCTCCTCCGGGGTCTCCCCGTCGGCGTGAACGCCGCGCAGGCCCGGGCAATAGGCGTGGTACTTCCCATCGTCGGGCTCAACGATCACCGTCACCAGGAAGCGTCTGGGCATGGCACAATCCCTCGAGGTTGAATGGTAGCGGGTCACCTGGATCCGGCAAGCCCGTGTTCGTTGTCCCCCCTCCCCCCGACTTGGCTGTTCGAACCCAAGAACCTCTCTTCCGTTCTTGCCTTCGGTCCCTTCGTGTCCTTCGTGCCCTTCGTGGTAGATCATAGATCATGTCTGTCTTCTCTGCGCCCTCGGCGGGCCCAGCGGTGATATGCTGTTGTCCCCCTCACCCCAACCCTCTCCCACCGAGGGGAGAGGGGGAATGGGAAGGCTCCCACGCCGGGGAGAGGGAGGAGTAGGGATGCAGGCTTTAGGAACGCAAGGCCGACCCTCGCGAACGCGGTGGAGGGGGGATGCCGAGGTCGCGACACACCTTCCTGGCGAGTCCCTCCCCGAGTTCCGTATGGCGGGGAACGGTGGAGGTTCGCGAAGCCGTACGGTTCCAGTACACCGAATGCTTCTTCCCCTCCCTCAGGAGTTCGCAGCCGTTCTTCCTCAGGTGGGCCAAGAGGCCACGGCGGCGCATCTACACGGTCAGCTCCTCGCGGACGACCTCCTGATCCCCAGCTTCGGCCTGGGCGAGGGCGCGGTTCGTCTCGAGGATCAGAGTCACAGCTTCCTTCAGGTTCTCTCTCGCCTCAGCGAGCGTCCGCCCCTGGGTGTTCGCGCCGGGGAGTTCCTCCACGTAGCCCATCCACCACGGGCCATCACGCCGGAACACCGCTGTGTACTTGGCCACAGGTCTCACCGTTTCTGATGGTAGCGTTCCCGGCCGTTGGGGCAAGGAAGTGCCCCCCTCACCCCGACCCTCACCGAGGGGAGAAGGGGCCAAAGGGGGCTCTCCGGCGGAGGGGCGTCCCTGTCTCACATGGCGGAGAGGGGGAGAGGAGACCTTCCTCCACCACCCCAACCCCTCTGGCTGGAAGGGCCCGAAGAGGCCTCTTCAGCGGTCCCATCGTCCCGTTCCGCCGGATGGACGGTTGCCGTTGACGGCCACACCCCGTTCGCTCCATAATGGAACCAGTATGGAACCAGGGGGGGGTCATGCCGGTCAACCTATCGATCAAGAACGTTCCTGATGCGCTCGTGGAGAGACTTCGGGAGAGGGCACGGCGGCACCACCGCTCCCTTCAAGGAGAGCTCGTGTCCATCCTCGAGGAGGTCCTGGACTCGCGGCGCCTGACGATCGACGAGGTCCACCGCAGCGTGCGCGACCTTGGGGTCCGCACAGAGGGTGACGCGGTGCAGCTGATCCGCGAGGACCGCGATGGAGGGTAAGGTCGTCGACTCGTCGGTCGTGGCTGCGGTCGCGTTCGGGGAGCCTCGTTCGGGCGAGGCGGCTGAGCTTCTGCGGGGAGCGGAGCTCTATGCACCGTCGCTCCTTGCGTACGAACTCGCCAGCGTAGCTCGCAAGAAGGTTGAGCGACACCCGGAGCAGTCGGCGAGCATCGTCCGTGCCCTGGAACTGGCGCTGGCGTTGGACATCAACTGGATGCCTGTGAACCACGTGGCCACGCTCCGGCTGGCGTTGAGCGAGGGGCTGACCACCTACGACGCGAGCTACCTCTTCCTGGCACGCTCGCTGGGGCTGCCACTGGTCACGTTCGACGACCATTTGGGCAGACTCGCTGTGCGGGCCTGAGCCCCCCTCACCCCGACCCTCTCCCACGGAGGGGAGAGGCGGATGGAGGAGACTCTCTCCCACCAGGGGGAGATGGAGGTTGTAGCAGCGCAGCTCGTCTGCGACGGCCTTTCCCGGGACCAAACTGCCGTCGGGCATGAAGCCCGACTCTCTCCCACCAGGGGGAGATGGAGGTTGATAGCGACGGCCTTTCCCGGATCGGGTTCGGGTTCCGCAGGGGCGGACCTTGTGTCCGCCCGTGGGTTCCCCCAACCATCGAACCGACCAACCGCCAACCGAACCACCGCCGTACTGCTATCCCCGTGGGATTCCGACCTTCGCCTCGAGCGCGGACAGCCGCTCGCGGACCCCGAGGGCCACAGCCACCTCGTGCTGAAGGGCCTCGACGCGGGCATCCACCCGTCTGATCTCGGCGAGAAGCTCGTTTCTCAGGCTGCCGATCTTCTCGTCGAGCCGTGGGATTCCGCCTTGATCCCGTTCAACTCCGGGGCCACGATGTCGTGGAGGGCCGTCTCTACCTGTTCGTCGACCGCCATGGGAAGGCCAGTGGAGCGGGTGGGGAAGCTCCGTCCGCTCTCCCCCTGCCCATGTAGGGGAAAGTAAGGTGGTCGCCATCACTTCCGGAGTCTTGACAGGGGACGGCTGGCTCGCTACGATAGGCCGCGTATCCACTCGCGACGGGAGGTGGTGGACTGAGCGAAGAGACGGTAGAGGTTGTGGGACTTCGGGATCCCGAATGTAGGGAAACACAAAGCGGTATGGACATGTGTAAAAAGGAGGATGGATCCATGAAGCGGGCTCTCGCGATTGCAGTAGCGCTTTGTACGATCGGCTTTGCAGGCTTCTCTCAGATGTTCACCGGTAAGTGGGAGGCCACGGTCTGCTTGATCCCCGACACCGACGTGACGTCCACCCTGACCCTGAACTACTCTGTTGCTGGCCTCACGATCACCAGCATCACGGGAATCGGGCCGGATGCGATCACCAGCCAGAAGTTCACCCTCAAGGGCACGTTCGGGCCCCTCTCCCTCACCGGGGACATGATCTTCGACGTGTCCGCCATTGCCTACATGCAGAGCAGCCTTACGACGACGCTCGATTTCGGCGGGATCGCCGTCACGGCGAAGGTCGAGCACTGGGGCGGGGACTACGCGACGGGTGTCTGCGGTCAGACCGTGGAGCTCGGTGCCCTCAAGTACACGTTCACCGCGAAGATTGCCCCGATCACGGTCAAGGCGACCTTCGTTGATTGCTGCACGGGCGCTTCGTTCAACGATCTGACGGTCACCCTGGCGGACCTCGGGCTGTGCTGCGGGATCACGTACGACGTGGAGTTCTCCTTCACCAAGGCCGGGTTCCAGCACCTCAAGTTCTCGCTGGAGGACTTCGCTGCGATTTGCTGCGGCATCTCCTTCGACCTCGAGGTGAAGTTCGGGGTGGACTACAAGATGGTCACCGTTACCCCGAGCTTCGCTGGGTTCGCGGAGGGGTGCTTTGAGATCTACGGTGATCTCATGTGGGACGATGAAGGCGACATCTACATCGAAGGCATCCGCATTGACGGGTGGAAGATCGCCTGCGAGCTTGGTGACTGCAACTACATCGAGTTCGTGACGTTCATCAGCCCGGAGTACGCCGACGACTATGGCTACGACGAGTTCCTCGGTGACTGCGGGGAGTTCGAGTACATCAAGATGGGGTTCTGCGGCACCGGCTGCTGCGGCGGGAAGTACAGCGTGGACCTCGCGATCTACTTCGGGGCTGACGGCGGTCTCTTCGACGTAACGCGGCTCGTCGCCTCCGTTGCCATCCCGGTCATGTCGAACTTCACGCTGAACATCGACGCTTCCATCCCAGCTGCTGAGTGCACAGAGGCTTCTCTGTGCTTCGGCTGGACGTTCACGTTCTAGCTTTCATACGCTCTACCTGCGGGCCCCGGACGACCGGGGCCCGTTCTTTTTTGTCCCGAGGGACGTATACTGTGCCGGGCCCCTGGGAGGCCGGGGTTCCGTGGAGGTGGTGGCGATGAAGCGACTCATCGCGATGGGCCTGCTCCTGGTTGTGTTGGCAGGGGCAGGGCAGGAGGTGCCCGAGCGCAAGACGTTTGAGGTCCCCGATCTCCAGCTCATCTCCCACGAGGCGCTGTCGGACGGGACGGTTGCGCACAGCGGTCCTGTCTGCGCGGCGATCGTGATGGCCTGGTTCGCGCGGCACGGCTATCCGGCCTTGCTACCCGACTTGAATGAGGACGGCGTGGTGGACGAGGCGGACACGCTTCTCCTCGCAGCGAGGTTCGCCGAGGAAATGGGGGTACGCCCGGACCGGCCCGCCCTCGATCCTCGGGTGATGGATGCCCTCGCCCGTTACGTTGCGGATGCCTACCCCCACGAGTTCACGCTGAAGGTATGGGACGACACCTTCGAGGCCGAGTACCGCACCGTGTTCGCCCGCCCACTCCAACAGGAGGACTACCCCGGGATCCGTATAGAACTCCACCCCAACGCCACCCACGCCGACTACACGGGCGAGCTCCTCGCCGCGGAGGGCGTGATCTTGGGATTGGGACGGGAGCGCGAGTCGAACACGTTCTTCATGGGGCGGTCCTTCGAACTGGCCAAGGGGGGACAGGGATGGCCGATCGACCTGGTGGACACGAGCGACGATCCTGGAATGCCCGGACTCCAGGGACAGATCCTCCCCACGGTGATGCAGGAGGGCCCCGACCGCTGGTGGCTGGTGCGGTACGGCGGATGGTTGCCGTTGGAGTTCATGCTGTCGCTCTCGCCCGTGTCCGTGCCCGGGGTCGGTACCCCGTCCGGCCCGTGTCCGCCCGGCGCGATCGGGCACGACGTGGTGACAGTGGACAGCGAGTGGGGCAGCTTCCGGGTCGAGGAGTGCGTGATCCGGGAGGGCGACCGGGACCTCTACAGCTACCGGGTCACGAACCTAAGCTTCGTCTACAACGGGTGTGGGCTCTGCGAGTTCTTCGTCCCCAACTTCCACGGGTTCCCCACCCTCGATCAGTGGGGCCCACCAGGCTGGCTCGTCAATCCATGGGGGGAATGGAGCTGGATGGCACCGTGGGGCAACTGCGGGGTCGGTGTTGGAGGGACAGCGGAGTTCGGGTTCGCCGTTCCGGCACCGACCACGGACACGTGGCAAGGGGCCGCGGTCGCCGGCTGCCCGCCGACTCGTGCCGTCGAGAAGCCTCTCCTCGTCCCCTTCGTCAAGTTCCGGACGACCGGGCCCGGTCCAGGCGAGGAGACGGGGTGCCCTGACCTCACCGTGGTGCGCCTCACCGCCTGTTGGCGCTACACCCCGCGCCAGGAGATCGAAGTTGTGATTACGGCAGCGATCCAGAACGTCGGGACCGCGCCGAGCGGAGGATTCTGGGTCTGCACCGAAGCAAGGGACAACTCGACGATGGACCACTTCGCAAGCCTGGCGCCAGGAGCCGTTGCCACCCTGGCAGCGCACCTCGTCGTGGGATCCCCGGTGGGAGGGCCACTGTTCCCGATCCCGGTCACGGTGTTCGCCGACTGCATGTATGACGTCACGGAATGCGACGAGATGAACAACGAGGCCACGTACGCCGTGAACCGCGAGAACCTGTGCAAGTAGGCTCCTCCGGGAGGGATTAGGAACCCTCCATCCAGGGGAGGGGACAACGAAGAGTGGGGGTCAGGGCGAGGAGGGAGAGCGAGAGCGGAAGGCGCGCAAGCGTGAAGTGGGAGGCCCGGCCTGAGGCCGGGCCTCCTTGGGAATGGGTACACCTACGGGCAACCATGCGTCTGCTCCCAGTACTCGATGCTCCACCCCGGCCCAGTCGCCGAGACGAGCGTGAAGTTGAGACTTGGCAAGAGGACTGTCGCACTCCGCATCGAAATGTCGAATGGATTGCTGGGTGGGTTCGTTCGACACGTGCGCAGAAAGACCGTTCCCTTGCGCACAGCCTCTACAGCGGATCGCGACACTCCGTCCCCGTCCGTGTCCAAGTACAGGGCGAGGTTCATCCGGGTCGTCGCCGCGAGGTCGAACCGGAGGTCCACCCAGCCGGAGGCGATGGTGCCCTGCCACTTGAGGGTGGTCGTTCCACCGCTTGAAGAGATGGTAGGTGCAGGACCGGTGGCCGGGGTGAGCGCCCGGTTCTGGAACGAGCCCGCCGCTTCGAGCGTGATGTCAAACGGCCGAGGGTTAGTCCAGCTTGGATCGCCAGCCACGGTGATGTGCCAGTGATCGTCGGGATCGCCCCACACGTAGATCCCGGGCTTGTCGATCGTCGGCATCCCGGGGAGGGTCGGCGGCGGTGGCGGTGCGGTGCCCACTTGGATCGTGCGCGTGGTCGTCCCCGTCGCGCCGAGGTTGTCGGTGACGGTGAGGGTCACGGTGTACACACCCGCCGAGGTGTAGGCCTTGGTGATCTTCATCCCCGTTCCCGTGGTGCCATCGCCGAAGTTCCAGTTGTACGCGGTGATCGTCCCGTCGGGATCGGACGAGGCGGCGGCATCGAACACGACGTTCTGCCCCGGATCAGGGTTCGTCGGGCTGAACGTGAAGCTCGCCACGGGCGGCTGGTTCGGGGCGGTCACGACCACCGTGCGGGTCGTCGTCCCCGTCGCCCCGCGGTTGTCGGTCACGGTGAGGGTCACGGTGTAGGTGCCGGCCGCGCTGTACCGCTTCTGGATCTGGGACCCGGTCCCGGTCGCGCCGTCGCCGAAGTTCCACGCCCAGGCGGTGATCGTTCCGTCCGGGTCGCTCGACCCGCGGCCGTCGAACGTGATCCACTGGTTCGGGGCCGGGTTGGCCGGGGAGAAGGTGAAGCTCGCCGTGGGCGGGAGGTTCGCCGCGGCCTGGATCGTGAACGGGGCGCTCGCCTCGGCCCACGACCCGCTCGGCACGTTCGAGTTCAGCCAGGAGCGCACCTGGGACAGGAACAGAGGCCCGTTCGTGGACAGGATGGGGTACCCGGCGGGGAAGCTCGTGGGGAAGAGCGGGATCGCCCGGTCGGCGGCGAACCCCACGATCTGCTCGCTTCCCACCGGCTCGGAGGTGATGTAGGCATAGGTCGTCGAGCGCGGGAACTGGGTCGTGCCCGCGGGAACCTGGGGGTTCGTGTCCCGCCAGTTCGGGAAGATGAGGATCGCCCGCCCAGCCGCGTCAAGCTCAATCAGGTACAGGTAGCTCGCCCGGGACAGGGTGACAGTCACCCGCACCGCCTCGCCCACGGTGTAGACGGACTTGTCCGTGGCCACGGCGAACGCAAGCGGCGGCGTGACCGCGATGACCGTCACCTGGCGGGTGTTGTTCGTCTCGTCGCTTTCCACCACCTGGTTGTAGAAATCAGCGGTCGCGGTGAACGTCTCGGGCGAGGTCGTGAGGGGCAGGCTGAACGAGAGGTTCGTCTGCGACCCAGCGGAGAGCGAGCTAACGCTCCTGTCCTGGGAGGGACCGACGCCCTGCAGCCGGACGACGAACGATCCCGCGCTCGCCGTCCCCCCGTTCCGCAACGTGACCGTGAAGCTCACCGTCGAGCCCACGGTGGGGTTCGTCGGGGTGTAGGTGATGTTCGTCACCACAAGGTCGGGCTGGGCTACAGGCCCGCTGACCGTCACCTGGCGGGTGTTGTTCGTCTCGTCGCTCTCGGCAACCTGGTTGTAGACGTCAGCGGTCGCGGTGAACGTCTCGGGCGAGGTCGTGAGGGGTAGGCTGAATGAGAGGTTCGTCTGCGACCCAGCGGCGAGCGAGCTAACGCTCCTGTCCTGGGAGGGACCGACGCCCTGCAGCCGGACGACGAACGATCCCGCGCTCGCCGTCCCCCCGTTCCGCACCGTCACCGTGAAGCTCACCGTCGAGCCCACGGTGGGGTTCGTCGGGGTGTAGGTGATGTTCGTCACCACGAGGTCCGGCTGGGCGGTCGGCTGGGGGGAGGCCTCGAGCCGGCCCGCGCCGAACGAGTTCGGGTCGCCCATCGCCACGCAGAACGAGAGGATCCGGCTTGTAAGGCCGCCCCGATCGAGGCTTGGCGCCTCCGCCTTGAGGAGGGCAGCGACCCCGGCCGCGTGCGGCGCGGCGGCTGACGTGCCGGGGAACGGGTTGTAGAAGCTCACCCCGGTCGTCACGTTCGCCGGCGCAGCGAGGTCGGGCTTGCCCCTCCCGTCCCCCGTCGGCCCGCGCGAGGAGTAGGGGGCGATCGGCCCCGTGGTGTAGTTCGGCCAGTCGATCGCGCCCACGGTGAGGACCTCCGCCGCGTTCCCCGGGGCGGGGATGCTGGACGCGGACACGGCCGGGGTTAGGTCCTGGACGATCGAGAAGAGCGACAGGCGCCGCGCCACCCCATCCGCTCGCTGGATCCGCACCCGGTACGTGCCCGACGCAGGGGCGGTGGTGGATACGCGCTCCACCGGCTGCTCGGTGCCGGCCTGGGTGGCGGTGGAGCTCGCGACCAGCGTTCCGGTCGGCCCGTACAGGTAGAGGTCGTAGTCGTCGGCGGTGGCCGGCCAGGAGTCCCAGGTGAGGTAGAGGACGATCTGCTGCCCGGCGGTGGCGGTGAACGTAACGTCCGTGTCGTGCCACCCGTCGGCGTTGGCATCGGTGAACGTCGCCCCGTAGTGCTTCTGGCCGGAGTTCCCCGCCGCCTGGACCCACAGGATCCCCGCCTGGGTCGCCCGGCGGGCGATGTCGGCGATCGTCCCCGTCCCGTCGTAGAAGTTCGTGTTGAACCAACCTAGGCTGTGGTTGATGATGTGCACGCCCTCGGAGATGCAGTACGTCACGGCGTTGTCGAGGTCAACCTCGTTGGCAATCTTGATCAAGTAGAGCTGGGCCTCGGGCGCAACGTCGTACACGATCTGGGCCACGGCCGTGCCGTGGGAAATCCCGGTGGCGATCCCGGTCCCGGTGAAGTCGCGCGTGACGACGGAGTAGGGGAGGTCTCCCTGGGCCTGGGAGGCCGAGAGCCCGTTGAACCCGAGGTCGATGACCGCGATCTTGACCCCCGCCCCGCGGTTCCCCAGCGCGTGGAACGCGCTTGCCCCAACGAGGGCCACTCCCTCCGAGGTGACGGCAAGCTCGTGCGGGGTGTAGGGAAGGCGCACGTAGACCCCTGGTCCGACCTGGGCGAGGAAGCCCTCCAGCTGGCCGAGGGGGACCGATACCTTCGTGAGCCCGAGGGGCGAGGAGACCGACTCCACCGCGACCCCGAGCGGGGCCACCCCGCCCTTCGATTCGACGACGAGGGTCACCTCGCCCGTGCCCGGGGAGAGAGGGATCCCGAGCATCCCCGCCACCTTCGCCAGGGCATCCTGGGCCTGAACCGGGAGGTGGGACAGCGCGGTGAGGACGCCCGTGGACACGACCTGGCGTGCCGCGGCGACGAACGTCTCCAGGGCGCCGTCCACGTGAGGGTTCCTTTTCTCGGTCTTCGTGATCGTGACCGGCCCGATCGTGAGGGGAACGCCCCGCCCCTTCGCCTCCGGCGCCACTGCGCCTCCTGCGCCGAGGTAGGTGAGGAGCCGCACCGAGTCCTCTACCCGCGTCGACCGGGCGAACACCCCAGCGAACGCATCGGACCGCCACGGGAGGACGACCCCAATCGCGCTCCCGCGGTAGCGGTAGAGCTCGAGCCCCGCTGCCTCGAGCTGGGGGGCGTATGGGGACAGATCGAGGAACCGGCCCGCCACCGAGGGGACCCACCCCACGAGGAACTCCGCCACATCGAACCGGGCGAGCCCGATCCCGGCTTGGATGTAGACCTGGTTATAGAGGGCGGCCTCGTTGTAGAACTTCGCTGTCCCCGACAGACCGGCCTGTGCGGCGGCTGCTCCCACCGCCTCCCAGTTCGGCCGGTCGACGTCGAGGGCCACGATCTCGACCTGCCCCAGCGCCACCGCGCCCAGGGCGAGAACGAGAACCAACGCAAGTAGCGTCGGGGCTTGTCCCCGACGGCCGGGACGGCGGTTCGTCGGTGTGCGATGGACCAGTCGGGGCGGCGAGTCCTGGGACACAAAGCGGGGAGCGGAAAGCGAGCGTGGGTTCGTCATCATCAACCTCCAGCAGGATGGGGCACGTACGGTGGGCGGACCATCCGCACCGCGGGGTCAGCGGCCAGGGCGGGGAGGAGGCCGATCGGGATGAGGAGATCCATCAACCCCGCCGATGAGCTCAGGACGTAGGGCTCGAGGTCCTCGGCGAGCGCCCCGCTCGCCTCGGCCACCACCCGCACCCGGAGCCCGACCCGCTCCAGCCCGAAGTCGTGGGCCGCGCCGAACCAGTCCGGGTGCCCGACGAGCGCCCACAGGGTCGGATCGAGGTTCATCCCCTCCGGCACCCGCGGAAGCTTGAGCGGGAGCTCCCGCACGGCGAGGGTGATCGAACACCCCGTCTCGAGGAGCCCAAGCTCGCGGAGAAGGGCGAGAAATTCCTCTCGGGGCGGGATCACGACGTCGCCGCCCGTCCACACGACGAGCTCGGCGCGATCGCGATCCCCGCGCAGGATCGCCCTCTCGATCCCCACCTCCATCCCCACGAGGAAGTGAGCGCCGTCCAAGTACAGGTAGACGCCTCCCCCGAGGAGTTCCCCTTCGTCTTCTGCGCCGCGCACCACGAGTCCGTCCGCTTCAAACGTCGCGGTCGGGATCCCAAGATCCTCCGCCCGAGCGGCCAGTCCGTCCACCGCTCCCGGGGGCGTGGCGATCTCGCCATAGAGGTAAGTGGGCATCTCCGCGAGCGCGGTTCCCGCCCACAGTATCAGCCCCAGCACGATCATCCGTTCCAACATGGGCATCCCCCCTTCGTCTGGTCAATATACAGCACGCGGGCGGCGGGGGTTCCCATGACGGGGGGAATGGCGCGGGACGGAGGAGAGGGAACGGCCACCGCTTGGGTTGCCCGGGGGGCGCGAGGGCGAAACAATCGGGGCGTGACGACATCACAGTTCGCACGCCAGGTGGTCCTTCCCGTGCTGGGGAGGGAAGGGCAACGTAAGCTCGGCGCATCCCGCGCCCTCGTGGTGGGCTGCGGAGCGCTGGGGACGCACACCGCGGAGCTCCTCCTCCGCGCGGGGGTGGAGAATCTAACCCTCGTCGACCGCGACCTCGTCGAGGAGACGAACCTCCACCGGGTGGCCCTGTTCACCCCCGACGACGTGGGACGGCCCAAGGCCGAGGCGGCAGCGGACGCCCTGCGCCGGATCGCCCTCCACGCCGCGATCACCGCCCACGTCGCCCATCTCGACCCCCACCTCGCCGAAACGCTCGTGCCGAACACGGATGTGGTCCTCGACGGCCTCGACAACCTCGAGGCCCGGTATCTGATCAATGACGCGTGCGTGAAGCACGGGGTCCCGTGGGTGTACACCGCTGTCCTCGCCACCCACGGGATGACGATGCCGATCCTCCCCGAGCAGGGACCGTGCTTGAGGTGCTTGTTCCCTGACCCTCCCCCTCCCGGGGCGATCCCAACCTGCGCCGAGGCCGGGATCCTCGGTCCCGTGCCGGCGGCCCTCGCCGCGGTTCAGGCCACGACGGCGATCCAGCTCCTCACCCGGAGCCCGGACCTCGCGCGGGGGCGGCTCGTCCGCCTCGACCTGTGGGCCGGTCGGGCGGAGACGACGCGCGTCGAGCGGGCCGTGGACTGCCCATGCTGCGGGAAGCGTCGGTTCGAGTTCCTCGCCCGGCCATCCCGCACCTCCGTCCTCTGTGGGGACGGCGTCCAGGTCCTCCCCCGAACCCGCGGCGACCTTGATCTCGACGGGCTCGCGGCCCGCCTCGCCCCCTTGGGGAAGGTAAGGGTGCAGGGCAGGGTGTTGGTCGTCTCCATCGAGGACGCTCAGCTCACCGTGTTTCCCGATGGGCGAGCGCTGGTGAAGGGCGTCTCGGACCCCGACCGGGCCCAAACCCTCTACGACCGGTACATCGCGCGGTGACGGCTAGATGAACCGCCCGACGAGCCACACGACAAGGATCACCAGTCCCACGACGAGGAGGGGGATGACGAGCGCCCTCCGCGCCCACCGCTGCGCGACCCGTTTCTCCTCGGGGGAGAGGTCCACCCGCCGCGGGTAGCGAAGGTCCAGCCGCTGCGCCTTCTTGAGCATGCGCACCGACTGAGCGATCTTCCCTTGCCGCCGGTACACGACCCCCAGGTTGTGGTGAGCGGAGGGATGACGCGGATCCTCCTCTGTGGCCCGACGGTAGGCGTGCTCGGCCCGCGCCAGGTCCCCGCGGTCGAAGTACAGGTTCCCCAGCCGGAACAGAACTTGGGCCTTCGCCTCCCCGTAGCGCAGAATATCCAACAGGAGGTTGATCCCCTCCTCGTGGCGCCCCGCGCGGCGCAGCTCCTCGGCCCGGCCGAGGGCCCGTTGCACGAGGTCCGCCCGCTCCGCCGGAGTCAGGCTCCCGGGGTCGGGCAGAGAAGTGAGATCCGTTCCTTCACCGTCTGGATATCGAGCCATGTCTGGTGTTTGGGGCTCCCCTTGGCCTTGCTCGCGTTCCGCAGGAGGTAGCTTGGGTGGTACATCGGGAACACCTCGATCCCTCCCCGCCAGCGGTGGAAGGTTCCCCGCAGCTGGGTGATGCCTTCGGAGGTACCGAGGAACCAGTGGGTGGGAGTGTTGCCGAGGGTGACGATAACCCGGGGCCGGATGAGGGCAATCTGGGCGGCAAGCCACTCCCAGCACGCCTCCACCTCCGGACGGGTGGGGACACGGTTTCCCGGCGGACGGCACTTCACGATGTTCGCGATGTACACCTCATCCCGCCCGATCCCCACCGAGGCCAGGATCTGGGTGAGGAGCTGGCCAGCTGGGCCGACGAACGGGCGACCGGTCTCGTCCTCGACCTCCCCCGGACCCTCCCCCACGAACAGGAGCGGCGCCCGAGGGTTCCCCTCCCCGAACACGACCGTCCGCCGTCCGTCCGCAAGCGGACATCGCCGGCATTCACCCGCCTTCTGCGCAAGGAGATCCAACGAGAGCTCGAACGTGCCGGACAACGTCACCTCCGGGGACACAGTCGAACGTCCAAGGTCACAACCGCGGAGCACAGACCGATGCCGTGGGACTTGCGACTTTCCGACCTTCGGCTGTCCTTCTGGAGCGGGCAACGGGGATCGAACCCGTGACCTGCAGCTTGGGAAGCTGCCGCTCTACCAACTGAGCTACGCCCGCCTCGGCCGGGGCGAAGAACGCCCACCCGATCTTACCTCCACCGCAGGCGGGCGGTCAACCGTCATCTCTTGGTGCGCCAGGAGATCGTTACCAGGCCGAGGGGTTGGTGACGGGGTGGTTGAAAGAAGGCGGTGCTCCTCCTAAGAAAGCTTGGCGA